>Ga0194128_10006634_pt1 | contig 15523 bp, 13 predicted proteins | sample TA2KigCa65mmetaG_FD_148650 | JGI IMG/M metagenome (GOLD analysis project Ga0194128, IMG submission 148650) | Freshwater microbial communities from Lake Tanganyika, Tanzania - TA2015037 Kigoma Deep Cast 65m | ecosystem: Environmental > Aquatic > Freshwater > Lake | place: Tanzania: Lake...
CAGGCGACCGGGCGACGTGGTAGAAGACCTCGCCCCCGTTGACCCACAGGGCCGGGGACATGGACAGGCACCGGGCGAAGGCGTCGTGGTGGCGAAAGAAGCCGTAAAGGGCCAGCAGGCCGCCCAGAGACGATCCGCCGATCATGCGGTGCGAGCGATGCGTCGACACGCGCAGTTCGCGCTCGGCCAGTTGGCGCAGGGGACCGGTGACCCAGTCGAGGAGCGTGTCGCCGACGGCTCGGGCGCCTTCCTCGGCCGGCCAGGGGCTGAGCTCTTCATTTCGCGTCTCGCCGCCATGGTGGATGCCGATGACGACGGGCACTACTTTGCCCCGCGACGCCCGGGTATCGAGTGTCCGGTGCAAGTGCCAGCCTCCGGCGAACGATCCCTGGTCCGAAAACAGGTTCTGCCCGTCGAACATGAACGCCACCGGGTAGCGGTGGCCGCTGGTCTCGTAGTCGGGGGGCAGGTAGACCGAGAGCGGCAGCTTCCAGTCGAGACCCGGCACGGCCTGGGGCGGAGTCGTGAAGACGTTGCCCGGTTTGACCGGCGGCCTGGGTTTCTTGGCCCGGCCGACGCGCGCATGCTGGCCGGAGGGTTCATGGCGGGCCGCGCCGTGATGGGAATGGGTCGTCATCTCGGGAGTTATCGGGCCCTTTCAAAGCGATAGAGGGTCCCCGACTGGCACACGATGTAGAGTTCGCCGTCGTGGTCCTCGCCGAAGGACGCCACTTGCGAGAGCCGCCGGTCGGGGTCGAGGGCGAATTTCCAGTCGTATGCGTCGCGGGCCGCTCCGCCCGACCACTTGAAACCCTGCAGAATAGCGCTGCACCAGTCCGAGTAGAAATACGTGCCGTTGAGCTCGGGAAGGGCCTTGCCGCGATACACGTAGCCGCCGATCACCGAGCAGGACCCGTCGGCACGGCCGAGGACCACCGTGGGCAGGGTAAGGCCCGAGCGGTTGCAGTTGGCGCCCTTGAGGCATTCATGGGCTTCCATGGTCGCCCAGCCGAGGTTGACGCCACGCAAGGCGCCGGCCGGCAGCACGTCTATCTCCTCCCAGCGGTTCTGTCCCACGTCGCCGATGTACAAATCGCCGGTCTGGCGGTCGAAGCTGTAGCGCCACGGGTTGCGCAGACCCGTCATCGCGATTTCCGGGCCAGTGCCGGCTTGCACGTCGAATCGCAGCATCTTGCCCAGGTGCGACCGGGGATTCTGGGCGTGGCCGAACGGATCGTTCGCCCCGCCGCCGTCGCCGGTTGCGACCCAGAGGGCACCGTCGGGGCCGAACGCCAGGTGGCCGCCGTTGTGATTGCGGAAGGGCTGTTTGATCAGGTGCAGTTGCGCGGCCGAGTTCGTATCGGCGCGATCGGCGTCGCCGGCCGCCTGAGTGTAGCGCACGATGCGGGTATCGCCGCGGCGATCGGTGTAATTGACGTAGCAGTGCCGATCGTTTGCGAAGTCGGGCGAGAACGCGAGGCCGAGCAGGCCCTGCTCCATCCCGTTGCTGATCTGCCCGGACAGGTCGAGGTAAGGCCGCGGCATGAGGCGGCCGCCCTTGACTATGCGGATGCGCCCGCCCTTCTCGATGACGAAGACGCGCCGCGCCGGATCGGACGGTGCGACCGCCATCCCTACGGGTTCAGCCAGTCCCGAGACGTAGGCGGCCAGGCGGACATTCCTCGCCTGGCGCTGCGGGACCGCCGGTGGCGCAGCCAACGGCGCCGCCAGGTAGGCGGTTGCCAAGAAGTGAATCACCATCGGTCTCCGGCATTCAGTCTACAATGAGTGTCTCATGCTTCTCGATCCGAAACGCCCCGCCTTCCTGGTCCTCGAACAGAGCGGCAACTGGGCGACATACGACGCCACTGAATCGGGTGCAAAGGCCCTGCTGGTGTTCTCCAATCCCGGATCCGCCACGACCTTCTTTCAGGCGCAGGGAACCGGGAAGGCCAGCGTCATCGAGATCCTGGTCAGAGGCGTTCCGCAGGTCGTTTCGCTGTGCCAGCGCAGCGGGGTGGCCGAATTCGTCACCGACCTTCTTCCCGATGCCGGAATCGTCAAGGGCGAACCGATAGCCGACCTGAAGCGCTTCACGCGTAAGTGACCGAAGACTTCGCCGACCTGGGCGACATCCGACTGCATTTCGTCGAAGAGGGCGAAGGGCCTCTCGTCGTCCTGCTGCACGGCTTTCCGGATTTCTGGTATTCCTGGCGTCGCCAGATCCCGTTTCTTGCGAAAGCCGGGTACCGCGTCGTCGCGCCCGACATGCGCGGCTACAACCTGTCGGGCAAGCCGCAAGGCGTAGACGCCTACCGCATCACACGCCTGGCGGGCGATATCGGCGACCTCGTCGGCCACCTGGGCGCCGATCGCGCGGTGATCGCCGGCCATGACTGGGGTGGAGTCGTCGCCTGGAGCTTGCCGATCTTTCGCCCGGAAGTCGTCGATCGGCTTGTCATCCTCAACGCCCCTCATCCGGCCGTGATGTTCCGTGAATTGCTGACCCCGGGCCAGGCGCTGCGGTCGTGGTACTTCTTTTTCTTTCAGCTGCCCCGGCTGCCCGAGGAGCTGGTCCGGGCCGCCCTCCCGGCCATCGTGAAGGCCGCAGGTGGAACCGAAGACGATCTCGCGCTTTACGTCGAAGCGGCTGCGCGCCCGGGTGCGCTCACGGCAACGGTGAATTACTACCGGGCGGCCATGCGGGCCGTACTCGGCGCGACGCCCGAGGACGCCCGCTTGCGCGATATCGCCAGGCAAGCGGTGGTTGACTCGCCGGTCCTGCTTCTGTGGGGATTGGACGATCCCGTGCTCGGCCCGAGACTCACCGAAGGGCTGGAGCCTTGGGTTCGGAATCTGCGGGTGATGCGGCTCCCTGGCGTAAGTCACTGGCCGCACCTCGAATCACCTGCCACGGTCAATCAAGAACTGCTAGCCTTTATTCAATCGTAGAAAGGAAGGTAGTAAGTGGCCGGCAATGGTTCCTTCACCATCTGGATCGGGACCAAGAAGGGCGCGTTCCCGCTGACTTCTACCGGTTCGCGGGATGAGGCCTTCAAAGTTGGCGCTATCCAGTTCCTTGGGGCCGATATCTTCCACGTCGTGCAGGATCCGCGCAATCCGTCGGCACTGCTGATGGCTGCCAAGACGGGCCACCTCGGCCCGACCGTCTACAGCAGCGGCGACGGGGGCAAGACCTGGGCGGAGGCGGCCAGGCCCCCGCAGTTCGAGAAGACACCTGAAGGGCCGCCGGGACCGAGCGTCGCGCGCGCGTGTTCTGGCTTTCGCCCGGCCACGAATCCCAGCCCGGAGTGTGGTGGGCCGGCTGCGATCCCAAGTCGGACGGCGATCCGGGGCTGAAAGGCCAGGAGGGTTCCCAGGCGCCCGTCGCGCCGTTTCGCAGCGTTGACGGCGGGAAGAGCTGGGAAGAAGCGTCCGGGTTGCGCCGGTACCTGGAAACGCTCGATGCGGACATGCTCGGCAGTGCGCCGGGCGGCGCGATGCTCCACTCGATTCGCACAGACCCGCGGGACGGCAAGCACTTGCTCGTTTCAGTTTCGACAGCAGGTTCATTCGAATCCTACGACGGAGGCGAGTCCTGGAAGCCGCTCAATAAGGGCGTAGCGGCCGACTTCCTTCCTGACGGCGACCATGAGTACGGGCAGGATCCGCATTGCTTGATCCTTCATCCGGCGAATCCGGATCGGCTGTACCAGCAGAACCATTGCGGCATCTACCGCCTCGACCGTCCCGGGGAGAAGTGGGAGCGCATCGGCAACAACATGCCCAAGGAGGTCGGCGATATCGGCTTCCCAATCGTCGCGCACCCCCGGAATGCCGACGTCGTCTGGGTGTTTCCGATGGACGGCGGGACGGTTTGGCCCCGCACGAGCCCCCGGCGGGAAGCCGGCCGCCTACCGGACGAGCGACGGAGGGCGATCGTGGGAGCGGCAAGACAAGGGTCTTCCGGCCGAAAACGCGCACTGGACCGTGCTACGCCAGGCGATGACGTGCGACTCGTTCGATCCGGCCGGACTGTATTTCGGCACGACCAGCGGCGAAGTGTGGATGAGCGCCGACGAGGGAGCCTCGTGGCGGCGCATCGCCGAGCATCTCCCCTACATCCAGTCCGTGACGATCGCGAGAAACTGACCATGCAGGTCAAGATCCCGTCGCAACTCTACTCTTATACGGGCGGCCTGACGGAGGTCGACTGTCAGGGAGCGTCTCTGGCCGAGGTTCTCGGGGATCTCGAGGCCCGCTTCCCGGGGCTGCGGTTCCGCATCGTCGACGAGCAGGACCACATTCGCCCGCACATCCGCTTCTTCGTCAACAGCAAGATGGCCCGCGACATCAAGCACCCGCTCGAGGCGCGCGACGTCGTGAAGATCGTCGGAGCCCTTTCGGGAGGCTAGCCAGTTGCGGATCCTGGCGATCGTCCTGGCGCTGACCTTCGGTGCTCCGGCCTTCGCGGCCGATGCGGTCGGCGACGCCCGGGCGCTGCGGAAGAAGCACCGGTTGGAAGCCGCCGAGCGCGTTCTCGAGGGCGTCCTGGCCAAAGACGACGGCAACCTCGAGGCCTTGCTGGAAATGGGCTACCTCCGCGAACTCGAGCGCGACGACAAGGGTGCCTTGAAGTATTTCGGCCAGGCCGCAAGGGCCCATCCCGGATCCCTCGAGGCCCAGGCCATGGCCGTTCATGCCTACGTCTGGAACGAAGACTACGAGACCGCCCTGGATATCGCGGAGAGCGCCTTCGAGCGATTCGGCAAGAAGAGCCCCGACAAGACCCTCTGGTCCGATCTCATCGTGGGGCTCGGGGGCGCCCAGGGCATGAAGGCCGATCGCGGCGGCATCGGCGCGGCCCTCAAGTACGGCCTCGGAGTGCGCCAGACTTTCGAGCGGGCCGTCGCCGCCGACCCCGAGCACGGGCGAGCGCTCTATGCCCTGTCGCGCTACTACCTGCAGGCCCCGGGTATCGTGGGCGGCGATCCGGCAAAAGGGCTCAAGATGCTCGAGAAGTCCATCCGCCTGGCTCCCCACGATTCCCGGTTCCAGGAAGTGCTCGTGAGAGAGCTGATCAAGGCCGGCCGCAAGGACGATGCCACGGCCGCATACGACCGCTACAAGGAGCGCTTCGGCGACATCCCGGGCGCCATGCGGGCCATTCGCGACGAAGCGGCAAAGCTGCAGTAAGCTTCCCGCCGGTCACGTGCCGCCTACCCTCCGACGCCGCCGCGCTTGCGGCCGCCGCCGTGTTCTTCGGCGTCGCGGGCGGAACCCGGATCGGCCAGGCTCTGCTCCCAGCCCGTGCCGGCTGCGTGCAGCGGAGGCAGGAGGATGGCGTTGAGGTCTTTCCGGATCTGATCGGCTGGAACCCAGGTGGAGCGGCCGCTACCCGAGTCGTGGATGCGGACGCGATCACCGTCCATGCCCACGACCGTGACCTGGTGGAGCAGCAGGCGGCCTTGGCGATCTTCGCCGACGACCCCGATGGACACGGGAGCCGGGCGCTCGCCGGGCCGGACCGTCAGGGCACGGCGCAGCCCGTCCCAGGCCGCGCCGCGATTGGCGTCGGTGACGGCGACGGGCACCGTCGCCCGGCCGGCGACATCTTCGTAGAGGCGTTGTGCCTGATACTCGCTCAGGCCGCCGGGCACCGCCGCGCCGTCGCGCTCCGGAGCCGGCCGGATGCCCTGAGCGCCCGGGTCCTGGGTCGCTTGAGCGCCCGCCTGCGTCAGCTCATCCGGTAGATCGCCGCCGCCTCGGATGCCGCTGCCGCCCCGCCGCCCGCCGCCATGAACGCCGCCGTTGCCCTTGGGGCGTCCCCCGCCGTGCTCGGCACCGAGGAGAAACTCGCCGCCGCCATACACGGGGCGTGGCCGGGGTCGGCCGCCGCCGTGAACACCGCCGTTTCCTGTCGGCCGCCCTCCGCCATGTTCGTCCTGACCCGAGAAGGGTCCGTCCACCGGGAACTGCCTGGCATACCGACTGAAAGAGCCTTGCAGCAACTCGTCGGTGGTCGTGCGGGAGTTCGCGCCGAAGAGTTCCGAGGCGTCTAGCGGCATGGTCTGGCCGCCGACCAGTTGCGATTGGCCCTGCGTCAGCAGATCGGCCGAAACGCGCGCCAGTTCGGCCTTGTCGGTCCGCGCCAGGACGGTCTGTATCGACGCCGGAACGCAATGCGGCGTGTCTTCGCCCTGGAACACGCTGTCGGGATCGGCAAGCATGTTGACCATGTTGGTCAGCTGATAGCGGTTGTGCAGGCCCGCGGCTTGCAACTCGGGTGTCAGAGGCCCGGTCGCGAGCCTGTGCAGGTTATCGAGCGTGGTGCCACCCTGGCTGTCGGCTTGCGCCAGCGAGCCGTCGGCCAGCAGGCGCCGCAGGCCGTCCTGCGCCTGCCGCGTCGTTTCGAAGCCGTCGTTGCCCAGCGTGTCGGTCACGGTCCCGAAGCGGTTGCGCTGGTCTGCCGCGAGCCGGCGAAACGCCGCCTGCTGGTCGCCGGGCGACAGTGTATCGAATACACGCTGCTGGTCGTTGGTGAGCGGCTGCCACTCGCGATAGGCGTCCCGCGCCCAGCGGCGCGCGACTTCGGGAACGTGGAGGATGGGCGAGGCCGTCTTGAGCAGGTTCCAGGCGGTGCCTGCGGTCTTCTTGTCCTGGGCCTGCTGGATGCGAGCCTCGGTTTGCGCCCGGTACCGTGACACCGGGTCGAGGCTCTCGGCGCCGGCCGCAAGCGCGGGCGGTCCCGAACGCCAGGCGTTCGAGATGCGGTCCATGACGCCCAGTTGCGAAGTTTGTGCGGCCGGAGTCAGGTTCAAGGTATCTGGCGGCATGTTCCAGGCCGCATTCGCAAGCGGGGACGTCGACGCTCTCGGCGGTGCCTGAGCCCGAACGGGCGCCGGCGCGGCCTGTGGCAGCGCTACGGGCGCAGGCCTGGCTGCTCCCGGGGCAGCGTCAATCGATGGCGGCATCTTGCCGGACCCCCAACCCCACGTGATCGTTCGAGAACCCCTATCCCCACCTGGCCTTATCGGCCGTTCCCCTCAGGAACTTGCGTAAGTCCTGCCCTTCCAGGTCGCGCCCAGATTCAGGGCGGTGCGGAGGGCCGAGTTCCCCATGATGGTGCCCAGCACGGCTCCGGCCAGGGGATGCAAGAGCACCCATCCGAAGCCCAGCGCCGTATAGCGGCTGAGGATGCGGGTTCCGGCGTTCAGCACGATCGATACGGAGAGCGCCGTGACCGCGAGTCCCGTCATGTCGAGCCATGGCATCGGCCGATTGCCCGGCGCGGCGGCCCAGGCGCCGACTTGCCAGGCATACCACGGCAGCGCGAACCACGGAACGACTTCGAGAATGTACCAGAAGATCGAGCAAAGCAGGGCAATTCGCCAGTCTCCGCCGAAAAAGGCGCAGTAGTTCTTGCTGTACCCTTCCCAGATCTGGCCGAGAGATTCGTACATGTGGACCTTGAAGACCGCGACGCCATCGGTCACGCGCACCTTCCAGCCGTGTCTCTTGAACATGCCGTTGAGCTTGATGTCTTCGTCGATAGCCGACTTGACGCTCGCGTCCCCCGACGCCATCGTAGGCGGCCTTCCGGACCAGGAGGTAGGCGCCGTATGCCAGGCTTTCACCCTCTTTCGGATCTTCCAGCCGGCGTAGCTTCGCGTACGCGAAGGTCGTGACGAGCAGGTGCGATTGCACGACCTTCTCCCAGAACGACCGGCACTCGAGAAAGGGGGCCGCGGTCAGGAGATCCGCGCCGTCGGCGAGGGCCTGGCGCATCGCGGCAGACACGCTATGGGGATGATGCCAGGTGTCGGCATCCGTGAAGAAGATCCAGTCCCCGCGCGCCTTCTCGCAGGCTTGCTAGACGGCCCAGCACTTGCCCGTCCAGCCTGCCGGGAGGGCTTTCCCGCCTATCGCCTCGATACGCGAATCGCGTGCTGCCGCGTCCCCGATGATCCGGGGCGTATCGTCCTCGGACTGATCGTCGACGACGAGGATCTGGATGCGCGGGTAGTCCTGAGCGGTCAGCGAGGCGAGGCAACGCTCGAGGCACCGCGCTTCGTTTCGCGCCGGAAGGACGATTGTCACGAGCGGCGCTTCCCCGCCGTCCCAGGGCCGCGGTTCCAGGCGGGGAATCTGCTTGCGCGTGGTCAACAGGTTCAGCCCGAACACGACCCAGGTCGCGCAGGCAGCGTAGACGGTAGCGAGCAGTAGCCAGTCCATCAACATGCATCGGCCTCGAGTGGTCGAACTCGAAAGGGAGTAAGCGGCCGATGAGCCCGGCGCCACCAGGCGCCCCAGCACATGACCACTCGCTCGCAACCCATTCAAACTTCCTTTGAGGGCCGCACGATGCAGGCCGGCAGTTCGACGCGCATCGTTCTAGCGATGCCGCTGGTACCGGCGCTGGGCGGAGCGTTGTTCCCCGTACGTCCGCGAGAAGGCATGCGCGCCGTCTCCCTTCGCCACGAAGTAGAGGTAGTCGCTGTGCGCGGGCGCCAGCGTGGCTTCGATGCTCGCCAGGCCAGGATTGGCGATCGGCCCCGGCGGCAGGCCACGGTACTTGTAGGTGTTGTAAGGCGAGTCGACGCTCACATCCGCAAGTGTCAGGTTATGGGTCGCATCCTGTCTGCGACGCAAGACATACTCGACGGTCGGGTCGGCGCCGAGTTTCATCCCGATGCGCAACCGATTGAGGTAGATGCCGGCGATGAGCGGCCGCTCGTCTGGTTTGACCGCTTCGCGTTCGACGATGGACGCGAGCGTCACGATCTGGAACGCGGACAGGTTGCCGCTGCCGTCCTTGATCTTCTGCCATGCGACTTCCTCGAAACGTGCGAGCATCATCCCGATGAGCGATTGAACCGACAGGGCGCCGCCGGACACCGAGTAGGTATCGGGAAAGAGAAAGCCCTCCAGGGTTGCGCCCGGCGGGAGGGCCGCCAGCCAGGCGTGGCGGGCCAGATGCGGAGCGACGTCGGCGGCCCCTGCGAGAAACTGGTCGGCGCCGGCGAGACGCTTGGTCTCCATCAGCATGGCGATCTGCGCCATTTCCCAGCCCTCGGGAATCGTCACGCGCACCTGGTCCCCGCCGGAGATGAGTTGGCGGAGCACCTGGTCGGCCGCCATCGAGCGGGATAGCGAGTAGTAACCGGCCTTGAGCTGGCGGTCGGCATCACGGACGTCGCCGAGCAAGCGAAAGGCCGTCTTGCTGCGGATGAATCCGGCCTCTTCCAGGCGCGAGGCGACCTGGCGGAAGGACTCTCCGCGGACCACCTCGAAGGCCTGGCGATCGGCATCGGCAGGGTCAGGCGCGCCGAGCATCGCGGCCATCCCGGCGAAGCCCCCGACTGCGAGGAGGCAGGCAAGCGCGGCCGTCAGAATGCCAATCAGGACGTTGCGGGGCATGGTTGGCTAACGCAGCGCCTAGCGGCCTTCTATGACTTTTCCGAGGAAGATGTCCGCGGCCAGGGCGACGGGATCGCCGCTGTCATAGGTCGGCCGCGTGGTGGTCACCGGAGCGGCCGTGACCGGCGCGGCCGTGACGGCAGGCCCGGGGGTCCGCTCGGCGACCTGGGCCTTCACGCCGTTTGTCGGGGCCGGAAGCTCCTCGCTAGGTGTCGGGATCGGGTCCGGCAACGAGGGCGGTACCGGGGACTGTACCGGGGACTGTACCGGGGACTGTATCGGGTTCGGCATCTGCAGCGAATCTGCCTGTGCGCCCGAGACCGCAGGTCTCTCCGGCCGCCGATCCCGGCCTGTTCCGGCGGCGTCCTCCACGAATTCGACGGGCACGTGGGCCCCGAAGACTCGTCGCACCGTCTCGACGGCAAAGATCCGATGGTCGCTTCCGTCCTTGTAGAGCGTGGTCTTCTTGGTGCGGATTTCGACGGCACCTTCGGGCTTGCGGCGAGCCGCGACCACGTACTGCTTGAATGCGGCGCTCTTGGACCGCTGGCCGGTCTGCTCCATCGCCTGGAAAATAGCCTGGAAGACGTCCTGGGAGGCGTCCTGGCCGGTGCCGGACTGGTTGGCCTGCCCGGCGGCCTGCCCGGCGGCCTGCTGGGCGGCCTGGTAGGAGCCGCCTTCTCCGGGAGTAGCCGCGGGCGCCGACGCCCATTCGTAGGGTGCGGTGCCCGCGGGCGACCCCCTGCGGTCGTCGCGCCCGCTCCTTGGCCCCGAGCGATCTTCGCCTGCGGATGCCGATGCGGCTGCGGATACGGGTGCCGGTGCGGGTGCCGATGCCGCTGCGGATGCGGATGCGGATGTCGCTGCCGCTGCCGCTGAGGATGCCGGTGCGGATGCCGGTGCGGTTGCCGATGCCGCTGCGGCTGCGGCTGCGGATACGGGTGCCGGTGCGGCGATCGGCTCGCGGGCTGGAACCGGGCTTCCTGTCATGCGGGCCTCGAGATCGCTCACCCTCCTGGCCAGATCGGCGAGGCTCGGCACGCTGGTGCGGTCGCACAGGCGCAGCAGCCCGACTTCCAGCCAGACCGTCAACTGGTTGGAGCCCCGGAGGGCGTGGTCCGTCTCTCGCAGAGTTTCCAGGACATTCAGCAGATCGGCCTGGGTGAAGTGCGGCAACTGGGCCTGCAGTGGGCCGGCCTGCGATTGGGGGATGTCCAGTGCTTCGGCCTTGTCGGGAGCCAGTTGCAGCAGCATCAGGTTGCGTGCCCAGGCGAGCAGTTCGCGCAAGATGGTGCGGTGGTCGTGGCCGGCTCTGAGCAGCCCGTAGGTCGTCTCCAGAGCCCCCACGGTGTCCCTTTCGGCAAGCTGCCGGCCCAGGGCGACAACCTGGTCCGCGGGCAGCATGCCCAGCGCGTCGTAGACGGCCTGGGCGGTGACATCGCTTGTCGTGGCGGCTACCTGGTCGAGGAGAGATAGCCCGTCGCGAAGGCCGCCGTCGGCCCGCCTCGCCAGGATGTCAAGGGCAGGTTCGTCGACGGCGATGCCTTCGGCCTGCGCGACGAACCGAAGCCGCTCGACCAGCGCGGATCGCGAGATCCGCTGGAAATCGAAGCGCTGGCAGCGCGAGAGGACGGTCGCCAGAACCTTGTGGACCTCGGTCGTCGCCAGGACGAAGATGCAATTGGGCGGGGGTTCTTCCAGGGTCTTCAGGAGGGCGTTCCACGCCGCATCCGTGAGCATGTGGACTTCGTCGATGATGAAGACCTTGTTCCGGCCCTGCACCGGGGCAAGCTGCACGCGCTCCTGGAGCGACCGGATGTCGTCGATGCCGCGATTCGAAGCCGCGTCGATTTCGACCACATCCAGGTGGGTTCCGGTGCGGACGGCCTTGCACTGGGGACATTCGGACGACGCGCCGCCGGCTTCGGGGCAGGGATCGGGCGTCGGGCCGTTGGCGCAGTTGAGTGCCTTGGCCAGCAAGCGAGCGGAAGTCGTCTTGCCGGTGCCTCTGGGGCCCGTGAACAGGTAAGCGTGCGCCAGACGGCCGTCGCGCACCTCGTTGCGCAGCGTATCGGCGATCGGATCTTGTCCGGCCAGCTCCCTGAAGGTCTGCGGACGGTACTTCCGGTAAAGCGCCTGGTAGCCACTCACGGTGGCGCCCATCATACCAGGTTCGACGCTGGTTTTGCGCCTGGCCCCACAGGGTTTTTAATGCAAACCAAACAATTCCCTAACGCAAGCAAAAGGATCTGACGGGGGATATCTTGGTTAAATATGGGATAAGGGGCGGTTAAAAACTCGAAGGGAAAGGATGCGGAAGTTGAAGCGGTTTGGAGCGCTGCTAGGCCTGGCGGCGATTTTCGGCGTGGTGGGGTGCGGAAAGGGCGCGACGTCGCCCGGCACCGGCCTGTCCGGCCAGGCGATTGCGCAGGACAAGACTACATTTGCCTCGATGGCGCAAGGTTCGCGCCAGGTCGTACGAATCACGGTCAAATCCCTGGCGGAGGTCAACGACCTTGCCGGCCGTGGTCTGGACCTCTTCGAGAATGTGAATCTGCCCCGCGGCTACGTCGATGCCACCGTCACCGCCAAGGACGAGGCCCTTCTCCGCAAGCTCGGCTACCGCTACTCGATCCTCAAGTCCACGGCCCAGACATTCCAGGCGATGGGCGCGATGCCGGCGGGTTATCACACCGTCGCGGCGCTCAAGGCCGACTTCCAGAACCTGGCTGCCGATAACCCCGCAATCGCTGCCTACAAGACCATCGGCAAGAGCGTGAACGGGCAGGATGTCTTTGCCTTGCGCATCACGGCGCGGCCGAATGGCAATCTGCCGCAGATCCTATTCGATTCCGGCCAGCATGCCCGCGAGTTGCCCCCGGTCGAGATCAATTTCCGCCTTGCGCATCACCTGGTCGAAAACTACGGCAAGGATACCGAGGTGACTCGGCTGGTCAACAGCCGGGACATCTGGATAGTTCCGGTGGTCAATCCGGACGGCCGCCAGAACGTCGAAAACGGGGATTCCTGGTGGCGCAAGAACATGCGCAAGCTGAGCATGGGAGCCCGGGGCGTCGATACGAATCGCAACTCCGACGATCACTGGGAAAAGGGCAACGGTATGCCCTGGGCCGACGACTACCACGGCCCGTCCCCGGCTTCGGAGCCCGAGACCCAGGCGATGCGCGATCTGGTGGCGGCAAGCAAGTTCACCGTATCGGTCGACATCCACAACTATGGCGGCATGGTCCTCTGGCCCCCCGGCTTCGACAACAGCAGCACCAAGGATGAGGCGACTTTCTCGAACCTGGGTCATAAGATGGCCGACAAGCTCGGCTACTCGGCGGGCACCATCGCCCGGACCATTTACCGCACGTACGGCGATTTCTCGACCTGGCAGTACCAGAAGCACGGCATCATCGCGTTCGGCGTGGAACTCGACGATCCTGGCTTCAACGCCCCCTACTCGTCGGTCGAGAAGGACTGGAACGCCTGGAAGGACAACTTCCTCTGGCTGATCTCGGTCTCCGACGACCCGCGCAAGCATGCCGCTCAGATGGGTGAGCCCATGTCGCTGGTCGGCTTCAACTTCTAAGTCCCCCTAGGCCGTCGGGGGCCCTGCAACCTGCGCAGCGCCCGCTTCTCTACCCGGGGATGCCTCGCTTTCCCGTACAGATGCCGATTGACGCAGGTCAAGTCGGCGCCATGGCGATTTCCCTTGGCGCCGGGGGACTTGCCGTTTCGTACCGGCCGTCGCGGAAGACCACGAACGTGCCCGGAAGCGCCGGGACGCGAGGGTCGCGGGTCAGGATGCCCGACAGGTTCAGCGGATCGGCCGCCGCGAGGCGAATGGGGGCCCGGAAGGGCTCCTGCTTTCGCGCTGCTCTTAGTTGCGCGATGGCTTCGGGCAGGGCGAATTGCTCGCCGACCAGGCCCTCTATGAAGCGGCCGCCGCGGATTTCGCCCCTTGCCTCGGCGCGGCGCAAGATGGGCAGGAGTTTGCGCCATGGCGGGGCTAGCGGCTCCCGGGCGAGGACTTCGCGGACCAGAATGCCGTAGCGTCGCAGGAGCTGGGCGGCTCGCTCCTCGAGGGCTTCGGATTCCGCCATGGGGTGGGCCTGCAGCCTGGCCCACCGTCCGCCGGCCTGGGCGCGGAATCTCCGGTGCCTCAGCCACCGCGACTCGCGGCCTTCGCGCTCCGGGCTCCGTGGCGTCAAGTTGCGCAAGGCCGAGAACCCGTCGGCCGTCACCAGGCCGGCGGCCACCAGTTGCCCCATTGCCTCTTCGATCTGCGCGGGCAGGACGCCCAGTTGACCCGACATGTCCGTGACGAACAGCGCGCCGAGCTTATCCAGTTGCTCCAGGATGGCTCGCGCGATCGACGAGAGGCCCGGATCGAGCGGTGGCTCGGGGGCCAGCAGCCATGGCAGATCCGCTCGCAAGCCGAAAGCGATTGGCACTGCCCGGGTCACGCCTGATCGCCGAGGAGCGCTGGTAGATGCCGATTTGAGGTCCATCGCTCCATCGGCGGCGGGCTCCTCTTCCGACACCGATCGCCGTGAAAACCGCCCCCAGACGACCTCACCGCCCAGGGCGAGGCGATCGAGCAACGAAGGACCGTAATCGTGAACCCGAAGCGGCAGAATGGCCTGCTCCCAGGTCGGAGCCGCCGCCTCGTAGCCGGCGAGCAACTCGGTGATCTGCAACAGGCCTTCGGGACCGCGGACCTGCGTGCCTGGCGCGGCATGCTGCCAGCCGAAGAGGAATTGCAGGTAGCTGGCGGTCGGAACCGGCTCGATTTCCCGCCTAAGGCGGTGAATGGTGGCGCGATGGATGCGCGCCAGGATGCGCCGATCGCAGGCCTCGTCTTCGCCGCGATCGGCCGTGAAGCGGCCGACTAGAACAAGACCCGAGCCTTCGAGCGCCGCAAGGGCGATACGGACCTCTCCTTCGGCAAGCAAGGTCCGCTCCACGAGGTCGGCCACCGTCAACGGCCCGGAACACTCGAGCCACCCCCGCACGATGGCCGTCCGGGCCTCGTCGGCCGCATCGGCATCCGCATCCGCCAGAGACCTCAGCCCGAATGCCCGGCCCACCGCCTCCAGTCGCTCATGCGCCACCCACACCTCGCGATTGCCGATCGCCAGGTCGTGCGCCCGCCCCGCAGCCCGCAACTGCGCGAACCACACGGCCTCCGCACCCCTGGCCAGCTCCGCTGGCAATACACCAAGCGTGAGCAAGGCGTCGTGCAATTCGTCCGCGTCGCGCACGGCCGGCCAGGCGTCTTCCGCGGCTGCGGCGATGGCGTCGGCGTCCAGTTTCCCGAGGTCTTCGGCCTGCTCCGGGAGCGCCCGGCGCAGCGCGACGGCGCGTGCTCTGCGCTCTTCAAGCGGAGCGTCGTCCAGGAATGCGTAAGGCATCGCATTGAGCAACTGGTGCGCGAAAACCGAAGGCTGGGGCGTGTCCCGGGCCAGCAGCTCGATGCGGCCGGACTCCATGTCTTCCAGGACCCGCCTCAGGCCGGCCACATCGAGCGCTTCGGTCAGGCAGTCGCGCATGATCCGGCACTTCGACATCCCCGCCCTGGCGGTTGTCCTGGCAGCCGGCCTGGGCGGGGAAAACCGAGGCCATCAGGTCGTCAGCCCGCATGCGCTGCAATGGCGGCGGGACTTTCTTTCCCCCCTGCATTCTGAGCACGAAGAGCGATCGCGTGGCGGCATGGCGCCAGCGAACCGGGAAGAGCGGGGATTGCAGGATCGCCTGGACCAGCACCTCTTCGACGTTTTTCGACTTCACGAACTGGAAGATGTCAGCCAGGGGGAAACTGTGCTGCGGCCCGAGCGATAGATTGACGCCGTCATCGGTCGCGGCCGCCTGCAACTCGAAATCGAACGCGCGGCAGAACTTCTTCCGCAAGGCCATTCCCCAGGCGCGGTTTATGCGGCTGCCGAGCGGTGCGTGAATGACCAGTTGCATGCCGCCCGACTCGTCGAAGAAGCGCTCGGCGATGATGCGCCGGGACGTCGGGACTGCACCCAGGACGCGCACGCCCTCTTCGATGTAGCAGACCAGCTGCTCGGCCGCGGGCGCATCCAGTCCGGCC
>Ga0194128_10006636_pt1 | contig 15517 bp, 10 predicted proteins | sample TA2KigCa65mmetaG_FD_148650 | JGI IMG/M metagenome (GOLD analysis project Ga0194128, IMG submission 148650) | Freshwater microbial communities from Lake Tanganyika, Tanzania - TA2015037 Kigoma Deep Cast 65m | ecosystem: Environmental > Aquatic > Freshwater > Lake | place: Tanzania: Lake...
GTGCGGACCGCGCGCCGCGGCGCGTCGCGCTTCGCGGCGGCATCGGGTAGGCCGATGATCAGCGCCAGCCGCGCGTCCGCGAGGCGCCGCGCGCGATGGCCGAGCCAGAAGTACGCCAGCCCGCCCGTCAGCAGGGCGGCGAGGACAGCGGCGGTCACGGCTCCGCGTCCTCGGTCTTCTTGAACAGCGCCGCCGGGATCTGCACGCCCTCGTCGCGCAGCTCGTCCACCATCCGCGGAATCACGCCGGTCGCGGTGAAGTGGCCCATGACGCGCCGCCCCTGCCGGCCGCGGCGCTTGAAGAGGAAGAGCTCCTGCATCTGGGGCGTCAGCCCCTCGAGCCCGGTGATTTCCGCGATCGACTCGATGCGCCGCACCCCGTCGTCGTAGCGGCGGACGTGCACGAGCAGGTTGATCGCCGAGACGATCTGCTCGCGCACGGCCCGCGACGGCAGGTCCACGCCGGCCAGCAGCACCATCGTCTCGAGACGCGCCATCCCGTCGCGCGTCGAGTTCGCGTGAATGGTGCCGATGCCGCCGTCGTGGCCGGTGTTCATCGCCTGCAGCATCTCGAGCGCCTCGGCGCCGCGGACCTCGCCGACGATGATGCGGTCGGGGCGCATGCGGAGCGCGTTGATCAGCAGATCGCGGGCGGTGATCCGTCCGCGCCCCTCGATGTTGACCGGGCGGGTCTCCATGCGCACGACGTGGTCCTGATCCAGGCTCAGCTCGGCGGTGTCCTCGATGGTGACGATGCGCTCCGTGTCGGGAATCGCTTCCGCCAGCACGCCGAGCAGCGTGGACTTGCCGGCGCCGGTGCCTCCGGAGATCAGGATGTTCTTGCGCGCGCGCACGGCGATGACCAGAAACTCCAGCATCTCGGGCGACAGCGTGCCGATGCCGAGCAGGTCGTCGCGGCGCAGCCGCCGGCGCCCGAAGCGCCGGATGGAGATCGTCGGACCGTCGATCGTCGCCGGCGGCAGCGTCGCATTCACGCGGCTGCCGTCGGGCAGCCGCAGGTCGGCCATCGGCGACGACGCGTCGATCCGGCGCCCGACCCGCGCGGCGATCCGCTCGATGACGCGGACGATGTGATCGGCGTCGCGGAAGCGGACGTCGGTCCGCTCCAGGCGGCCGAAGCGCTCGACGTAGATCTGGTCGGGTGCGTTGACGAGGATGTCGCTCACGGCGGGGTCGGCCAGCAGCGGCGCCAGCGGGCCCATGCCGATCGTTTCATCCGTCAGCTCTTCGGCGAGCCGCACGCGCTCGGCTTCGTTGAGCGCCACCTCTTCCGACGCGAGCGCGCGCGCCGCGAACTCCTGCACGGCGGCGGCGACGTCCACGCCCTCGGTATCCAGCAGGCCGCGTTCGCCGATCTCGTCGAGCAGCCGTTCCTGCAGCCCCGCCTTCACCGCCAGGTAGTCGGCGCGTCCCGGCTTCGCCGTCCTGGCCGACGCGTCGCCGTCCTCGACGGGAGCGCGGCCGGCGCGCGCCGCCACGGTCCTCAGGCGTGCTGCCGCGTCCGGGGTCAGGCGTGACAGCCGGCGCCGGTCGATCGCGGCTGCGCGCTGGGCCAGCTCGTCTCGTCCGTCGCTCACGACATCTCCATGTATGGCGTCGCGCTCCCGTGTCCGTTGACCGAGGCGGCATCGAGGTCAGAGACGACGCCCTGAATCGTCCGCCCGAACTTTTCCCAGCGGCCCGAGTGCAGGATGTGCGGGCTGCCGGTGTTCATCGACGCGAGCACACGCCGCTCGTACGGTACGACGTGCTCGATGGTGCGCTGCAGGCGGTTCGCGATGTCGGACGGCTGCAGGTTTCCGAGAAACGGCTGGTAGTTGTTGTTGAGGATCAGCCGCTGCCGCGACGCGGGGAGGCCGAGCCCCTCCAGCACCGGCAGCAGCCGCGCGATGCCCGCCACGCCCGGCGCCGTGCCCTGCATGACCACGTAGGCGATGTCCGTCACGTCGAGGATGGCCATCAGCACGCTGTCCACCATCGGGAACGTGTCCACGACGACGTACTTGAACGAGCGGTGCGCCATCGTGATGATGCGCGACATCGCCTCGTCGTCCACCTCGGCGCCCTCGAGCGCGTCGTGCGGCGCGGCCAGCAGCCGCAGGCCGCTGCCGTGGCGCAGCGTCAGGTGGCGCAGCAGCGTCTTGTCCAGCCGATCGCGCTCGCGGACGGCGTCCACGATGCTCGTGGTCGGCTTGAGATCGAGGAGCATCGCGCACGAGCCGACCTGCAGGGACGCGTCGATCAGCAGCACTTCGTCGGGATGGCGCAGCGCCAGCCCGCAGGCCACGTTGACCGACAGCGTGGACTTGCCGACGCCGCCCTTGTTGCTGACGAACGCCGCCACGCGCCCGCGGGCCGGGCCGCCGCCCTCGGCCGTCCGCGCGAACAGCCGGTCGAGCGCGGCGCGCACTTCCGTGGCCGAGAACGGACGCCGCAGGAAGTCGCGGACGCTGGCGCGCAGCAGCTCGATGATCGTCGCGCCCTCGGACTGGCCGTGCTCGATCCGGTCCGGCGTGAAGCTGGCCGCGAGCGCCGCGTCCGGCACCTGTTCCTGCAGGTCGCGCGCGAGCGCCACGATCTCGTCGGCGGAGCGGTCGATGTCGATGAGCACCAGGTGCGGGTGCCGCCGCCGCGCCACGTCAACGGCGTCGCGATACGTCTCCGCCGTGTACGTCGTGGCCTGGCGGCCCGGCACGCGCGACAGCGCGCTCCGGAACTCCTCCTCGAGGGCGGGATCGCCGGCGACGATCAGGACGCGCAGCGTCTTATCCGTCGTCGTCACCGCGCCAGCACCGCCACGAGCACCGGCGCGTAGTTCGCGCGCCCCGGCGCCATACGGTTCTTCTCGAGAAGCTCCCGAACGGCGGCCGCGGTGGCCGTGATGGGCAGCGGCAGCGCGCCCGGCATCACCGCGCTCGCATTGGCGGCGGCCACGAGAGAGACGCCGCGCACGATGGTCGCGGTGTACGCCGTCGCCGCGCCCGCCGGGCACGTGGCGACGCGGGTGAAATTCACGCGCGTGAAGCCGATGATTCTGGCCGGCCCCGCGCCGATCGCCGACGAAACCGGCGCGTACTGGCCGGCTGCCGTCGCGGTCGTGACGCACGGCGCCGCCGACGGCGCCAGCGGGAGCAGCTCCCCGACCGTGTCGACCGTCAGCGCGTTGGCCACGAAGCGGCCGACCACGGCCCCCGTGGCGCAGCCCGGCGTGCCGGCGCCCGTGCGCGTGATGAGACCCGTGGCGGGATTGATGCTGACGGTCACGGTCACGGCGGCGCCGTTGGCGGCCTGCACGCACGCGTCGGTCAACGCATAGCGCGTGACGCCCGGCTGCGCCGGAGTTGCCTGCGCCAGCCCGATGTGCATCGCCGGCCGGACCGAGGCAATCGCGGTGGCGCGCACGGTCAGGCCGTCGCGCCGCACGGAATAGTCGGACGTGGGATCGTCGCCGTGAATCGCGGCGCCCTTGCCCGGAAGCAGCGGCAGCGACGGACCGCTCGACGCGACCGACGGCTCCACCTGATCCACGAAACCCTGGAGCTCGTTCGAGCGCCGCAGGCGCACGAGGAACCCGCTGTCGTCCACGGTGTCGAGCGATCCCGTTCCGCCAAGCGGCCACGGATTTGGCGGCGCGTCGTCCGGCAGGGGACACTCCGCGAGGCCGGCGGGCGCCGACGGCGACGCGCCGCTCGGGTTGAAGTCGCCCCTCGAGTAGATGCCGCTGCCGCGCTGCGGCGCCGTGCAGACGATGTCCTGCAGCTCGTACTCGCCGCCTTCGGACGGCCGCGGATCCGTCGTGTAGCAGAAGCGGCCGCTCACCATGTCGCCGTAGACCTGGTTCCGTTGATTGAGCTGCGGATCGGGCTTGTAGACCGGCTGCTCGGGGATGCTGACCGTCTGCAGCGCGTGCGCGCTGGTGACGCCCTCGGTCAGGTTGACCACCGGCCCGGCGCCGAACTGGTAGCCGGTCTCGCCGTTGGTCGCATCCAGGTCGTCGTCGAACGTCCAGCGCACGAGACGGTTCGCGGAGGCGCGGCGGATGCAGTCGCTGGCAAACGGGTCGTTCACGATCGCGCCGGTGACCGGGTTGCGCACGCCGACGTCGCGCCGGCGCAGCCCCTCGAGCGCCGCCGTGTCGGCCGCGTTCTGCATCTGCCCCTGGGTGAGGCGCGCGTAGCCGATGTCGATCGCCAGCGAGAGCAGCGCGCACAGGGCGAACGACAGGAGTGCGACCTGCGCCAGCACGGATCAGGGCCTCGGCACCGCGGTCAGCGTCGGTGCGGTCGTGCCGGTGATGGTCTCGACGATGGCGAGGCTGTCGCCGTCGCCTTCGCCGCCGCCGGTGCCCGGGAGATCGAACGGGCTCACCGGCCGCAGATCCGGCGTGCGGCTGTCCACCGGGTCGTCCGGACGCCCCGAGCGCGGAACGCCCGTGAGCGTCGCGTTCACGGCCATGGCTTCGGTGAGCAGCGCCACCTCGTCCGGGTCGATCGCGATGACCGCTTCCTGCACCGGCCGGGCCCGTGCGGCCCCGCCCTCGTTGGCCGCCGCGACGCCGCGCGTCGTGATGGGCTCGACGATGACCGCGTTCTGCACGATCACGCGGACGGTGGCCTGCCGGTTCCAGTTCGAGAGCTGCGCCTGCAGCGCGAGCTCCTGGCTGTACGGGCCCGCGAAGTTGAACGCGCGCCCCGCGCCGGACGCCTCGATCGCCATCGTCGCCATGATGTCGAAGCGGTCGCCCGGGTGCAGCCCGGTGAGCCCGGTGACCCTGTCGGCCGACAGCCGGATCGCGCGCTTGCCCGCCGGGATCCCGGCCACGAGGCCTTCGCGTGTGCCCCTCGGGAGGAAGTCCGCGTCGGTGAAGACGTAGCCGGGCTCCTTGTCGGACTCGAGCACGCGTCCGATCACGTCGACGATGTTGACCAGCATCTCCTTGGTGACCGCAGCCGGCGGGAGGTAGAGCACGGCAACCTGGCTGCTGCGCGCGTCCCACAGGTGGTCGCGGCGCACGCGCGTGTACGCCGGAATCCGCACGGCCGGCGTGGGCACCGCGATGAGCCCGGCGGTCGTCGGTTCGTTGTTCCGCAGCCCCGACAGATCGACGACGCCGGCGAGCAGCGCCACGGCGGCGGCCGCGACGACGGCCGCGGCGATCGCGGTGGTCAGCGGGGTCATCTGAAAGCTGCCCGGCCGGCGCGGGGCGACGGGGCTCACTGCACCGCCTCGCGGCGGTAGATCGCCTGCGCCGAGATCAGCTTGCGGAACGGCCTGACGACCCGGCCCGCCAGCGCCAGCTGGCGGCCGAGACCGTACGGACCCGCGTACGGGCCCACCTCGCCGTCGTCGAACGTCGAGCCGGGCGCGAGATTGGTCTGCACGACCGCGCCGTCCTCCGCGAGGATCGGGTTCCCGATGTTCGGCGGCAGCGGATCCACGAACGTCGGCGGCGACGGCTGGAACGCGCTGAGCGTTGCCGCCTGATAGGGATAGTTGACGCGCACGGCGGCGAGGCCGCGATCGACCAGCGGGTCGGTGTCGAGCGCGCCGCAGTCGTCGGTTGCGGCGAGATAGATCAGGCTGAACGGCCCTCGCGCCGGGCAGTCAGCGTTCTGGACCGACCTGATTTCCTCGAGCACGGGCACCCACCTGATGGTCTCGTTGCCAGTGGCGCCACGCTCTTCGACGAGCGGGATGCCGACGGTCAAGCCGGTCGGCGCGGCGGCGCCGTTGGGGCCCACCGCGCTGCACGCCGCGCCGCTGCCCTCGCTCAGCAGCGCGCCCGCGTAGCGGAGGATGTTCGGCCGCGCGGGCTCGGTAATCATCAGCGTCCGCAGCGCGCGGTTCACCACCGGCATCGCGGCGAAGTACCCGTCCGGATCCGCGGCCACGGCGGCGTCGCTGAGGTCCACCACGAGGCAGTTGGCGTCGAAGACGCGCGCGCGCAGATCCACGAGACAGCCGGGGTCCGATGCGGCGTCGCAGGTGAGCGCGTACTCGAAGGTCGCGTCGGCGCGCACGGGGGCGACCGCGAGCTCTCTCGCGGCCACGCGCGCCACGTCCTGCAGCGCGTTGGCGTCGAACATCACGCGCCCGAACTCGAGGGTGCCCGCGAGCAGCAGATAGAGCACCACCGAGACGAGCGCGAACTCGACCAGCGCGCCCCCCCGTTCATTCATGGACGAAAGTGTCGGGAACTAGCGGTTCTTCGTTTCGAGCACGAGCGACGAGAGCGATCCGTCTCCGCCAACGTTGTCGCCAAGCCGCCGCTGGCCGTTCCCCTGCGTGATGGCGTTGACGTCCAGCCCAATGCCGGTGGCGGAGTTGCCGTCGTCGAACCCCTGCGCGTTGGGCGAGGTCTCGATGATCCGGCCGCTCACGATGGGCGCGTTGGTATCCGCATGGGCCCCGGGGAGGATGGCTGCGGCCGTGGCCAGCAGGTCCGTCACCTTGTTGCCGAACACCGACACGGCGGCGGCGCCGATGAGGGCGACACCCGCGATGATCAGCGCATATTCGACCAGGGCGGCCCCGGTTTCGCTCCGCCGCAGACGCCTGACGACTCCTGCCATGTCGGTCCCTCCGAGACTATTACGTCCCCGTGCCGGCGTGCCTTTACCGGTTCTTCGTTTCGACGACGAGCGCCGGGATCGATTCGATGCCCTCGGGCTTGGTACCCGTGGCGGCCTTGTCTTCATCGCCCACGGGCGCGACGGGCGACGTCTCGGTGACCGTGCTGCTCACGACCGGCGCGTTGGTCTCCCTGCTGGCGCCCGGCAGCATCGCCGCCGCGGTCCTCAACAGATCCGTGACGCCGTTGCCGAACACCGACACGGCGGCCGCGCCGATGAGCGCCACGCCCGCGATAATCAGCGCGTATTCGACCAGAGCCGCCCCGGCCTGGCTCCGCCGCAGACGTCTGACGACCCCAGCCATCCAGGTCCCTCGTGTTCCTTTACTGAGTGATGGAGCGGAGCAGCTCGTCCCGCCCCGGATAGGCCCAGAGGGCGACATCGGGGACAGGCGCCCGGAGAATAACCGGGTTCACGACCACGATCAACTCGGTTTCCTGGTCGTTTCGGTTGAACCCGCCGAACAGCCGCCCGAGGAGCGGCGTGCTGCGGAGGCCGGGCGTCGAGGCCGTATTGGTGGCGGTGTTGTTCGACAGGAGCCCGCCAATGAGCAGTGCCTGGCCGTCCTGCAGGCGCGAGCTGGTTCTGAGCGCGCGCGTCTGGAACGCCGTGGTGGCGACGGCGCTCCCCGTGGTCTGGCGAATCGTGTCGGTCAGCACCGCGTCGGGTGTCACGACCAGCGGCTGCACGTCCAGCGTGATCGTGTCGTCGTCGCCGACGAGCGGGCGAATCTGGAGCTGGACGCCGAAGGGCACGAACTCGACCGAGCTGAAGACGCCTGGCGTGGCCGCCGCGGCGCCGCCGGCTCCTCCCGCGCCTCCCGCGCCCGTGCCCACCGCGCCGAAGGCGGGGGCGAACGCCGTGGGGACCGGGATCTCGCCGCCGATCTGCACCTGCGCCACCTCTCCCGACAAGACTGTCAGGGACGGCGACGACAGGCTCTGCGCGATCCCCTCGCGCTCGAGCAGCGACAGGGCCGACGCGATGGCGAGCCCGCCACCTGAATACTGCAGCTCGTTGGTGAGGACGCCGTTCAGGAACCCGAGCACGTTCTGGATCGCGGCGCCCGTGGCGCCGACGCGTGCCGCCTGGTCGCCCTGCACCTGGACCGCGGCCTGCGCCGGGTTGAGCGATGGCTGACGGAAATCGGACGTGGAGAGGACGGAATTCGGATTGAACGAGCGGAGCCGCGTGCGGTTGACCTCCACGAGGCGGATGTCCACGCGGACCTGCGGCAGGTCGCTCACCTCGATGAACGACAGGATGCGCCCGCCCGCGGCCTCGATGGCCTTGGCGCGCGCCAGGTTCGTCCGGATCTGGTTCGTCAGCTGACTGCCGCGCGCACCGCCAAAGAGAGACGAGGTTGCGCCGCCGCCAAGCGACGTCTGCGTCGTCTGCGACTGCATCTGGCCGGCCAGCGCGCCCGCTTCGTCGGCGAGGACGCGGATGTCGGTGTCGGTGATGGTCTGGCCCGCGAAGAGTTGCGCCGCGAGGACGAGCACGCGGACGAGCGCGACCTGGTTGGGCACCTTGCCCTCGAGCACGAGCGTGTCGCGCGCGTCGTCGCGAACGTTGCCGTTGAGGATGCGCCTGACGGTGACGTCGGCGCCGCCGATGGCCCTGATGGCGTCGCGGAGCTTGTCCTCGGGCAGCAGCGGCAGCGACTCCACCTGAATGAGATTGATGACCGCGCCCGAGGTCTGCGGAGCGCCCTGTAACTGCGTCCGCGCCGGCGGCGGCTGTGGAGCGGCGCCCGGGGCCGGCGCGGCCGTGTCCGGCGGGGCAGCGGCGACCAGCGGCTGCGCGCCGCCGCGCGCGGTGTTGCCGGCGTCGAGGTAGTTGCGCGCGACGGCCTCGGCGGCGAGCGAGGTCGCGACATCGGGAACGGTCCCGGTCAGGACCAGCGCGTCGCGGTCCGGCGCGCTCTCGACGCCAATCGACGGGTGCACGCGCTGCAGCGCGCGCTCGAGCAGCGACAGGTCACGCTGGACGGCAAACGCGAATTCGCGCGACGTCCCGTCCGCGAACCACACGATGAGCGTCGTCCGTCCCGTCTCGCGCCCGAGCACGAGTACCTCGCGGCTCGTGACGAGCTCCGCGGTCAGGATGTCGGTGTCGGCGACGGCGATGCGGCGGATGTCCTGCGGAAACGGCAGCCGCCGGTACTGCGATCGGATGACCACCAGCAGCGCGTCCGGCGGCGGGGCGCTCTGCTGCGGCACGCCTTGCTGCAACATGACGGGCGCGAGCGGCGCCGCCGGTGGAGGCGCCGGCCCCGTTCCCGCCTGGAGCGGTGCCCACACGAGCAGAGAAAGCAGTGTCATGTCGTCGAGCCGCCCGGATTATATGATCCCGAACGTCATGCGCACACTGCTCGCGGCGGCTCTGGCCATCGTTGTCCTGGGTCTCTCGGCGTTTGTCGCGTCGGCCCAGCGTGCCCCGGCCCTTCGACCAGGCTCGGGGCAGGTCGCGTTCCAGATCGAGGAAGCGACGATCGACCGGATTCAGCAGGCGCTTCGGTCGCGGCGGCTCACGACCGTCGCGCTCGTGGAGGCGTACCTGCGGCGCATCCGCGCCTACAACGGTCCGTGCGTCAATCAGCCTGAAGGCCTGCTCGGCCCGATCACGACGATTCGGAACGCCGGCCAGATCAACGCGCTGGCGACGCTCAACCTGCGGCCCGCGGCCCGGCGGGCGTGGGGCTTCGACGAGCGGAAGGCGCGCAGCCTCACCGATCCGGCCGACGCGGCCGCGGCGATGCCGGATGCGCTCGAAACCGCCGCGGCCCAGGATCGCCGCCTGCGGGAGACGGGACGGCTGACCGGCCCGCTGCACGGCGTCGTCCTGGCCGTCAAGGACCAGTACGACACCTTCGACATGCGCACCACCTCGGGCGCCGATGCGCAGTACGCCAACGATCGCCCGCCTGACGATGCGACGTTCGTGCGGCGGCTGCGCGAGGCGGGCGCCATCATCCTTGCGAAAGCGAACCTGGCCGAGTACGCGGTTGACGGCGCGCGCAGCTCGTTCGGCGGCACGTTCTGCAATCCCTACGACACCGAGCGCGAGCCCGGGATGTCGAGCGCGGGGTCCGCCACCGCCGTCGCCGCGAACCTGGTGACGTGCGCGATCGGGGAAGAGACCGTGGTGTCGATCCGCTGGCCCGCCGCAGTGAACAGCCTGGTGGGGATCGCGCCGACGCAGGAGCTCGTCAGCCGCGACGGGATGATTGGCGCCGGCCTGAACATGCGCACCGGACCGATCTGCCGCACCGTGCAGGACGCGGCGCGCGTGCTCGACGTCATCGCCGGCTACGACCCGAAGGACGAGATGACCGTGCACAGCGTCGGCCGTCTGCCGGCGCGGGCGTATGCGACCTTCGCGGGCGCGCGCCGCCTCGACGGCGTCCGCATCGGCGTCGTGCGCGAATACCTGAACCGGACGCTGTTGGCGCGTGCCGACGAGGAGAGCATCACGCTGGTCGAGCGCGCCATCGCCGATCTTCGCGGCCTCGGCGCGTCCATCGTCGATCCCGGCCCCGGGGGCGCGCTGTTCCAGGGGTGCCTCGTGCGCGCGGCGCCGGAGCTGCTCAACGCGCAGTTCACGCGGCGCTACCCGCAGGCGTTTCCGGCTGACGCGGCCGGTGCTCCCGCGGCCGACCACATCGGGGCCCTGCTCGACATGAGAGCGGACCCCGCGCGGGTGCCGTCGGACTTCTCGCTCCGCACGCTTGGCGGTGCCGGTCCCGTGGGGCTCGGCTCGGTGGGCGAGGACCGATACATGATCAACCGCTACCTCCGCGAGCGCGGCGATGCGGCGGTCCGCAGCAACGCCGACCTGATCGCCAGGGCCACGTTCTACCGCGACGCGAACTTTCCCGATCGACGACAGGCGCGCGAGAACGCCGAGCGCGCGCGGGCGCTCGACACGTCGATCAGCGCGTCCAGCCGTGTCGCGCTGCAGACCGTCCTCCTGCAGTGCATGCAGGAGCAGCGGCTCGACGCGCTGGTGGCGCCGATGTCCACCGTGCCGCCGCGCAAGCTGACCGCGCCGCGCGAGCCGGCCGTGAACGGCCGCACGCCGATTGGCTGGTCGCTCATCGGCCAGCAGGGCTTTCCGGCCATCACGGTACCGGCGGGATTCACGTCCCAGGTGTGGGACCGGGTGCGCGCGGCAGACGGATCGACGCCGCTGGAAGGACCCGTGGCCGCGCGGCTGCCGGTGGGCGTCGATTTCATCGCCCGCCCCTTCGACGAACCGATGCTGCTGCGGATTGCGTCGGCCTACGAGGCCGCCACGCGGCACCGGCGCCCGCCGGAGGGATTCGGACCGCCTGCCCCGAGCCTGGTCGAGGGGGTGGCGCAGAGCGCCCCTCGACCCGGCTCGGGGCAAGCGGCTGATCTCATCCTCCACAACGCGCGGATCTACACCGCCGATGCGCGCAACACGGTCGCGGAGGCGGTGGCGATCCGCGGCGACCGCATCGTGCGCGTCGGGCTGAGCGCGGACGTGCTGGGGCTGCGCGGCCCGGCCACGCGCGTGGTCGATGCGCAGGGAGCCGCTGTGGTCCCCGGCCTGCAGGACGCGCACGGGCACGTCACCGGCCTCGGCGCCACGCTCCTCACGATCGACCTCCGCGGCACGACCAGCTATCAGCAGATTGTCGAGCGCGTGCGCGAACGCGTCGCGACTGCGCGTCCCGGCGAGTGGATCGTCGGCCGCAACTGGGATCAGAACGACTGGGTGCGGAAGGACTGGCCCTCTCACGGACCGCTCAGCGCGGTGTCGCCGCAGAACCCCGTCTACCTGACGCGCGTGGACGGCCACGCCGCGCTCGTCAACCGGCGGGCGCTCGAGAGCGCCGGCCTCACGCGCGACACGCGCGATCCCGACGGCGGCCGCATCATCCGCGAGGCGGCGGGCGCGCCGGCGGGAGTGCTCGTCGACACCGCCATGGGGCTCGTCTCCTCGAAGATCCCGCCGCTCACCGACGCGCAGGTCGAGGCGCAGATCCTGCGCGCCGACGAGGAGCTGCGGCGCCTGGGCCTGACGATGGTCCATGACGCGGGAACGAACGCGCAGACGGTGAACGCCTACAAGCGGCTGGTCGATGCCGGGCGTCTCAAGACGCGCGTGCACGTCATGCTGCGCGGCCCGCTCGCGTCGCTGGCGCCGTTCTTCACGCAGGGACCGCTCACCGACTACGGCAACCATCGCCTTGCCGTGCGCGCGATCAAGATCAGCGCGGACGGCGCGCTGGGCTCGCGCGGCGCCGCGCTGCTCGAGCCGTACGCCGACGAGCCGGGCACGAGCGGCCTGCTGACGACGCCGCCCGACGAGGTGTATGCGCAGACGCTGGCGGCGTCGAAGGCCGGCTTTCAGACCTGCGTCCACGCGATCGGCGACCGGGCCAACCGCATCGTGCTCGACATCTTCGAGCGCGTCCAGAAGGAGGTGCCGGCCGCGCGCGCGCTCCGCCTGCGCGTCGAGCACGCGCAGATTCTCGACGCGGCCGAGATCCCGCGCTTCGCGCGCCTCGGCGTGATTGCGTCGATGCAGCCGACGCACGCCACCTCGGACATGCCGTGGGCGGCCGACCGGATCGGCCGCGCCCGGGTGGAGGAGGGCGCCTACCGGTGGCAGACGCTGCTCGAGTCCGGCGTTCGCATTCCAGCGGGCTCTGACTTCCCCGTGGAGGAGCCGAACCCGCTGCTCGGCTTGTATGCGGCCATTACGCGGCAGGATCCGTCAGGCAATCCGCCCGGCGGCTGGACGGCCGCCGAGCGCATGACGCGCGAGCAGGCGCTGCGCGCGTTCACCATCGACGCCGCGTACGCCGCGCACGCCGAGACGCTGACCGGATCGATCGAGGCGGGCAAGCTCGCGGATCTCGTCATGCTGTCCGCCGACATCATGCGCGTGCCCGCGCAGGAGATCCCGCGCACCACGGTCAGGATGACGGTCGTCGGCGGTGAAGTGGTGTACGAGCCTGGCGGAAACCGGTGATGAGGAACGCGTCGCGCAGGTTGGGCCCGCGCGAGACGATCAGCGATCGCCCGTCGGGCGACACCGCGAACCCGAAGATCCCGCCGTCGAGGAAGTTCGTGACCCTCTCCAGCGGCCCGCCGGCGAGGCGCTGCCGCCAGATGTCCGTCCGTTCAGCGGTCGTGGCGTAGACGCTGCCGCCGTCGGGCGCCCATGCCACGTTGCCCATCCCTGAGTTGGTGAAGATGACGGAGTCCGTGCTGGGAAAGCGGTGGATTGGCGTGCCGCCGTGGAGCGGCATCACGACGAGCTCCAATGCGTCGAGCACCGTGGCGCGCCATAGACCGGCGACGTATTTCCCGTCCGGTGATGGCGCCGCGCGTTCGAGGCGCTCGGCGACGAGTGCCGGTGTGCCGCCCTCGATCGGCATGATGAACGTGGCGCGGTCCCCGTCGTGCAGCGCGGTGAAGAGCAGCGACCGGCCGTCCGCCGTCACCGCGAGGTTGCTCGGGATTGCGGCTTCGGCCAGCGGCCGCGCGTGGTGGCCGTCGCGATCCATGCGCCAGATGGCTGACCGGCCGTCGCGGTATGACGCGAAGCACACGGTGCGGCCGTCCGGGGAGACGGCCGGCCACGCGTTCCATCCGTCCGTGGTGAGCTGCCGGCGGTCGGTGCCCGCGGCCGTCATCGTCCAGAGCTGCGCCTGGCCGCTGTCGAAGCCCGTGTAGATCAGCCTGTCGCCGGCCCACACGGTCCCGGCGACGCCGTCGGAGCGCGTCGACGGCAGTTTCGACGGGGCGCCGCCCCCGAGCGACGCGGTCCACAGCGACGCGATTGGATCCATGCCGACGCTGACGATCGAGCGGCCGTCGCGGCTGACCGTGACGTTGCGGTACTCGGCGGTGTCCACCGTGATCGGCCGCGACGGGCCGGCGGGGTACGGCTGCAGCCAGAGCTGCGCGCCATAGCCCCACGTACCCGCGGACGGGTTGCGTCCTGAGAAGAGGATGGCGCTGCCGTCGGGCAGCCACGTCGTGGACGTCGCGGCGCCGAGCCCCGCGCGGACGACGTCTTCCGACCCGTCGGCGACGTCGATCGTCACGAGCTTCGTGTCGCCCGCGTTGCGGTCGATGACCGGCGTGGCAATCCGTTCGCCGTCTGGCGACCACGCTGCCGCGACGAAGAAGCTGGGCGCGAAGAAGTACGGCGGCCGCCGCGAGGCGAGCGGCCGGATTGCCGTGCCGTCGGCGTTGGCCACCATCAGCGCGCTCGCGCCTGAGCCGTCGGGCTCCACGCGGAGATACGCGAGGCGACGGCCGTCGGGCGAGAACGTCACCGCGCTGTCGATGCCGGTGAGCACGCGCCGCGGCGTGCCGCCGAGCACCGGAATGGCGAAGAGCGTTCCGCCGGGGTCGGCATGCGGCGGCGGCGCCTTGAGCGCGTAGTAGATCGTCGTTCCGTCCGGGCTGAACGCGACGCCCCAGTACCCGACGGCGGTGGACGGGACCAGCTCGATCGCGCTGCCGCTCTGCAGCTGGCGCACCCACAGGCTCTGGACGCCGCCCGCCGAGCGCACGTACGCGACGTAGCGGCCGTCGGGCGAGATGGCGGCGTCGATGACGTCGCCGCTGCCGGTGATGCGATCCATGCGCAGCGCCGGCCCGGCTGGCGCCGCGGCCGGCCACGCCCACCACGTCAGCGCCGCGGCGGCGACAACGATGACCGCGGCCACCCACAGCCACCGCCGCCGGATGGGGTCAGACCCCATGACACGGGGCGTATCAAGGGGTTGAGTCGGGTTGTCACCGGGGTCTGACCCCTGAGTCGCCTCGTAGCGGGGTCTGACCCCGGCGATGAACCGGTAGCCGCGCTTCGGGACGGTTTCGATATACCGGGAGTCCTGGGCCTCGTCGCCCAGGGCCTTCCGGACCTGCGCGATCGCCCGCGTCAGGACGTTGGGCGTGACGAAGACGTCCTTCCAGACGGTGTCGAGCAGCTCCTCCTTGGTCACCAGCCGGTCGCGGTGCTCGATCAGATAGCGAAGCACCTCGAACGTCTTCGGCTCGAGCAGCGCCGGCTGGCCGGCCCGCGTGACCTCCTCCCGGCGGAGATCGACCCGGACGTCGCCGAACTCGAAAACATCACGCCCGGTCAGCATTTCCTCACAACACCCTCACGACGCGGCGACGCACCGCCGGCCATCTTTCGACTCGCTGGAGGTGCTCATGGCCGTGCTCGCCGTTCTTGCCGCCGCCGCGTTGATCGCGGCGCCGTCCACCGTCCCCTTCGAGCTCGATCGCGACGGCCGCATCTTGGTGCCCGTGCGGATCGGCACGGCCGGACCGTTCCACTTCGTGCTCGACACCGGCTCCAACGCGTCCGCCGTGTCTGAGACGCTCGCGCGGGATCTCGAGTTGTCGCTGGTGGCCCGCTCCTCGGTGCTCTCCGCCGGCGGCACCGCCTTTCGCGGCATCGCCCGGCTGCGGGATGTCGCCGTCGGCACCGCGCGTGCCCGGGACGTGCTGGCGACGGTGACGCCCGCGGAGGACCTGGCCGTGGCGCGCCATGGCATCGACGGCATCCTGGGCCAGGACTTCCTGCGCGAACTTCACTATACCCTCGACTATCGGCGCCAGGTGCTGACGTGGGACGACGTGGCGGGGACGAGTGCAGCAGATTCGCCATCGGGCAGCGTGGTGCTGCCGCTGGTCCCTGAAGACGGCCGCTTCGTGGCCGAGCTGGCCCAGAGCGGCGGAGACGAGGTGCTGCGTCTCGTGCCCGACTCGGGCGCGGACTCGCTGGTGCTCTTTCAGCGCCCCAGCGTGCGGCTGCCGTCGATGGTGTCAGCCGGGACGCCGCTGCGAATCTCCGGCCTCACAG
>Ga0194128_10006639_pt1 | contig 15513 bp, 18 predicted proteins | sample TA2KigCa65mmetaG_FD_148650 | JGI IMG/M metagenome (GOLD analysis project Ga0194128, IMG submission 148650) | Freshwater microbial communities from Lake Tanganyika, Tanzania - TA2015037 Kigoma Deep Cast 65m | ecosystem: Environmental > Aquatic > Freshwater > Lake | place: Tanzania: Lake...
CAGGAGGTGAGCCAACGATTGAACCTGCATTAGCTCTACGCTAGACTTAAAACTCTCACTGCAACTGGATCAGGATTCAACGCAGGTCACTGGGCAATCACCGGCATGGCCAGGCGCCAGTTGGCCCAGGCGCTCACGCCGGGGCCGGAGCCGTGGATGAACAGCACCGGCGGCTGGCCCGGCTTCGAGGCGCCGAGGTCGTGCACGTTGGAGTTGAACGTGCCCGTTCGGACGCTGCGGGCGACTTCGGGGTTGTGCGGTGCGTTCACAGTTTCACCATCACGTTGCGCAGTTCGGTGTAGAACTCAAGCGAGTGCACGCCGCCCTCTCGGCCGATGCCCGATGCTTTGGCACCACCGAAAGCCGTGCGCAGGTCGCGCAGGAACCAGCTGTTGATCCAGCACAGGCCGACCTCGATGGCAGCGGCCATGCGGTGGGCCTTGCCCAGGTCCTGTGTCCAGACGGTGGTGGCCAAGCCGTAGTCGGTGGCATTGGCCAGGGCGATGGCCTCCTCTTCGGTGTCAAACGGGGCGATGTGGCAGCAGGGGCCGAAGATCTCTTCTTGGATCACGCTGGCGCTCTCGGGCAGGCCAGTCCAGATGGTGGGCTGCACGAAGTGGCCGCTCGCATACTCGCTGTCCATGACCGGCGTGCCGCCACCGGTGACGACCGTGGCGCCTTCGGCTTTGGCCTTGGCGTAGTACGCCAGCACCTTTTGTTTGTGTTCGGCCGAGATCAGTGGGCCCAGGCCTACGCCGGGCGTGTCGGGGCCGCCGATCCTCAGGCCTTCGGCTTTGCCCTTGAGCGCGGCGACAAACTTGTCGAAGATCGGGCGCTGCACGTAGAGACGCTCGGTGCCCAGGCAGACTTGGCCGCAGTTCTCAAAAACGCTGCGCGTGATGCCGGCGACGGCTTTGTCGAAGTCGGCGTCGGCGAACACGATGCCGGCGTTTTTGCCGCCGAGCTCGAAGGACACCGGGCGCACGCCCATGGCGGCTGCCGCCATGATGGCCTCGCCGGTACGGGTCTCGCCGGTGAAGGTGATGCCGTTGATACCGGGGTGCCTGGTGATGAACTCGCCGGCCGAGTTGGGACCGAAGCCGTGCAGCACCTGGTACACGCCCTTGGGAATACCGACCGCATTCATCACCTCGCCCAGCAGGGTGGCCGTGGCAGGGGTTTCTTCCGAGGGCTTGACGATCACGGTGTTGCCGCAGGCCAGGGCGGGGCCGACCTTCCAGGTCATCAGCAGCAGCGGCAGGTTCCAGGGGCAGATCACGCCGACGACGCCCAAGGGGGTGCGCACGCCGTAGCTGATGGCGGTGCCGCCGTCGGGGGTGTTCATCTGGAAGCTCTCGGTCGGCACGTTCTTGACGATGTCCGCGAAGATTTTGAAATTGGCTGCGCCGCGCGGGATGTCGATGTGCGAGGCCAGCGAACGCGGCTTGCCGGTATCGGCCAGTTCGGCGGCGAGGAAATCGTCGAAACGGCGGTTGATCTCGTCGGCCACTGCGTGGAGCAATTCGGCACGCCTAACGACACTCATCTTGCCCCATTCGCCTTTGAGCGCGGCGCGGCCCGCGGCCACGGCAGCGTCGACCTCGGTCTGACCGGCCTCGTGCACCAGGCCGATCACGGCATTGGTGGCGGGCGCACGCTTCTCGAAAGTTTTGCCGGTAGTGACAAATTCGCCGTTGATGAAATTCAGAAACTGTTTCATATTGCGTCAGGGAGATGGGGGATCAATTCAAACCCAGGGCATTGAGGCCAGCGCGGGCGCAGGCTTCATCCTGCTCGGCCGAGCCGCCGGAGACGCCGATGCCACCGATGCGCTGGGCGTCGGCCACGATGGGCAGGCCGCCACCGAACAAAACCATCCGCGGGCGTTGGTTGAGGCCGATACGCAGCATCTCGTCATCGCCGATGACTTCAGCCCACTTGGAGGTCGGAAAACCGAAACTCGCGGCTGTGTAGGCCTTGTCGATTGCGATGTCCATCGAATGCAGGAACGCATTCGGCATGCGCAGGAACGCCGCGAGCGTGCCCGACGCATCCGTCACGGCCACGTTGATGCGTATGCCCAAAGTTTCAGCGTGCTCCACCGCCGCCTGACAAGCCAGCGAAGCCGCCGACGCGGTGATGACGCAAGAGGAGATGGAAAGTGTTGGTGGCATGACAAGAAGATTCGTAGGCGTGAGGGAACTCAATCGGTGCATTCCCCCCTCGAAGCACCCCAGGCGCGCCAAGGAGGGGGCCGCGTCAACGGCCAAGGGGACGTCAGGTGTAGACCTCCGTGAACGAAGGTACCGCTTCACCCGTGTGGTAGAAAATGCCGGTCCACAGCTTGTCTTCGGTCCAGGTCGTCACCGGTCGGTCGCGCTGGGCCAGGTAACCCAGACCCGCGAAGGTCTCGTTGCGGTTGCCACTGGGGTCGAAGAAATAGATCGTTTCGCCACGGGTGATCCCATGGCGGGTGGGGGCGACGTCGATCTTGGTTTTGTTCTTGGCCATCACGTCGGCTGCCTTGAGCACGTCGTGCCAGCTGTCCAGGAAGAACGAGATGTGATGCATGCCGTTGCGCTGGCCACCGACAAACGCGATGTCGTGCGGCGTGGTGGTGCGTGTCAACCAAGTGGCGGCCTGGATCACGCCACCTGGGCCGACCAGGACCTGTTCGGTGAGGAAGAAGTCAAGCACCTCGGTCATGAACTTGGTGTTTTCCGCCACACGGTTCACGCCCGTTTCTGGGTTGAGTTCGCACATCAGCAGCGTGTGATCCAGCCAGTGGGCGCCGGCGCCCTTGCGGTTGTCCGGCCACGGGTCGGGGTTGGTGGTGCCGACCTCGGTTCCCACGTACTCTTTCATCGCATACAGGCGCATCACGTGGGTGCTGGGCAGTTTGAATTCCAGCATACGGCCGGTCGATGGCATGGTGCCTTCTGGCAACATGGTGGTCTTGATCCCGTAGGCCTCAATCTTTTTTTGCAGTTCGTTCAGGTCGCTGTCCTTCTCCACTTTGTAGGCCACATGGTTCAGTCCAGCCTGGTCAGATGGTGTGAGCACCACAGAGTACTTGTCCCATTCGTCCCAGCACTTCAGGTAGACATTGCCTGCCTTGTCTTGCATCGTGGTCTTCATCCCCAGCACGTTTTCGTAGTGCCTGACCGCAGCTTCCATATCCATGACCTTGAGGCTGGCATGGCCAATTCGCAATACACCCATGATCTGTCTCCTTCAGTTGTTTAAACACGGTGCACCGCCCTGCGCGGCGTACCCCTTCGAAAACGGCTTTTCGAACTTGCCTGCCACCTCCAGCCGTACGGCGGTGACGGGCCCCACTCGACAGGCCAGCGTGTAGCCGCAAGCCTCTTCGTCCAGCGTGACATGGGCTCGGCTCACGGGGCCGAGCTGACTGATTTCACCTTCCAGGATGCGCACCTTGCAGACACCGCAACCGCCGTTCACACATCCGACCGGAATGCCTTTGCGACCCAGGCGCAACATGCCCTGCAACAGGCTCTCGCCAATGGCACAGGGGTAGGTCTCCCCGGTCTGCACGACCGACACGTTGACCTTGGGCCGAAAATCGAACATGGCTTCACACCCGCTTGAAAAATGCGCTGCGCGGCTTGTTGGCATCGGCAGCGGTGATGAACTTTTCGGTATAGATGTCGCGCTCATAGAGGCGACCTTGCATCAGCGCTGCCAGGCAGGCTTCGATCATTGGCGGTGGCCCGCACAGGTAAGCCTTGCGGCCTGAGAAATCACCCTTGAAATGGTCGCGGGCGGCGTCATGCACAAAACCCTTGGCCCCATCAAAAGCACCGGCATCGTCCGACAGCGCGGGCACATAGGTGAAATTGGCGTGCTGGGCAGCGAGTGCACGGAATTCGTCGTCGTAATACAGTTCCGCCTTGTTGCGCTGGCCGTAGACCAACGTGATGGGCATGGCGCTGCCACGATCGAGCAGATCCAGGATCATGGCGCGCGGGCTCGACAGGCCCGAGCCACCGGCCATGAACAGCAGCGGCATCTGGGCCGATTCGCGCACAAAAAATCGACCGTAAGGTCCGCTCACGGTGAGTGCGTCGCCGACCTTCAATGTTTCGTGCAGGTAGGCGGTGCCAGCGCCGCCGGGAACGGTACGCACGTTGATCTCGATTTCCCCACTGTCGGTCACTTGCTGCGGCGAATTGGCGATCGAGAACGGTCGGCCACCGTCGATTCCTGGCAATGCGAGCTGCACGTACTGACCGGCCTGGAAGTCGATCGGTGCGTCGAGTTTGAGCCAGAACGCCTTGATGGTGGGTGTGAGTGTTTCGATCCGGCTGACCGTGGTGTGGAAGTCGCGCACCGGGATCACGCGTGCATCGGGGTCGTCTTCGATGTCGGCCTCGATCGTGGCATCCGACAGCAGCGTGGCACAGCAGGCGAGTGCCTTGCCTTCGTCGCGCTCGAAATCCATCAGTGCGAACAGGTTGGCCGCGCCATGATCGACCTCGCCCTCGGCCACCTGCACTTTGCAGGTGCCGCACAGGCCGTGGCCGCAGGCATGCGGGATGTAGATTCCCTGGCGCAGCGCGGCGTCGAGGAGGGTCTGGCCATCCTCCACTTCGATGGTGGCGCCCAGGGGTTCGATGGTGAGGCTCTGACTCATTGGCGGAGGGGGTACGTGGGGTTCAGAATTTCTGGCGGCCTTGGGAATCGGTTTCGCGGCTGCCTTCGAGCTTGGGTGTGCGCAAGCGGATCAGTGACTTGTGGACCAAACCGTGGTGCTCGATCGACTTGCCGAAATCGGGCAAGAAGCGCTTGCCGCCGTTGAACCACTGTGTGCGCTGCCAGTCGATGGCCTCGAACTCCGGGTGTTCACCGTACAGCTCTGGCAGCACATCGCGCACCAGCGCACCGAATGGGAGCGTGGGGGGCAAGGGCAGGCAAAAGGGTGCCGCATACATCAGGTGGTTCTCCCAGGACACATAGATCAGGCGCTTGCCGTAAAAGCGGTCTTCGAGGTCCTGCTGGCGCATCGGGTACTCGCCGATGCTGCGCAGGAAGTCGGTGGCTGGCGTGGCGCTCACTTTGCGGGCTCCGTGGGCATGGTGGTGCTGCCTGCGGTGCGACCACTCCAGGTGGCAAAGTGCTTGCGGTCCGGGCTGCTGGCGAACTCGCCGTTGTCCTTGCCCCCGTCCACGCCGTAATAGCGCAAGACTTCCCGCACCGGACTGTCGCCGGGTGAAGCCGGGTTGATGTCCTCGGGATAGCAACTGCCCTGGTAAATCTGGTGCACCGGCAACCAGGCCTGGGCGTACTTGCGGGGTTCGTGCTCGAAAATCTCGCAGCAGTGGTCTGAGCAGAAGTGGTACTTCATGCCGTGGTAAGTCGTGTCACGGAAGGCGATCTGCGTGGCGTCGCCCGGCTCGGTGAAGAGCATGGGGACTTGGCAGGTCTGGCACAGCATGGGGAGAAAGTTGTTGTACCAACGCCCACCGTCTTTGTGCAGCGCGCGCCAGTGCTCGAACCGGCTGCGGTAGTGCTGGTCGAAACTGTCCGGGTATTTCTGCGACAGCCAGGCGATCTCGTCTTCGCTCGGCAGCCAGGTGTGAAAGGCTGCCGCCTGGCTGTACTGGTAAAAGGTGGACCAGGCCTGGTGGCTGATGTGGTGCTTGCCCTCGCAGGCGTCGGCCCAGCCTTTGGGCAGGCGGATGCCGTAGCGCGCCAGGTCGGCAAACAAGGCACCACCATTGGCTTCGGCGTACATCTCCCACGCCTCCTTCCAGCTCATAACGCGCTTGGGCAACATGTAGTCCTGCATCATGGCGACCAGCGTGAGCAGCCGGTAGCCGCGCCAGAACCACTTGTCGATCCAGCGCTGCACGATCGGCACGTTGGCCGGGTCTTGCTCCAGCATGAACTTGATGCATTCGATGCCCAACGTCATGTGGCGGCTTTCATCGCTTTGCGCGCTGAAGCCGAATGTGACCGTCGACATGTCGCCGTTGTGCGCAGCGCCGCTCATGAAGGGAACGAACAGCAGGTTGGTCAGCACGTATTCGAATGAGAAGCTGACTGCCGTGAGGAACTCGAACGGGCCACCCGAGAATGCGTCTTCAAAGAAGCTTTTGGGCACCGAGAGGTACCAGACGTTGTCGAACCAGTGGTTCGATTCGTGCATGCCATGGAAGTACTTGTTGTAAACCGACATCGCGTGCGTCTCGGTTTGCTGATGACGCAACTCGTCGGCACTCTGATACAGGCAGGCTAGCCGCAGACCATCGCCACCGAACTGGCGGGCCAAGTGCGCGAAGCCGCGGTGCGCGTAGTACTCCAGCGGCGTCACGCCCTGGATGAACAGCTTGAGCGCGTTGATGTAGCGCGCATCGGTGACGCCCAGTTCGCCATGGTTCTGCGCGAAAGCCTCGATCACGGCATAGAGCTTTTTCTCCTTCTCGCCCTGGTATTTCCAGTAGGCGTCCATCGTCAGGCGAAAGGGGTCTTCCCACTTATCCCAGTCGTGGATGACGATGCCTTCGTACTTGTCGAACGGAAACACCTTGTCCATCGGTTGGTAGGTGGTTTCCCAGTGCAGGCCGCGTGTCATTGCCGCGTATCGCTCTTTGAGGCCGAGCTTCTTTTTGGTGACTTTTGCATCCATGGGGGGTTCTCCTTGATCAGGTCAGGCCCACCGCTTCGCGGTCGCTGACGGGGAAGTAGGCGCGGTGAAGGATGTCGGGATCGGCACGCAACTTCTGCGGATCACCGTCGTAGGAAACATGTCCGCGCGACATCACATAGACGTGGTCTGCCAGGGACAGTGCCAGATGGGTGAATTGCTCGATCAAGAGCACCCCGAAGCCTTGATCCGCAATTTGGCGGATCACTGGAACCAGGCGGGCGACGATCATGGGTGCCAGGCCGAACGACAGTTCATCGATCACCAGGAATTTCGGTGTCATCACCAGCGCCTGGGCAATGGCAACCATCTGCTGCTGGCCACCGGAGAGTTCGCCTGCGGGCTGGGTGAGGCGTTCTTTGAGCTCCGGAAAGAGCACCAGGGTGCGGTCCAGCGCGGCCGAAAGTTCGCCACGTTCCAGGTCACCTCCAGCCACAAGGAGGTTCTCGCGGACAGAGAGTTCACGCAACACCTGATGACCCTCGGGAACGGTGGTGACACCAAGGCGACGGATTTCGTCGGCGTCCAGTCCTTTCAGATCCCGACCATTGAGCCAGATCTCGCCAAAGGCAGGCTCGATGGCGCCCGCGATGCCCAGTACCGTGCTGGTCTTGCCGGCACCGTTGGCACCCATTAATGCGGTGATGTGACCGGGAGCGATGCGCAGTTCGATGGCGTGGACCACGGCTTTGGTGCCGCGCACCATCACCAGGTTGTCCACCTCCAGGCGGGCAGGGTCCCGCCCGTTGGGGACCTTGAAAATGCTCATGCTGCCACCTCCGAGAAGGTGCCGAGATAGGCTTGTTGGACCTCTGGCTGGCGCAACACTTCGTGCGTGTTGCCCAGCGCAAGCAGGCGACCGAAGTCCAGCACCATGGTTTCGTTGCAGCAGGCAGAGATCAGATCGACGTCGTGGTCGATCAGGAACACTTGCGTCTTGCCTGCCGGCCCGCCATAGAAGAAAGGGATGTCCTTGATCACCCGTTCCAAGTGAATGGATTCGGACTCGCTCATGCCGGCGCCGGGTTCGTCGAGCATCACCAGTTTGGGCGAACCGATGATGGCCTTGGCGATCTCGGCCAGGTGACATTCTTCCGTCGACAGGTCGCTGCCACGGCGGTTGAGACGGTGTGAGAGACCGACGAAATCGATGGCCGCCAGTACCGACTTCTCGGCCGCCGTCCGCCCGCCCTCGAAGGCCACATGATCGGCCACCGCGAGCACGTTGTCTTTGAGTGTCAGGTCATCGGCGATCTGGTCGGTCTGGAAGGTCCTGCGCAGGCCCATCGCGGCACGGCGGTGTGGCGCGACACCGGTGAGTTGCATGCCGTCGACGCTGACGCTTCCGCGCACCGGCGTGACGAAGCCCGACAGCACATTCAGCAGCGTGGTCTTGCCCGCACCGTTGGGGCCGATCAGACCCACGATGGGTTTGGTGAGTTGCACGGTCAGGCCGTCGATCGGTTTGACGCCGCCGAATTGCACGCAAAGGTCCTGGATATCGATCATGGTATGGCGCCTTCGTGCGTCAGCGGTAGGCCGCGAACGGTTTGGGCCAGCGCGCGTCGATGCGCTGGCGCAAGGGGAGGATGTGGGGGTACAGCGCATGCTCCATGGCGACCTTGAGTGCCATAGCGCCCCACAGGATGGCCAAGGCTGCCAGAAACGGCACTTGGAACACGCCCCAGGCGACCCAACCGACGAACAGACCGATGAACAGCCAGTTGAGCGCGCGCTTGATGATGCGGTGATCGGCCGTCCAGCCGCGCGATTCGACCCAGCCTGCCAGCCGCAGCGAGGCTGCAGCCTCGAGGGCTTCTGCCTTGTCTTGCACCGGCTTGCCAAAGAAGCCGAGCAACAGCCAGCAGACGCCGGGGATCGCGATCCGAAAGAGCAACCCGATCAGCGCGATGAAGAAGGCACCAGCGACCGTGGTCTGGTCAGCCCACCACGACAGCAGTCCGACCAGCGCGGCGATGCCAACCCAACTGGTGGTGCCTTCGATGATGCGGCTCATGCGCACGAACTTGTAGAAATCGGCCAACTGACCCGCCAGGCCCTTGCGACCTTGGATCAGCGAAACCAGCAAGGCGAATCCGTAGAACGCGTTGGCCAGGTTGCCGTCCACACCGTGGTCGTTCAGCAGTGCGGGCAGGGCGCGGATCAACAGGCCGGCAAACAATGCGCCGACCCAGTGGTAGGCGCCGCCAACAATGGTCAATGCAAACAGCAGGATCGACTGGCTGACCGGAAACCCGGTGTCGTCCAACTGGCCGTTCAACCCTGCAATCAGCCCGCCAGAGAGCCCGGCAAGGACGCCGGCCAGCGCAAAGGCATAGGCTTTGTAGCCCACCACGCTGACACCGGCCGCCACCGCGGCGGCCTCGCTTTTGCGGATCAGCGCCCAGGCACGACCCGGCATGCTGGCACGGTGCCATTCAATCAGTGCCAGGCCGGCAGCGACCCAGAGCACGGCATAGCGGAAATAGGCAGCGTCGCTGGACGCGAGCCAGGGTCGCTCGATCAGTGCGCGCTGGCCATTGACCACCTTGCCGGTCCATCCAGGGCCACCGTCGGGAAAGCCGATCACGTTGACCACTACCTGGAAAGCAGCGGCCACCATCAGCGTCAGCAGGGCCAGGTACAGGCCGCGCATGCGCAGCGCCGGCAATCCGACCAGCAAGCCGAACACGCCGGCCACCAGGGCGCCGATCACGAGCGCGATTTCAAATGGCAGTCCAATCCCATGCACCAACCGCAGGCAGAACCAGCCGCCCACGCCCGCCATCGCGAACTGGGCCAGCGACACCATGCCGAGTTGCCCGTAAAGCAGTGCGACGGCTCCAGAGGCCAGTGCCAGGCAGGCCACGGTGGTGAAGGTGTTAAGCCAATAGGCCGACAGCACCATGGGCCCGACCCCTGCGATCAGCGCAAAGGTGATCAATAGTGGCCGGATGCGTTGCAGTGGCGTGCCGGGTGAAGTGTCGGGGCGCTCTTTTTCGCGGGCCATGTTGTCAAGGGACTGGTCGTGTTATTCAAGATGGCTGTTGTCGCGAGAGAGTCCAATGCCCTTTCGCTGTTGCCACAACAATGCCGTGATCGCGACCACGAAAGCTGTGGCCGAACCGTAGCGCTGGATGGAGGGCTCCAGTGCGGTCAACGCTTCGATCACACCGATCAGCAGCCCGCCGGACACGGTGATCGCCAGCGAGTTCATGCGACCGACCATCGCCGCGGCCATTGCCGGGATCACCAGGAAGGTCAGCACGACCGGGTTCAGTCGCACCATATTGCCCATGAACAGGCCAGAGATGCCGGCAAGCAAACCGGCCAGCGTCCAGGCCCAGGTGTCGACCCGCTTGATGCGCACCCCCAGCAGCGCGCTGAGGGTGCGGTTGCTTTGCAGGGCGCGCATGCGCAGACCCAGGGGCGTTTTCAGAAGCAGCCAGGTGATGCCCAGTGTGGCGCCGGCGGCTAGAAACAACGCGACCAGACGGGTGTGACTGATCAGACGCCGGCCTTCCACCTCGATGCCACTGGCATCGGTGGGCAGCACCAGACGGCGCGGGTCATCGCCCCAGTACCACTGGGCGATGCCCATGATCATCAGCGCAAATCCGAGCGTGGCCATGGCCCGCACCACACGGTCCTGATGCGTGAGCGACGCAGCGATGTAGCGTCCGTAGCCCCAGGACAACAACGTGGCGCTGCCAATCCCCGCCACCCAGCCCAGCCAGTCGGCGTACTCCAGGTCGATGACCTGCCAGCACACCATCGCTGCCAGCCCACCCAGGGCGCCGTAGGCGAAGTTGACCACCCCGCTTGCCCGGTACAGCACCACCAGGCCGACGCCTGACAGTGCATACACCGCGCCCACGCTGAGGCCCACGACCAGGAAGGGAATCAGGTTGTCCATGACCACTCTTCTTTGCGCTTTAGTTCATTGCCGGCGATCAGTTGACCAGGCCACCCTTTTTTTCGGCTGCCAGAATGTCGGCCAGCTCCGAATCTTTGGACTGGTAGCACTCGGTCAGTGTCTTGAAGCCACCTCGGGTGATGACCGAGGCGCGACCGGCATGGTTGGGTTGGTGGCGGTCGCCGGAGCCGAAGTACCAAGGCGCGCACATCATGTCGGTGCGGTAATTGGTGATGCCCTTGAACGCGTCGTGCACCGCTTTGCGGTCGAGGTTGCCCTTGACGTTGAGCAGCGCCTTGGTGGCCACCTGCGCGGCCAGGAAACCGGCCTGCGAGAAGGTGTCACGCGGATCCTTCTTGTCGCCGTATTTCTCCATCACCGCCTTCCAGTTGGTGTTGTCTGCTCCGGTGGAGTCCATGGGCTGCAGTTCCATGTGCACGACCAGTTTGTCGGCCCAGTACTTGCCTACCGTTTTGGGCATGTCAACGTGGTAGGCGCTGGTGGGCAGTCCCCACTTCATGCTCTTGCCCAGATCCTGTTGCTCGGCCGCGGTGAGGATGGGAAGCATCATCCCGCGCGGCATGCCCAATACCACGCCCTCGCCCTTGGCGGCTGCAATCTGCAGTGCAATGGCGCCACCGTCGAGCTTGCCCGGATCGAAAAGCACCGTCTTGACTGGAATGCCTGCGGTCTTGCCGTAGCTTTCCACGCCACCGCAGACCCAGTCACCAAAACCGGGGATGCCAGGGGCCACACAGGTCAGGCTCTTGAGTTTGAAGGTTTCGGCGATGTACTGCGCCGCACCCACGGTGGACTGACGGGGGCCGGAGTTGAATGACACATAGTTCTTGCCGAAGAAGCATGCGCGCGGAACGCCTACGCCAGAAATAACGGCGATGCCTTCGGTCTCGTACATCTTGTTGTTGGCGCCGCATTCGACGAAGGACGAGGAGCCCACCATCCCCAGAACCTTGATGTCCTTGACCAGTCGGTTGGCTACTTGGGCTGCCACTTCGGGGTTCCAGGTGTCATCCATCACCGTCAAGTTGACTGGCCGGCCGTTGATGCCGCCATTGGCGTTGACGCATTTGAAATAGGCACTGGCTGCCCGTGCTGAGGACGAGAAGTCTTCCGGGCCGGTCCTGCCGACCACGGCGCCGAGTTGGATCGGCTCGCCGGTGGCCTTTTTCCCGTTGCCCAAGCCGCATTTATCCTGGGCCCACGCGCCGCCTGAGGTCAGGCTAAGGACGAGGGCGGCAGCGGCGCCGAATCTGATCTTGATCATGGTTGCTTGTCTCCTTGTTGTGATGTCGTTGGGGCCCGCCAATCAGAAGGCTCGTCCGCGGGCGGGCTCCTTACCCGCGGGGAGCGTGTGAGCAAGTGGGGTCAACCGAAGGAGCCGCGCAGCCCTTCGAGTCCCGGTGTGCGAAAGCGCAGAACCGACTTGTGGCCGAAGCCCTGTTCGGCCAACGATTTGTCCATGTCCGGCGAAAAAAGTGTGGCCGAACGGAACCACTGAACTTTGGCCCAGTCGATCCGGGAAAAGTCAGGGTGCTCCCCGAATAATCTGGGGAGCAGATCGGTCACGAGGTCACCAAAGCGCATGGCAGAGGGCACTGGGACGGCAAACGGAGCACAGAACATCATGTGCTGGTCCCAGCCCAGGTACAGCAGCGGTGCGGGAAAGTTGCCAACCACATCCTTGGCCGGGAAGTCGTAGGCACCAATGGCAGTGATGCTCACAGCTGACCCTCCTTTGCGTCCTGTCCGCCACCCCATTCGCGGAAATTGCGCTGGTCTTCCGATCCTTCGAAATCCATGTTGTCGTGATCCAGGTTGAACTTGTAAAAACGCAGCACCTCGCCCAGTGGATCGAAGCCGGGTTGGGTCGGGTCGGCGTCAGGCGAAAAGCAATGGCCTTGGTAGATCTGGTGAACGGGCAACCAGGACTGCACGTACTTCTGTGGTTCGTGCTCGAAGATCTCGCGGCAGTGGTCGGAGCAGAAATGGTAGGTGTCGCCGTCGTGCTGCGTTTCACGGTAGGCGATCCAGCGCGGATCACCAGGCTCGGTGAACAGCATCGGGATTTGGCAGGTGGTGCACAGCATTGGCAGCGTGCCGTTGTAAAAACGCTTGCCCTGGGCGGCGCGTTCGGCGTAATGCTCCAGTCGCGGCCGGTAGAACTTGTCGAAGCTATCCGGGTACTTCTGCGACAGCCACTTCATCTCCTCGGTTTCCGGCACCCAGGTGTGGAAGGCTGCGGCCGCACCGTAGTTGTAGAAGGTATTCCAGGCCTGGTGGCTGATGTGGTGCTTGCCCTCGCAGGCGTCGGCCCAGCCTTTGGGCAGGCGGATGCCGTAGCGCGCCAGGTCGGCAAACAAGGCACCACCATTGGCTTCGGCGTACATCTCCCACGCCTCCTTCCAGCTCATAACGCGCTTGGGCAACATGTAGTCCTGCATCATGGCGACCAGCGTGAGCAGCCGGTAGCCGCGCCAGAACCACTTGTCGATCCAGCGCTGCACGATCGGCACGTTGGCCGGGTCTTGCTCCAGCATGAACTTGATGCATTCGATGCCCAACGTCATGTGGCGGCTTTCATCGCTTTGCGCGCTGAAGCCGAATGTGACCGTCGACATGTCGCCGTTGTGCGCAGCGCCGCTCATGAAGGGAACGAACAGCAGGTTGGTCAGCACGTATTCGAATGAGAAGCTGACTGCCGTGAGGAACTCGAACGGGCCACCCGAGAATGCGTCTTCAAAGAAGCTTTTGGGCACCGAGAGGTACCAGACGTTGTCGAACCAGTGGTTCGATTCGTGCATGCCATGGAAGTACTTGTTGTAAACCGACATCGCGTGCGTCTCGGTTTGCTGATGACGCAACTCGTCGGCACTCTGATACAGGCAGGCTAGCCGCAGACCATCGCCACCGAACTGGCGGGCCAAGTGCGCGAAGCCGCGGTGCGCGTAGTACTCCAGCGGCGTCACGCCCTGGATGAACAGCTTGAGCGCGTTGATGTAGCGCGCATCGGTGACGCCCAGTTCGCCATGGTTCTGCGCGAAAGCCTCGATCACGGCATAGAGCTTTTTCTCCTTCTCGCCCTGGTATTTCCAGTAGGCATCCACCGTCAGACGGAAAGGGTCGGCAAACGCGTTCCAGTCGTGGATGCGGATGCCTTCGTATTTGTCAAATGGGAAGACCTTGTCCCGTGGCTGGTAGCTCGGCTCCCAACTCAGGCCGCGTGTCATCGCGGCGTACCGTTCCTTGAGGCCCGGCTTCTTGGGATTGACGCGGGTGTCCATCGCTCAATGCGTCCAACTGAGGGTGAGCTGGTCGTCGTCTTCGTCGATGTTGCCAGACAGGGTCACCAGGTTGATGTGCAGTTGCTGCAGGTCGAAGGAACGACCGATTTGCTCTTCGATGCTTTCGCGCTTGATCACCAGCCGCTGTGGGCAGTCGATCTTGACGAGGCCGGGTGAGTGCACCGCTGTGGCCTGTGGGTTGTCCGCGAGGATGGCATCCACGATGGGTCTTGACTCTTCGTTGGCCTGAAAGGCGATAAAAACGTTGGACATGGTGTGATCGACGAAGTGGGTGTAGGAGGGGAGTCAGGCTTCGAGCCCGGCTTTTTTGCAACGCGCGTTGTAGTCGGCGCGCACGGCGGCCAGTGCTGCCTGGCCTGCTGATCCCAACGCGATTTCAGCCACCGGTGTCAGGGCGGCCATGGCCCGGTTGCCCCAGGCCTTGGCCCAGCCCGTGATCAGGGCCTTGTTTTCCGGCGATTCAGCTGCCGCCGTCTTGGTCACAGCATCGACCCAGCGTGCAGATTCGTCGTGCCATTCCGGCATGAAGCCTGTGAGCAAGGCGATCGAGGTGCCGCCACGGGTGGCCAGGTGGTCATCAATGAAGGCGCCATAGATCAGTGGGTACAACAAGCCGTCGAGCGCCAGGTTCTGGGCCACGAAAATTTCCATTGGATCTTTCAGCACCAGCATGTCTTCGACGTGGCGGCGCAACACCTGCCAGCGCGGATCACTCAGCCAGTCGTTCTTGCCTGCCTCCAGCACACCAGGTTCGTCCAGTGCCAGTCCCAGACGGGTGAGGTACTGGGCTACGCCCAGGTGGTCCATCGAATGAAAGGTGGCGGCCGCGGTCAGCGCAGTGCCATAGCCATAGGCAGCAATAAAGCAGTTGTTCATGTTGCCGGCCCAGGCCACGTGCCGAAGCGGCATCAGCACCTGGCAGGCGTGGGCGCGCACATCGTCTGGCAGCTTGCCCAACAGTTTTCGGCTGTCCACGAATTGGTAGTTGGTTTCCACCGCTTCTTGCTGGCGCGAGCGGGCCATGGTCCAGGTGGCGTAGTAGTACTGGCGCGGATCGCGCAGCACGTACCAGTCGGCCAGCTTGATGGCCGAGCGCGAGGCATCGAACAGCTCGTACTGCGGCTCCCATGTCGGACGGTAGTGGAAATTGGCGGTCGGCTGCGCCCCCAGCGTGGCTTCCTGATAGCGGGATGCGGGTTTGTCGCCGCCGATCAGGCGCGCAACATGGTCGAAGGTGTTGCGCAGCGGCTTGATCTCCCGCTGCTGCAGATCAATGGTGGTCATTCATCGTCTCCGTTGTGATCGTGTGTCTGCTCCAGCATCGGGCTGGGGTCATGGTCTGTTAGAAGCTGGACCTGCTGGCGGATGCAGAACTCTTCGAACATCACCTTGGGCATTGCCAACTCCACTGACAGGTCAGGCCATCCGATGGCGAACTCGAACGCCACCAGTCCGTCGGCACTTTCCCGCAGAACGCGAACGAACTTGCGCGACAGATCGCAGTCAAGCGTCGCCGCAGCGGCAGATGGCCATCCAGAGTTGTCGTTCAAGGTGTTCATTTCATGAAGGCAGTGACCTTGGTGACGGATAGGAAAATCTATCCG
>Ga0194128_10006659_pt1 | contig 15478 bp, 18 predicted proteins | sample TA2KigCa65mmetaG_FD_148650 | JGI IMG/M metagenome (GOLD analysis project Ga0194128, IMG submission 148650) | Freshwater microbial communities from Lake Tanganyika, Tanzania - TA2015037 Kigoma Deep Cast 65m | ecosystem: Environmental > Aquatic > Freshwater > Lake | place: Tanzania: Lake...
CCGCCGCTGCTGTTGCTGGTACTTTTGGGCATCGGGGCGCTCGAAGGCGACTACACCTTCATTACGCGGGGCATATTCTTCGGGCCGAGATCCTAAGCCTTCTGCACGTACGCCGAACACCAGCCTTTCCCGGAACCCAGGCGCGCGAAGCTGTCGCGCGCGCTGCGCCAGGTGATGGCGGGCGCCTGCAGGCCGAGTGCCGCGGCCAGGGCGGAGGCGAGCGCATCGCCCCTGGCGCCGTAGACCGCGAGCGTGCCGCCGTGCGCCTTCGCGAGCGCGGCGGCCACTTCTCCGACCTGCCTGGCTTCTCGACGACCGTCGCGACCGCCGCGGGCACACTCGCGCGGAACGACCGCGTTTCGGGCGGCGTGCCCGCCTCCTGTGCCTCCAAGGTCGCGGCGAGCTCGTAGGGCCGAGTATCTCCACGATTCCTGAATCGGAGAAGCGCTACGATCGGAAGCTGCCCTGCACGATCGAGAGTTTCATGCCGATCGCATTGGTCTCGGCCGCGCAGCCGGGCCCATCGAGTGGAATAATCGCGCGATGCCGAAAACTCGAAAAACCGCCGTCGATCAGCGTTCGGTCGATCAGCTCTTTGCCGAGCTGCGCAAGATCGACACCCCCACAATCACCAACGTCGTGGCGACCTATCCGCGCAATCCGCTCTGCCTCGGGCTCTACAACCCCTGGACCGAGAACTGGTACACCGACACGTCGATCCGCTGCGTGGTGCCCGAGGTAGGGCCGCTCGTCGGCTATACGGTGACCTGTGTGTACGGCCTCCCCGATCCGAATTACAGCGGCCGACTCTCGTTCATGGATGTCATCGACGCGCTTGATGCAAGCCCGAAGCCGACGATCCTCGTGCTGCAGCAGAAGTGGCCGCCGCACCTCATGGCGAAGGCGGGGCTCGCGGGCGAGATCATGGCAACGGCGATGCTCGCGGTGGGCTGCGTCGGGATGGTGTCGAACGGCCCGTCGCGCGATGTCGACGCCGTGCGCAAGCTCAAGTTTCAGATGTTGTTGGGCGGCGTCTCGCCCGGCCACGGCGACATGGCGGTGCACGCGGTGAACGTGCCGGTATCGGTGGGCGGGATGGACGTTGCGCCCGGCGAGCTCGTTCACATGGATGAGAACGGCGCGGTGAAGTTCCCGGCCGATCGGCTCACCGCAGTGGTGACGAACGCCAAGGCGATGCTCGCGCACGAGGCGGTACAGCTCGCAGCGCTACGCAAAGCAAAAACCGCCGCCGAGGTGCGCGCGGCGCAAGCGGGCGGGGCGTACGGCAAGAAAAAGTAGTCCGCCTAACGACGCAGGCGTGCCGCCGCGATCTGTCGCAGCATCGAGAGCTCATCGAACACCAGCCACTCCCGCGTCACGCGCCCGGCGTCCAGACGCAGATGCGAGACGCCGAACAGCAGAACCGGTACGCCGCTCGGGCGGCCGAACCGGCCGGCGTTCGCATGCACCCCGGCCGCCCACCAGCGAATCGCGACCCGCGTTTCATCGCGCCGCGCGGGAAGCTCGGTCACGCGATCGACGGCGACGCGCAGATCCGGCATCGCCTCGATGAGTTCCATCCAGTACGCCGCGAGTGCGCCCGCGCTCGACGCACGGCGCTCCCTGGGCAGAAACGCGCGCATCGGCGCGGCAAAGAGCCGCTCGAAACGCGGCCAGTTGCGGGTGTTGATTGCGCCCGCCCAATCGGCCACCCACGCCCGCAACGATCGCGTGAGCGGTGCATGCGCGGGTGCTTCGCTTTGCCAGCGACCGCTGGCGAGCAGCCGGCGCGCGGCGTCGGTACGCCATTTGACGAACGCCGCCGAGTCTTTGCGTGCGAGCGCCGCGGCCACTTGCCACGGATCGGCGCCGAGTTGCTGTGCGATCAGGAGATTGTCGCGCGCGAGCCACTCGAGATAGATCCGGTTGGCGCGCACATAGCAGTCCGCGATCGTGCGAAAGCGTGCAACGCGCCCGGTGGGCGGGCCGAATTCGCTCGCGCCAATCTGCGTCATGCGGCTAAGAATGCGATGCGAAGAGAAATAGCCATGGGAGCCCGGCAAGCGGCACCAGATCACGTCTTCGTGCGCAAGGCGCCGATCCGGAAACGCGGCGAGCATCCCGCGGGTGCTATCGATCACGGCCTGCGCGCTAGCCGATTCGCCTGCCAGTGTGATGACGCGCGCAGCGGGGGCGTAGTGGGTGCGGATCAGCTCGATGCCGCGCTGTTCCCAAATGCGATAGGTGCAGCGCAGGATGTAGTGGACGATGTCGTGATAGTCGGCGTCGAACCCGGAGAGCGGCTGGCGGCGCGGCCCGCGATCGGCGAGCACCGCGCGGATGCCGGTGCGCGTGGCGTCGGTGATCGGCATGGGTTTCACGCGTGCACCGCACCGAGCCGCGCCGAGCCGCGCTCGACGAGCTCCGCGGCAAGCGCCACCGTCTCCACCACCGCGCGCGGATCGGCGATCCGCCGCTGCAGAATCTCGATCGTGCGCTCGACCATCCGCTCCAGGGGCGGGCGCAGCGTGGTGAGGCGGTACGCTTCGCGCGCCGCCTCGGGGACGTCGTCGAAACCGACCACCGTGACGTCCTGCGGCACGCGCAAGCCCGCGTCGTGGCGCAGTGCGTCGAGCACGCCGCAGGCCATCACGTCGTTCGCGCAGAAGATCGCTTGCGGTCGTGCGGTGCCGCGCGCGAGCGCGTGACCCGCTGCGCGGCCCGATTCATACCCGTAGTCGCCGACCTCCCGCGCCACGCGCTTGACGCCGTGACGCGCGAGCGCTTCGACGAAGCCGCGCTCGCGCTCGCGGCTCACCGGTGCATCGGCCGGGCCGCTCACGAACGCGAAGCGCCGATGGCCCGCGGCGAACAACCGCTCGGCGATGAGCGCGCTCGCCGCCGCATGATCACATTGCACCGACGAGATGCGCCGCGCGTCGCTGCGGCGATTGAAGAGCACGACCGGCACACCGCGCGTGGCGAGGCGATCCAGACGCACGTCGTCGAGCGTGGTGCAGCTCACTACACCGTCGACCGGGTAGTCGAGGAGCTGCGCCATAACCTCTGCCGAGGGCTGCTCGGATTCGGCGGTGAAGAGCAGCAGGTGCAGCCCGGCGCTCTGCAGCGCGATGCCGAAGTGATAGAGGATCTGCGGCGTATAGCGCGTGGTGAACTCGGTGATGACGAGCGCCACGATGTTGGAGCGCTGTTTGATCAGGCCGCGCGCGAGGAGATTGGGCGTGAAGCCGAGCTGCTTCGCGGCGGCCTCCACCCGGACCCGCATCGTGTCGGATACCGACGTGCCGGCGCTGAAGACGCGCGAGACGGCCGATTGCGAGACGCCGGCGAGGCGCGCGACGTCGTACGAAGTAGCGCGTCGATCCGGCGCGCCGCGTCGTTTCGCGAGCGTACCCTTGCGCTTAGCGCCGCGGGCCTTTACGTCGCCCAAAGCCGCGCCGATGCGATCGCCGCGCCCTCGGCGAGCGCCGCGAGCTTCGCGTAGGCGATCGGCGGATGAATCGCGCCGAACCCGGCGAAGGTACCGAAACCGCAATCGGTGCCGGCGAGGACGCGTTCGCGGCCCACGATATCGGTGAAGTTGAGTAGACGCTGCGCAACCAGACGCGGATGCTCGATGAAATTGGTGACGCTATCGATAACACCGGGAATCAACACCTTGTCTTCTGGAATACGAGCGCCTTGCCAGACCTCCCACTCGTGCCCGTGCCGCGGGTTCGCCGCCTCGAATAAAATTGAAGCGGGCATCGCGGCTAGCACGATATCGAGAATTTTCTCGAGCGGCACGTCTTTGTGGTGGGGGCCCTCGTAGTTGCCCCAACATAGATGCATGCGTACGCGATCAGCGGGCACGCCGCGCAGCGCCGCGTTGAGCGCGTCGACGTTGATGCGAGCGTTACGCAGAAACTCCGCGTCGGAATCGTCGCGAAAGCGCGTGTGCCGTCCCAGTCCAAGATCGGGCGCGTCGATCTGCAACTCGAGCCCGGCGGCGACGATCGCCTCGTACTCCGGGCGCATCGCCGCGGCAAGCGCGTGCACATAGGCTTCGTGCGTGGGGTAGTGCTGATTCGGCTGGAACACCGCGATGGTGCCAGGCGATACCGCGTTCATGAACGCGTGCTGCGCGCCTTGGGAGCGCATCGCCGCTCGCAAGCGGTCGATTTCTGCATGCAAGGGCGCGAGCGTCTTCGGCGTGACCGGGCCCACGCAGATCGGCCGGTGGTATTTGGGCGTGCCGCCGCGCGCCGCAAGTAAGTCGCGGTAGTCCGGGAAATCCTGCAAATCGCCCGGCACGGTGCGCGGCGCCTCGTCGATCGCAAATCCGTTCAGGCGATGGCGGATGTAGGTCGCGTAGGAGATCTTGCTCGTCTCGCCGTCGCTCACGATGTCTACGCGGGCTTCGCGTTGCAGACGCACGACGTCGTTCACCGCCGTGCGCATGGTTGCATCGAACGCTTGCGCGTCGATCGGCTCGCCGCGGTCTTCGGCGAAGAGAAGGTCGACCACCGGTTGCGGGCGCGGCAGGCTGCCGACGTGCGTCGTGAGGATCCGATTGGTATTAAGCATCGATCGCTCCTAACTAGGCGCGCGCTCGACGAAGCGCCGCGGCGCGATGCAGCCTTCGGCGTCGATCGCCCAGCCTGCATGCGCGGCGCGGCTGCGCACCGCATCCGACCACTCGATGCGCTTGCGCTCATCGCCCGCGCTCACCACGAGTACGAGCGCGTCGGCGCCGCCCGAGTTGTGCATCGAGCGCCAGGCGTTGCCCGGGATGGAGAACGTATCCCACTCGCCCAGCGTGACGCTGCCCGCGCCCTCGAGCTGAATTGCGAGGCCCGCACTCTTCGCGATCAGCACTTGTTTCGCGGCGAGCCGATGGCGCGGCAGGCTCGCACCGGGCGCCAGTCGCAGCCACTCGCACGAGAAGCCGCGCGGCGTGGTGATCGGCGCGAGCTGGCGCGCGTCCTCGCTCATGCCGTAGCCAATCGCCGGCGCGAGCGCGACACCGGCATCGAGCGCGCCGAGCAGTGCTCGCTCGGACCAAGCGAGCACGGATTGGCGCACCACGTGCTTTGACATCTCCGCGACCGAATAGCGCGGCAGCGCCGCGATATCCGCGGCCGACATCGGCTCGAACAGGCGATCGCTTGGCTGGATCTTTTCGCCGGCGGCGACATCGATGAGGCGATCATCGTCGGTGAGATAGAGCCCGTTCTCCTGCGCCGCGCGGACCACCTGCGGTGCCCACAAGATGCCGCCGGAGTGATCACGTCCAAGCACCGCGAAGAGAAAGCCGTCGTCCACGCCGATGTTACGAAACCCGCGGTAAATCCACGTGGGCACCGAGATGAGATCACCCTCGCCGATCGCGAGCTCGTGCTCCGCTTCCGCGCCCCAGGTGATCGCCCAATCGCCGCGATAGCAGACGAACACCTCGGCGGTGAAATGCAGATGCGGCGGATTCACTACGCCGTGCGGGACGTTCACCGCGCCGATATTGAAGCCGTGCGGTTCTTCCAGGTTCACGAACTGCTTCGCGCCTTGCGCAACCCCCGGACCGATGAGGGCGTAGTTCAACTTCGGCCGGCACCCCGGGATGCGATAGTCGATGAACGCGGCCTCGTTCGGCACGAGGTCGCTCTTGCGGATCAGGCGTGCGCGCAGCGCAACAGAGGGATCAACGATAGCGGTCATGAACGGATCCGTGCTTCGGTCGTCGGGTCGAAGAAGAAGAGGCGATTCGGCGGTACGTCGATGGTGAGCGGCGTGTCGATCGCGAAGCGAGCATCCTTCGGCGCGCGGGCAACCACCCGGCCGAACGCGCAGGCGAGGGTGACGAGCGTGGAGTCGCCCAGCGGCTCCACCGCGAACACACGGCTGGGAATCGCACCGCCCGACGTTGCGAGCGTCGCGTCCTCGGGTCGAAAGCCTGCGATGCACGCACCGCGATGCGCGAGGGCGCCGATGGCAATGCGTGCTTCAGCCGCCTGAAAGCGGCCCTCCGCGATCTCGCCGCGCATGAAATTCATCGGCGGCGAGCCCATGAACCCCGCGACGAAGAGATTCGCCGGATCGGCGTAGACGCGGCTCGGTTCGTCGAGCTGCATCACGCGGCCTTGATTCATCACTGCCACGCGCGCTCCGAGCGTCATCGCTTCCACCTGATCGTGCGTCACGTAGAGCGTGGTGGTGCCCAATTCGTGGTGTAGATGTTTCAGCTCCGAGCGCATCGCGCCGCGCAGCTTCGCGTCCAGATTCGAAAGTGGCTCGTCCATGAGAAAGGCTACCGGCTCGCGCACCAGGGCACGCGCCAGAGCGACGCGTTGGCGCTGGCCACCGGAGAGCTCACGCGGCTTACGCTCGAGGTACGGGCCGAGCTCCACGCGATCGGCCGCGCGCTTCACTTGCTCGACACGCGCCGCACCGTCGACACCCCGCAGCTTGAGCGGATAGCCGATGTTCTCGGCGATCGTCATGTGCGGGTAGAGGCCGTAGTTCTGAAACACCATCGCGATGTTGCGTTCGCGCGCCGGCAAGTCGTTCACGCGCCGCTCGCCGAGATACACGTCGCCCGAGCTCGCCGATTCGAGACCCGCGACGATGCGCATCGTGGTCGTCTTACCGCAGCCGGATGGTCCGAGCAATACCATGAATTCGCCGGGATTCACGGTAAGCGTGAGCGTCTCCAGCACGCGCGTCGTGCCGAAAGACTTCGTGACGCCCTCCAGCCGAATCGGCGTCGCGGTCATTTGTTGGCCCCGGCGAGCGTGCCTTCGAGGTAGTACTTCTGGATGCGAATCGAAAGCACGAGCATCGGAATCATGAGCAGCGTGCCGCCGGCGGAGATCAGGTGCCACAGCACGCCTTCTTCGCCGCCGAACATCGCGAGGCCGACCGGCAGGGTCACCGCGTCCTTCGAGGTGAGGATCAGCGCGAAGAGAAAGTCGTTCCAGGTGAGGATGAAGCAGAGCAGTGCCGCGGTGATGATCCCGGGCGCGGCAAGCGGTGCGACGATGTCGGCGATAATGCGCAGGCGCGTGGCGCCGTCCATCACCGCCGCCTCCTCGATCTCGCGCGGAATCTGGTCGATGTAGCTCTTCAACATGAGCACGGCGAACGGCGTGACGAGCGCGAGCTCGATGAGCGCGAGGCCGATCCGCGTATCGTAGAGCCCAAGATCGCGAAACAACACGAAGTAGGGCAGCACGATCACCACCGGCGGGATGAACTGTGAGAAGACGATCGCAAGCACGAGCGCTCGGGCCCCGCGCAAGGCGAAGCGAGAGAACGCGTAGGCGGCCAAGGTCGCCACCGGAATCGCGATCGCCACCGCGAGCAGCGACACGATCGCGGAGTTGAGGAGCTTCTGTCCGATATCGAACGGAGCGGCGAAGATGCGCTGGAAGTTCTCCAAGGTCGGCGTGAACACCCACTTGAGCGCGAAGACGTCCACGAGCGACTTGAAGCCGTTCGAGAGAATCCAATAGATCGGCACGATGATGACGGCGCAAGCAAGCAGCGTTGCGGTGGTCTCGAGCGCGCGCCCGGAGACCAAGCGATTTCCAGGATCCGCGCTCATGCCGCCGCCTCACGATACGACAGCCGGATGTACATCCAGGCGAGCACCGCCATCGGCACGATCAGGAGAAACGCGAGCGCCGCCGAGTAACCGAGATCGAAATACTTGAAGCCCTGGAAATAGATGTAGTGCGAGAGTACCTGCGTCACGTTGCCCGGTCCGCCGCCGGTGATCGTGTAGATGAGATCGAACGCCTTCAACGCGAAGATGCACTTCAGCACCGTAGCGACCGCGAGGGTCGGTGCGATATGCGGCAGCGTGATGTCGCGAAACACTTGCCAGGGGCGCGCGCCGTCGATCGCGGCGGCTTCGCGCGCGTCCTGCGGCACGGTGGCGAGCGCCGCCATGATCATGAGCGTCACGTAGGGCGCCCAATGCCAGACGTCGGCGCTCACCACGACCCACGGCGCGAGCAGCTCGCTCCCGAGCGCATCGGTCATTGCACCGCCGAACGGTCGACCGAGCGCCGAGAACAGGCCATGCTCCGGATTGAACATGAAGCGCCAGGAGACGCCGATCAGCGCCGGGCTCATCACGAACGGGAGAATCAGAATGGCGCGCAGGAGCGCCTTGCCCGGCCCGCCGCGCGAGAGCAGCATCGCCAGCGCGAGACCGATCGCAACGGCGAGCACGACGCTCGTCACGGTGAAGAAGAGCGTCGCCTTGATGCTGTTCCAGACGAGCGGGTCTTCCAGCATCCGCTCGAAGTTGAGCGCGAGATCGCGTGCATTCTCCAAACCGTCGGCCGGAGTCCATAGCCACGCGGGCGCGTCGCTCCTCGCGAGCTGCCAATCCTGAAACGCGAGCGCAAGCGCCCGTGCAAGCGGCCAAAACGCGGTCGCGAGCACCACGAGGAGCGCCGGGACGACGAAGAGATAGCGCGAGGCGCGCTGCATGCCGGGTCAAACGCGCGGGGCGCCGCGTGGGCGGCGCCCGCTCGATGCGTCGTTACTTGCGCTGTCCGCGACGCAGCACGCGCTCGGCTTGACGCGAGGCGTCCTTCATCAGCTCGTCGGTGTTGCCGCCGAGCGCCGCTTTGTTGATGGCCTGCGAGAGGAGATCACCCACCTGCGGCCACTCGGGGATGAGCGGCATCACGTCTGATTCGCGCAGGCTGATCGCCGCTGCGTACTGGATGTTCGCGTTCGCCGCGTTGATCTGCGGATCGAGGAGCGAGGTCTTGTGCAGCACCACGTTGTTGATGATCTCGCGCCCACCGACCGAACGCTCGATGGCGTTCTTCTTCTCGAGATCGGCATTGGACACCCACTTAAGATACTCCCAGGCGGCCTCCTGCTGCTTGGAGAAGCGGCTGATCGAGAACGGCATCGTGATCGCGTAGCTCACCGCTTTGCCGTACGCGGGCATCGCGATGAAGCCCACCTGCTCGGGCTTCAGGGTCGATTGCTTCGGATTCACCGCGGTGGAGTAATGCCACCACCAGACCGGCACCATCGCGGCTTTACCTTGGTTGTAGGAGGTGCGCGCGTCCTGCTCGACGAACGAGGTCGCGCCCTCGGCACAGAGCTGATGCTTGGTGTGCAGCTCGATGTAGTCGCGCGTCGCTTTCAGCGCACCGGCCGTGGCCCACGCCGGCATGCCTTTCGCGTCGAAGATCCGCTCGCCCGCGCCCCAGAGGAAGTTGAGCCACACGAATAGATTCTGGCGATTGCCGTCGGCGCCGTAGTAGCAGGCAAGCGGGGCGATGCCTTCTTTCGCCTTGATGATCTTGCCGGTCTCCACGATCTGCTGCCAGGTGGAGGGTGCTTTCAACCCATGTTTTTGCAGGATGTCGGCGCGATAGAAAAGGAGCTGCGGATGCCCGCGCAGCGGCAGACCCATCGTCTGGCCGGCGACCGTCACGCTCTTCTTGAACGCGTCGGGGTAGCGGTTCATGTCGAGGCCGTCACGCGCGATCATCTTGTCGAGCGGCACCAGCCAGCGCCCATAGGAGGGGCCCCAGGAGTCGAGGTAGTTTACGATATCGAAGTCGCCGTTCGCGGCGACGCCCACTGCCGACACCTTCTCTTGCAGGTTAGGGAAGGGTACCTCGGTGTACTTCACGTTGATGCCGGTGAGTCTGGTGAACTCGGCATCGCGCAGCTGCAGGCCGTGGAATTGCGGGGTGGCGACCCACAGCACGTTGAGGGTCACGCCCTTGTAGGGTTGCCCCGCCTTGAGGCCGTAGGGCACTTGCTGGGCTTGGGTGGCGGTGGCCGCGACGATGAGTGCGGCTGCGCCAAGGAACGAACGGCATCGCATGACAGGTCTCCTCCTCGTGGCTGGTCGATCCGCGGTGAAGCTTAGGCGAGTTTGCATTCGAATGCAAATCTCACCTCGGTCGTGTCCCAGGGTTTTTCGGTCTAACGCGACCAAGGCCTTGATGCATCGGCACAAATCACGCCCCATGCCGGGTCTCGATTTGAACTTCGGGGCGCGGATTTGGCACCCTTCCGGGAGGTATTCCGGAGGGATGATCGATCCATCAGGGCAAGCTCGTGTTCGCGCGGGTCATGGCGCACCTGCCGCTTTCGACCTTTCGTCGCTGCGTCGCACGCCACGGAGGCGAGCTCAAAGTCAAATCGTTCTTGTGCCTCGATCAGTTCTGCGCGATGGCCTTCGCACAGCTGACCTTCCGCGAGTCGCTGCGCGACATCGAAGCTTGCCTGGCGACGAAAGGCAAGCGCCTTCATCACCTCGGTTTCCGCTCGCCCGTCGCGCGCAATACGCTGGCCAATGCCAACGCAACCCGGCCCTGGCAGATCTACCCCAGGTTGGCGCAACACCTGATCGCCAATGCCCGACCGCTGTACGCCAACGAGCCCATCGGCGTCGAACTCAAAGAGACCGTCTAGGCCTCCGACGCTACGACCAACGATCTGCGTCTGTCGGCCTACCCCTGGGCGCCATTCCGGTCGACCAAGGCGGCCATCAAGCTGCACACGTTGCTCGATCTGCGCGGCTCGATTCCGACGTTCATTCACATCAGCGACGGCAAGACGCACGAGGTCCGCATCCTCGATGCCCTCACGCCGGAACCCGGCGCCTTCTATCTGCCGGACCGCGGCTACCTGGATTTCGCACGGCTGCACACCTTTCACGAGGCCGGCAGCTACTTCCTTATCCGCGCCAAGCGGGGCTTGCGCTTCCAACGCCGCTACTCGCAACCGGTCGATCGCCGCAACACGGCCATCCTCTGCGATCAGATCGGCATGCCCGAGGTGTTTTACTCCGTGCAGGGCTAGCCGACCCAGCTGCGCCGCATCGTGGTCAGGGAAGAGGCCGGCGAACGCATCACCTTCCTGGCCAACAACACGCGTTTGTTGCCGACCACACTGGCCGAGCTCTATCGCTGCCGCTGGCAGGTCGAACTCTTCTTCAAGTGGATCAAACAGTACCTGCGCATCAAGGCATTCTTCGGCACCAGCGAGAGCGCCGTGAAGACGCAGATCTGGATCGCAGTCGCGACCAACGTGCTGATTGCGATCGTCAAGAATCGCGCGGCCCTGCCCCATAGCCTCTATCAAATCCTACAGATCCTAAACGTGACCATGTTTGAGGCGACCTCGATAAATCAACTGCTTGCAGGAGCCGCTCGGTAACCCGAACCCAACTCGGTGCCGCTTCAACTTCTTCTCCTCTGAAAAGGTTGGGACACTACTGATTAATTATGATTCCTAAATTATTCGGTCATTTTCGTGACGGCAGGTGGTGCTCTTGAACTCAGATAACTTTCTACGTTCTTCAACAATTCCGATGATGTGATCGTGTAATAATGCTCGTCCGTCAGGTACGCGGACAACTGCTGTATCCCGATAAGCCGTGGAAGGAGATCGTACTGGATAGAGCAATTTTCTTGCGGGAGAAAATCGACAGCTTTTTTGTCAAACATAAAAAAACCGATATCGATTCCCTGGGTCGGGGAATTTTCCGGCAGATGCCCATAGGCCAGAACATGGCCATCCTGGGACAGCTCGACGTTATTCCGGTAACCGTACTCGCCCTTCCCGTCCCGGTTGTTGTAGACCGTCATCATACCAAGCAGGCCGGACCTGTCGTAATGGTCCGCCATGCCTGCCAGGTCGATGGGCCAATAGTTGTCACAGTACATGAGCAGAAAAACCTCGTCCAGCAGGCCGCGGGCGTTGCGCACGCGCGTCCCGGTTTCATGCTCCACGGCACCGATGGAATAGCGGATCTTAACACCAAACCTCGAGCCGTCGCCGAAATGCGCGGTGATCTTCTCGGGTAGATACCCAAGCAAGAGAACTATCTCCGTGATTCCGTTACGCTTGAGCAGATTGACCAGATACTCCAGAAAAGGCCGGCCGTTTACCGGTACCATCGGCTTCGGAAGGCTGTCGGTGAGCGGCCGTAAACGTTCCCCTCGGCCGCCCGCCAGTATCACGGCTTGCGTGATTCTTCGAGTCATGCCCAATGCAAGTCAGGGTTCAACTTGTGTTCGCCGAGCAGATGCCGTATCTGCTTCAGGCGAATGGTCGTCCTGCCGCGGAACTGTTCCTCCGTGAAATTGATCCGGCGAAACAGGTCCACCAGCTCCTTTCCGCCGCGGTCGAGGTTCCATTGTGGTTTGTAATAGTCTTTCAGCCGCGTGAGTATTTTGTGAAAACTCACGCGGTAGGTGCGCGAATCCGATCCGTGTTCTCCGGTAAACACGAGCGTGCTGCCCGGCACCGCCCGTTGCGCTGCCTCGGCCAGGTCACGTACCGTGTAGTTGCCGTTGGGGATGCCGATGTTGAATGCTTCCCCAGCAACAATATCGCGCGGCGCTTCCATCGCGGCGATGAATGCGCTCGACACATCTTGCACGTGCACCACGGGACGCCAAGGCGTGCCGTCGCTCTTGATTTCAATTTTTCCGGTCGTATAGGCGCAGGCGACGAGGTTGTTGAAGACGATGTCACAGCGGAGATTGGGGCTTGCGCCAAACACCGTGGACGGACGCAGCGCCGTCACGCTGAAGCGGTCATCGCCCAGGCGCATCAACTGGCATTCTGCCTCCCATTTTGTCTTGGCATAAGCGGTAATGGGATTTTTCTCGCTGTTGTCCTCCTCGACCTCACAACTCACGTCGGCGATGCCGTACATGCTCTGCGAGGAAGCATAGATAAATCGCCCGACGCCTACCTCCTTGGCGAAACGGGCAAGCGCCATGGTTCCGCGAAAATTGATGTCCTCCGTGAGACCGGGGGCCAACTCACCGAGCGGATCGTTCGATAGCCCTGCCAGATGCATGACGACATCCACACCGGCCAGATCTTCCCGCGTGACGTCGCGGAGGTCCTTGTAAATCTGCCGGGCGATGCACGGATAGGGATCGAGCGCGTTGTCCTTGTAGTATTCAGTGTCGTAGCCGACGATGTCGTGTCCCCTGTACATGAGCATTCCGCTCAACACTGGCCCAATGTAGCCTTCGTTGCCCGTTACCAGGATATTCATGTCTGTTCCGTCATGTAATCGAAATAATCCTTGAAATACCTCGCCATCAAATGAAGGATGACACCGTGCACGCTCTCGACGAGTTCGTACTGGCCCTTCTCCGTTGGGATGACGATTTTGGCGTCTGCGATGGCATTCAGCCGGCCGCCGTCGAAACCCGAGATGCCGATCACGGGAACCTTGCAGGATTTGGCCAGCTCGACGGCCTTCACCACGTTGGGCGAATTGCCGGAACTGGAGATGGCGATCACGGTGTCCGAATCCTGGATGTAGTTGCGCAGCGGACCCGCGAATACCATATCAAAGCCAACGTCGTTGGCCCAGGCGGTCAGCTCTTCCTCCGTGGTCGGCAGGCGGATCGCCTGGAAGCGGCGCGCGTGATTGTCGAGATGGTGGCTGAATACGGTCTTGTTGAAGTCACTCACCCAGTGGGTCGCCAACGCGAGGGATCCGCCGTTGCCGAAGACATAGATGCGGCCGTCGCGTTCGTAGGTCGCCTGCAAGATATCGAGTGCCTTGGCGATCTCTTTGGCCGGCAGGGCCTGCAACGCGGCAGCGACACTGGTTGAAAAATGGCGAATGTATTCGTCCATGGCGGTCTGGTCTAAAAGGCGCTCTTTCGGTCGAAACTGTTGCGGTTGGTAATAACCTCCACCCCGGAATGCACGAAACGGACGGGGATCTCACTGAAACCGTCCAACGCGTGCTTCTTGGCGGCGTCAGCAAGAGCCTGACGTATGAAGGAGTGTGTTTCCCGTGGCGCGAGAAACATGACACAGCCCCCTCCCCCCGCTCCCAGCACCTTGCCACCCCAGGCACCGTGGCCCATGCCCGCGTTATACATGTCGTCGATAGCGGTGTTGGATACCTTCGAAGCTAGCGTCCGTTTTATCAACCAGCCTTCGTGGAGCATCCTCCCCATTCCCGCCAAATCGCCGGCCAAGAGGCGGTCGCGGAACTCGAACACCGAATCCGCCAGCCCTTTGAGTGTTGCAATCTTGTTGTGCGTTTCCTCTTTCTGCTCCTGAAGAACGCTGGCTGCCTGACGGGTAATACCGGTGAAAAATACCAGCACATGAGACTCCCGATTAAGTCGCTGCTTGTAATCCAGACGCAACGGCGTGACACCGACGGAGCCATCCGGGTTGAATTGGAGCACGTTGAAACCGCCAAACGCGGCAGCGTATTGATCCTGCTTCCCGATGGGTTCCTTGACCAAGTCGATTTCCAGCCGGCATGCGGCCTCGGCGGCTTCCTGGCGGTCTATCCGTTTTCCGAGCGTCGCGTACAGACCCTTCATCAGGGCCACGGCGAAACTGGACGACGAGCCGAGCCCGGCGTTGACGAACACATCCGTGAAGGTACCCACCTCGATATTGCTCAGTATGCCCAGCTCCAGAAGCGCCTCGCGTATGCGGTCATTCTTCAGCATCGAGGGATGATCGACTATCTCCGATGCCGAATACCGCGCCGAAACGTGGCGTATGAGCGGTGGCCGATTGATGGCAACATAGACATACTTGTCGATGGCGCTCGAAATCACCCGGCCGGGCGAGTGGCGGTAAAAGTCGGAGAGGTCTGTGCCGCCGCCGACGAAACTGATACGCATGGGAGCGCGAACAATCAGCATGGGGATGGCATCCGGTCAGAAGTCCTTGCGTGACCAGTCGTAGGGAATCTCATCGGAGTGAGGATCGATGCGCAGGTACTTGATATCCGGATTGTGCGGTTCGGATGCAACATTGCACAGGATGGCATACGGATCCGTCATCCCCTTTGAACCGTTGGCGACGCCGCTGGGGATGTGCACCAAACAGTAGTTATCCTCGCCCATGAAGATTTCCTGCAACCGTCGGAAGGTCGGCGATTGTTCGCGCATATCGTAAAGCACCAGCTTGATCATCCCGTGAATGCAGATGTAGTTCAGGATAAGCGACTGATGCGTGTGCCAGCCGTTCACGACATCCTTGTACAGCTTCTTGAAGTACACCTCGCCGAAGGGATTGAGGAGGCTGTCGGCGCGCACGCCGTGCAGGATCGTCCCGCGTTCATCCGGGATTTTTCTTAGCGGGACAATTACAACACCATCGATTCCGGCCTTGACACTCTGCATGGGCGACCTCGTCAGTTCACGCCGTGTAGCTGTCTGGCTTCCGGCAGCGGAACGATGCAGGAACCGCGATAGCCGAATCGATCCCTCAGGACTCCGACAATCTCGTCGGTGAAATTCCATGCCAGAATCAGCACATGTTCCGGTTTACGCTGCATCACGCTTTCCGGACACTCGATCAGGATATGCGATCCGGGCGTGAACTTGCCCTGCTTCAACGGATTCTGATCGGCGATCACGGGAACGAGCCCGTGATCGATACCGCAGAAGTTGAGCAGCGTCGAACTACGGGCGGAGGCGCCATAACC
>Ga0194128_10006663_pt1 | contig 15470 bp, 10 predicted proteins | sample TA2KigCa65mmetaG_FD_148650 | JGI IMG/M metagenome (GOLD analysis project Ga0194128, IMG submission 148650) | Freshwater microbial communities from Lake Tanganyika, Tanzania - TA2015037 Kigoma Deep Cast 65m | ecosystem: Environmental > Aquatic > Freshwater > Lake | place: Tanzania: Lake...
CGCCGGTAGTTATGGTCGATATGTCTTTGCCTTGGCCGAGCAAAAAGCAGGCAGAATCTCTGAAGCGGCCGAACGTTTGGCAAGCTTGACGGCGAATGAACGCAAGAGCATTCAGCCCAGCGTCCGTTCGCAGAAGGCAGTTAAGATTCTGCTGGACGCGGTCAAGACGCTCCAAGTTCGCATTGTGGCGGCCGACGACGCATTCCTAGGTCAAGAGTTCAAGAGCGTGATGGACGCTGCACAAGCGGCGCGTTGGCTTCTTGCAGCGGGGCCCGATGGCGGCTTGGAAGGCACGATGCCGTTTGACCGCATGGTCGACCTGGCCCATGCCTCGGTGCAGTCCACCAACGATGACGGGCTCCGCGTGGTTCGCACCTGGCTCAAAGACCAAAAAACCGACGACGTCACCCGTGCCAAGGGCTACCTTGCGCTGGCGCATGCTCTTTCCCGGCCCACTGAGCGGAAAGCGGTACGAAAATTGACCGAAACGCTGCAAAAAGCAAAAACCGAGGACAACCACGCCAAGAGCGTTGCTGCTCTCGCCGCCTATTCGGCCAGAACCAGATTCGATGAGATCTTCGGTTGCTATCAGACAGTTCGCAGCGAAACCGAGGGAGCGGGAGTCGACCCGCTCCGCCTCAAAGCGGGCCGCTGGCGCATCGAATATGGCGCCGACCTGGCCGAAATGGCGCTCGAACACGGCCGCTTCACTGCGAATGCCGACGAGCGCAAAGACGTGTTTGATCGTCTGGCTAAGTTCGCGGAGCGTTGCCGGGCCGATTGCAACGATTTCAAAGAGTTGCCTCCGCGTCTGGCTGCCGAGTCGTATTTTCGCGTTGTCCGCGCGGAAGCCGAAGCCAAGCGACAGCTCGCGCGGTTAGGCGGAAAAAAGGAACCCGCAAGCGAAGCGGAATACTCCCGTGTTCTCGAGACGTACTCGCCCCGGCCCGACGCCTCCGTTCAGATCGCGGTCCACGTCGCGCGTTTGAGTTACGAGTATTTGCCGGAACACAAGAGCACGTTCAAGGACAATTTTCTCCGAGGCCAGATGGCAATCCGTACCTTGGCCGACCTCATCAAAGCGGAATCGTCACCCGATAACAAGGACTATTGGGAGGAACTGCAATGCAATGCCCTGGCCCTCACCGGCATGATCGGCAGCCGCCGGGCGTATGCCGATAAGGCAAAGTTTGACAAGAATGACTGGACGACTTCGCGAAAACTGATCGCCGAAGCGCGCGAAAAACACTTGGTCGCCGAAACGCGAAAAAAAACCTTGTTCAAAGAACAATGGAAAGGGGAGCTCACTTTTGAGCTAATGCGGCTCGATGACCTCGCCCAGACACACGACCGCCTTGACGCCAAGGAGGCCGAGGCCGCCCTGAAGCTGCTTGATGAAAAGAGAATCCCCGACATGATCGAGTCCCTGAAGAACAGTACGCTCTCGAATATCGGAAAAGAAACGCGGATCGAAATCCTAAACGAGTTAAACGGCCCCGAGTATCGTGCGAAGTTGAAAAAGACTGCTGAGGCGAAGTCAAGTTAGCTGGCGCGGGGCACGGCCGGAGAACACCCTGCCTACCAACCCAGCGTCCACGCAGCCAGACGCAACTGTCCCGTGAACGTCTTCATCGCTTCGTTCACCGCGCTGTGCTCGAATCCGCTATGCATCTTGCAGTTTTGGCAACGCGGATCCTCGCGCTTTTCCCAGTATCGCCAGTTCGTCTTCGTCCAGAACTCAACCCAATCCTGATAATAGCCTTCCCCTTCGATCAGGTAGCACGGCGCCTTCCAGCCCTTGGGCGTGTAATTCACCGTCGACCAGGGGGAACATGGCAATTCGATCATTCCAGCGGCGAACTCGAGGAACTTCGGCGTCGCGTTGATGCGGTAGCTCCAGGCCAACTCCCGGATCGCCTTGAACTTCTCGTGCGTCTGCTCCTTCGTCAAAAAGATGTCATTCTCGACGCTGGCGTACTCATAGCCAGGCGACACCAGGATGCCGTCGGCGCCGAGCTCATGCGTCAGCTTGCACAACTCTTCAACTTCGGCAATTTCCGTCTCACGATAAACGGTGGTGTTTAGATAGATGCGATAGCCGAGCGATTTGCCTTGCTTGATCATCTCGACCGCTTTGTCGAAAACGCCTTGGCGGTCGCAAACGTAGTCATGCGTTTCGCGCATGCCGTCGAGATGAATCATCAGGAAGAGCCGCGAGCTGGGCGGGATCAGGCCGTAGACCTTGGTGTCCAGCTTGAGCGCGTTCGTGCACAGGATGATGTGCTTGTCGCGCTCGATCAGGCCTTCGACGAGTTCCTTGAGTTCCGGATAAAGCGTCGGTTCGCCGCCGCACAGGTTGACGATCGGCGCGCCGCAATCCTCGACGGCTTTGAAGCATCGTTCGAGCGGCATGCGGTCTTGCAGCTTGCCGGTATAGCGTTCGACCGAGCAGCCCAGGCATGCAAGGTTGCACGTGTACAAAGGCTCCAACATGAGCACGGTTGGGTAGCGTTCGCGCTCCTCGCTGGCCATCCGCCGACGGTGCATGAATTGCGCGTAAGTAAAACTCAGCGGAAAGCGCATGCCAGCCTCCTTGGCCCAAGTTCGCGCCGCCTTCAGGACGCGACAATCATCCAAGAGAAATTAGCACAAGCGCGATGCTTTTCAAACCCCAATTCGAGTTGTTACTCCGGATAGTGCGGTGTGCGGTCGAAGACGTTGCGGGGACGAAGCTCGAAGCCGGACCAGGCGATCGGTGTGGAGCCGATGAAGTCGTTGTTGCGGAACTCGCCATCTTCCGAGCGAGGCTCGTGATGGCAGGCCGTGCTCAGCCAAAGCACGACGTCGGCATCCATGATCTTCTCGCCTTTCTTGACGTACTCCTGTACCTTGGGGTACAGCATCTGGCCTTTGCGGTTCACCGTGACCCAGAAGTCGTGATGCGTGCATTCCTCGCCGATGCCGAAATGACGCGCGTTGCCCATGCGAGAGGTGACGACGTCGTAGGCGACCGACTGTTTGCGAGCGTTCTTTTTCTTGTCGTTGGCGATGGTGAGCATGGTGAACTTCTCGGCGTTCCAGTCTTCATGGCCCTCGACGCCCTTGTTGAAGGGGCGCAGGATCGACTTGGCCTTGCCGGCGTCCTTCGCGGTTTCCTCATGCTCCATGACGTAGACGGAGTTGTTCGAGCCGTCGAGGTTCACATCGACGCGCCAGAGGCCATTGTGCATGTGACCTTCGAATTCGCGAGTGGAATAGTTGCGGCCCGTTGAGCCGACGCGGAAGCCGATGACGCCGTCGTCGCGGAAAGTGTATTCCATGACATAGCGATAGTTGGCGGCGTCGAGGCAGGCCCAGAGCGTAAGCTGCTCGCCGCGACGAACGCCGGACGAGGTGTCGACCCACATGACGCCGCGATCGCGCACTTCCTGGACGACGGTGGCGGCCTTGCCCAAGAGCTTGCCCGCCGGTCCAGCGGCCGCTTCGTTTAGTTTGACTAGCGAGAAGTTGTACGATACGTCCCAGAAGCGCGGGCTGCCGGAATAATAGGGCACGAACATCTCGGCCAAGCGTGCATCGCCGAGCACCTGCATCCAGGCGTCTTTGGGACCGCGTTTGAACCAGGCGCCTTCGATGTAGAGGCCGTAGCCGTCGGTGGTGGCCCAGCGGACCTTCCAGGCGGTCTGCATGCCGCCTTTGGTTGGGAAATCCTGCACGATCTCGTTGACCGTTTCGCCCGCTGCTTGTTGCGCCTCGGGCGGCGACGCCATGCCGACCAGGCCGATCAATACGACGACCGCGACGAGCGCCAGGAAGCGAGGAACGAGCATGTTGAATCTCCAAGTACCGTCGATGGTTTAGCCCCGCCTCGTAGAGGCGGGCGAACCGCGTTGTGTTAGTTTCACTGCGCCGACATCGATTGCCGATTGGCGGCAACGAAGCCGGCATAGGTCAGCATCATCGGCAGAAAAATTACCGTGAACATGATCCACAGCACCACACCGAAACCCATTGCGTGCGATGCGTGAAATCGCAGCACAAGCCACAGCACCAGGAACCACCCAAGGAGATGAGCGGCATTGAAGAAGAGGTTCCACAACAAACGGCCCACGCGGAACTTGGTCGGCATGCCGGTCGGTCCGTCCTCAAACTCGCGCATTGTCCAGCCATCGGAACTGACGAACTCCCGGTAACCGCCCGGCTCCGCGCCCTGCAGATCGAATCGCAGCGTGTTCTTGTCGGGTAGCTCCATCTCCAGGGCGATAACATCCTGCGGCTGCCAGGGGCGCGCTTTGGCGACCTCCATATAGACATACCGGCCGCGCTCGTCGCGCTTGGTGGAGTAGACGATTTTCTCCCCGTCCTTGTCGCCCCCCTTTTTGCGGCTTGCACGGATCGCTACGATCTTCGCCACCGGTCGACCGGCCAGTTCCTGCATGTCCTCGTGTGGGGTGAATCGGAAGATCGTATCGATCGGGACATTTTTTTGCGAGGCGCCCGACGAGTAGGCGATCGTCAAACACCAAACTGTGAAGCCGGTCGCCATCACGATGCCGGCCAGTGGTCCTTGCCAATAGATGCCGGGCGATGGCTCGGTGTAAATGTATCCCTGGAAGAAATAGCTTCCCCCCCAGAGGAGGACGATCAGGGTCGCCGCCAAAACAACGAGCATCAGGATAAGCCAAGTTAGCACGCGCGACTCCGCGAACTGGTGAACCAGGCAAACACGGCAATCGACGAATTGTAGCGAACACCGAGCCGTTCTGGCAAGTTCCGTTTCATGATTACCATGAGAACGCCGAGCCGAGCCGCGTAAGCGGCCGGTTGAGTTTACGTCAGGCATCACCAACCGGCCGCTTACGCGGCTCGGCTCGCCGCAGGCGCAAACATCAATTGACGCAGCCTCATGTGTAACGGTACATTATCACAATGCCAGGGATGCCGTTCATCATGCCGAGGATCGGACCGTGACTACCAACTTGCTCGTGGCCGGGGTCAAACAAAGTTCGCCGCAAAAACCTCCGCCGCAGGGTGGCAGCCTACTCGCTTATTTCTTCCTCGCGCTGTTGATGATTTCACCGCTCAGTCTCTACCCGCTGTTGCGCGGGACGAACGATAGCCAGATCGGCATTCCCCACCACAAACCCTCGCCTTTGACGCCTGATCAACATCTCGTCTTCGGCTGTCTCGGCAATTTCCCTGGGCAGGGGTTCCCCGGCACGATTCCGTGGGAGCCTTTCCGCAAGATCGGCCAGCAAGAATCTCGCATCATGGAGGAATTGGCCGAGCACGATCCCGTGGAATTCTTGCAGCGCTGCCTGAATCGCGTTGATCAAGAAACTCACTCCTACCGGTGCATCTTCGAGAAACGCGAACGCGTCAACGGCCGACTGCGGCAGAAGGAGACAATCCGCTTGCACTTCCGCAATAGTCCGTTCAGTGTGCACATGGAATGGCTCAAGGGCTACGATCTCTTGGGCGCCCGGCGTACGATCTATGTCGAAGGCGAAAACGACGGTCTGCTCATCGTGCGGGCGCTTGACGCAACGATCGGTCCGATCAAAGAACTCGCCATCAACGATTCCCAGGTGAAGGCCACGAGCCGATTTCCGATCACCGAGTCCGGGATGCAAAAAGGCGCCCGTGCCACGCTCGACAGCATGCGCATTGCGTGGGAAACGCAAACGCTTTTCATCAGCTACGAAGGGATTGTTCGCGTCAAAGAGGTTGGCGATCGACTGTGCTACAAGTTAATACGCAGCCCGCAAGTGCCACCAGAGGAAGATGGCGTCAATGAGCTCATCGTTTACATCGACCTGGAAACGCACTTGCAGGTCGGCTCGGTCTTGCTTGACGCGAAGGGCGCACTGATCGCCGAGTACTATTTCCGCGACATCGACATCAATCCGACGATAAAGGCGGATCAGTTCACGCGCAAGGCGCTATAGGGTAATCCCCCTCTTCGCTTAGCGTTCGCGCGGCGCCATGCGAGCGCTAAACGAGGAGCGGATTGTCACTTCAGGCCGCGAATGAACACGTTGCGGAATTGCACCGCGCGCTCGCCGACGAGAGCGACCGGTCCGGTTGCGGCGGCGCCTTCTTCGAGCTTGCCGATGCCGGGTCTGCCGAGGTCGGTAACATCCTTGCCATTGATGAAGATGCGGTAGGTATTGCCTTTGACCTGAAGCACGGCACGGCTCCAACCCTTGTCGGTGCGCCCCGCCATGATCCCGGTGACGCGGCTGCCGCGCATGTAGATGACGCCGCCGGGCGTGGCATCGCAGACCAGTTCGAAATCGCCGTACGATTTCTCGCTCCAGAGCAGCGAGGTTTTGTCGTTGCCTTTGCCGTCGTAGCTCAGAATGCCGTCGTTCATTTTCCAGTGCTTTTTCTTGGCGTCATCGACCTTCCATCCATCGAAATCGAGGCCGGTGAACATGGACGTCAAACCGGTGTCCACGTCGCAGACTTCCTTCGGGCTGGGATTGGTGCTGGGTAGTTCCTTGATCTTGAGATTTTTGAATCGGCACTCCGATCCTTCTGCCTCCAAAGCGAGATAGCCCTTGCGCGGGTTGCATTTGCTGACGCTGGAGACGAACTTGCCATTGACGGCAAGTTTGATGACGCCGTCGTTGGCTTCGACGCGATAGTGGTTCCATTCGTTCTCGCCCTTGGCGCGATTCTCGATCGGAATGGAGCGTTTCCAGCCCAGGGGATGCGGCCGATCGGGCTCGCAAGTGGCGCCATGAATGCTGAAGAGATCGCCATGGCTCGTGGCGGTCGACTTGCCCGACTTTTTTTCGGTCCATTCGAGGTTGACGAGAACTTGCACTTCGATGCCTCGGGTATATCCGGTGCCCATCGCTGGTATGGGGTCGGCCCAGACGAAGAACCCGGAGTTGCCGACGGCGCCTTTCTTGGTCGGGACGTGCATCCAGTCGAACTCGGCAATAAAGTTTTCGTAGTGCTTGTCGGTGCGGAGGTAGCCGGTCGGTTTGCCCGTGGTGATGATCGTATTATCCTTGACGAACCAGGTGCTGGGAGCGCCATTGACGTTGTGCCAGCCGGTGAGATCCTTGCCGTTGAAGAGCGGCTTGAAGCCGTCGTCTTGGGCGTAACTGATGGACGCTACAAGGAGGAAAATGACAGATGCGACGATGCGAGTCATGAGGGGTTTCTCCTGGAGGGTGGCGGTATCCCAAGGGTTTGATTACTTTTGCGTATTGAACTTCACGGTCGGCGCCTGAGACGGCGGCATTACCGGTTGTTCTTCCGTCTTCATGCCTTGGCTGCGCAGATGCAGTCCGAGCTTGGTCAAGGCAATCGCCCACACCAGGCCGAACAATAGGGGTCCAAGTGTCAGGTCAAGCGCCATCAAGGGGCCGATGATGAAGAACACCAGGCCGATTGCGTAACAGCGGCCCCAGTAGTTAGCGCCCATGATGAAGAACGCCAATCCCGACACGAGCGAGATAAACGGGTACGGAAACAGCTCCAAGAAATACTCCGGCGCCGGCCCATTGCGGTTTATCTGCAAGACGTCAAGATGCCACAGCGCGCGTGTGAGAATGACGGTAAAAAAGTACGTCACGAAATACCCGATCCAGATCGTCCACAACTCGCGCTCGGCGGCGTTGGTCGGCAAGAGTTGGCTGCCGCGGTTGTACCAGAAGAGATAACCAAGCAGGATGAACTGCAGCGCCCGCGCCGTTGTGATGAAATAACCCGGCTGCCCGGACAGAACGAGCAAGTAGACGCCGAGATGCTCGATGCCCACGACCAAGGCCGCAATCAGCACCATCGTGCTCCACGCCGAGAAGTCGGCGGTATGCGTGTCGCGTTCAAGGATGTGAGCGAGCCGATCGATGACGTTGAGGCTGCGGGCGTTAATCGAATCGCCGTTGAGGTAGCGCTGCAGGTCTTCGCCCAGCTCATCAGCGGAAGCATAGCGATTGGCCGGATCTTTCTCCAGGCACTTCAGGCAGATCGTTTCCAGGTCGTGGTCGATCTTTGGATTCAGCATCGTGGGCGGCACGGGCTGATGATCGATCACCTGCATGACGGTGTCAAGGGGCGTCTCGGCGCGGAACGGCGGCCGCCCCGTGATCAACTCAAACAGGATGGCGCCCAGGCTGTAGATGTCGGTGGCCGGGCCGAGCTCGCTGGTCTTGCCTTGCGCTTGCTCGGGCGACATGTAGCTCGGCGTGCCGAGGATGGCGCCGGAGCGTGTTTGCCCGGAACTGGCGGGGCCGATGCGTTTGGCCAGGCCGAAGTCGGTGATGTGCGGCTGGTCCTCGACATCGATGAGAATGTTGGACGGCTTCAAATCGCGATGCAAGATGCCATGTTTGTGAGCGTAAGCGACCGCCTTGGCCAGAAGGCGCACATAGCGAGCCGCCGATTTGCATGCGAGCGGCCCGTGCGCGACGCGCTGATCGAGGCTGACGCCTTCGATATACTCCATCGTGAAGAAATGCTGCCCGTCTGCCTCGCCGACATCGTAGACGGCAACGATATTGTCGTGCTGAAGGCGTGCCGCGGCCTCCGCCTCGGTGCGGAACCGCGCCACGTCCTCGGCGTCGGCCAATCGGCCGGCGAGAATCATCTTCAGCGCGACGACGCGATTGAGCGTCATTTGCCGCGCGCGATAGACAACTCCCATGCCGCCGCGTGCGATTTCGGTGAGCAGTTCGTATTCGCCGAATCGCTGTCCAATGGCGACGGTGAATACGGGCTGGGCGCGATTCGGATCGTTGATGGTCGGAGCATCCGCGCCCGGATCGCTCGTGGCCGGCGCCAGGTCGAGGGCAGTCGCGCTGAGCGCCGGCGCCGGCGGCTTGGGCGATTCCTGGATCGTCGTTTCATCAGCCATAGCGTACGCGCCCCCAGCGGCGAAGAAACCCTATCGAATGTATATGCGAAAACGACAAAACGCAATGGCCGATTTGCGTAAGATATCGGCGAATCCTTCGTTGAACCGCTCGCCCAGACCGAGCGGCGGGCGAGGGCCAAGGAGTAGTCCCCCATGCAGCCAGCCGATCAACAGCGACTGTTGGCCGACGTTCAGGCGTTCTGCGAAGCACTACGCGAGCATGAAGAGTTGTGCTATGTCGAGCATCGCTTCAACGACAAGCTTGTTCCGCTGGCGAAAAAGCACAACATCCTTGGCATGCCTGTGCCGGTCGAGTACGGCGGCCGCGTGGCCGATACCGTGACCTACGCCAAAGCGCTCGCGCGCATCGGTCAGGAAGGTACGGGCGTCCGCACGTTCTTCTCCGGCCACACCAGCATCGGCCAATATCCCATCATGACCTGGGGCAGCGACGAGCAGAAACGCCAATTCTTGCCCCCATCCTGCAAGGGCGAGAAGATACTTGCCTTCGGCCTGACTGAGCCGGATGCTGGATCGAATCCTCTGGAAATGACCAGCACCTACGAACGCAAAGGCGATCACTACGTTCTCAATGGCGTCAAGTATCTCATCTCCAATGCGGGCATCGCCAATGTCATCGTCATGTTCGCGTACTCGAAGGAAAACCGGCGAATCAGCGCGTTCATCATCGACATGGATCAGCCCGGTGTCCAACGCGAAGACCTGCTCGCCAAATGCGGGATGCCGACCGCGAACACCGGGATGTACTCGCTGACCAACTACAAATGCCCGCTTGCCAACATGCTCGGACCGGAAGGGGACGGTTTCCGCATCGCGATGGGAACGCTCGTTTCCGGGCGACTGAGCGTCGCGGCCGGCTGTCTCGGCGTCATCGAGGACTGCCTGATCGAGTCGATACGCTACGCCAAGGAACGCACGCAGCATGGCAAAGCGATCGGCAAACATCAATTGGTTCAGGAACATTTGGCCGCGATTGAGATGGCCCGGCTGACGTCGGAGGCCGTGGTCATGAAAGCAGCGGAGGCCAAAGACGCCGCCGCCGCTGATCCAGGCAATGCCGAGTTGAAAGTGCGCTCCGAGATGCTGGCGGCGCAGGCGAAGTTGCACGCGTCGAACGCCGCCTGGGACGCCGCCGATCACGCTGTCCAGCTCTTCGGCGGCCGTGGCTGGTCGACGTTGTATCGTCCCGGCCGGCATCTGATGGACGTCCGTGTCTGCCGAATCTATGAAGGTACGGACGAGATATTGAAGCTCAAGATCGCAGCCGCGCTATTGGGCGGTAAAGAGTACGAGGCGTATAAATAATAATTCGCCGCTCGCGGCTTTGCGCTCGCCGACGCACATTGAGATCGCGGCGCCGTAAGCGGGAAAAAAGGAGCATCCCATGCTGAAAAGTCTCACCTGCACGTTGTTCGTTTTCGCCATCGGCGTGACCTTCGTCGCGGCCGACGGTATCGAACAACCATCGAACCAGACAACATTTTTCAAGAAAAAGAAGAAAAAGGAGATTGTCACCGCTGACGGCTTTACGCCGCTCTTCAACGGCAAAGATCTGTCCGGCTGGAAGACGTTTCTCAAGGACGGCAAAGCGGATCCAGCCAAGACCTTTGTCGTCAAGAACGGCGAGGTCCAGGTGACCGGCGAGCCGTGGGGCTATTTCTACACCGAGAAGTCCTACAGGAACTATGTCATCCGCTACTCGTGGATGTACCCGAAGGATCAACCCGAAAAGACCACGATGAACAGCGGCCTCCTGCTGCACATCCAGGAACCGCACACCGTTTGGCCAAAATCGGTCGAACCGCAAGGTCGTTACAAGGACCACGGCAAGATCTTTTTCCCCGGCTGGCCGAAGGACTCCACCGAGAAACGCGAAACGACGTTCGACGAGGCGGCCCAGAAAAAAGCGCTCAAGGAAAGCCACGAGTGGAACACCACCGAAACAATCGTGCGCGGCGACGGTTCGATCGCGGTCAGCATTAACGGCACTCCGGTGAGCACGGGCAAGACGTCGCTCACGAGCGGACCGATCGGCTTCCAGTCGGAGGGAGCGAGAATCCACTTCAAGGATATCAAGATCAAGATGCTGGATTGATTTTGACTCAGAGCCTGAAGCGTTAGCGAAGGATTTATCAGAATCCTTCGCCAACGTTTCATGTTCTGAACAATCCGCATCCTCCCTACCATCCGCTTGCGCCGCCTAGACCTCCCGCTTTTGTGGCGAGCGAGGCATTTTTTTTCGACGGCGGTTGATTGTTGTCGGCAACGTTTTAGGATAAAATAAGTTCACGAGGCTTGGCAAAGACAACAGCGAAGTCCGGTTTATCCGGACGGGCTGAACGCATAGATAATCTCTTCCGCTCTCCTTCGCTTCACTGCTCTTCCTGCCGGCTTTGCAACCGATTGCGCTTCGTTTGAGAAAGGACCCTATATGCAAGAAACGATGAGCCCACCGAAGCCCGCGACGACCACCACCAGACCCAGTCGCGAACTCGATTCTGCCGTCATTCGATTCTGTGGCGACTCCGGCGACGGCATGCAACTCATCGGCACCCAGTTCACCAACGTCTCCGCGGCCTTCGGCAACGACATCAGCACCTTCCCCGATTTTCCCGCGGAAATCCGCGCCCCTGTCGGCACCCTGGCCGGCGTCTCCGGCTTTCAGCTTCACTTTTCCAACCGCGACATCTTCACGCCCGGCGATCAAGTCGACGCACTCGTTGTCATGAATCCAGCCGCCCTGAAGACGAACGTCGCTGACTTGAAGCGCGGCGGCATTCTCATCGTCAACGAGGATGAGTTCGACTCGTCCAGCCTCGACAAGGCCGGCTATAGCTCGAACCCGCTCGATGACCCCGCGTTGGGGAGTAAGTATGACGTGCACCGCGTCCCGATGACGCGCCTGACGCGCGACGCCGTGGAAGGGCTAGGCCTCTCCACCAAGGAGGCTGGTCGGTGCAAGAACTTCTTTTCGCTCGGACTGGTCTACTGGCTTTACGAACGCGACCCGAATCCGACGATCTCCTGGCTTAACGACAAATTTAAGAAGACTCCCAAGTTCGGCGACGCCAACCTCAAGGCACTGCAGGGCGGCATGCACTATGGCGAATCGACCGAGACCTTCGCCACCACCTATCGCGTGGGCAAAGCCAAACTGCCCTCGGGGAAATACCGCAAGCTTACCGGCAACGAAGCGACCGCGTGGGGCCTGGTCACCGCGGCCAAGCGCTGTGGCAAGAAACTGTTCTTCTCCGGCTACCCGATCACGCCGGCCAGCGACATTTTGCACGAACTTTCGATGATGAAGAACTTTGGCGTGCGGACGGTGCAGGCGGAGGACGAGATCGCCGCCATCGCCGCCGTCTGCGGGGCAGCGTTTGCCGGCGAGGTCGCCGCCACCGCGTCGAGCGGTCCCGGCATCTGCCTCAAGGCCGAGGCAATCAACCTGGGCATTATGACCGAGTTGCCGATGGTGATCGTTGACGTGCAGCGCGGCGGTCCGAGCACCGGTTTGCCGACGAAGACGGAGCAAGCGGACTTGCTGTTGGCGATGTTCGGCCGTAACAGCGATAGCCCCATTCCGATCGTCGCCGCCGCCAGCCCGTCGGACTGCTTCGACATGGCGCAGGAAGCGGTCCGCATCGCGGTTGAGTTCATGACGCCGGTGTTCCTGCTGACCGACGGCTACATCGCCAACGGTTCCGAACCGTGGCGCATACCGAACTTCGCCGATCTGCCGCCGATCAAGGTCGAACATCCGACAGCGCCGAACTCGCTCCCGGGCGTAACCAGCGATGCGCATCATGGCAACGGCGAGAGCGAAGGGGGCACGCCGCACTTCTTGCCGTACCTGCGCAACGAGAAGGGGGCTCGCCCCTGGGCCATTCCGGGCACGCCCGGTTTGGAGCATCGCATCGGCGGCATCGAGAAGGCCGAGAACACAGGCAACATCGATTACTCGCCGGGCAATCATCACAAGATGGTCATGAACCGCATGAAGAAGGTCGAAGGGATTGCCAATTACATTCCGCTGCAAGCGGTCGAAGGGCCGACCAAGGGGAAGCTACTCGTTCTGAGTTGGGGCGGAACGTATGGCGCCGTCCGCACTGCGGTGCATCAGGTTCAGGCGGCAGGAAAATCGGTCGCTCACGCCCACCTGCGATACATGAACCCCTTCCCGCGCAATCTCGGCGACGTCATCAAGAGCTACGAAAAAGTCCTGATCCCCGAACTCAACACGGGCAACTTGCGATTGCTCATCCGCGCCAAGTACCTGGTCGACGCCGCATGCCTCAACAAGATCGCCGGCAAGCCGTTCCTCGTGCATGAACTCGTGGACGAAATCAACAAGATGCTGTAAGCGATAACCCGAAGCCCAGGGGTTCGGAGTACCTCATTCCTGGGCTTCCCGGAAATACATGAACAAGGATCCGATATGAGCACTGCCACGCTTCCCGTCCTCACTCCCAAAGACTTCACCAGCGATCAGGAAATCCGCTGGTGCCCGCGCTGCGGCGACTACTCCATTCTCGCCCAGGTGAAGAAAGTCCTGCCGACGCTCGGCATCCCGCGCGAAAAGTTCGTCTTCGTCTCCGGCATCGGCTGCTCGAGCCGATTTCCGTACTACGTCGACACCTACGGGTTTCACTCGATCCATGGCCGAGCGCCTGCGGTGGCGACCGGCGTCAAAGTGGCCCGTCCCGATCTGCAGGTCTGGGTCATCACCGGCGACGGCGACGCCCTGTCCATCGGCGGCAACCACCTCATGCATTGCATCCGCCGCAATCTTGATGTGAAGATCATCCTTTTCAACAACCAAATCTATGGCTTGACCAAGGGTCAGTATTCGCCCACCAGCCCGGTGGGCCAAAAGTCCAAGAGCACGCCCGTCGGCGCCGTCGACGCTCCGGTTTCGCCGATCAGCTTTGCGCTCGGCGCCGAGGCGACGTTCGTCGCTCGATCCATTGACGTCGACATCAAGCACCTGACGTACGTCCTGGAGCGAGCAGCCCACCACAAGGGGACCGCGTTCGTCGAAGTCTATCAGGACTGCAACGTCTTCAACCATGACGCCTTCGTCTACGCCACTGACAAGACGGTCAAGCCCGATAACGTCATTTTCCTCGAGCACGGCAAGCCGCTCGCCTTCGGCAAGGACCGGAAGAAGGGGGTTCGCCTCAACTCGTCGAGCGAGTTGGAAATCGTCGAAATCGGCAAGGAGTATCGCGAGGACGATCTGCTCTTCCATGACGAGAAAGCACATAATCCGAGCGTAGCGTTCATGCTGTCGCGTCTGCACTACCCGGCACAGCCCGAACCGATGGGCGTTTTCCGCGCCGTCGAACGGCCGCTGTATGACGCCGAGGTGAACAACCAAATTCAAGCCATGACGGCCAAGCAGGGCGAAGGCAGCCTGGACGAACTGTTCAACAGCGGCGACACCTGGGTGGTCGATTAGCGCCTTTACGTTTAGCGCTCGCCGGGCGCCGCGCGAGCCCTAAACGTAAACGGCGGCGATCAGGAACCCTTCGCATGCACGCGCTTACCCGCCGACAATTCCTGGGCGGTGCCGCGACGACACTTCCCTGCCTGGGCGCCGCCCTCGCAGCGCAACCGGCGCGCCGGCCTCGCGTCGCTGCCGTCTACACCGTCTTTCGCTTCCGCTCGCATGCCCACAATATCCTTGAAAATTTCTTGATGCCGTACCTGTTCAACGGCAACCGCACGGTGTCGCCGTGCGACGTCGTTTCGTTCTACGCGGACCAGCGATCGCCGACGGGCGACACGACCGACGAGGTCGCGCGGCGTTTTCGCATTCCGGTCTATCGCAACATCGCCGATGCCCTGACGCTGGGCGGCCGTGAACTGGCGGTTGATGCCGTCTTGTCGATCGGCGAGCATGGCGAATACCCGTTCAACCGGCTCGGCCAGCACGAGTATCCGCGCAAGCGATTCTTCGATGAAGCCGTGGCGGTGATGCGGCGCTCAGGGCGCTACGTACCGATCTTTAACGACAAGCATCTTTCGTGGTACTGGAACTGGTCGCGTGCGATGTACGACACGTGCATGGAACATCGCATGCCGTTCATGGCGGGGAGCTCGGTGCCGCTGGCGCAGCGCCGCCCGGCCCTGGAGATTCCCGCTGGCGCCCGCATCGAGGAAGCCGTGTCCATCCACGGGGGCGGGATCGATTCCTACGATTTTCATGCCCTCGAAGTGCTGCAATCGATGGTCGAGTCGCGTCAAGGCAGCGAAACCGGCGTTGAGCGCGTCGAATATCTCGAAGGCGACGACCTGTTCCGCGCCGCCCAGGCGGGTCGCTGGTCGCTGCGACTGGCCGAGGCTGCGATGGCGACCGAGTTCGGCAAGAACGTCCCCGATCTGCGCCGTCCGATCCCGGGTGAGCGCGCCGCCGTGCCGCATGGGCTGCTCATCACCTATCGCGACGGTTTTCGCGCGATGATGCTCAAAGTCGGCGCCAACTCGGTGCGCTGGAACTTCGCCGCCCGTCTGCGCGGCGACGATCGGCTGCACGCCACGCGCTTTCACGCGGGGCCCTACGGCAATCGCTGCCTGT
>Ga0194128_10006666_pt1 | contig 15468 bp, 14 predicted proteins | sample TA2KigCa65mmetaG_FD_148650 | JGI IMG/M metagenome (GOLD analysis project Ga0194128, IMG submission 148650) | Freshwater microbial communities from Lake Tanganyika, Tanzania - TA2015037 Kigoma Deep Cast 65m | ecosystem: Environmental > Aquatic > Freshwater > Lake | place: Tanzania: Lake...
TCATTAATCTACGCGCACTCGCACTCAGTGACCGGTGGGCGTCCGCCCTTCACCTCACGCTCGCCCCCCTCCGAAAAGCTGTCCGGATTGCGGCGTGATCACAATGAGAGCCACACCCATGCGCTGGAGGAACGCGTCCGCTGTTCCCAATTTCTCGCGAAGATAGATACGGAAGATCTGATCTCGGTAAATCGTTGAGATCACCGGTTGCTGATACGAGGATTCCTTGCCCCGTGTGCCATACGCTTCACAAAAGAATCGAAGTAGGAGCACGTCTCTTGAGAGCGACTCTATGACTTGCTCGGAGACCAGGCGTCGGTCAAGGCCGAAGAAACGGAAATACCCATCGACCATCTCCTCGTGCGCCTCGTCCTCCATCTCGTGCTGATTTCCTTCGAACAAGAAAATGTTCTGGCGGAGAGCACCGCTGACGATACGGCCGAAGCGCTGCTGAAAAAACTCGGACCGGCAGGTCAGAAAAAGACGTACGTGAGGATGCGCGAGCGCGGATTCAATAAAGTGCTCGAGTTGGACGGCGAACTCGCTAAGGCGGGGATGCTCGTTGAGGCCATCAATGACGAACACACAGGGCTTGTTCGAACGAGCTGCCAGTCGTGACAGTAAACGACCAGCCTCTTCAAAATGTGACACGTCGGCACCGAACACGAATCGGGCAACAACGTCGCCGAGATCGCCATCCTGGACGCTGCTAATCTGTCGAACCGAGAGATATGCGCACGGAACGCCGTGCTTGGCGAGCACGTTTTCGACCAGATCGCAAACGAGGTTTGTCTTCCCCTGGCCAGCGCGTCCGGTGAGGATAAACACTCGCGCGCTCGCCGACTCAAGCTGGGTCGCGATCTCCTTCGTTCGATATTTCGTGCCCCAGGCAATGTCGGACAGGTGGTACTTGTTTGCCTCGTAATGCGGTCGAGCCCTGTCCGGGATGGGATACGGTGGCGGGTCAGTGAATTTCAACCCGTCATACACCTTCACTGCCGCAACAAGGGCGTCGAGTTGGCCACGCAGTTCGTGAGCGAATCCGATAGCCGATTCGATAGTCGTGGGGACTTCCAGTGTATCGATCTGGAAGACTGGCAATGGTGGAAGTCCCGACTTAGTGAGAACGCGATTGGTCCCTGCGATGTTAATGCGCCGCATCGCATCAGCCGTCCGCTGGACGAACAGAACCGGATGAACAAAAGCGCGGGCCAGACTCTTCGCGTCGCGCGTTTCGACAAATACGTCAGGAATGTATTTCCCGGTACGTTTTTCTCGTTCGAGCTGACGTTGTGATTGAGTCAGCAGCACTGAGGCGACATCAATGAATCGTTCGCCTACGACGCTCTCCGAGAGGAGGTCAGCGATCGCATAGATGTCCTTTTGGGACAGTCTCTCAATCGCTGCGAAGAGATCGTTAACGGCGACGATATCCCGCGATGACGTGAACGCGAGGCGACGACCACCCAAGCGCTTCCACTTTGAGATGGATTGTTTCGAATACCGCGGCGTGGATGCGGCGACCAGGAACACTATGAGTCGGTCGTAGCGCCGGTCTGATTTCTCTTTGAGAAAAGTCGTCAGCGTATGAGTGATTTTCGCGGCGCTTCTCTCGCTGGTGACTTGAATCGCCAGTCGAGCGCGTGTGTCGGCCAGGTCGATGCTCGGATTCGTCGCACCCTCTTCATTCAGATTTCGGAGGCGTGGCGCCCGGTAGACGCGCTTGAACAGAGGGAGCAGCAGGTCCTCTGACAGTCGGTTCTTCGAAAAGAATCCCGCCTTGTTTTCGGCTTCTACTTGATGCGCCAGAACAGCAAGAGCCTTGCTGATTCGATCCAGCACTTCAGAGAGAGGAATCGACGTTGCTCGATTCACGCCTGTCGCAGCGCTAAGGCGTGTGGATCCGCGTGGCATGCCCCTTTTCTGGCCGTGAGGCCGCCGCGCCTGTTCGGCCTGTCGCTTGCCCGGCTTCTTTGTCGAGTCCCTCAAACGCATGTCGATTGCACTTGGCGGTGCAGATGCTGTTCTGAAACGGGATCAAGGGGATACAGCTCTTGGGTGAGCCGGAAATCGAGGCCGTCGCGCGGAAGTTGGATTGGTGCTGCAACAATGCCGCTCGCTTCGTCGACCAGGAGTAACCCGATACCGAGCTTCTGCAGGACGGGTGCACGGTCAATCGTCCCGCTTGGGAAGGCAAGGTACACGTACGACGCCATGCACTTCCAGAGCATGCAACGCCCCAATGCATCGAAGAATCGTCGCTTGTCCTGCTCCACCTCTACGATTGTGACTCGGCCATCTCTGATGCCAACAAGATCCGGCACCTTGTAGGGCATAGGAGCGAACCCGCTGATCGGAATGACGATCGAGAGATGCTGTCCGCTGACCTTGGTTGAGAAACCCTCCGCCGCAAGCCAGCGGCGAACAGGTTCGTACAGCTTGGCTTGCTTCATGGCGATTTCTATCCTAGCTCCGAGGCGGACATGGTGATCGCTTCCTCGTTTTGCCTCAACGCGGGCGCACTGGTCCCCGCGCGGCCATGGCCAGGATTGTCAGGTCACTAAAGCGGAATGGCCAGCAATTTCGTTGGCCAGGGCGGCCATGCGCGTGTGACCTGCTCTGTCACGCCACGGTGGTAGGCCACGGCAACTACTCGTGGGGTGCGGCGGTACCGGCAGACCTCGAGTACGGGCAGATCTCGTTGCTCCGGTAAAGGCGATTTGTCGAAGGGAGCGCGCAGGGCGGGTCAAGGGCGCGACACAACCGAAGACCTCGGAGCGGCGAAGCGAACCCTTGACGCGCCCAAGCTCTCCCGCAAAATCGAGCGCCGGAGCGACGAACCTGATTGATTTTGCGCGGAACGCAGCGCACTATGCCGGCATATGGGCCTGCTCGAACGCATCACAGTTGAGTCGAATCAATGTGGCGCGCGACCGTGCATTCGAGGGATGCGAATCCGGGTGACGGACATTCTCTCGATGTTGTCGGAAGGTGTGACATGGGAAGAGATCTTGTTCGACTTTCCCTACCTCGAGGTGGACGACATCAAGGCTGCATTGACCTACGCCGCGCGCGAAACCGATCACGCCAACGTCCGCGGTGTATCCTGAACGCAATGAAAAGGAAGGCCACGATAAGCCCCGTCGATCGCGAGAGCGCGCAACCTGCCGGCCGGCGTTCGGCCGCCGAGACGCTGGATTCATGGCTTGAAGAAGATTCCCGAATCCAGGGTGGTCTCAAATCCTGGGAAGAGCTGAAGCAGAATCTCGACGGCGATCGACCCTCCAGTCGCCCACTCTTTCGTTAAAGAAGCCTGTCGTTCTCGGCGAGTCGTGGCACGGCACCGCGTTTTATGCCTCCTTCCATGGGCCGCCATTCGACCAAGTAACCGGCCATGGTTTCCCCCGGGCAGCAGCTTGGAGCAGGGGCCAGAGAAAACGATCAAGAGCCGCAATGATTGCGGACAGGTCGTGAAGGTCTGGCCTCCGCGTCCGGCGTACGAATGCTGCCCATTGGACCTTCTTCTGCGCGTCTTCGGCGAATTCGCTGGTCAGCGCGAGAGGGCGTTCGGTCGGGATGTCGACACCCCTGCGCGTGAACGTCGCCGTGACTGCGAGTCGCATCGTCTCGCCATCAAACGTTCGCGTCTCGGCCAGCCGGTGGATGTCGAAGAAGTCCTTCATCCGGCTGTTTGCCAGAGCGAGCCGTACCATCGCCTCGGTCTTCTCGGCAATGGAGGTTTCGGGCCGGTATGCACGGAGTCGCGCGCGCGGGAGGTCAAGGAGCCCCGGAAAGTCCAGGACTTCCGGTGGCGGCACCACGGCGTCTCCCGCGCCGACATCAACCTGCAGCGGAATACGGACATTCCCGAGCATCGCCATGAGCTTGATGCGCATGCCGCCATATTCCTGCTCCTCACGAATCGCTTCGACTTCGACGCTCTCTACCAGAAAGACCAGGCCGTCCTCGGCCGCCTCTATGGCACACAGCGATACGAAGACGCGCTTGAGCGCTTCGGCGGAGGTGTCACCAAAGCCAAGTAGATCGACATCCTTCGTTGGTCGAATTGGCTCGCCAAGCCACAGCAGGAGCAGAGCCGCACCCTTGAGGATGAACCGGTCGGCAAACTCGGACTTCGACAGGCGATACAGCAGGCGCTCGCCGCCGAATCGAGCAAGCGTGAGCTGATGCTCGACGCCGAGTTCGCGACTACGCTCGACGAGTCGAGCTTGAATGGACGCGACAAGGTTCTTGGGGCCGTTGCGCTTCACAGAACGACCGTCTCGAGGTAGGGCTGCATCACTCGATGCACACGAAGCTTCTTCGCAATTCGATTCAGGTCATCCAGCTTGAGGCGTTTGCTGCGCCACGCCTCCGTCAGCGCTTCGAGCGCTACGTCGAGACCGACCTTGTTCCTGAATCGAAAGCAGTCCGCAACCGTACGAGCGAGGCTGTAGACGCGAACGATCTGTCCCTTGATGCGATGCTCCTCGATCCCGAGATCGAAGACGTCCGGCGAGACGTTGACGATGCGAAGTGGTGGCACCACGAGGCGAGGCACACGCATCCCCCGCGGGACGGCAAGCCAGACCTCATGCGGAAGCTGCGTCCCGATGTCGTGAAAACGGAGCGCCGAAATGAGACAGACCACGGAGTGCGGAACGCCGGCGGCGGCGATCACCAGGTCGTGGTGCTCGGTGATGCGGGTGCTGCCGGCCAGGCGATATCGCCCTGGGCCAACCTTCTCCAGAGCGCCGGACCTCGTCATCCGCGTGAGCGCACCAGTGTGGATTCCCTGATGAGCTAGATCCCGGGCACGCAGAACGGGCTGCTTCTGAGCAAGCCTGAGAAGGTGATCTATGGCGTTGCCTCGATGTGGTTTTTTGCTTACAGTCATTGATATCTGTAAGCATATTACCACATTCGAACTACCCCTGTCCGGGCCTAATCGGCCGGATGCAGCGTGCTCCGCAAAAGGTCGAAGAAAGGGACTACCGCACCCGTTGCAGGTGCGACCACGCTTCGTACTCCTCAGGACGACTCCAATCCTCGCCGAGCGACACTTCGCTCAGCAGCGCCGTCTCCGACGCACGTGCGGTCGGCTTCTCGTCGAGGATCGTCACAAGCGCTCGACGAGCGACGCTGAGCCGAACGTGCTCGAGCAACTTCACGTTGCCCTTCTCGTCGATAACGGCTTCTACGGTCTTGATCATGTAGTCCCGCTTCGATGAATGCAGGGTACCCGAAGCTATCCGCTCCCAGCAATCGGTGCGCGTTCCCGACCAACCCGACGCACCAACAGGCACTGATTCCTCGAGCAGCCCTCCGAACTCGTTCGTCCATTCGCGTGGCCGGCGGGACGATGGACCCGCGCGCCGCTGCACGCCGGTGGCTGCCGGCGGTCACCGGCAACGCGCGCCTGGCGTTCGGGACGCCAGAACGCTCACGCTCGCAAGAACCTTCGAGGACACCAATTGCCTGCGCGGCTTCCTCATAACGCTGCTCCACAGACGGATGGAAGCACGACACCAGCGGAGACTGTTCCCAGCCGTCCGGCGCGATCTCGGCCGGAACGTCAGCACCGGCGAATCCATCTGGGAACAGGCGGACGAAGAACGCGTGCAACTCCGCGTCCGTGAACCGCGCCCGTTCCTCGCCGTACATGCCCGCAGGCTCTCATCGTCGTCGGTGCCCGATCAAGTCGCCGGTACACCGCCGGCGCGGTGCGCTCTTCACCGTGACTTGTACGGCGCCATGAACGCGGTCATGGACGTGTTTTGTACAGTCAAAATCACGCGCACTCCGCATTGTGATCGGCCGGCGCGCGAACACGCAAAACTGCGCTCGCCTGCTCACCGGCAGCCGGGCTCATCCCTTCTCCTCCGGCACACAGACGTGAACGACCCTGAACGGCGCCGACGACAACCTCCGGGCGCCCAACTGGGGTCGTTCACGTCTGTGTGCCGGATCTGCATCTGAGCCCGGCTGGAATTTCGGGCGGCACAGAACGCCGCCCGGACTCGCGCGCGCATTCCGCAAGTCATTGCGTTGCCTGCGCGTTGTCTACGCCGATTGTCGGTTTCGAGTCTTCCAGCTGACTGGGCGGATCGTCGCCGTCTGGCGGCTGACGGGGGTCGAGAACGTGCGCGAGCCTCTTCGCCCTTCTGTCCCCTTGCGTGACCCCGTCCTCAACCCCCACGCCCTGCTTTTGGTCGAGGCTCACCAGGGGTGAAAGATGGCGATACGAGACTGGCAGCCGGAAGCACTGCTCCTGGGCGGTGTAGTTGCCCAAGTGCTCGACGATCGCATGGGACAACGGCACCTCGAACGCGGCGTCGCCCTCGACTAACCACCGCCTGTGCAGCACCCGAAACCGGGGAGTGACCATCAGCTGAACCTGACCCTGCTGAAACCTGTCTTCCTCGCGCCTCGTACGTCCTCCGGCACGGCTGCGCAGCTGCTCGAAGTGCCACTTGAGGTCGGCCACGGTGGACGCCGAGAGCGGCTCCGCCAGCTCGTTGCGGAAGACGAGGTGGATCCGGGCCATCTGGGGTGTCAACTCCGGCGGAATGCATGCCCGAAACGTCCACTGCGGCAGGGCCGCGAGCAGGTCCCCATGGCGGCTGAAGACCTCTCGCCAATCCTCCTCCACAGGGCTCGTCACCACGTACACGAACCAGGGTCGGTGCGCCTCGTCCACCCCCATCAGCACGTCGTCAGGGAACAGTTTGAGACGCGCGCTCGGGCCCGAACCGACGCGAACATGAGGGAGCCGTTCGAGAGGGAAAGACGGCGCCATCCGCCGTACGAACGCGACCTTCTCGGCCTCGCTCACGAACCACCTGAGGTTGGGGTTGATGATCACGCTGCCGAGGCGCATGAGACGCTCGACGACCTGACGTACCGACACCGGTCTTCGGTGTGGATGACGCGGCTCCCCGATGGCGGCATAGAGCCGTCGATCGTGGACGTGATAGAGCCGCCCACGATTGTGGAGACATCGGCACGGAGTGGCGTGGCGCCGCCTCACGAGCTTGGCGAAAAACTCCGTGACGACGTGACCGTACGCACGGCCGTTGAACCGCGCGTATTGACGGGGCAAACAGAGGCCGCCGAACAGCATCACGTGCACCAGGAACCGGGCCTGACGTTCGGTGAATCCGAGCTGCGCGACCGCCGCTGCACGTTCCTCGAACGTCATCATCGGCGCCTCCGGGATGGATCGAACGGCGAGCCGCCGACGCTGCCGCTCGACCCGCGGAAGGTGATGAATCCGGACTGGCTGACACTGGCCGCGTGGCCGCCTCGGTAGTGCTCCGTGACCACGTCGAGGTCGTCGTGGTCCCAACTGCCATCAGCCTCCTGATACTCGACGCGAAGGTCGGGGAAATGCACCTCCTCGTCGAAGTACGACAGGTCATGGTCGTCCGCCCATTCACGGATTTCATCGTCAGTACGATCCGGGCGCCCGTCGTACTCGGACACGCCACGGCCGCGCTCGTGGAGCCACTGCTGATACTCACGCTTGAGCTCATAATCGAGCACGACGCGCTCGATGCGCGCGCCGCGCGCCTCCAGCCGCTCTGCCTGTCGTGGGCCAGCTCCCGTTCGCGCTTGGCGCCGTTGTAGAAGGTTTGGCGGTCGCGTTGGTCGCCGTCGCGATGCCGTTCCAGTAGGTTCCGGCCGTCGTTTGTCAGAGTGACGGCCTGTTCGCGATGGCCGGGCACCCGGACGGTCTCCACGAGGACCTGTTCGCGAAGATGTCGCAGGTCGCCTGAGCGCGGATCGGCGGGTCGGCCGTTGTGGTCCCGGAGATCACGACTGGAGACCACTCGAAACGCACCGACGGTTGCCAGCGTGCGCGACTCAGAGCCACGCAGCGTGTACTCGCGGTCGCGGTCCCGCACCAGCTCACGTTCCTGTCCGCGCGGCAGGTTGAGGTGCCGTGTGAACACCTCCCGAGGATTGGTATCGCGCATCCGCTCCTCGCGGTCGCGGTCAGGCCATCGAGCGTCGTCGCGGGGATCGCCGCCGCGCTCGTCCGATTGCGATTCTCTCGAGTCGCCAGGTCCGCGGCCGGGTTCCCGAGTGTCACCATCGTCGCGATCGCGAGACGCGATGCCGGGTTGCCTCGGGTCGTCAGCGTGATCGCGATTGCTGTAATCGTCTTTGTCGCGCCCCCGGTCAGGGGCAGAGCGTTCGTCGTCGCGCGAGTCGTAGTCGCGAGGGTCGAAATCCATACGCACCTCCCGCGCGCACGAAATTTGTCCCACGCGTGTCCCACGGCGTCGTACGAACCGCCCGTTCGCCGACACTTGGGTGCGTTTCCCAAGTTTTCCCGTGGGACAAAGGTGGGACAATCGTGCGCGGTTTCGGGTGGGGGGCAGTTGCCCCCACCGTCAAAACGATCAATAAAATCGGGCTTGTGCGTGGTGTGGCTGTCTCGGGTAGTCTTAGGAGACCGGGCTCATAACCCAAAGGTCGGGGGTTCAAATCCCCCCCGCAACCACATTTTGAACAGTCGGCTGACATTTGGCTGACACTCGGTAGAAGCTCACGGGGCGCCGAGGCGCCCCGTTTGAGCTTACAGGCCCAGCCGTTTCCCTTCCGCAGACCCGGCGATATCCTGAACCGGCGGTGATGGTCAGAATCACGTTTGACGTGCCGGAAGGCGTGTCTCGGCGCTGCGGTTGTCCCCGACCGAGTTCGTGAACGAGATGCGCGTCGCGGCAGCGCTGCTCTGGTACTCGCAGGGCGAGCTGTCGCAATCGAAGGCGGCCGAAATCGCCGGCATGAGCCGCGCGGAATTCATCGACGCCCTGGCCGCTCGACACGTCCCCGTTACGCAGGTGACGGTCGACGAACTGCAGGACGAGATTCATCGTGAGTGAGGCGTGGGTTGTTTAACGCCTCACCGCTCATAGAATCTCTTGCATCGCCCGCCCACCCGCCTTGGACTTCGTGACGCCGAAACGCTGCAGGGGAAGGAGGCGGCAATGTCTCTTCGACTTTATGATCGGGGTGGGCTTCGGACCTCCCTTCCCGAGTACGAGCTTCGCGCCGGCGATGTCGCGACGCTGGTCGATTTCATCGACCACCCTTCCTCCGGCCCCAGAGGTTGTGTGCTGGAGCTTTTCAACGCCCTTGGTGAGTCGATCCGTGTCGTCACGGTGCCTGAAGACGCCATCGAGCCGTTGCGTGCAGATGAAATCCTGGCGGTCCGCCCGCTCGGACTGGCGAGGTGATGCTCCGGTTGCGATCATGTACATCTAGATGTACACTTACCCTATGTCGCAGAGGTATTCCATCGCCGAAGCCAGATCCCGACTTCCCAGGATCGTTGACGAGGCCGAAGCCGGCGTCGAGGTCGAATTGACCCGCCGAGGGCAACCGGTCGCCGTTCTCGTATCGCATCGGGAATTCGAGCGGCTCCGAGGGAAGCATTCGCATTTCAGCGATGCCTATCGAAGATTCCTCGAGAAGTACTCCCTTGACGAGGTCGGTATAGACGACGACTTCGCCGCGTCCGCGCGTGACAGGACCACAGGGCGCAAGGTGTCCCTCTGACGCTCCGGTATCTTCTGGACACGAGCATTGTTTCCGCCCCCGCTTCCAAGAGACCGGACCCCGCGATTCTGAAACGTCTCGACAAGCATGGCACCGAGTGCGCCATTGCAGCGCCCGTATGGCACGAGCTCACATATGGCTGTCGCCGACTACCCAAAGGCAGGCGGCGGACGGCGCTCGAAGCTTATCTGCGCGACGTTGTGCGTCGATCGTTCCCGAACCTGCCGTACGACGAGGCCGCGGCAACCTGGCATGGCGAGGAGCGGGCACGCCTCGAAGCACTCGGCAGGCCAGGACCGTTCGTCGATGGCCAGATTGCCGCGGTCGCTCATGTGCACGGACTGGTGCTCGTCACCACGAACGAGACAGATTTCGATGGCTTCAAGGGGCTGACGGTCGAGAACTGGTCAAAGCCACGTCGTCGCGGGAAACCTTAACAAGCCGCAAACGTCCCGCGCGAACACAGGTCCGTCGGGTCGACCGCGGGCTCGCGTTTTCGCTTACCTGCGGTTCCAGAGCTTTTCAGCCATCGTCTGCCGCAGCTCCTCGTCGGTCACGTTCAGATAGCGTGGCGTCGTCTTCAGGTCCGCATGGCCGAGCAGGAGCTGAATGGCGCGCAGGTCCAGTCCCTTGGCCAGCCAGCGACACGCGGCTTCATGGCGTAAGTCATGCCAGTGCAGATCGATTTCTGCCAGCTTCTCCCGATTGACCCGGCCATGTGCCCTGGTCCGCGTCGGCTCGATGCCATTCGCCAACAGGACGAGGGACTCCCATGCCGTCCGGATCGTGCCTTGGTACTCACCGGTTGCCCCGCCGAACACATACGCCTTGGGACCGAGGAAACGCCGTCGCTTGAGGATCTGCGCCGGGCGGCCGTTCGGCTCGAACGGAATGCGTCGCGATTCAGCATCCTTCGCGTGGTGCGGCGGGGATAGCTGGCCCCTCCAGGTCCAGGGTCTGCGATCACGCCGATCCAAAAGCGGATTGCGGCGGTTGCGGTGGTCGTCGTCGCGGCGCTGGCACGTCGGCGCGGATTCGTCCGTCAGATTGCCTGGGTGGCTGCCCCGCTTCAAGGCAGCCGCCCGTGCTACCATCGCGGCTATGAAATATTTCATGAGCCGTCGGCTGTCTCCTCGAGGGTGGCTGGTGCTCGTCGTGCTGGGAGCACTCGGCGTGGCCGTGGTCCACGCGCAGCGGTCGTCTGCGCCGACCATGGCGACGGCGGCGGAGCAGTTTCTCGCCACGCTCACGCCGGAGCAGCGCGCACGGACGACCTTTCCGTTCCAGACTCCAGAGCGGGAGCGGTGGCACTTCGTGCCGGATTTCGAGCGCCACGGTCTGCCCGTGAAAGAGATGACGGCGCCGCAGCGGCAGGCGGCTCACGCGCTGCTCCAGACGGGGTTGAGCGACCGCGGCTACACCACCTACACGCAGATCATGCAGCTCGAGACCATCTTGAAGGAGCTCGAGCAGGGTCGCGGCCCGCTGCGGGATCCGGAGATGTATCGGTTCTCGATCTTCGGCACGCCCTCCGCCACGGGCACGTGGGGCTGGCGCGTCGAGTTCCACCACGTGTCGCTGCACTTCTCCGTCATGAAGGGACGGGTGATCGCGAGCACGCCGTCGTTTGCCGGCGCCAACCCGGCCGAAGTCAAAGATGGTCCCCAGAAGGGACAGCGGACGCTCGCGGCGCTCGAGGACACGGCGCGCGCCCTGGTGACCGCGCTCGACGCCGCCCAGAAGAAGACCGCCATCGTCGATGCCGTCGCCCCGCGCGACCTCATCACCTACAACGCGTCCGCCGTCGACCCGCTGTCGCCCGCCGGGCTCAAGGCCTCGGACATGACGCCCGCCCAGCGGGATCTGCTGATGAAGGTCATCGACGCCTACGCCGGGCTGATGGCCGTGGACATCGCCGCCGACAGGCTGGCGAAGATCAGAACGGCCGGTGTCGAGCAGGTGGCGTTCGCGTGGGCGGGACCGATCGAGCGCGGGCGGCAGCACTACTACCGCGTGCAGGGACCGACGTTCCTGATCGAGTACGACAACACCCAGGGCAATGGCAATCACGTCCACTCCGTGTGGCGTGACTTCCGGGGCGACTTCGGCCGCGATCTGCTCCGCGAGCATCTCACCGCGTCGGCGCACTGACGCGCGCCGGGCGCGGCCTCCGCGCCTCCTCCGATCGGGCGCGGCCTCCGCGCCTCCTCCGATCGGGCGCGGCCTCCGCGCCCGATCGCCCGAGATCGGAGGGGGCGTCCTCATGGCCTACGACGACACGCTGGCTGGGCGCATCCGCGAGCTCGTCCGCGGACGGCGCGCCGTGACCGAGCGCAGGATGTTCGGCGGCGTGGCCTTCCTGTACCGCACCCGCATGTGCTGCGGCGTCATCGGGCCCGATCCGGTCGTCCGTGTCGCCGACGACGAGATGGCGTCGGTGATGCGGCGGCGCCACGTACGGCCGATGGACTTCACGGGGCGTCCGCTCAGGGGACTCGTCTACGTCGCGCCGCCGGCCCTGCGGACGACGGCCGCCCTGCGCGCGTGGATTGCGCGCGGCGAACGGTTCGTGCAGAAGACCCCGACGGCGGCGGCAGGCCCCCGGGCTCGCCGGGCGCAGCGGCGACAACGGCGATAAGATCGAGCCGCCATGAGCGACGCCGCCGGCGTGCTGACGCCGCAGCAGACGGAGATCGTCCGCCGCGTGCGCGGCGTGCTGCAGGAGCTGCTCGGCGCGCTGGCGCGCACCGACGCGGAGGCCGACGACGACGCCACGCTGCGGCAGTCGCTGCAGCAGCTCGACGACTTCTTCCTGCTCGTCGTCGTCGGCGAGTTCAACTCGGGCAAGAGCGCGCTCGTCAACGCGCTGCTCGGGGAACGCATCCTCGAGGAGGGGGTGACCCCCACGACCGCCGACGTGCAGCTGCTGCGGCACGCGGACCAGGCGCCTCCCCCGGATCCGGGCGCGGTCCGCCAGCTCCGGGCCTCCGCTCCCCTGCTGCGCGACATCCACGTGGTCGACACCCCCGGCACCAACGCCATCACCCGCGCGCACGGGCTGCTGACGCGCCGGTTCGTGCCGCGGGCCGACCTGGTGCTGTTCGTCACCTCCGCCGACCGCCCCTTCACCGAGAGCGAGCGCCAGTTCCTCGCGCAGATCCGCGAATGGGGCAAGAAGGTCGTCATGGTGATCAACAAGGTCGACCTGCTCCACACGGAGAACGACGTGGACACGGTCCGGGCGTTTGTCCGCGACAACTTCCGCGCCCTCCTCGACATCGTGCCGGAGCTGTTCGTCGTGTCGGCACGCCAGGCGCTGGCGGCGAAGATGGCCGGTGACGAGGCCGCGCTCGCCGCGTCGCGCCTTCCCGAGCTCGAGGGCTACATCCTCACCACGCTGAATCAGGCCGAGCGCTTCCGCCTGAAGCTCCTCAACCCGCTCGGCGTCGGACTGCGGCTCATCGAGCGCTACACGGCCACCGTCGACGCGCGGCTCGAGCTGCTCAAGGACGATGCCGCCGCCGTCGCGGAGATCCGCACGCAGCTCGACGGCCTTCCGCCGCGAGATGACGCGCGGCTTCGAGCTCCGGCTGGCCGACGTCCAGAACGTCCTGCACGAGTTCGAGAAGCGCGGCGACACGTTCTTCGAGGACACGGTGCGCGTGGGGCGGGTGTTCGACCTGATGAACCGCAGCCGCGTCCAGCTCGAGTTCGAGCGCGACGTCATCGGCACCCTGCCGCAGGCGATCCAGGAGCGCGTCGAAGGGGTGATCGACTGGCTCGTGGCGAGCGAGCTGCAGCTCTGGCGCGAGACGCGCGACCGCCTCGCGCGGCGCCGCAGCGAGCACGCCGAACGCCTGGCGGGCCAGCTCGCGAGCGGCTTCGAGTACGACCGCGTGCGGCTGCTCGACACCGTGGGGAAAGCGGCCCAGGACACGCTCGACGCCCACGACCAGCGCGCCGAGGCCGGCCGGATGGCCGAGTCGGTCCGCATGGCGGTGGCCAACGCCGCGCTCCTCGAGGTCGGCGCCGTCGGTCTCGGGACCGCGGTGTCGCTGCTGGCCACCACGACCGCCGCCGACGTCACCGGCATCGTGGCCGCGGGCCTGATGGCGACGATCGGCTTTGTGGTCCTGCCGCACCGCCGGCAGCGCGCGAAGCGCGAGCTGCACGCGCGCGTCGCGCGCATGCGGGAGCAGCTGATGGGAGCGCTGACCGCGCAGTTCGATCACGAGCGCGACCGGGCCATCCGCCGCATCGAGGACGCCATCGCGCCGTATCTGCAGTTCGTCGAGGGCGAGCGCGCCAGCCTGGCGGAGCGGCGGCAGCAGCTCGCTTCGCTCCAGGAGAGGCTCGCGGCGCTCCGATCGAGCGTCGAAACGGCGTAAACGCGCGTCGAGTGCCGCGCGCAGACGGCAGGATTCTTGCCTCCCAGAGGGGTGCAGCTGCATCCCCTCTCTGCATTGCGCGGGACTTTCACGCCCGGGCGATGGGGTCACCAAATAGCGGCACCGCCGCCGCGGATGACCGAACCGGTGCGGGCGGCATTTCTCCGGCGGATGGGGAAGAGTTACCAGGACTGAATGACCAGCACTCTCCGCGAGTACGTGAAGGCGCATCGCTGGCTGGCCGCCAGCACCGCGCTGGCCGCGACGGCCGTCGCCGTGGCGGTCCTGATCCATACGCCGCCGGTCCGCGCGTGGGTGCTGTCCTCGCTCCTTTCGCGCCTGCCGGCAGCGGGCCTCGAGGCCCGGATCGACGCGCTCGACTACAACCTCTTCCTCCTGCGCGTCGGCGTACGGGGCGTCGAGCTGTCCGCGGCCGGATCCGATGTGCCCTTCTTCTCGGCCGACGCCATCAGCCTCGATCTTCCCTGGTCGGCGGTCACGGGCACGCTCGCCGTTCAGGCGCTCGACGTGGATCGGCCCCGCATCGCCATCGTGCGCGCCCCGGACGGCTCGCTCAACCTGCCCGAAACCGCGGCTGATGACCCGGACGCCGACGCGGAACCGATCGGCGCCGTGCGAATCGACCGACTCGCCATTCGCGGGCTCGACGCCCGCTACGCCGACACGCCCGCCTCGCTGTCGGTGGACGGCCGCGGCGTCACGCTCGACCTCGATCGCGGGCAGGGCGATCTGCTCGCCGGCCGCCTCTCGATGTCCGACGGCGTCACGCTGCGCGTGGGCGACCGCGACACCCGGGTGGAGACGCTCGAGGGCGACCTGGCCTTCGACGGCGCGGCGCTCACCATCGAGGCGCTGGCGCTCGACGCGCCGGAGGCGCGCCTGCAGCTCGACGGCGTGGTGACGCTGCTCGCGGGCGAGCAGCGTCTGGAACTGCGCTATGACGCCCGTCTCGACGCCGAGCGCCTCGCGCCCTGGGCTGATCTCGACCCGGCGCCCCGCGGCCACGTCACGCTGGCCGGCACCGTCCGCGGCCCGCTGGCCGCGCCCGATCTGACCGTCGCCGTCGCGAGCGACGGCCTGGCGTGGTCCTCCCTCGGCGCCCTGTCGCTCGACGCGCGCGCCGCGCTGTCGGGCACCCTCGTCACCCTCGAATCATTCCGCGCGACGGTGGCCGGGGGCGAAATCGCGGGCGACGCGGTGGTGCACCTGGAGAACGACGGATCCTCGCACCTGCGTGCGCGCGTGGCCAATCTGAACCTCGGCGCGCTGGCCACGGTCGCGCCCGATCTGCCCGTGCAGCTCGCCTCGGTCGCCGACGGCGAGCTCACCTTCGACTGGAGCGGGTCGGACGTCTCGAGCGCCGAGGGCGCAGCGGGGCTCCGCCTCCGCGCCACGCCCGCGCGGGCGGGTCGGCTGGCGCTGGCGGGCCAAGTCGACCTCGAGCTGGCGGACGGGGCGTGGGCGCTGTCGCTCGACCAGCGTATCGCCGACG
>Ga0194128_10006673_pt1 | contig 15443 bp, 18 predicted proteins | sample TA2KigCa65mmetaG_FD_148650 | JGI IMG/M metagenome (GOLD analysis project Ga0194128, IMG submission 148650) | Freshwater microbial communities from Lake Tanganyika, Tanzania - TA2015037 Kigoma Deep Cast 65m | ecosystem: Environmental > Aquatic > Freshwater > Lake | place: Tanzania: Lake...
GACGATCTCGCATCGTTGATCACGGCGCTGCAACTCGATCGTCCGGTGGTCGCCGGACAGTCCTGGGGTGGCAACGTCGTCATTGAATTGGCCAACCGACATCCGCACCTCGTTCGTGGTGTGTGCGCGGTGGACGGCGGTCTCATTCAGTTGCGCGACCGGTTCAACAACTGGGAGTCGTGTGCGAGCGTGCTCGCACCGCCCGCGTTGGCTGGTACACCGTTCACTCGATTTGAAGCGATGATTCGCTCTGCGTACCGCGGCTGGCCGGAGACAGCAGTTCACGGAACTCTCGCCAACATGGAAGTGCTCATCGATGGCACGATTCGCCCGTGGCTCTCTCGCGAACGACATATGCAGGTGTTGCGTGGGCTGTGGGAACACCAACCACAGACCATCATTCCGAAACTGTCACGACCGGTGCTCTTCACCCCCGCCGACTCCGAGAGTCAACACACCGTGACGAAGCGTGAGGACTACGCGCGTGCTGCCCACCACCGGCATGTGCGCGTCGAATGGTTCAGCCCGGCACATCACGATCTCCATGCGCAATACCCTGAACGCTGGGCGGGTGTGCTTCACACCCATATCTCCGGAGGCTTTCTGGCATGAACTCGTTGCCGCGAATACTCACGATCATGGGATCGGGCGAAACTGCGCCAACGATGGTGGGTACTCACCGTCGACTCACCTCGCTCTTGCCGCAGCCAGTGCGCGCCGTCGTGCTCGACACCCCCTACGGCTTTCAGGAGAACGCGAACGAGTTGGCATCGCGGGCCGTCGACTACTTCAAGACCAGTGTCAATGTCGATCTGCGAGTTGCAGGGCTTGCACGCATCAAGCCGCGGACCGATGGGGAGGCGCCCACCTCAGCGCAGATCGAAAAGGGTTTGCGAGCCGTCAAAGACGCGAGTTACTTGTTCGCCGGCCCGGGCTCACCGACGTATTCCATTCAGCAATGGAGCGACACTCCCCTGCGAAGTCTCTTGGCCGACAAGCTGCACCGTGGCGGGATCATCACGTTTGCCTCTGCAGCAGCGCTGACACTCGGCACGCGAACAGTGCCGGTGTACGAGATCTACAAGGTGGGTACCGATCCCTACTGGTATGACGGGCTTGCACTGCTACGGGAGTTCGGTGTGAATGCATCAGTCATTCCGCACTTCGATAACGCAGAGGGTGGTTCACACGACACACGGTTCTGTTACCTCGGTGAGCGCCGACTTCGCATGCTTGAGTCGAAGATGTCGAGTGACGAGTTCGTCATTGGTGTTGATGAGCACACCGGTTTGCTGATCAATCTCGACGATGAGCGAGCCGAGGTCGTCGGCAACTCGACGGTGACGCTGCGCAAAGGCGACCGCCAGGTGGTGTACGCCACGGGTGAATCATTTGCACTCGACATTTTGCGATCTCCCGAGTTTGCGGCAAGCGCCCCGCGCGGCAGAGTCGCCAAAGGTACCGAGGTCTCCCCTGCGGCTGATACCTCGCTGATTGATTCAGTCGAGGCGTGCCGGGCCGCATTCGACCGCGCTATCGAGCATGGCGATGCAGATGGCGCAATCGAGGCCGTACTGACCCTCGAGTCGTCGATTCGCGCTTGGTCGGCCGACACACTGCAGAGCGACGAACGCGACCGTGCGATTGCGACGCTGCGCTCGATGATTTCGCGACTTGGAGAGATCGCAACCACGGGCTTACGCGATCCACGTTCGGTCGTTGCACCGTACGTGGACGGAATGCTCGCGATCCGCAAGATCGTGCGGGCCGAGAAGCGATTCGATCTGTCCGACATTGTTCGCGACCATCTGCTGGCTGCTGGTGTGGAAGTTCGTGACACCAAAGACGGTGTCGAGTGGGTGTTACGTCCTCAGACGTGATGGAGCGACGCCACGCGAACACGTGCCCGCCGCCCCGCCAGCAGATACACCCCGGTGAAGACCCCGGCAGCGACGAGGATGATCGTGGCTCCAGCACTCGTATCGAGGTGATACGACAAGTTCATCCCCACGAAACAACTTGTGGCACCGAGAATTGGCGAGATCAGCAGCATCTTGGCGAATGAGTTCGTCATCATCCGCGCTGTCGCCGCGGGAATGACGAGCAGTGCCGAGATGAGGAGTGTGCCGATGACGCGCATGGTAACGAGAATCGTGCCCGACAACATCACCATGAGGGTGATCTCGATCGCCGTCACGCGCTGACCCGATACCGCCGCAACTTGCGGGTCGAACGTGGCGAAGAGAAACGCGCGATACGACACGAGCAACACCACACCGACCAACAATGAAACGATGAAGATGGCGAGCACGTCGCCCCACGAAACCCCGAGCACACTGCCGAACAGCACGGCCTCGATGCTCTTGCGCGCCTGGCCGTAACGATTCAGCAGTGCGATGCCCCCGGCGAAACTTGCCGTAGTGACGATGCCGATCGCTGCATCGGCACCGAGGATCTTTCGGCGAGCGATGCGACCAATCAAGACTCCCGATATCACTCCCCAGACCCCCGCGCCGACGAAGAAATTCACCGACATCACGGCGGATGCGGCTGCCCCACCGAACACGGCGTGTGACAAACCATGCCCGATGTAGCTCATGCCGCGCAGCACGACGTAGACACCAAGCACCCCGCACAAGGCACCAGAGAGCGTCGCGGCCACCAAACCGCGCCCGAAGAAACTGAATGCATACGGCGCCAAAACATCGACCGCGACCAAGTACGACATCACGAGTCCCAGTCCGTCTGTTCGCCCTGCATCAAACCGGCTCAGCGAGCACTGCGCAAACGGTGGGTCGCGGCGCGACTGCCTTGCGTTGCTTCATAGTCGTGATCGAGAACGATTGGCATTCCGCCGTGTTCGAGCACGTGCAACGAGGCGCCGTACGTGCGCTCAAGTACTTCGGGTATCAACGTCTCACGGGGCGGGCCATCGGCGATTACCTCGCGATTAAGGCAGACCAGCCGCGGAAGGTGGCTGGCCAAGCCATTGAGGTCGTGGGTGGTGAGCACGATGGTGCTGCCGCTGTCGTGCAGGTCGTGCAGAAGGTGCAAAATCTCGTGACGAGTGCGTACGTCCACACCCGACGTCGGCTCGTCGAGCAACAGCACGTCTGGTTTGCTGAACATCGCCCGCGCCACGAACACGCGTTGTTGCTGACCGCCACTCAATTCGCGGATGTGACGGTGTTCGAGACCCTCGAGCCCCAAGCTCGCGAGCACGCTCGCCATCTCGACTCGTTCGTGCGACGTGATCGATGGCCAGAAGCGATGGGTGCGCGTCATCGTCAATACTTCTGCGACGGTGATCGGAAAGTTCCAATCGACGGATTCCACCTGCGGCACGTATCCGATACGTATGCCTGACTGCACCTCGACACTGCCGCGTGCCGCAGGAACTGAACCGGTGATTGCGCGCAGGAGCGATGTCTTTCCGGAACCAGACGGACCAACGATGCCGATGAACTCACCGCGACGCACGTGGAAGGTGACGTTCTCCAATGCGTAACTCGAGCCGTACGAGACGCTCAATGCGTCGCAACGAATGAATGGCTCCATCGTGATGTTGATCATTGCGGATAGAACGCAGTGTCCCTCACCGCTGGCACGAGATCTAGCGACTTAAGAGCGTCGGCCTTGCCGCCAAGGGCTTCGACCATCGTGACGAAGTTGAAGCGCATCAAGCCTTGCCATGAGTGGGCTGGTTCGCCTGGCGCGCCGGGCAGATCGTCATCACGCAACACGTCGATGTAGCGAGCGCCAGTTTCTTTGCCGATCTGCTCGAGAACCGACGATGGGAACACTTCGCTGCCGAATACCGCCGGCACATTTCGTACGCGCACCTGTTCAATGAGTTCGGCTATGTCTTTCGGTGTCGGCTCGTCGAACGACGATGGCTGAATTGCACCAACGACGGTCCAGTCGTAGTGCTTCGCAAAATAGGCGTAAGCGTCGTGATAGGTAAGCAATAGCCGTCGCTCGGCCGAGATCGTTTCCGTCGCCTGTCGCATTGCATCGTCGAGTCGGTCGATTGCGTCTGCGAGAAGATCAAAGTTCGCCGCATACGTGCTCGCATTGACGGGGTCGATTTTCGTCAACACGTCACGAATTATCTCTGCGTACGACTTCGCCATCGGTGGGTTGGTCCACAAGTGCGGGTTGGGCTTTCCACCTTCTTTCGGAAACGAGAAGTCGTAGAGCCACTCACTCTCAGGCAAGATCGCCGTGCCAAGTTCACAGATCGTTGCGGTGCTGCTGGCGTTGGCAGCAGCCAGATCCTTGGTTGGCTCTTCCAAGACGAGACCATTCATAAACACCACGTCGGCTGACTCAAGAACTTCGGCGGCACTGGGTGGCGGTTCGAAGGTGTGCGAATTGGTGCCCTCCGGCACGAGACCTACGATCTCCGCCCCCGAGTCGCCCACCACCTGTGCCACCAAGCTGGTGATTGGGGCCACGGTCGTGACGATTCGCAAGGCACGACCCTCGACGGGGCCTGCGACCGCGCAGTTCTCGGCAGAGCCTTGCGAAGCTTCATCACCCCCGCAGGCAGTAACGAAGAGCAGACCAAACAACATCAGCGACTTACGGAGCATTACGAAACACCTTTCCGGTTGAGGGAATCTCTATCCACGACCAAGGGTACCTAGCGCAACTACTGGCAGTATGTACGCATGACCCAATACGACAAGATTTATGTGAACGGCAAGTGGACTGCATCGACGAGCAAGGACACGATTAAGGTCTTTGACTCCACCGACGAGTCGGTGATGGCGACGATTCCAGCAGGAACCGCAGCCGACGTTGACACGGCGGCCAAGGCGGCACACGCGGCATTCGAAGCGTGGGCGGCACTCGATGTGCAGGAACGCGCGAAGTACATGTCGCGAATCGGCGACGGCCTTGCGGCACGCATGGACGAGATTGCAACCGCCATCTCGCGTGAAACCGGAATGACGAAGTTTCTCAGCCAACTCGTGCAGGTCGGACTGCCGATCAACTCGTTCAAGCAGGCGGCAGCAATCGCCGAGAAATATTCGTACGAAAAGGAAGTCGGTAACTCACTCGTCGTACGCGAACCAATCGGCGTGGTTGGCTGCATCACACCGTGGAACTATCCGCTGCACCAGATTGCCGCAAAGGTCGCGTTCGCAATGGCAGCGGGTTGCACCGTGGTGCTCAAGCCCAGCGAAGTCGCGCCGCTCGACGCCTTCATGCTCGCCGAAATTATCGCCGAGGTCGATCTGCCCGCGGGCGTATTCAACATGGTGACGGGCGTTGGCCCGGTGGTTGGCGAGGCGATAGCCGCGCATCCGCTGATCGACATGGTGTCGTTCACCGGCAGCACCCGTGCAGGCAAACGCGTGATGCAGGTCGGCGCCGAACGCGTGAAGCGTGTGGCACTTGAGTTGGGTGGCAAGTCGGCCAACATCATTGGCGACGATCTCGACGAGGCCACGTTCGCCAAAGCAGTGATGTCTGGTGTTGGTAAAGCATTCTTGAACAGTGGTCAAACATGTTCGGCACTCACGCGAATGCTGGTTCCCAAGTCGCGCCTCGAAGAGGCAGAGAAGCACGCAACTGCCGCTGCTGCCGCGACGAAAGTTGGCGACCCCTTCGCCGAGGGCACGGCGCTTGGACCGCTTGCATCGGCAGCACAGCGTGATCGCGTGAACAGTTACATACAAAAGGGCATCGACGAAGGTGCGAAGCTGCTCGTTGGCGGCGTCGGTGTTCCGGAGGGTGTCACGAAGGGCTACTACGTGCAACCGACGGTGTTCTCCGCCGTCACCACCGACATGACGATCGCCCGTGAGGAGATCTTCGGACCGGTGCTCAGCATCATCGCTTACAACGACATCGACGATGCGGTACGCATCGCCAACTCCACCGACTACGGCTTGGCCGGCGGCGTGTGGATGGCCGACAAAGACAAGGCCACTGCAGTTGCTCGTCGGATGCGCACCGGACAAGTGGAGGTCAACGGCGGTTCGTTCAATCCGAACGCGCCCTTCGGTGGCTACAAACAGTCGGGTAACGGTCGCGAATACGGCGAATACGGCTTCGAGGAATTCCTCGAGATCAAGAGCATGCAGCGCTAACCTTTCAGTGCGCGGGAGACAGACGGAGATGGTGACACCGAATCTTCTCACCACCGATCAGATGGCGTCGTTTGTGGCGCGGGGTTTCCTGCGACTTGAAGCCGTTGTCCCCGACGACGTGAATCGTCAGGCAATTGAGGAGCTGCCCGGGCTTTTTCGTGCGTGGCTCGACGAGTTTCGTGGTGCGTCAGCGAAACAACAGCGAGATGTTCATCACACGTCCGATGACGAATCACCGCTCCCCCGCTCTGGAACTCCGCTACAGACTGCCTATGCTCCCGACTCTCCTTTTGGTCGCATGGTGCGGGTGCCCGCCATCAGCGGTGCTATCGCTTCCCTCGTCGGAGCGAACCCAGTGGTAGATCATCACTTTGTACACATCAAAACAGCAGGAGATCTACATGCCCAGGGCTTGCACTGCGATGCGATCGTGGATGAAGGTCTGGCCTTCGACATTCAGTTGTTCTGGTTTCCGCATGATGTGGCACCGCGTGAGGGTGGCACACGCTTCGTGCCAGGCAGCCATCTGCGACGAGTGAACATGGATGATGTGTCGCGATACCAGCACCTCGCCGGCGAAGAATATTTCGCGGGTCCCGCGGGCACCGTGGTGATTTTCCATCAAGGGCTCTGGCACGCCGGTGCACCCAACCATGGCAGTCGCGATCGCGTGATGGGAAAACTGCGCCTCAATCCCACGGTTCCCCAAGTGCGTTTATGGGATACAAGCGACCTCGCCGAACGAAATCGTGCTGATGATCATATGTTTGCCCGGACCGAGCCGGGGTTGGTAGCGGCCGAGTTGCGGCGTTTCGAGCGCTGGTACGAGCCCGCGGTGCACAGACTGGAAACAGTGCAGCGCGCACGCCTGTGGCGCTACCTCACCGGCGACCAGCGCTTCGACGTCGATTGGTACCTCACACGTACCGAGCGACGCGCGGCACTCGCACCACAATGAGCACACGCCAACAAGTGCTGATGCTCTGGCTGGCAAGTTCGTCGCTGGAGGGCCACGTGTTGGGCTGGTCGTTCTTTGACGGCTCGTCGGGGGCTGGGCCGCAGTTGACCGCTGACCCTCCCTACGGGACGGGTGTCGATGCACTGCGTGATGGTTGGCGGCTCATGCAGATGTCTCCACTGAACCCACCGGTGCCGGGACACGAGCGCGAGACATCGTTTCTCAAGCATGAATTTGTCTTTGAACGACTCGTGGAAATCTAAGACACTCAAAAACGGTAGAATTCGCTCACGCGGGTGTAGCTCAATGGCTAGAGTTCCAGCCTTCCAAGCTGGCTATGCGGGTTCGATTCCCGTCACCCGCTCCATCTTCTGCGCACGGCCAGCCTGCGGCGGCAAACCACTTACGCTGACGTCGTGACGATTGCACTCGTGCGGCGGCCTAGCTCGCGACTGGCCGAAGGCATCGTCACCCATATCGATCGTCAGCCGGTGGATGTGTCGCTGGCTTACGTGCAGTGGAATGCCTATGTCACCTCACTGAAGTCGCAGGGTTGGGTGGTGCGCGAAGTTCCGTCGCTCGAGTCGGCACCCGACAGCGTGTTCATCGAAGACACAGCGGTGATGTATCGCGATGTTGCGATCATCACCCGACCGGGCAACGACGCTCGCAAGCCAGAGACTGCCGCCGTTGAAACAACGATTCGCAACTTCGGTTGCCGAGTCGAGCGCGTCGTTGGGCCCGCGACGCTCGACGGCGGCGACGTGCTGAAGGTGGGCACGACGGTGTATGTCGGGCTTGGCGGGCGTACGAACGCGGCGGGCATCGAGCAGTTGGCACGCATCGTGCAACCACTCGGCGCCACCGTCGTCACCGTGCCGGTCACCAAGGTGCTGCATCTCAAGTCGGCCATCACTGCCCTGCCCGACGGCACGATCATCGGTTGGGATGCTGCGGTCGACGACACTTCGATCTTCCCGAAATACCTTGCGATGCCCGAGGAGTCTGGTGCGCACGTGGTGATTCTCGACGACACAACGGTGTTGATGGCCGCCGATGCGCCGCGCAGTGCCGAAGTGTTGCGCTCGCTCGGCTATCGCGTGGTGTGCGTCGATATCTCCGAGTATGAGAAGTTGGAAGGCTGCGTCACGTGCCTTTCGGTACGGATGCGCCACCACTGACGAACCAGTCGCTTGGCACGATGATGAGCGAGCGGCGACGGCGCGTTGTCTCAGTGGCGAGAACGTTGCAGGTTGGCGTGATCCACACCCAGGCCCAGCGACCGTCACGGGTCGTGCGACTGAACCAGCCCAGGAGAAACCAGCCCTTCAACCACCATGCCGGCAGCGCGGTGCCTGCGACGCGCCATCGCAACAGTTGTCGAGCCTCGGCCGCGGTCATCTGCTGCGTGGAGACGATTTCTTCAGTGGCAACCCGCACCGTGCGGGTCGACAGCCCGAACACAACTCCGCACCAGTCAAGGTGCAACGTGAGACCACCTGTGTCGCGCGTGGCGTGATTGGGCATCAACCCAACTGGCGCTGATAACGCGCGAAGAGAAAGCCTTCGGCATCGACGCACAGCTGCGTGAGGCTCCATGTGTCGCGAGACGCCGGCGGACCAAAGGCGATACGGGTTGCGTCATCTGACACGAACCGCGGGGCGACCGTGAGAAATACCTCATCAACGAGACCCGCGGCGAGCATCTGACCGTTGAGCACTGCCCCACCCTCCAACAGACACGTATCCCCGACGATCTCCGTGACGAAGTCGGTCACATCACCTGACACCACATGGGTGTTGGCCGCAGCGTGCAACGAAGCGCCGTGCGCGCCGAGGTCGCCACTCCTCGACGCCACGTACAAGTTGCGACCCGCGGCAAGGGGCGAATACACGTCACCGGCCCGCACCGTTGCGGCACCGACGAGCACGGCATCGGTGCTGCGATGCAGATGCAGAAACGCCGCGCGGTCGGTGGCGTTGCCCAATGCCTCTGCCTTACCGTCGAGCGTGAGCGCGCCGTCCGCACTCGAGATCATGCACATTGCGATCCACGGGCGACCGCCGACGCGACGCCGCGACGAGACGTCGTACGCCTCAGCAACCGTGATGTCCCGCGCCTGCGGCAAGAGCATGCGCACGACGAGACCTCAGGTGAGTGATGCTGCGTAGATGCCGGCGATGGTGGAATCAAGCATGCCATCAAAATCAGCCTCACTCTGCTTGGCGGACAAGCCCTCGCTCAGAGCGCGCGAGAAACTGGCGATCATGCCGTGATTCTCGCTCAGCATGCGATTCGCATCTTCACGCGAGTAGCCGCCTGACAGCGCCACGACACGCAACACGCTTGGGTGCTTGATGAGTTCGGCGTAGAAATTCGCCGTCGTCGGAATCGTGAGTTTCAACATCACCGGTTGCGACGCCGGCTGCTTGGCCAACTCCGCCAGAATCGCCGCGCGCAACAACGCTTCGGCTGCAGGCTTCTCCGGGCTCTTGATGTCGACTTCTGGTTCGATGATCGGCACGAGACCGTGGGAGATGATCTGTCGCCCAACCTCGAATTGCTGTTTGACCACTGCATCAATCCCGGCTTGGTTCGCCAGTTTGATCACTGACCGCATCTTCGTGCCGAAGATTCCTTTGGCCACACCACGTTGCAGCAAGGCGCCGAGGTCGGGCATCGGCTTCATCACCTGCACACCGTTGCCCTCGTCAGCGAGACCCTTGTCAACTTTCAGGAAGGGCACCACGCGCTTCATGGCCCAGAGGAACTGCGCACTCCCGAGACCGTCGATGTCGCGATCCATCGTGCCTTCGAACAAGATTGCGCCGAGCACGCGGTCGCCGTTGAAGGCCCTGCTCTTGATCATCCGCGTGCGCATCGCATGCATGAGGTCGAACATCTGCGCCTCGCCCGAGTACTCCGACTCGTCGATGCCATACAGTTTGAGCGCTTTCGGGGTGCTCCCGCCGCTTTGATCAAGGGCCGCGATGAAACCCTTGCCGGTTCGCATGCGTTCGAGTTGTTCCTGGTTCACGGCCATGAGTTGCTCCTTGCTGTGCTGCGAATGCCGTCGCGAGTGCGCGACCACAATCGCACCACGAAGAATAGTGTGAAAGCGTGATTGCCATCGTCACGGGTGCGTCGACGGGCATCGGTGCCGCAATAGCCAAGTTGTTCATAAAGTCTGGGCACTCAGTAGTCGGGCTTGCACGCGACACCGACAAACTCACGGCGCTCGCCCGCGCGCTCGGCAACGCCTTTGAGCCGCGGCCGTGCGACATCACCGACACCGCGGTGTTCTCTGCCGTCCTCCGCCAGATTGCCGACGACCACGGCCGCGTCGACGTGCTGGTGAACAACGCGGGCACGGCGAAGGCAATACCGATCGAAGCAACGACGCCGGACGAGTTCCGCGCGATGCACGAACTCAATGTGGTTGCACCTGCCGCCGCGATTCATGCCCTCTGGCCGACCATGCAACGACACGGCGACGCACGAATCATCAACGTGTCGTCGCTCGCCCAACTCGACCCGTTCCCCGGCTTCTTTGCTTATGCGTCATCGAAGTCGGCGTTGCACCTGCTCACCGTGGTGGCCAACGCCGAGGGTGAACCGTTTGGCATTCGGGCGTTTACCGTGGCACCGGGGGTGGTTGACACCCCACTGCATCGCGCGCTGATGCCCGACAGCATTCCACCAGTCGACGGTCTTGCCTCCGCCCTACAGTCCGGGGATGTCGCGAAAGTGATTCTTGAAATCGCGGAGGGCAAACGCGACGACCGTGCCGGATGGGTGCTGGCGATGCCCGCCCCTGCCGCCGTTGCGTCGCTGCGTCGTTGGGTGATCGAGCACCCAGGTGGCGGCGTAGAAATCGTCTCGTAGCCTTGCCACCGCGATGAGCGCCTCGTCGAGCAGCCCGCGCGTGGCGGTGTACCGCCACGAACACTTCAATGCCGCGCACCGTATCCACAACCCGGCGTTCAGCGATGCAGAGAACAGCCGCATTTACGGTAAGTGCAACAATCCGAACGGGCATGGCCACAACTACGAACTCACCATTCGGGTGAGCGGACCGGTCGACCCGAAAATCGGTTACGTGATGGATCTCGGCGAACTGTCGTCGATTGCGAAGCGGCACGTGACCGACTATCTCGACCACAAGTTCCTCAATCTTGATGTGCCCGAGTTCGCCACCATCAACCCGACCGCGGAGAACATCGCTGTCGTCATTCACGGGCTGCTACGCCCGCACATCCCTGCGCATCTCGATGTGCATGTGATTCTCGCAGAGACGCCGCGCAACATCGTGCAGTTCCCTGCCGACATCGTCATTCATAACTCCTAAGGAGCACCAGCATGGCCTACAAGAAAGTCGAGAGTTACGACGACGCGACCACGAAGGATCTCGCTGCCGCATACAAGGACGTTCTGGCACTCATCGGCGAAGACCCCAGTCGCGAGGGTTTGTTGAAGACGCCCGAGCGTGTCGCCAAGGCGATGCAGTTTCTCACCCAGGGTCAAGGCCACGACCCCGTCGAGGTGATTCGTGGCGCCATCTTCACCGAGAAGGTGCAAGAAATGGTGATCGTGAAAGATGTGGAGATGTACAGCCTCTGCGAGCACCATATGATCCCCTTCTACGGCAAGGCGCATGTCGCATACATTCCGAACGGCTACATCACCGGCTTGTCGAAGGTGGCGCGAGTGGTCGACATCTGCGCACGGCGCCTACAAGTGCAAGAGCGTCTCACCACCCAGATTCGCGACGCATTCCAAGAAGCGCTGAGCCCACTCGGTGTCGCTGTGGTGATCGAAGCCAAGCACCTGTGCATGATGATGCGTGGCGTGGAAAAGCAGAACTCGACGACGACGACTTCAGCATTTTGCGGTGCGTTCGAGCACGAGCCGACTCGTAGCGAGTTCCTACGCCTGATCAGCACCAACCTGTCGTAGCGCGTTCGACGGCGAGTTCGCGGGCAACATTACGCCGCAAGTTCGCGGGCGGGATTACGCGCCGAGTTCACGCGCGAGCGCCAGCAGCGGCTCGAGCACTGACGAATCGACTGCGCCATCTGCCGCAATCTTCGTATTGATCTTCGCCAGCAATAGCTCCGGCCCAACGAGCGTTGCTCCAAACAGCGGGATCATGTTGCGCAGATAGTCCACCGACGCCTTTCCACCGCGGTCGCCGGGCGAGCAACCGAACACACCCATGCGCCGGCCGATGAGTGAGTGCTTGGCAAACGGTCGCGACGCCCAATCGATGAAGTTCTTCAAGCCACCCGGAATGTTGTAGTTGTACTCCGGCGTGCCGATCAGCACGGCATGCGAAGCAGCAAGTTCGGCACGCATCTCGGCCACTACCTGTGGCGGAGTGTCGGTGTCAAGGTCACCGTCGTAGTGCGGGAGTACCCGCACATAGTCGCGCAACACGAATGAGGTGTCGCTGGCACCGCTTGCGCCGGTCGCTGCATCGCCGGACGTGCCGTCGACGATTGCCTTGCACAGCGCCGTGGTGAACGAGGCTTTACGCAAGCTCCCCGAGACGACGATGATCTGCTTTGACATTCCGAGAGACGCTACTCGCCTAGCGCCAGACCGACACGAACACGGTGCCGATCATCATCACCGCCAGCACCGCAGACGCCGCGAACGCATACCGCCGGTCGCCGGCACGTGCCCACGACACCGCAAGCACAACGACCCGCAACATGGGCAGCGTTCCGAGCAGCAGCAACGCTGCGACATCGAATGCGATACCGATGTCTCCGCGAACGACGACTCCGACGATCGCCGCCAGACATGCGAGCACAATCGCCGTCGAGTTCCATCGGGCAAGGGTCATGCGCGCAACACCATCACGAGTGCGATGACTACGAGCAGCAACGATGTGACTCGTCGTACGACTGGCGGCGACAAATAGCGCTGCAACTTGGAGCCAATCGTGCCTCCCGCAACGGATCCCAGTACGACAAGTGCGGCGTCCGACGCAACGACGCGGCCGTCGAGTGCCATCAGCAACAATGCCGTCGAAGCCGTCAACCCGATGGTGAAGGTGCTGGTCGCGGCCGCAACTTTCGCCGGCAACCGCATCACTTCGCTCGACAGCGGGGTCTTCAAGAATCCGCCGCCGACACCAGCCACACCGGTCACGACGCCCGCCACCGCCATGAGCGCCACACCGAGGGGCATTCGCGACGGCCGATATGGCACGGGCTGATCGTTGAGTCGATATACACCGGCAAGCGTTCCGAATTGTTCCCCCACGGAGTCCGCACCAAGCGACGCATCAGGTTTCCAACGAACCCCCTTGCGAATCGCGCCCCCTGCAGCAGCCACCACCGCGAGCGCCGCCAGCACCCACGTGAGTGCACGCTCGGAAATCGCGCCAGCCAACAGCACTCCGCCGATCGCACCCGACGATGCCCCGAGCTCGGTCACGACGGCGAAGCGGTGGTTGACCGCGCCGTCCCTTACTTGTGCACGTCCCGCCGCAACGGAGCCGGCGATCACACTCACCAACCCGAGCGGTGCGGCCTGCGCAATCGTCATGTCACCCAGCGTGAGCAGCGGCACGAGCAGTATCGCCCCACCCAAGCCCCCGATCGACCCCACCGTCGATGTCATCAGTGCCAGCACGATGATGAGACCATCCCGTGCGAGGTCAGACACGGGGCGAGCCTACGAATGTGGCAGCCCAAAGTTGGGGTCCAAAACCCGACTAATCGCGTCAACAATTGGCTAGGCTGACGACCATGTCACGTCGCTTCCCCTTCCCCCACCCTGTGAATGAAACATCTGCTCGAATCGTCGCCGCTGGCGTCGTCATCATGAGCGTGGCCTATGCGTTCACCGGCGCAGCATGGTTGCTCATCCCACTGACGTACGGCTTCTTTGCCCGCGTAACGACCGGCCCCGCATTCAGCCCGCTCGGTGCGCTTGCCACAAAGGTGATCACACCTCGCCTCAACGTGCAGCACCGCCTTGTAGCAGGGCCACCAAAACGATTTGCCCAACTCGTCGGGCTCGTGTTCTCTGCCGGCGCCGGCGTGCTGTGGTTGCTCGACCTCGGTACAGCGTCACGAGTCGTTGCCGCGCTGCTTGCAGGTGCCGCCTTGTTGGAGTCGGCTTTCGCCGTCTGTCTTGGTTGCATCATGTTCGGTTGGCTCATCCGTCTCGGCGCGATTCCAGAGCGTGTGTGCGAACAGTGCAACAACCTCGTGCTGGAGCCGTCAGCCACGGCGTAGCGTCGGGCCACCATGGCTCGCCACATCGTCATCGTCGGCGGCGGTGCCGCAGGTACATTGACGGCTATTCACATTGCTCGCGCGTCCCGCGAGCCCGCGCAGGCGACGATCATCGAGCGTCGTCCGGTGCTCGGCGAAGGCATCGCCTACGGCACCGCGGATTCTGCGCACCTCTTGAATGTGCCGGCGAGCGGAATGTCGGCTCACGGAGATGACCCGACCCACTTCGTGCGGTGGGCTGGATGTGCACCCGATGACTTTGTGGCACGCAGTCGTTACGCGGAATATTTGCGCGCCGAGTTGACCGCCGCGCAGGCCGCGAGCCCACACTTTGTCGTTCGGCATCTCCGGGCATCGGCCGAGCGAATCACTGTCGCTACCAAGGCCACAACGACGCCACACCGCGTAGCGACTTCCGATGGCCAGAGCATCGATGCAGATGCCGTCGTACTGGCCCTCGGTAACGCGGCCCCGACCCGGCCGCTATGGGTGTCGAACTTCTCCGCGTGCCCAGTGGTCGTCGACCCATGGGCGGCTGGAGCACTCGATGCGATTGACGGCCGAGCGAAAGTGTTGTGTGTCGGCACCGGGCTGACGTTCGTCGACATTGCGCTCTCGCTCGCCCGCCGAGGGGCGCGAGTCACTGGGGTATCACGCCACGGTCTGCTTCCGAATGTGCATGCACCCATCGCCACCCTGCCCGCGTTGCCGACTGGGTTTGCATCACCGCGCGAAGTAATGAGCTGGGTTCGTGCGCAACCCGACTGGCGTGCCGCATTTGCTGCGCTTCGCCCCGTGACACCACGCTTGTGGCGAACATTCAGCGATGAGCAACAAGCGCAGTTCCTGCGCCACGCCCGCCGCCATTGGGATGTGCACCGCCACCGCATGTCGCTCACCGTTGCCGACGAACTCGCCCGACTGTGCCGTGCCGGCGTGGTCACCGTGCATCGCGGCGATGCGCGAGCGTTCGCGGAGTCGGGTGACTACGACGTGGTGGTGCTGTGCACCGGGCCCGATGATGCGGCGCTGCGGAGCACTCCACCGCTCGCCGGGCTGATCAACGATGGAGTCGCCTGTGCCGGACCACATGGCATGGGAATCGCAACTGATGCCGACACTGGGCAACTCAT
>Ga0194128_10006675_pt1 | contig 15441 bp, 16 predicted proteins | sample TA2KigCa65mmetaG_FD_148650 | JGI IMG/M metagenome (GOLD analysis project Ga0194128, IMG submission 148650) | Freshwater microbial communities from Lake Tanganyika, Tanzania - TA2015037 Kigoma Deep Cast 65m | ecosystem: Environmental > Aquatic > Freshwater > Lake | place: Tanzania: Lake...
GCCCGCCCTGACCCGAAGAGTGAAGGCCGCTGGCGATCATTGGGTGGTACAAGAGAAGAAGGGCCGCAAGGTCTTCTCAAGAGGCGTGCGGGCGTCGGCAGCGACCATCGAACGGATTCAGGCCGAACTCGAAGCCGAACGGTCCACTGAGGGCTTCGCCAAACGCAAAGAAGCCGATGCCAAGCGACGGGAAAAGGCTCAAGAGATTTACGTCGAAGACTTCACCGGAGCCGTGGTGAGCTTTCTTGCGTTCCATCCTGCTCATGCCGATCTTGCTCACCGGCTCGCCAAGGTAGTTGCCGATCACGCCACGCCGGTTGGGAGCGGCACCGTCGCCCGAACAAAGCGAATTCCAGTTGAGCAACGAGCCGAAGCCGCCGTGATCGCTTGGATGAGGCATCAGACCACCGCCTACGACTCGATGAAGATTCCACGGGTGAAGGGCAAGCGGCGGGAAGTGCGACGGATGCTGGCCCAGCGGTCAAAAGAATTGCTGGCCCGGTATCGGCGGGGAGAAATGAACGAGGAAGAATGCCCGCTGAAGAGGGCGTTGGCGGGCGAGCCTGCGGTAATCAAAAACCAAGGGTCATCCTGATCTTGCAGCCTCGATCAACGTTTCCTTCATCCTTCGGGCTTCCAGCACATCGCTCTTGGCTTCCCGAAAGACCTTCTCAAGCCGCCTCAGCCGTTGACGAAGTTCGGGGACGGTCACGCCGTTCTCTTCGGCCAAGGCGTTTTCGAGTTGAGGAAAAGTCACATCGGGAACGGACTGCACCCATTCCTTGACCAGTTCGTAGGTCAGGCGGATTCCCTCTCCCTGCTCACGGCGGCGGACGACCTCTTCACGAAGCAAACTGGCGAGCCGTGTGCGACCGAGTTCATCAGCCGTCTCTGCGGCCTTTTCCATGCGTCTTTGCCATTCTCGTCCGTGAAAGCCCCTTGTGACGGCGTGGCAGATTTCGTGAATGAGGAGATGATCTTGGTCGTCAGGGTCACGATGCCGAGCCACGATTTCGATCACCTTCCGCTTTCGATCACAATGCCCATGACATTTCCGTGCGGAAGTCGCTCGAACCTTCCACTCGTGTTGCCGATCCCATCGGGGAAAGAAGAGTCGCTTGATTTCGTGAAAGTGTCTTTTCATTGGCAGATGCCCTCATTGAAACTGGAATTGTCGCATCTGGCCGGTTCTCACCGCTTCATCGCTTCAGCTTTGACGTACAACACGGCGGGGGCTGCCTCGAAGTACCGGAACAATGCCGGGCACAACCACCCTTCCATCGGCGGTTCGTCGGCCTTGTACCAGTTACCGCCGAACTCTTCACGGACCCATTCGAGCTTTCGTTGAAAGCCGGGGAATGGACCAGCGGAGAACAACAGGCGGAACCCTTGCCGGGCATCGGGAATGTCTCCAACAAGGTCGTCAATCATTTCCGGCACGCCGCTCACGAATGGCTCTTGCACGAGGTCCGTTGACGGATCGTCAAAGACCCACGTCCCGTGCAGCCAGTAGGGGCTGATGATCTGAATCTGGTTGCTCATGGCGTTTCCCCTTTGGGCCGGACTTCTCGTTTGATCGTGTCGAGCAACTCGGCGGATTCTGTTCCTTTTTCCGGTTCCAGCCGGATGGTGACGAAGACATTGTGCCCACGGAACTTCCCCTTCATCATCATCTTCGGTCGGGGACAACAGGCGGCACATTGGCTAGCCACGGCGAAGTCTTGGAGCCACAAGCCCGTCTCTTGTGAAAACTCTCCGGCCTCGAAGATGAACCCGGTCCAAACCTGCTGGCCGTCTTGCTCGCCGCCGAAGACTTCTTGGTAGGCGGGTGCGGCCTCGACTTCCCACGCTCGGAAGTCGGGCGAGTAGCGAGCGTCGAAACGAATCGACTTGCACGGCCCGTGGTGCCGCCAGTGCTTTTCGATGAGCGTGAACAGACGCTTCACCCAGCGTGGCCGATCTGTTGAGTCCCGGTTCATTTTTCCTTTCCGCCTTCCGCTTCTGTCACCAGAGTCCCAGCCGCCTTTTTGAATTCCAAGGCTTGCCATCGTTTACCCCCCCCGGCGATTTTTTGGATCGGGGCCAAAGAGAAACTTTGGAGTCTCATAAGAACAAAGGCCGTCACAGCGTATACACCGGGGACCGTATGGAACCTGCCCCCCAACTTTTCACAAATAAATAGTCAAATACTTTTTTGGCGAAAGTTGCTACCCAGCTAAATCCGTCGCCCCCAAAGATGCCAGCAGCTTTTCCCGTGACTGAACCCCGACCATCCGATGCACTTTGGCACCTTCGTTGAACACGAGAAAGGTTGGCAACGAATTGATCCCCAACTTTGCGATCAGGTTCGGATGGGCGTCTGAATCGAGCTTGGCGACGAGGGCACGGCCTTCAAGTTCGACGGCAAGCTGTTCAATTAGCGGAGCGATGCGACGACAAGGCGGGCACCAATCGGCATAAATGTCGAGTAGAACCGGGAGCTTGCTCGCAAGCAGGGCGTCGTAGTTGTCTTCGGTAACGGCGATCACGTTTGTGGTCCTCTCTGAATTGGTCGCACGGTTTTCGTCGCAGCATCTCGCAGTTCTGCAATGTCGGTGTCGTATTTCGGTTCGAGTAGTACGATCAGGTCGAAATCGTTGCCTTCAAATGTCCCCGCCATGTCAAGCAGCGGGTGTGGGTTCGCAATGACGCTGGCGTTACTCTGATCCAGCAGCCCACTGTCTCGGTTGTGGGTGTAGATGATGGACCACTTGTCGGCGTCTTCAACTTCCCGGTCACGGAACCAAACGAAGGAATCGAATCGTTGCCAGTTGCCAGCGGCATTCTCAGCAGCATCTTCAAGGGTCAGAGTTCCGAGCGTTGGCATTTCGAGTCTCCAAAGAGAGGCGGTTGGTGTCCGGCTCTCTCTGGTACTTGCCAACTTGCCGCTCGGACCCGCTCAGTACGTCACCTTCTCCGCTGCCGCAGCAAGTTGCTCGTGGCCCCGTTTCGTGTAGCGGGCCGTCGTGTTGAGCGATTCATGTCCAAGAATCTGGGCCAGCGAGACAAGATCGTTCCCCGAATCTTCGAGGAAGCGGTGAGCCATCGTGTGGCGAAGCAGGTGCGGGTGGATTTTGAACCCGCAAATTGCTGCGTACTTGTTGCACAATTCCCGTATCCCTCGGCCTGTCATCGGTCCTCTTTGTCCGGCGAATAGTCGGTGATCCTGCACGGGCGGTCGGGTATCGAGATACTCCTGCATGGCCCGACGAGCCGGGAGCGGCAAGGGCACCGAACGCTGCTTGTTCCCCTTCCCGAAGTTGAAGACTACCGACCCCGACCGCTCCGAAATCATCAGGTCGGGCAACGAAAGCTGCACAAGATCGCTGACCCGGCATCCCGTGAAAAGGAACAGGTGGAAGATCGCATTGGCCCGAATGTCCCCCCGGAGTTCGACTTCCCGAAGCAACCGGCGCACCTGTGGGCGATCCAAACCCTTTGGGGCAAGTTGCTGGCGGCGAAGCTCCTTCACCTTCTTGGCGGGATTGCTGGTCAGTTCTCCCGCTTCAACCAGCCAAGAGAAGCAGGTGCGAATGGCGACCAGCGCCCGGTTGACCGTGCTGACGGCTTGATTCTTCTCCCGCCGCAGATGATCCCGAAAGCTCGCAATGTCCGCCGTGGTGACTCGCCTGATGTTGAAAGGTTCTCGGTTGGCTTGCTCGAACCAGTTGGAGAACTTCCCCAAGTCGTTCACAAACGCTCGGCGGGTGTTTTCCGAGTAGTCGTTCTCGGTTAAGAAGCAGGCCATCAGCGAGTTTTCGCCAGCATCAGGCCCGAAAACATTATCGGCGGTGTTTTTCATGCTTTAGCTCCACGAATTTCACAGGTAAATGGCGATGAATCCTTTGAACTCGGCTGATATTGCGGAGTATCACCGATCATTACCGGCTGAGGTCCGACGGCGAATTCGCAGGAAAACCGCCCGAAAGACTTCCTCTTGGGGCGTCCCGGTGGTCCCTGTTGGGAACAATTCCTTGACCACGGCATCGACTTGAGCGGCGCTTGCCGTGATCCCCATAACGGCCAGATGGTCGATCAGATCGGCGTGAGGGCTGGCGGCGGGCTTCGCCTTTTCAACCTTCTTCCGGCTCACGCCAACGTCCCGACGACGGGAGTAGAACATGATCGGTTTGCCGTCGATCCCACAGTTTCGTCGCCGCACTTCGAGGCACTGGCGTTGCTTCTCTTCGTTGAAGAACGGACGCTTGCTGCCTTCCTCAATGTCGGGCGTTGGCAGTTTTTGCTTGCGAATGAGTTGGTACAGACGGGCACGGGACAGGCCCATCATGGTTGCCATCTCGGTCACGGACACCGCTGTTTTGGTCCCAGAATTGGAAAGCATTCTTACGACTCCGCTTCACGAATTAGACGATGAATGCCGGGTTGTTTCCGACCTGCACATGCCCTTCAGCGGTCAATTGCCTCTTGCCTCCGTCGTCCTTCACAACCATTCCAGAGCGAATCAGGAATGGTTCAACGACTTCGGCCACGGTACGAGTCGGTAGACCCAACCGGCTGGCAATGACGTTCAACCGTGTCGGCCCTGCGCTGACGATGCGGAGATACCTCTGTTCGGTCGGCCCCAACCCCAAAGAATCAGTGCCTTCCAGCAAGCAAGCCCGTTCAAGGTGGTTCAGCGTGATCGAGCGATCCCCTTCGCTGCGGGCGACACGATGAGCGGACTGAGCAAGGCGTAAAGCAAGGCGTGGCGTTCCCCGGCTGCGTTGAGCGATCAGCGGAAGAACTTGTTCGTCAAGTTCCCAACCCAGCGCCCGAAGGCGCATCCGAAGAATGGTCACAAGTTCTTCGGGCGTGTAGAACTCGAACCGCAGCACAAGCCGCATTCGGTCTCGCAGCGGTTGCAAAAGCTGGAATTCGTCAGTTGAAGCCATCAGCAAAGTGAAATCGGAAATCGGCACACTCATGGGGGTGCTGCCCTTGCGATTGCCCTGAATGATGACTTTGCGTTTGTCCAATGCGAGGTAAAGGGCAGTCTGCAAACTCTTGTCGAGTTCGTGTGCTTCATCCACGAAGACCACGGCCCGGTCGGTTGCGGCGATCAGCACAGCGTTCAAATCGGCCACGGACTTGATCGACTGGCCTAGCAACTCGTGGTAATCCATCGCCATCTCAGCCCCGATGATCTGGCTGATTTGTGTTTTGCCCAAGCCCGGACTGCCGACGAGCATTGCGTGATCGAACTTCCGACCATCCTGCTGGGCGGCATCAAGGGCGACCCGCACCTGTTCCTTCACCGCTTGCTGGCCGATGATGTTCGAAATCGAAGATAGGCGAATGTCGTTAATGTCGTTCATGGAATTCGTTCCCTTCGTCCCTCTCTGGTACATGCCAACTCACGCCGTCACCGCCGCATCTTCTTCGGCTTCAACAGCACCTTCCTCTTGGCGAACAAAGCCGAGCAGGTAGTCGGCAGCTTTCGAGGCGGCGCTGCTGGCCTTGAAGATGTGCTTGGGGTCGTTTTCGAGTGCCCGAATCCAGCTTTGGACGTAGGCGGCATGATTCGTCAGATCACCACCGGGGATGCCCAAAGCAGCCATCAAGAAGCACGAAGCCATCTCCGCTCGAAGCTCACCCTCGGCGTAGGTGCCGGTCCAGCCAGTTCGCTTTTCGGCCTCAGAACCCTCCGAAAAATGAGCCATCTCGTGTAGCAATGTCTCGGCAAACGCCGGGAAGCACCCGAACTGGTTCTCATCGGGCATGACAATGTGATCCGAAGGTGGACGGACGTAGGCGGCACGGTCGTAGCCGTAGCGAATGTCGGCCCCCGTTGCCGCAACCAACCGGTCGAACTCCGTTCTGTCAACTGCGGGGAAAGTTTCGATGCCGTCGTTGCTCGGTTTCGCCTTGAACTGCTCGGCAACTTCGCCTTCGACCTGAGCGACGTTGAAACTGTGGTGAGTGCGGGCGACAAAATACGTCTCCTGCCTTTCAGTGCCGTCATCGTCTTTCACTGCCTTCTTCATCGCTTTGTAGAAAAGAATGACGGTTCCCTTCTCGCCCTTTTTGACATTGGCCCCGACCGACTTCCATTGGTTGAAGGTGGCCCAATATGAAATCGGATAGTTTTTCTCGTTTTGAGCCAGCCAAAGCAGAGGAACATTTATTCCGCTAAAAGCTCGACTCGTTTTGTAATTTGTCGGCAACCGCACGGGGTCGGGGACTTCCGACCACGGCTTCCGCCACGGAATCTTCCCCTGCTTCAATGCGGCGACGATGCGGTTTGTGATGCTTTCTCGAATCTCGTTTTGGTTCAGCATGGTGCGTCTCCTTTGCACCTTGCTGGTACATCCTAACTTTGAACTCTGCGACCAATACGGGAACTTCGTCCGCATTCCCAGATCGGGAGCGGAAAAAGAAAAATCCGTGCGAAGTGGGAGTAGAGGCCCGCTGACCGTATCTCTGGTGGACCCTTTTCCCCGGAGTTGACCGCTCGACCGTTTACGGGAGCGATAACGGCCACTGGCCCTCGGTCTGTGCGACGTGCGGGAGAGACTTGCCCACCGGCGACCCTTCACAGGCCACTGTTGACGTTTCGCAAGAAAGTGGCGAAAAGCTGATGGTCCCTACACCTTCGTCGCCCCAACCGGAGTGGGACGGCTGTGGCCCCTGCACAAGCTGCGGGTTCATATTCCGAATGATGTTTAATAACGCCATCTGCCCGAAGTGCGGCAAGAAGATGAGCCGAGAGGACGCCTTCTTTTCTTGCGGGAGCTACCCGCATTCGACGCCGCCTGAAAGCCAGTGAGTATCGTTCTCTATTATCGAGTGATGCTCACCCTGCTCAGGAACACCTTTCTGGCGTGCTGCGACCACTGCCAAGCGTTTCATCCGGTGGAAATGTCTCCACAAGAACACAGGTCAAATCCAATTACCTGCATCACGCCAGCGACCTTCCTACAACCGAAGTCATCTGGTTGTACACCCAACTTTTGCAACTGACATAGATTTCTTCGCTTCAGCGCTCTGAAGGCCAGCGTTTCTCATCTAATAGGAGGATTCCTCGTCCATTCCTGTCAGGCAGCATCTTCGTTATTACACAGTCCTCCCCCGGCTCCGACGAAGACAGGCTCCACACGCTCCCAGATGCCCTCAATTAAATCGAATAGCTCTTGATGGCGTCCGATGCCTTCCATTTTATTTGTGGACTGTAATAGCGTTTCTGGTGAGTTCTGGTTCGCAATTGCAGCCTTATCATCGGCTTCCTCGGTTATTACCCCTTCCTGACCGTCGTGATTTGAAAAAGGGAACTCTAATAGAGATAGATGTTCTTTAGTGCCGGGAGCATCGCTTTGGGATGAGATGGCATTCATTGCCCTTTCTCCCACGACCCATCGGGTTGCCGTGATCTTTGGCTTACCCTTGATGCGGGCCTCAATAATGCCAAGCTCCTGCAAGGCCACCAGTATCCTTTGACGCTTTGCGTCCTTGGCACACTTGATTTCGGGAAACCTGTCCTTCATCCACGTCAACAAGTATTCCTTTCCCCAACCATCACCAGCCTTGTCCTTCTGTAACGTCAGATTCACGACAGCATTCACGAACCGAAGAATGACGGACTCATCCTTCACGAAAAGAGGCTTAGGCAAGTAAGTGAAGAATGCGTTCTTGTCGGCTTCAGTCCATTCGGGGAAAACCACGTTGGTCGAGGCCAGTGACAACCACGTTTCCTTATCCAAAGGATCGAAACCGTTCCATTTGGCCAGAACCGCCTTCAGTTTCTTCGTGGAAAGCGCCGGATCAAGCTGGTGGCCATTGTCGTCGCAGGCATACTTCACCGAAGTTGTTACCACAGAAGCAATCGACCGCATCTTTCCCTTCAGCAAACGGCTCGAACACGATCTGGCAGACGGAGGCAAGTCGTTCACAAAAGCGTTTATGCCACGCTCAATCTCTTGCTGGCCATACCCGTAAACGAAAGCAAGCCGGGCAAGAACGATAATGTGGTTGTTCAGCGTTTCGCCGTGAGCATCACCATCGAGCCAGAAATCCGGCAGCATCCGTCGCAGGTTGTTTTTCCAGCCATTCGCAAGAATCTTGCCGGTTGGTCTGTTCCGAGTGACGCCCCACGATCTGGGTGCCTCAATGCGGGCGAAATAGTGGAGATAGTCGAGGATACTTTCCTTCGGCATGTACTGGCGATTCGGGTTCTTGAGCCACTCGACATACTTTTCCACATCTTGAATCATCCGGCCTTTGCACGGGACCAGCGGAAGCGGAGCATCGAGCAGCATTTCCCGGTCAAAGCAAAGGGGAAGGCGGACGCCGTGATCCCGCTGTGGATAGATTTCGAGTTCGCCTAACGTCTTCATCCCGGCCTCTTTTGCTCGCCGGGCAAGATCGGGGTAATCAGCGTCAAGGCGGCGAAGAATGGCCCGCAGTGAATCGGTGATCGTGTCCAAATCCTGCGGCTTGTCGAACGTGCGGATCACGTGAAGCCCGGTAACGTCGTTCCGCTTGACTTGGTAGTGCCAAGTCGCCTTCCCGTGAAACTCGTTCAGAAGAACCTCGGCTTGATCCTCGAAAAGTTTTGAATCACGCCCGTGGAAATCGAGGTCAATCAGGACAAAGCGGGTCCAGCGGGTTGCCTTGATCCCGATGATTTCACGCTGATTGATGTGTTTGCGGATAATCGCTGGGGACAAGAAGCCTCGATCAAGGGGATTCTGGGCTGTAGGGTATGCGGTCATCGTGTACCACGAGTCTCGCTCCTGCGCCAATTCTTTGTCGAACTTGAGGATGTACGAGTTCTTCCGGGCCAGATCGAAGAAGATTTCCTCGAAGGCGAAGTAGGCCAGCGTCCGGGGATTCGCCCGGTACGGCTTCGTCTGATCGAGATGGAAGAGGGCGGTAGGCGGGTCCGTGATGAGGGTCAAATCGTCGGTGACATTGGCAAGGAAGGAATCTTCCAGAATCGACCCCGGCCAATGCTCGACCAGTTTCGGGTAAAGCAGGCGGGCCAGTGGTTTCGTCTTGGTCGGCACTTTGCGACCGACTCGTAGCCACTGGTTGCGGGTTTTGAATTCGTCGGGAACTTCCCGCCAGCCGTCGAATTCTCGAAGTTTTTCTGTGCCAGTTGCATAAATACTTGTGGGCATGGTTGATCCCTTGCTCGGTAAAGTTTATTTTGCATATGCGAAGCGCCGTCCCGACCTTCTTTGGGGACGGCGTTCTCGTTTATGGATCACTCGCTGTTCAAAAGGCGAGCGATCCGATGGGCCAGTTCGGGATTGACCGTCCACGCAACGGTCAACCCGTTCTCGTCCTTGATTTCCTGACCGATGCCGTCAGTCTGGTGGACCGAATACGGTGTTCGTGACTCTTGGGTAGTCAAACGAGTCGAGCAATTTGCAGATTCGGCCCCGATGCCAGCGGTAGTCGGGATAGGTCGAGTCGGGAAGTTGCTTTGCAAGCCCGCTATTGAGGGCGGACTCGGACGGCTTGTCGTAGTTGGTCCAAAGGGCGACGTAGAAAAGCCACTTTTGGACTTCCGAGACTCGGACGCCGTAGAGGTAGGCGATATGGGCGAGGGAAACGTACTTGTCATCTTCATTTGTCATCTGACTCCTTCTTGGTTCTGTTCTCGAAATAGGTCTTGATGCTCTCGACTTCTTTGGCCGAGAAAATTCTTTTTCCGGCAATCCTGAGCGGCGGTTCAGGAATGTGTCCGGCAGTGATGGCGTAGGTGATGGCGTGGGGTTTGACCCCGGCAATCTTTGCGACTTCGTTCAAAATAAATTGTGTTTGTGGCATATATGCCTCCTTGTGATATGTATGCTGCTGGCTTCGATTTCTTGGCGACGAAAAAGAAAAATGCCGTGGCCCCCAACGAGGAGGCCACGGCGATGACCGGCAAGACCAAAGTGGATTACAGCGGCAGCAAGGAAGCGGCCTTGGAGCAGTTCAGAATGCGGCGGCGACTGGCCGGATTCTCAAAGGGGAATTATGCTTCCCATTCACTTCTTCCGGCAGTGGACACGGATTGTATCAGCACACACACCGAACATTTCAGCGAGTGCCTTCGTTTTTACTCCTTGTTTCTTGAGGCGGCGAATCTGCTTGATCTTGTCCGGCGACAACTTCGTTGGCAATTCGACTTCGCCCAGCGGAGTGACAATGTCGCTCAGAAGCTCCCAGAAACGATCCTGTGCCTTAAATACCTTGTCGAAGTCAGCGTTACTATAAATTCCGGCGAGAGCGTCTGTTTTTACCGGCTTGCCGTGACGGAGAAAAACGCCCATCGTTTCGCCTTCGGAGAGTTTCCGAATGAAATCACCAGCCGTCTTCCGAAGGTGGTGAAAACCGAGTCGTTTGAAATCAGGATGGTTCTTCTGTACCCGGTTTAGTAGTCGATACCAAGCTGCTGGAATCTTGGCACTGACGTTGTTGCCCTTAGTTCGTTCGATCAGAGTCTTGCCGCCCTCCGTCACGAACACCGGGCCTTTCTTTTTCGGCGTGCCGAGCGCCTGCCGGGTCATGTCCCACAGCTTAAACTCACCGTACACCTTCGTTTTCGGCCTTAGTCCTTTGATGTATCCGCCTTCGATTTCACTCCAATTGAGGCTTCCGATTTCTGAAATCGAAAAACCGCAGTTCAGTGCCAATAGCAACATTTGACGCTCAAAGTAACTGGCGTGCTGCCAGAGGATGCCAAGTTCGTCCTTGCTGTAGGTGTCAACTTTGTATTTCACTTCCGTGTCGGGAACGATCTTGATGCGGTCGAGTTCCAGATCAACGGGCCTCTTCCATGGGAATGTCTTCTCTTTGTGGAGCCAGTGAACAAAGTGCTTGAACAGTCGGATCGTGTGCTTACAGAGTGTGAACGAATACGGCTCGCTCGGCCTTTTGTGTGTGGCGGGCTTTCGGGGCCGGGTCCGCCAGAACTCGATGATCGACTCAATTTCGTCCACGCCAAAATCGGACAGGGGCATATCCTTGGCATATCGCTTGATCCTAGCCGCTCGTTCGCCTTGCTTTTTGCCAGTCTGGGTCGTCCGCCCACCAATATCCACATACGTCCGTTCGATCCACTTTTTGTAAGCGTCGAAAGCGTCGTGGAGCGTCTCGTTCGTCGCCACCTTGCCGCCGAACGGGGCCACGATCTTTTTGATTTCCCGCATCTCGTTGCGGTGTATCTCCTCCTCTTCCTCGACCATGCGACGTCCAACCTCGGCCATTCGCTGATTGCCCTCCTCGATCAGGGTCCGATCTTCCACCACGACCCGGATCATCGGAAAGTAGATGCCAAATGAGGCGTGCCAAGTTGCAACTTCGGTCACGCCGTCGTCAGGCGGTTGCAACGTAACGGACCACTCTCCCTTAGCGATCGCCTTCGCCATAGCCATCGTCTCGTCATCCCAGCAGGGGAACTCAGAGTCGTTTAGCTTTTCAGTGTCCAAGTCCCGCCAGCGAGTCTTCACGCCTTCCCAAAGACCTTCCAGCCGGGTGACATTCGCCACCGCCAGCTTCTCGTCCTCACCGAGGTAGAACCGCACGGACTTGCCGTTCGGCTTCTTGCCGATTTCTCGGTAATGCTGCTGGGCTGGATCGCTCCAAGCGAGGATGTTCTTGGCCATTTTCAATGACTCCAGCCAGATCCAACATCATTCGACCGTATCACTGATTATACAGGATTGAGACGTTATCGGAAAATTGGTTTTGAGGCGAAAATCCGACAAAACGTCGTAAAAATCCGATAAGGAAATCCGACAATATGAGCATTTCTTGTGCGGAAGTTCTCGTGCAATATGCCGCAAGGCCATGAAAAAACGCCAGTTGCGTTAATTCGCAACTGGCGTTCAAGCGGAGAGGGAGGGATTCGAACCCTCGGTCGGCTTTCACCGACACCGGTTTTCGAGACCGGCCCGATCGGCCGCTCTGGCACCTCTCCGGCAGCATTTGCTGCAGGACATTCGCAATTCGAACGTTGCCTGTCGGAAATTCTATCGGGAATCGCTGCCTCCGTACACCGCGATTCACGGCGCCTCTAATGAAACGCTGGCCTATTTTCCGCCGAAGTCTTTGGCAAAGGCGTCCGGGCTCAGGTCGGCGTCCGTGGCGTAACGCGTCAACTCGCTCCAAGTCATCGTCGCGCCCGGTTCGAACACGAACCGCCGCATGTAGGCGCCAACGTCTTTATTGCCGACGTAAACCACCGCGTTCGGGTCGGCGCCTTTGTAGACCTTGCGAGCGATAGTATGGTGCACTTGCGACGCGAACAACTCGCCCATCATGTAGTTGTGGTAGTACACCGGCGCGCCGACGATGTGATACTTGGCCGCATAGTCCGGCGCATTGCGGCCTTCGGGACGGCGCAGTGCCTGATACTTCTCGACCATGTCCCACCAGAGCTTGTTCAAGTCTTGGTCGGGGTTCTCGTACATCCCTTTTTCGAAGCGCAGCATCACCTGACACCAGCGCGAGAAGACCAAGAGCTGATAGCGGAGCATTTTCGAGCCCGCTTCGTCAAACGCCTTCGGATCATCGACCTTTACGCCCATCTTCTCCAACCATAACCGCCGTTTCGACATTTTTTCAAACAGCATCGCCACGCCTTCGGTCGTGAGAATATGGGATTCGGTGCGCAAGACGTACGGCAGCTTCTCGGGGATGTTGATGCTGGTGTAGACCGAATGGCCGAACTCGTGCAGCATCGTCGCCATCCATTGCTCGTTGGGGACAACGTTGGCGAGAACGCGCACATCCCTGCCGTCGCGCGTGATATCGGTGCTGAAGGCGTGCTGGTTCTTCCCTTTGCGAGGCTTGAAGTCGTTGCCGGTCTTTTCGATGACGAGGTCGATCGGCAATCCAATGCCCGCGTAGAAATCGCGTGACAGGGCGATGATGTCCTGGTTTTGATAGATCTTGTCGAGGTCGGCCTTGAAAACGGAGGGGACTTCCTGGAAGAACTGATCGTGATAATGCCAGGGCATCAGGTCGGCCACCTTGATGCCGCACGCCTTGGCGAGTTCGACGTCGATCTCGACCTTGGCCTTGCGGAAGGGCTCGCGCGTGAGTTCGTCGAGGCGGTCGAAGAGTGTGATGAGGCCGTCGCCATCCTGCTCGCGCAACGCCAGGAGCATGGCGTGATAATTCTTGAAGCCAAGTTTTTTTGCGGCTTGGTTGCGGAGTTTGACGAGCTTCTTGAGGCCGGGCTCGACGCGGGCGCCAAGCAGTTTGGCGGCTTCCCAGGTCTCCTTGCGGCGTTCCGAGAGCGTGGAGGTTTTGAGTATCTCGCGCACTTGATTGTCATCGAGAACTTTTTTACCCCCCTTGCCGTCGGAGACCTCGGCACGGAAATTGGTGAAGATTTCTTCGATCTCGTTGCCGAGCTTGTTCATCTCCTTCATAAGGTCGGTGTCGAGTTGTTTCTCCAGGAGCGAGAGATAGATAACGTCAATGGCGCGTTTCGAGACGGGATCGTCGATCTTGCCGGCGTCTTTGATCGCCTTGAGTTCGGCGAACTGGGTTTTGTCGGCCATGAGGGCGTCGAGTTGGTTCTGGGCATCTTCCTTTTTCTTGAATGCATCCTTGTTGCCTGTCATCATGGCGTCCCACCACGCGTAGTTGGCGGCGGTGTCGAGGGGACGAACTTTCCTGGTGAAGGCGTCGATGAAGTCTCTGGCCTTCTTCGTGGATGCCGGGTCGGCCGCCGCCTGGGTGGGAAGCATCCAGAGAATCATGAAAAAACACGTGATGATCAGGAAGCCGACGCGCAAAGAAAGCATGAGAATCTCCGTAAGGTGCGCTCCCCACAAATCGCCGCGCTCATCGTGGGGCTTGGAGGCAATTATCCATCCGCGGTGACGATGATGACGCCTTCAGCGGTCAGGGCCAAGGTGTGCTCGACGTGAACACTTGGCAGGCCGTCCTTGGTGACGACAGTCCAGTGATCGTTCAGCGTGCGTGTGTCGGATTTGCCCATGTTCAGCATCGGCTCGACCGCCAGCACCAAGCCGGGCTCGAGGCGAAAATCGGTCTTGCGCAACTCCTTCACGCTGCGCGCGACATAGTTGGGCACCTGCGGGTTTTCGTGCATGATGCGGCCGATGCCGTGGCCGACGTACTGCTCAACGACGCTATAGCCGAGATCCTCGGCGTAACGTTGCATGCGTGAAGCGATCTCAGACCACCAACGACGTTTCGGCATCTCTTCGATGGCGATCTTGAGGACCTGTTCGCCGGCTTCCACAAGGCGTTTGCGCTCTGGGCGGACGTTGCCGATCATGAGCGTGACGGCGGCGTCGGCGCACCAGCCATTGAGCTTGCACGCCGTGTCGACTTTGAGCAGGTCGCCGTCGCGCAGTTCACGATTCGACGGCACGCCGTGGACGATCTGCTCGTTAATGGACAGGCAAGTGCACGCGGGAAAGGGAACCTTGGGGTTGGCGCCGGGATACCCTTTGAAGAGGGGTGTAACGCCGTAGTGGGAGTACAAGGCTTCGACGGCGCGATCGATCTCAATGGTGCGTACTCCGGGCTTCGCCAGCTCGCGGCACTTGCGCAGCGCCTCCGCAACGATCTTGCCGGCCTCACGCATCAAAGCGATCTCGCGCGCCGACTTGAGTTCGGGCGCCGACGAGAAAAACTGTTTGAACACTCCCACTCACCTCATGTTCCCGCTGAAAACCAGCGAGCGGCTAGACTCTCAACGTGTTGACGAGCTTGGCATGGATGGCCTCGATGTCGCCGCTGCCGCAAACCTCGATCAACAAGTTCTGATCGCGATAATGGCGCAAGATGGCGTCGTGGCACTCGTGAAAGACCTGGAGCCGCTTGCGAATCGTTGCCGGCTTGTCGTCGTCGCGCTGATAAAGCGGAGTCTGGCACAAGTCGCATTTTCCGGCAACCTTGGCCGGCTTGAACAAGGCATGATACACCGCATTGCACATCGTATTCGGGCAAGTCCAGCGATTCCCAAGCCGACGCACGATCTCCTCGTCGTCGACGTTCAAGAAAACCACGGCATCCAGGCCGAGGGACTGTTCCGCGAGCACGTGGTCCAGCGCGATCGCCTGGGCAATGGTGCGCGGATAGCCATCCAGAACGAAGTCGCGCGGCTTGTCGGAACCCCGAAACCGGGCCGCGACGATCTCATTGACGATCGCATCGGGAACCAACTGCCCCGCCGTCATGAACGGCTTCGCCTTGCGCCCCTCCGACGTATCCTTCTCAATAGCCTCGCGCAGCACGTCCCCGGTTGCGAAGTGGAACAGCCGCAGGTTTTCGCTCAGGAGCTTGGCCTGAGTTCCCTTGCCGCTTCCGGGCGGACCGATGAGGATAAGTCGCATAGTATGGCGTCCGCGAGTTTTGAGGAGGGAGGTCCATCGAGTCGCCAATCCACCCGCATATTTTCGGAAAACCCGGCGTTACTCGCAAGCCCGA
>Ga0194128_10006681_pt1 | contig 15431 bp, 15 predicted proteins | sample TA2KigCa65mmetaG_FD_148650 | JGI IMG/M metagenome (GOLD analysis project Ga0194128, IMG submission 148650) | Freshwater microbial communities from Lake Tanganyika, Tanzania - TA2015037 Kigoma Deep Cast 65m | ecosystem: Environmental > Aquatic > Freshwater > Lake | place: Tanzania: Lake...
CACGGTAGGCGCGCGTCGTTTCGATCCTGGGCCCATCCGCCTCGATCCAAATCGCCATCGCGCCCTGCTCATGCCGCGCCCAGCGGTCGATCACGGTCGTCATGCCCCGACAGCGACGATCGGCGCCGAGGCGTGTCAGGACGAGCGTGGCCTCACGACAGTCTTCGGCCAAAGCCCGGTCGGCGAGCGCCAACGCGACGAGGGAATCGCCGAACCGGGCGACACAGCCCGCCCCATCACAGCGCAGACCACTGCGCTCCTCGGATCGCGGCCAAGGGTCGGCGGCAAGCAACCCATCGCGCCGGAGCCAGATTTCGGCGGTGAACGATGTCGGGTCGCCGGTAATCGCGAGGCCGCCCGATTCCGTTCGGACGGCGACCTGGCGCATCTCGGCTTCGACATAGAGGTCCGGCGGACGATGGGTCGCGGGCGAGGCAAGCCCAGCGGCCAACAGGGAAAGCCCGAGCCAGCGCCACCGCCCCACCCAGAGGCAGAGCCACAGGAGCCCCACCGTTGCTGAGAGCAGTCCCCAACGCGGCATCGCCGGTACGAGCAGGGCCGCGTCGGGCCAGGCGGCGACCCAGTGCGCCGTCCACATGACGGCTTCCAGCCCCCATGCCATGGCGGTGAGCGCCGGTCCTTCGAGCCCCAACGGCATCAAGAGCACCGCCAACAACGCCCAGGGCATGATCCAGAACCCGGTGAGCGGCACGGCGATGAGATTGGCGACCACGCCGAAGGACACGAAGCGGCCGAAGTGATAGAGCGCGAAGGGCGTCGTCGCTCCGCCCGCGAGCAACGAGGTCGCCGCGACGCCGATGGCGTACCGCAAGGCCTTCTGCCACCAGGTTCTGGGCGGGTTGGCCCGCCGCCAGCGCCGGCTCGCCTCGTAACCCGCGATCAGCGCCAGCACCGCGGCGAAGGACATCTGGAAGCTCGGCCCGAGCAGGCTTTCGGGTTTGAGGGTCATCACGACCATGGCGGCCAGCGCCAGCAACCGCATCGAGAGCGCGTTGCGATCGAGGATGATGGCGATGAGCACGATCGCCGCCGATAGGAACGAGCGTTGGGCGGGAACCGAGGCGCCGGAAAGCGCCAGGTAGAACGCGGCTCCGGCGATCGCGGCGATGGCGGCCCATTTCTTGATCGGATAGCGCCCGGCCACCGCCGGCCAGAGCGCGAGCGCACCGCGTACCAGGGCGAACACGAGGCCGGCGACGAGCGTCATGTGGAGCCCGGAGATCGACAGCAGGTGGGCGAGGCCAGAGTCGCGGAGCGCATCGAGATCGGCTTGGGGGATCGCCGCGCGCTCGCCGATGATGAGCGCCGCCGCGATGCTGCCCATGCTCCCCGGCAGGGCCTCGCGAATCCGTCCACCGATATGGTGACGGAGGGTGGCGATGGCACGCGACTCGGCCGACGCCAGGCGCTCGGCGCGCCCGAGGGTGAAGCCGACCGCGCCAACCCCCTGGAACCACGCGTCGCGTGCGAAGTCGTAGGTCCCTGGCGCGACGGGTTCGGGCGGCGGCAGGAGCATGGCGGGGATGCGGACGCGATCGCCGGGGGCGAGGTCCTGGTTCTGGGCGATGCGATCGGTCAGGCGCAGTCGACGCGGCGTGCGGGCGGGATCGAGGCCCGCGATCGTCACATCGGCCAATAGCAACCGACGACCACGCTCGGTCGGTTCGGCGTTCGTGACCCGACCGGTCACAGCGGTTGGCCCGATGCGGGCGAGGAGAACGGGCGCCGATTGGAGCTCGGCCCCGATCTGGGCCGTGAGGAAACCGGCCGCAACGAATGTCACCGCAAGGGCGGCACGCCACGGCCACCCGAGGGCCCGCGTGAGGCCGACAAGGGTCAGAGCGGCGCCGCCCGCGTAGGCCCCCCAGCGGAGCGGTGGTTCGTCCGGCCAATCGAAATAGAGCGCGATCCCCGCCCCGAAGGCTACGGGGAGCCACAGGATGAGGCGGGCACGATCGCCCCGTTCCAGGAGCGCGGCCAGAAAACCGGAGACTCGGCCCAACCTGCCCAGGTGTTCCTCGTGTCTGCGGCGCCCTCTCCCCCTATGGTCGGATTGGGCCGTTTTCCGGCGCGATCAACGGCTGCACCGCGCGCGCCGACGTGCTAACAGCGGAGCCGCGCGCCATGTCGGTGCGTGCCAACGAGGTATGCGGCCATGTCGTCCGGGGTCGTCACCCGCTTTGCCCCTTCGCCCACCGGCTACCTGCACATCGGTGGGGCCCGCACGGCGTTGTTCAATTGGCTGTTCGCGCGCCACTGTGGCGGCAAGTTTTTCTTGCGGATCGAGGACACCGACCGCGAGCGCTCGACCGAAGCGGCGGTCAACGCGATCTACGACGGCCTGTCCTGGCTCGGTCTCCAGTGGGACGGCGCGCCGGTGCGCCAGTACGCGCGGGCCGAGCGCCATACGGCGGTCGCGCGTCAACTCCTGGCCGAGGGCAAGGCCTATCACTGCTACGCGAGCCAGGAGGAACTCGCCCAGATGCGCGAGGCGCAGCGCGCCGCCAGCAAGTCGGTGCGCTACGACGGCCGCTGGCGCGATCGCGATCCCGCATCGGCGCCAGCGGGCGTGCCCCCGGTCATTCGTTTCAAAGCGCCGCAACAGGGCGACACGGTGGTCCACGACGTCGTCCAAGGCGAGGTTCGCGTCAGCAATCAGGAACTCGACGACATGGTGCTGCTGCGCGCCGACGGCACGCCTACCTACATGCTGGCGGTCGTCGTGGACGATTACGACATGGGCGTGACCCACGTCGTTCGCGGCCAGGATCACTTCACCAACACGTTTCGTCAGAGCAACCTGATCCGCGCCCTCGGCTGGCCGGTTCCGGTCTACGCCCACGTGCCGCTGATCCATGGCCCGGATGGCGCAAAACTCTCCAAGCGCCACGGAGCGCTCGGGGTCGAGGCCTACCGTAACCTCGGGTATCTGCCCGAGGCGCTGCGCAACTACCTGCTTCGTCTCGGCTGGAGCCATGGCGATGACGAGATCATCTCGACCGAGCAGGCGATTGCCTGGTTCAACTTGGAAGCGATCGGACAGTCGGCGGCGCGTTTCGACGTCGTCAAACTCGCGAGCCTCAACGCCCACTACATGCGCGCCATGGCGGATCGCGCGCTCGCGGATCTCGCGCTGCCGCGTCTCGCCAGGCGACTGGGCCGCCCGGTCGCCGCGAACGAGTCCGAGCGCCTGGCGGCAGCCATGCCCGATCTCAAGCCACGGGCGAAGACGCTCGAAGAACTGGCCGACGGCGCGCTCTATTTCATGGCGGGTCCGCCGACGATGGAGGCTGAGGCCGCGCAACTTCTGACCCCGGAGGCGCGCGCCATCCTGGCGGCGCTCCTGCCCGCCCTGAAGGCCGTGTCCGAGTGGACCCATGTTTCGCTCGACGCAGCGGTGCGGGCACACGCCGAGGCGCATGGCCTCAAGCTCGGCAAGATCGCCCAGCCGTTGCGGGCCGCCGTGACCGGTCGGACGGCGACCCCCGGGGTGTTCGAAATCCTGGCCGTGCTCGGCCGGGACGAAGCCCTGGCTCGGATCGCGGATCAGGCGCGATGACGGGCAACTTTTCGTTTCGCCGTAAACCTTTAGCGCGTGATCCGCGATTTACGCTGCGGCCGCGATCCGTATATAATCCGGCCGCCGCGGGGGACGCGGCGGCACAACGAGAACAAGGGGCTAGGAATGGCTGAGGCGGCAAAGACCACCGGCGCGGCGGCCGCGACGTTGTCGTACAAAGGCAAGACGTACAATTTGCCCGTGCGCCTCGGCTCGGTCGGGCCCGAAGTCCTCGATATCCGCAAGCTCTACAGCGAATCCGGCTGCTTCACCTTCGACCCCGGCTTCATGGCAACGGCAAGCTGCGACTCCAAGATCACCTTTATCGACGGCGACGAAGGCGTCCTGCTCCACCGCGGCTATCCGATCGAGCAGTTGGCCGAAAACGGCGATTACCTGGAGGTCTGTTACCTCCTGCTGTTCGGCGATCTGCCGAACAAGAAAAAGCTCGACGAGTTCAAGCACACGGTCAGCCGCCACACCATGGTCCACGACCAGGTGAACCGTTTCTTCAACGGTTTCCGTCGCGACGCGCATCCGATGGCGGTGATGGTCGGCGTCGTCGGCGCGCTGTCGGCGTTCTATCACGACAGCCTCGACATCGATAACGCCGAGCACCGCAAGATCGCGTCCTACCGGCTGATCGCCAAGATGCCGACGATCGCCGCGATGGCCTACAAGTATTCGATCGGCCAGCCGTTCGTGTATCCGCGCAACGACCTCGATTACGCCTCGAACTTCCTGCACATGATGTTCGCGGTGCCGGCCGAGGATTACAAGGTGAGCCCGACGCTCGCCAAGGCGATGGCGCGAATCTTCATCCTGCACGCCGACCACGAGCAGAACGCCTCGACCTCGACCGTGCGTCTCGCCGGGTCGTCGGGGGCCAACCCGTTCGCCTGCATCGCGGCCGGCATCGCCTGCCTGTGGGGCCCGGCACACGGCGGCGCCAACGAAGCGGTGCTCGAGATGCTCGAGCAGATCGGTTCGATCGAGCGCATCCCGGAATTCCTCAAGCAGGTCAAAGACAAGAACTCGGGCGTGCGCCTGATGGGCTTCGGCCACCGCGTCTACAAGAACTACGATCCGCGGGCCGCGTCGCTGCGTTCGAGCGCACACGAGGTGCTCGAAGAATTGGGCATCAAGGACGAGCCGCTGCTCAAGCTGGCGATGGAACTCGAGCGCATCGCGCTGAGCGACGAATACTTCGTGAAGCGCAAGTTGTTCCCGAACGTCGACTTTTATTCCGGCATCATCTTGCGGGCCATGGGGTTCCCGACCTCGATGTTCACGGTGCTGTTCGCCTTGGCGCGCACCGTGGGCTGGATCGCACAATGGAACGAGATGATCGCCGACCCCGACCAAAAGATCGGTCGGCCGCGGCAGCTCTACACCGGGGCCCCGCGCCGCGACTACCTTCCCATGGCCAAACGTGGCTGAGCGGCGGCGGCGAATGAAGAGAGCCAGGGTGCGGCGACTGCCGCGCCCGCCGATCCCGTTGGTCCGGGCGCGGCGTTACCGCCTCGCCCGGCTCTATATGCCGCCGGCCGCCAACGACAACGCCCCGTCCTGGGGCTTCCGCGCGCGCCGCTACGTCGTGCGCGGCGCTACCGCGGGAGCGATGGCGATGCTCCTGTGGTGGGGCCTGATCTAGAGCGCGTTTCTGAAAGGTTGAATCGGCGGGGATTCCCTTGGTCGGGGATTCGTGATTCAAGATGCTGGCTGGATTGGAGGCCAGCAGCGATGGCGCGTCCCTATTCGCTGGATTTGCGTAACCGCGTGGTGGCCTCGGTATCGGGCGGCCGCAGTTGTCGGGCGACGGCGGTTCTGTTCGGGGTCAGCGTGGCGAGCGTGGTGAAGTGGTCGCAGCGCCACCGGGCGAGCGGCAGCGCGGCGGCCAAGGCGATGGGCCGTCGGAAAGGAACATTGATCCTGTTGCCGGAGCGCGATTGGCTGCTGGCGCGTCTGGCGGCGAAGCCGGACCTGACGTTGCGTGGTCTGCAGGCCGAGCTGGCGGTCCGCGGGCGGCGGGTGAGCTGCAAGGCGATCTGGAACTTGCTTCGAGCGGAGAAGCTGACGTTCAAAAAAAAGCCTGCACGCCAGCGAACAGGATCGAGCCGACGTCGCCCACCGGCGGGCGCAGTGGAAGAAGTATCAGGGTGGCGTTGACCCCCGGCGCCTGGTGTTCATCGACGAGACCTGGGCCAAGACCAATATGACGCGGCGGCACGGCCGCTGTGCCAGGGGCCAACGCTTGGTCGCCAAGGTACCCCAGGGTCGCTGGCACACGCTGACCTTCCTCGCCGCCCTACGCTGCGATCGCATCGTCGCGCCGTGCGTCATCGACGGCCCGATCAACGGCCAGAGCTTCCTCGCTTATGTCGAGCAGGCGCTGGTGCCGACCCTCACCCCAGGCGATGTTGTCATCATGGACAACCTCGGCAGCCACAAAGGCAAAGCGATCCGCCAGGCGATCCGCCGCGCCGGCGCCAAGCTGTTGTTCCTGCCCAAGTACTCGCCCGACCTCAACCCCATCGAGCAGGTCTTCGCCAAGCTCAAGACGCTGCTGCGCAAGCTCGATGCCCGAACCCCCGAGGCGACCTGGCGAGGCATCGGTCAACTCCTCGAGGCCTTCTCCCCTCAAGAGTGCGCCAACTACCTCACCAACGCCGGATATGCTTCAACCTAAGAGAATCGCGCTCTAGGTCCTAGAACAGGTGGACGAGGAAGTAGTAGCCGGCGGATAGCAGGCCGGCGGCCGGGATCGTAATGATCCACGCCCATACGATGCCGGTCGCCACGTTCCAGCGCACCGCGGAGTAACGCTTGGCCGAACCAACGCCGACGATGGAACTGGTGATCGTATGCGTGGTCGAAACGGGAATGCCGAGCGAGGAGGCTCCGAACAACGTGATCGCGCCGGCGGTCTCCGCGCACGCGCCTTGCATCGGCGTTAGCCGCGTGATTTTCGAACCCATGGTGTGGACGATGCGCCAGCCGCCCAGCATCGTCCCGAGGCCCATCACCGCGTAACACGAAAAGACGACCCAGGCCGGAACCACGAATTCCGAGTAAACGCCGTTGGCGTAGAGCAACACCGCGATGATCCCGGCCGTCTTCTGGGCATCGTTGCTGCCGTGACCAAGCGAATACAAGGCCGACGAGATGAGCTGCAGTTTCCGAAACAGGCCGTCGGCGAACGCCGGATTCGCCCGCAAGAACAGCCAGCTCACCAACAGCACGAGGGCGATTCCGAGCACGAAGCCGGTAAAGGGCGAGAGCACGATCGCACTCAACGTCTTGGAGAGGCCCGCCCACAGGATCGAGTCGAATCCCGCCTTGGTGACCCCGGCGCCCACGATTCCGCCGACCAGCGCGTGCGAACTCGATGACGGAATCCCACCCCACCACGTGATGAGGTTCCAGGTGATGGCACCGGCCAATGCGCCGAAGACGACTTGATTGTCCATGACCTGGGGCGAGATCAAACCGCGGCCGATGGTGTCGGCGACGTGGGTTTCGAACACGAAATAGGCTGCAAAATTGAAGAAGGCCGCCCACGCCACCGCGTAGAACGGCTTAAGCACGCGGGTCGACACGATTGTCGCAATCGAGTTGGCCGCATCGTGCATGCCATTGATCAGGTCGAAGAGGAACGCGACGCCGATCAACAGGACGACGCCGAGGGTCAGCGCGGAGAAATCCATGTCGCTCGCGCCCGGCCTACACGTGTTCGATCACGATATCGCTCATCACGTGCGCGACGTCTTCGAAGCGGTCGCAGACCTTCTCGAGGTGGTCGTAAAGCTCGGCCCCTATCACGAACGTCAACGGATCCTTCTTGGCGGGGCCAACGAACAGCGCGCGCAAACCCTCGTCATTCAACTGATCGGATTGTTCCTCGATCTTGGTGATCTCGCCCGCCAACATGTGCAGCTTGGCCGAATTCGGCCCCATGCGGCGCATCAGCGGCAGCGCCTCGGACGTCAGGCGCGCCAACATGATGATGCGGTCGGCCATGGCCCGCATGTTGGGCTCGAAGGTCCGAACATCGTAGAGCATGACGGTTTTGGCCGTCTTGTTCATTTGGTCGATAGCATCGTCGAGCGCCGTCGACAAGGCTTTGATATCGCTGCGATCGAACGGCGTGATGAAGCTGCGGCGGATCGCCTGCATCACCTCATAGGAGATGTGATCGGCTTCTTCTTCTTGGCGCGAGAGTTTGAGGCAGTCGTCGGCGACCGTGTCGCCGCCGTCGAGAATGGCCCGGAGCGACGCTGCCGCTTCGTTGGCCTTGGCGGCATGGGCCTCGAAGAGATCGAAAAACTTCTCTTCCTTGGGCAACATCGCCTTGATGTATTGGAACATGCTGGCCTTCGCAGGAGAACGATGGGCGTACCGCGCCGAACGGCGCGGCGCGAAGCTAGGCCAAGCGCATGGCCTGGGCAAGCGTAGGGATATCGTCTGGCGGCGTCGGTCATCGCCACCCGACTAAACGCGCTCGGAGCAACCTGGCGTCATTCCTAGGAGGGCGCCCGCCTGGACGCCATGGATCGATCACCGCGATACCGCAGCCCACGCAACCGGTCGCATTCCGGGGTCGGATTGGCACGAAGACGCTCGGACAGGACGTGGGTATCGAGGACGATCACCTTCGTGTCCCTGCTAATCGGGGCGGCCCACGAACAGTGTCGTGAGCAGGCAAGTCGGGGTCTATTCCCCCGAGGGGCGCCACCCGAGCGCGAATTGCCGCCGCGAGGTTCCACGATAGTTGGCTGTACCTAGGGCCTGCCGGAGGATGGCCCAGACCCCGTCTTCCATCGATCGCCCGTGCGCGATCTTGGACATCAACGCGATCAATGATTTCGACGCAATCCATGGGATTGCGGTCGCCGGCACGACGTTCCCCGCCCCTGTTGTCGTTTGACGCTACCGCCCGGCGACGAGCACCACGGTCTTGATCTGGATATGAATCGCGGCGCCTACCACGAGTTCCAGTCGATCCTGCGACTTGCGGGTGATGCGGCCGACCACGTGGGCGCCTGTCCCGTCACCACCGAGGGCAACCACCAGATTGACCTGACCGCTAGGTGAATCCTGCGGGGTGATCGACAGGATGCGCGCCGGCAGCGAGTTCAAAATGCTCGAGTCGTGCGATGCCCCGCGACTGAAACTCACATCCGCGGCGCGAACGCGCAAACGGCGGTGCGTGCCGGTGGCTCCGATCTGTCCAGGAACCACCAGCGAACCTCCAGGAATGGCCAGCGTCGTCAGCGCATAGGTTTGGTCGAAGCTCGCCACCCTTCCGTCGAGCGTAACCGAAGCATCGGCCGCCCCGAGCAACGGCAGAGTCGGATCCGTTTCCAAGGCGCCAAGCGGGCCCGCCGCCTGAACGCGCCCCTTCGACAATAATACGAGCGTGTCGGCAAGCCGTTCGAGCTCGGGCAATTCATGGCTCACGTAGAGAATGGGAATCGCAAGCGCGGCATGCAGTGCCTCGAAGTACGGCAGAATCTCGTCTCGCGCCGCCCGATCGAGCGCCGACAGCGGTTCGTCCATCAGCAGTAGTCGCGGCTGGGCGAGCATCGCTCGCCCGACAGACACCCGTTGGCGCTCACCGCCCGAAAGATTGATGGTCGCCCGCGCCAACAGTGGTCCCAAGCCGAGCAGTGCGATCACCTCGTCGACGGCGATCGCCTCACGGGCCCCCGCCCGAAGCGCGCGGCGATGGCCATACAGAAGGTTGTCGCGGACCGAGAGATGGGCGAAGAGACTCGCCTCCTGAAAGACGTACCCCACGGCGCGGGTGTGAGTCGGGCGAAAAACCCCGGCTTGGTCGTCCTGCCAAACCTCGCCCGCGATGGAGACCCGACCAGCCAATTGCTGGAGGCCTGCGATCGCGCGCAGCACCGTGGTCTTGCCCGAACCCGACGGTCCGAACAGCGCTGTCACGCCCCGTGGCGGAGCCGAAAACGTCACGTCGAGGTCGAATTCGCCGATACGACCGCCGAGCCGAACATCGATGGTCGGGTCTGCCGTCATCGCAGAACCCGCCCCAATCGCTTTTCGATCAGCAGCATCGCGAGCACGACGATAAAGGCGAAGACCACCATGCCGGCTGACAGGATATGTGCCTCGGTCCAGCGCAGGGTCTCGACATAGTCGTAGATGGCGATCGACAACACCTTGGTTTCGCCAGGGATCGAACCGCCGATCATCAGGACGACACCGAATTCTCCGACGGTGTGGGCAAACCCGAAGATGGCCCCGGTCAAGAATCCGGGTCGCGCGAGGGGTACCGCCACCGACCAGAACGCATCGCGCGGGCTCGCTCGGAGCGTCGCAGCCGCCTCCATCGCACGCGACCCGACCGCGACAAACGCGTTGCGCAGCGGCTGGACGACGAACGGCAGCGAGTAGACGACGGATCCGAAGATCAGCGCCTCAAAGGTGAAGGCGACGCTGCGCGCCCCCCACAGCCCGGCGAACGCTCCCCCTGGTCCGTCCGGCCCAAGGAAGATGAGCAAGTAGAACCCGAGCACGGTCGGGGGCAGCACGAGCGGCATGGCGACGACCGCGGCAACGATCTCTTTCCACGATCGCGAGGACCGCGCCAACCACCAGGCGATCGGCGTCGCGATCGACAACAGAACGATCGTGCTGATGAACGCGAGCCCGAGAGTCAGGCGGATGGCGGTCCAGATTTCGCCAGAATCGGACATCTTCTATGGATCTCGCCCATAGCCGAAGGTTTCGACGATCCGACGGCCCTCGGGCCCGCGGAGGAAAACCAGAAAGTCGCGCGCTGCCGTGTCGTTGTCGGCTCGGCGCAGCAGCACGGCGTCCTGGCGAATGGCACTGTGAAGGTTCTCGGGCACGAGCCACCGCGAGCCCTCCGCGTGTCCTACGACCTGCGACAGCGCCACGAAACCGAGATCGGCGTTCCCGGTCCGAACAAACTGGTAGGTCTGGGCGATGCTCTGCCCAAACACGATCTTCCGGCGCAATCGCTCCTCCAGGCCGAGGCGGCGAATCACGTCCATCGCCGCCGCCCCGTAGGGCGCTGCGCTGGGGCTGGCGAGCGCCAGGCGTTCGAACTGGCCTGACCGCAGCGTCTCGGCATCGCGCACCCTGCCGCGCTCCACACTGAAGACGACAAGCCTGCCGATGGCGTAAGTGAAGCGCGATCCGGGTACCGCCAGCCCCTCGTCTTCCGCCCGACGGGCGCTGGCTTCATCCGCCGATAAGAACACATCGAGGGGTGCCCCCTGCCGGATCTGGGCGAACAACTGGCCCGTGGACCCGATGGAGAACACCACGCGATGCCCCGTCGATCGGGTCCAGGCGGCCGCGACGGTCCTGGCGGTGTCGGCGAAATTGGTCGCCACGCCGACGTGGATTTCGGCCGCGGCCGCAACCGGCGTCGTGAGCCAGACGATAGCCGCCAACACCAACGGCTGGATCAGCGCCCTGAGACGTGGCGATGACGCTTTAGCGATCGTAGGCCGCCAACACATAGTCGAATTCGCGCAACGCCCAATGCATCTTGATCAACTGCGAGTCCTCACCGTGAACCCAAGTGATCATCGGGGGGTTTGCGGGGTTGGAGACATGTAGGTTGTAGCGGCGGCAACGAAAACGTCCTGCCGGCACCTCGATCTCCTCCTCCCCCACGTATTCGATCGTCTTTTGACCGATACCCGCCATCGGCCCGGTACTGCCATCGGGCAGTGGCGAAGGGTGGGCCCAGGGCCGCACGATCTGGGTCTTCTCCGGTCGACCATGATCGAACTGCCGGGTCTGCCAACCATCGGTCATCAGGGGATGGCACGCGAAGATACGGACGCGCTGACCGGTATCGATGACTTGCGATACTCGCCCGGCGTCCGGCGTGTAGGACTCGCACTCGATGCCCCGGTCCGTGAAGCGAAACCAACCCGATCCCAGGAACTTGCCGCCCTTCACGAGCCGGACGAAACAGTCGGTCGGGAGCCACTGGCCGTCGAGCGACAGCGTTACGTCGCGGACGAGGTCGGACTTGGCGACCTCACAGAAGGCCCGGAGCGTACGGGCCCCGTCGGGTTGAACGGTGACGGTAAACCATTCCTGACCGAGACAGCCGCGTTTGAAGTCGATGTAATCGATTCGGCCTGAGTATTTTCGATGCTGCATGGCGACTCCGTTTGGTGGAAGAATTCACGAGACACGAAAAAAATGCTGCGATCAGACGCCGTGGCGTTGGTATCGTGGTCGGTGCCATCGGACTCACCGAATGGCCGTAGTGTGCCATGCAATGGTGGAGCAAGACCTCCCATGGTCGCCTTTGGAGATGTCGTCTGCAACGGCTGTGTCGCGTGTTGCCGGCGGGAAAACGTCCTCGTGTCGCTTCAATTCGGGGACGACCCCGGCCAATTCGCGATCGACCGGGAGGTTCGCCCCGGCGTCTTCGCCGTCGCTGCGCAGCCCAACGGCGACTGCCACTATCTCGATCCCAAGGCGGGCTGCACGATCTACGAGCGACGCCCCGCCATGTGCCGGTCCTTCGACTGCCGGCTCGAAGCATCGCGTCCGACCGAGGAACGCCGCGAACTGGTGCAGCGCGGCCTGGTCGCCGCCGACGTCATGCGCGCGGGACGCGAACGCTTCCTCAAGCTGTCCCCACCAGCGCAAGCCGCGTTGCGGCACAATTACCAAAAGCGCGCTCGTCCGAGCTGATGGTGCCCGACGCTAACCCAATTGGAGTCGGTAGAGCCTGGCCGCATTCTCGCTCGCCACTTTCTTAGCCAGCGCTTCCGGGAGCGCGTTCACAAAACGGCGGATCCCTGGTGTTGGAGGTGGCAGGGTTGCGGCGCTGCGTCCCGTCGGCTGGTGAAAAAAATCGCTCCCTACTGTTGCTCGATCGGGAAAATCCGCGAGCAACGCGATCCAACGATCGTTGGGCGAGCCCTCCGGCCCCATGAGGCTGTTCTCCACGACGAGACCACCGGGCGGGTGCATCGAGAGGCTCAAGTAAAGGTTCGAGTGGGCCTCCAGCAGCCGACGCGTCAGCGTGATTGACCACGTTCCGAGCGTGTCACGGCCGGCATGCGCCCACACGATCTTGGTCTTTCGGTTGTGTGCGAGCAGCAGCTCGAAGCGCGATATGTTGGCCGCCAAAGTGCGTGGATTGTTTCCACCGGCAATACGCGGCGGAGGCGGCATGTCGGCTGGAATCGGGTCGAGATGCAGATCGATCGGAACGTCGTGGCGAGCCGCGATATCGGCGAGCAGCAACAGAAGCGGATGATCGGCCGGAACCGATTCATAGGGATGTTGAGCGAAATACGAGACGTGATGCACCGCCAGTTCGCCAAATCCTGCCGCACCCGCGGCCAAGATTCTTTCGGCCGCCTCTTCGAATGTGCGCAAGGCCCCCGATCCGACGCGCTCCGCGGGCGTGCCGTGAACGAGGCCGTTGAGCAACGCGCCGCCACCGAGAAACGCGAATCGGGTAGCGTGAGGTCGTATGGCCGGAAGGAACGCATCGTAGTCATAGCCGTTGCGAAAGCCCGGCGGCTGGGGCGGGGCCATAATGACCGTTCGCGCAATGGCAAATTGATCCATCACCTTCAGCGCATTGGTGACGGCAGCCCGGAAATCCCCGGGCGGGTCGGCCAACAGGTGTGCATGAACGTCGAGAATGGGCGGGCCGCCGGTCGGGACCGGCATTGGCGGCCGCCTCTGCGCAAATAGATCGGACGCCGGATGGGTCAACGCGGCAGCGGCCACCAACGGCAGAATCGCGCGGCGACTCAGCACCGATCATCGAACAAAAAGAAGGCCCGCCGGCGGGGGCGGGCCCTCTGCAAAAACACGCGCGTCTCGCTACTTCTGAGCCGTCACCATATAGAACTCACGGTTCTGCATCAGTGGGACGAAGACCTCGTCGATCTTGTTCTTGGCGAAGCCCCCCTTCTGCGCGACATCGCACAGATCGGTGAGGCCCAGCGTCGTGATGAACGGTTCGGCCTGGAAGTGCGTATCCCAGTCGGTATGGAACTGCTCGACCATATCCTTCGTTCGGAACGGCGGCTGATCGGAATGGATCGCCAAGCCGCCTTTGCGCAGCAGGCGGTGGCTCTCCTTGAAGACGTTGTGCAACGCCTTGTAGGACAGTTCGTGCATCAGGATGCACGACACCACCAAGTCGAAGGATTCGCCTTCGAACTTCGTGTGCTCGGCGTCGTCCTGAACGAAGTGTGCACGCTTGCCGAGGGCCTCGGCTCGCGCGTGGGCGTACCGCAGGCAGGGCGCCCCGACGTCCAAACCATAGACCTCGGCGTTCGGGAAGGCATCGACCCATGGCAGAGTATTGCCACCGATCGTGCATCCCATGTCGAGGATCTTCTTCGGTTTGAAATTGGGATGGGTCTTCTTGAGCCATGCCGCCATGGTCTCGCCCGACCGGCCATTGAGCTTGCCAGTGCCGCCGTTGGTGAACACGAAGAACGTGCGATCGAATTCGGCGCCGGCGAAGACGTCGTCTTTGGTCAGGTCGGTGTGGTAGCCGCCCGGCTTGGCATGGATTTCGACCTCGGAATTGTAGCGCGGGCACTTGATGGTCGGATCGAGCGACAGCGTGCCGAGGTCGGACTTGCGCGGCTTGGCCCGTTCAATGAGCTCGGGCAATTGGCGCTCGACCATCGGTCCCACCGACATGTACTGCATTTCTTTGGCGCAACGTTTGAACGAACTCCAGTACTGCGTGTACGGCTCACGCAACATCGCCTTACGCACTTCGTGAACGTTGTTCGGTTCACGCTTGTGCTGCCGCACGAACTTCGGTTTCACCACATGGTCATAGACCACACGATTGCCCGGCATCATGCTACCCATCTGGTTCATCATCGTAGTGACGAACGCCTGATGAGAGATGTCGTCGTGCGTTGCATCCGGCATCATCGAATGCCACACCTGTCCTGCACGTACGGGGAAAGCCATCAGCGACCTCCAGTGGAGCCCGGAAATGGGCATTGGCCCAAGGCTACCCCCAGTTCCCGACGCGGTGCAAAAAAAGCGAGGGAGCAAGTGACCAATGGAACGACGCGCCTTCCCTTAGAAAATCTTGCTCGCGCCGCTGGACGCTCGGTCGGGCCCCCGGCGCGAACCCGTTCAAGCCCTTAGGCAACGGTCGTACTAGGATCGGCCAACACCGGAGGAGTCGCGCAAATGTCCGCCTTCGACACGCCTGAGCATCGCCAATCGGTCGTCGACTACGACACCTGGTGGCGCCTGTCACCCGCCGTCGCGCGCGCCTACGTCGATACGCGCTTTGGCCAAGTCCATTTTCGCTTCGCCAACCCCGCAACCCCGCGACGACGCCCGATCCTGTGCTTTCACGCCAGCCCGATGTCGGGCCGCATCTACGACATGCTGCTGGCGGAGCTAGGTGAAGACCGTGTTGCGATTGCGCCGGACAACCCCTGTTTCGGGGACTCCGACGTCATGGCGCGCGAACCGGAGATTCCGGATTTCGCCGCCGCCATGGGAGATCTGGTCGATGCCCTGGGCCTGACGGCGTTCGATGTCATGGGCTACCACACGGGGTCGAAAATCGCTGTCGAGATGGCGCGCCAGCGGCCGCATCAGGTGGGCCGCCTCGTCCTCGTGTCGGCCCCGGTCTACACGGAAGAGGAACTGGCGGAATACCGCGGCGTTTACGCGGCGCACACGGCGGACGACGCGGGCCAGTTCCTGCTCGATCGCTGGGCCATGTCGCTCAAGTACGCCGACCCGAAGAAACCGTTGGCCCTGATCGATCGCGACTTCATGGAGGCGGGTCGCGGCGGCAGTCACATCATGCATTGGGGCC
>Ga0194128_10006682_pt1 | contig 15428 bp, 11 predicted proteins | sample TA2KigCa65mmetaG_FD_148650 | JGI IMG/M metagenome (GOLD analysis project Ga0194128, IMG submission 148650) | Freshwater microbial communities from Lake Tanganyika, Tanzania - TA2015037 Kigoma Deep Cast 65m | ecosystem: Environmental > Aquatic > Freshwater > Lake | place: Tanzania: Lake...
AACTTCTCGAACAGCTGGTCGCCGACGTCCTGAATCATCCCGCGGCCGAACTGCGCCAGCGCGCCCATCACATTGACCTCGGAGACAACCGCAATCTCGGTCTCACCGGGCGCCCGCTCGACGAGCCGGCTCGTCATGCGCATGTCGGCGCCGCCCTTCCCGCGGACGTCCTGACCCGAGGCCACCATCTCGGCGGTCCACGTCGCGCGGTCGAGGCGCTCGAACCGCATCGTGCCCTTGTAGGCGGCGGTGACGGGCCCGACTTTGACCGTGATGGTGCCCGCGTGGGTGCGTTCGTCGACCTGCCCGGTCAGGGCGGCTCCCGGCAGGCAGCGGACGACGCGTGCCGGGTCGGTGAGGAAGGCCCACGCCGCCGCGGGCGAGGTCTTCACAACGAAGGTCTTCGAGATCTCCATCGACAGCGTCCTAGATCGCCAGTGCCACGAACGCGCGCTCGAGCGACGCGACGTCGTGGGCGGGTGCGAGCCGGTCGATGAACGGCAGCGCCGCCTGCATCGCACGGGCCGTCGGCTCGTATCGCGGATCGCCCGACAGCGGGTTCAGCCAGACCACCCGCCGCGCCTTCGACCGGATGTGGCGCATGGCGCGCGCGACCTGGGTCGTATCGCCGCGGTCGAGCCCGTCGCTGACGATGACGACCACGGTCCTCGAGGTCAGGACCTGGTCCCCGTAGCGCGCCACGAAGTCGCTGAGGCTCTCGCCGATCTTGGTGCCCCCCGACCAGTCGGGCACGCCGCCGGCGAGCCGATCGAGGGTCTGCTGAATCCTCCCGGGGACGAGCCACGGCGTCACGCGGGTGAGCGACGTATTGAAGGCGAATACCTCGAGGCGCCGGACCACGCGGCGCAGCGCGATCGCAAACGCCAGCACGAACGCCGCATGGGGCTGCATCGACCCGCTCGTATCGCACAGGACCACGAGGTGCGGCCGCTCGACCCGGCGCCTTCGGCGCGCCAGCGACAGCATCTCGCCTCCGGTCGACACCGCGCGCCGGAAGCTCCGGCGGGGATCCGCAGTGCCTCCCGTGCGCGCCCGCTCGAGGCGGCGACTTCGCCGGGTGGCCAGCCGCGGCGTGAAATGCGCGATGAGACGCGTCATCGCGGCGAGGTCGTCAGGCGAGCATGCGTCGATCGGCTTGCGCCGGAGCAGCACGTCGGAGCTGTAGCCAGGCACGCCGCCGTCCGGCGCCGTCGTGCGCTCCTCGCGCGCCAGATCCTCGAGAGCCGGACGAGACGTCCCCGCCGCAAGGCGGACACCGGGATTCGCGATCGGCCGTGCGGCCGCGGGTCGAGGAACGACGTCGCGCGGCGCGCCGGACCAGAGCGCGGCAAAGAGCTCATCGAACGTCTGCCAGTCGCGCCGCCGAATCTTCAGAGCCGCGCGCAGGGCCTGATGGACGTCGAGCCTGTCGAGCAGATCGACGAGCGCGAGGGCTCTCGTCGCGTCCACCTCGTCGCCAACGCCGACCTCCACGCCGCGCGCGCGCAGGGCCCGCCCGAAGCGCGCCAGGTGCGCCACGAGATCGGCGCCCGGCGTCACGCGGGTCGCTCCGCGCCGCAGGCGTCCGCCACCAGGGCCTCGAGTTCCAATTCCCCGAGCTCGCTCGTGTCGTGCCGGTCCTTGAGGAAGCAGCCCGCCGTTTCCGCGACGACCGCCGCGTCGAGCTGCTGCCGCCCGAGCCGCACGAGCGCCTGCGCCCAGTCGATCGTCTCGGCGACGCCCGGCGTCTTGGAGAGCGGCCGGCGGCGAACCGCCTGCATGAATCGACCGATCTGTCGCGCCAGGTGCTCGCTCGCCTCCGGCACCTTGATGCGGATGATGCGCACCTCTTTTTCGAGCGTCGGATGCTCGATGTAGAGGTAGAGGCACCGGCGCCGGAGCGCATCGCCGATCTCCCGGCTCCGGTTCGATGTGAGCACCACGTACGGCACGTGATGGGCGCGAATGGTCCCGAGCTCCGGAATGGTGACCTGAAAGTCCGAGAGCACCTCGAGCAGGAACGCTTCGAAGCCGTCGTCGGCCCGGTCGATCTCGTCGACGAGCAGCACCGGCGGGCCCTCGCGGCGCGTGATGGCCTTGAGGAGCGGACGCTCGAGCAGGTAGGGACGGTCGAAGATCAGGTTCTCGATCGCCGGGGCGCCGAGCCCCTCGTGCTCGGCCAGGCGCGCGCGGAGCATCTGGCGCGGGTAGTTCCACTCGTAGAGGGCCGTGTTGACGTCGAGTCCCTCGTAGCACTGCAGTCGAATCAGCTCGGTCTCGAGCAGCCGGGCGAGCACCTTGGCCAGCTCCGTCTTGCCGCCCCCGGCGTCTCCCTCGACCAGCAGCGGCTTGCGCATCTCGCGCGCCAGGTAGACCGCCGTGGCAATGGGGCGGTCGGCGATGTAGCCGAGGCGCTCCATCGCGTCGCAGACCGACTGGATCTCGGGCTTCACTCGTCCCTCACCGGGCGACGGTGACCGCATAGCGCTCGGGCTCGGCCAGGAAGCGTTCCCGGCAGCCGCTGCAGCAGAAGTAGTACGAACGTCCGCCGTGGTGCGCGCGGTCGGGCGCCGTCGCCGCGACCACCGTCATGCCGCACACCGGATCCCGCTCCTCCGTGGAACTCCCAACTTCCAACTCCCGACTCCCAAGACGCTTCTTGTCACCGACCGTCTGTTTGGGAGGTGGGAGTTGGGAATCGGGAGTTGAATTCCGGCGGATCTGCACGATTTCCGCAAGGATGCTCAGCGCGACTTCTTCGGGGGTCTTGGCGCCGATGTCGAGCCCCGCGGGATTCGCGATCTGGTCCAGCGCCTCGGACGCCGTCCCGCCCGCGACGAGGGTCCGGCGAATCTCGGCGAAACGCCGCGGGCTGGCGACCACGCCCAGGTAGGCAGGCTCGGCCGCGAGCGCCTCGCGGATGGCGGCTTCATCCCGACGTCCCAGCGTCGCCACCAGCGCGAAGAGACGATCCCGCTGGGACGAAGGGCGTCCCGCGAACGGATCCGGCCGGAAGTCCGGCAGAATCCGATCCGCGTCCGGGAAGATCGTGGCGTCGGCCTCCGGGTCGGATGCGTCGACGGCGTACCCCATCGCCTTGCCGAGGCGCGCCAGCGCCTGCGCCGCGGGGGAGATGCCGAAGATCAGCAGTCGCGGTGCCGGCAGGATCGGTTCGACATAGATCTCCACACTGCCCCCGCTGTGACAGGTCATCGGAAAGACCGTGACGCCCGGGCCGCGAGCGGCGGTCCCGTCGGGACTAATCGCGATGAGCTGGGGCAGGGCGCCCCGCATCGCCCCCAGCGCTTCCCGAACGACGGTCGGCTGAATGCAGCTGCCGCCCAGCCAGCCGTGCAGCTCGCCGCTTTCGGTCACAATCGCCATGTTGCCCACCTGGGCGGAACTGGCCGGCTCGCGCCGTACGACCACCGCGACGGCGAATGCCTCGCCCTTTCGGGCAAGGTCGGCAGCCAGCTGAATCAGGTCCGCGCGCATGGACGACTCCTACGGCTCCGCGGCCTTCGCCTGGAGTCGGTCGACGTCCTCCGGGACGTCGAGATCGCTCAAGGCCTCTTCCGGCCAGGACACCGTCATCGCTTCGTGGCTGTGGCGTTGTACGACCCTCTTGCCGCATCCCTCGCCGTCGACCGCGCGCAGCTCGTCGAACAGCGCGCGGCCGTACAGGACGGGCGGCGCGTTCACGTGGCCGTACTCCGAGACGACGAGAGGCGCGTCGCCGCCGCGAAAGCGCTCGACGAGGGTCTCGATCATGGCCGAGGTGACGAACGGCATGTCGGCGAGCATCACGACGGCGGCCAGTGCGTCCGGCGGCACCGCGCCGATACCGACGCGCAGCGACTCGTGCACGCCGCGCGCGTAGGCGGGGTTCACCACGGCCTGACAGCGGAGGTCGGCGAGCGTCAGACGCACTCGTTCCGCCTCATGGCCGAGCACCACGATCACCGGATTCAATCCCGCGGCCGATGCGCGGCGGACGGCGCGGTGGACGAGCACCTCGCCTTCGATCTCGAACAGGAGCTTGTTGGCGCCCATGCGCACCGACGCGCCCGCCGCAAGGACGACGCCGGCGACAGGGCCGCTACGATCAGGACGCATGGATCGCCATCCTCCTGTCGCGCAGGTGTCGCGGCTGGCGCCGCCCGCGGACCGCGAGCAACTCGGCGACGATGCTGATGGCAATCTGCTCGGGTCCATCGGCGGCCAGGTCGAGGCCGACCGGCCCGAACACGCGGGCCTCGTCCGCCGCACCAACCTGCTGGACGATCTCCTCCTTCCGCCCCCGCGGCCCGAGGAGGCCGATGTACGCGGCGTCGGTTTGCAGCATCCGCCGGAGCCACTCGCGATCGTAGGCGAGCGAGTGCGTCTGAATCACGACGGAGGTCGCCGCGTCCACACCGAGCGCCGCCAGGTCGCCCTCCGGCTGCAGGACGCGGACCCGCGTCGGCGGCGGGAACCGATCCGGGGTCGCGAGTGCGGGGCGATGGTCCACCACGGTGACTCTGAAACCGCTCTCGATGGCGTACCCCACGAGCGGACGCGCATCGTCGCCGGCGCCGCACACGATCAGCACGGGGGGAGGCGTAAACAGCTCGGCGAACACCAGGTGCGCATCGAGCTGTTCCAGCCTCGAGCTGCCTGAGCTCAGACAGGCCGTCGCAAGCCGCAGCAGGGCGCTGTCCGGATCGGTCTGACCGGCGCCCGCCCGCGGGCCCTGCGCCGTCGCCGCGACCCAGCGCCCCACGCCGTGCGGACCGTCAACGACCGTGCAGAGCGCAAACCGCTCGCCTGCATCCAACAGGGGATGGAGGGTCCCGACCATGGCAGCCGCCGCGGGCGCGGAGGCCGACTGCACGAACACGTCGACCGATCCGTAGCACCCGAGGCCGAGCCCCCAGACGGTTCGATCGTCGCCGCCCGTGTCGTAGTGCAGCAGCCGCGGAGTCCCTGTCTGCATGACGGCCAGTGCCACCTCGCGCACGTCGGCTTCGAGGCACCCGCCGCTCACGCCGCCGAGCGTCCCGCCGTCGTCTTGCACGAGAAATTTCGCGCCGGCTCGCCGGTACGCCGAACCCGTGACGCGGACGACGGTGGCGATCGCCGAGCGCCGACCGAGCGACGCGAGCGCCATCGCTCGACCAACGACTTGCGCGGTCTCGCTCCAGTGTTTCATCGCGACGGCAGATTGTCGTGGGACAAAAACCCTGTATACGTCCGGAAACGAGCGAGTGTCAAACACCGATGCGCGCCCGACGCGGCTGCGGATCGCATCGGCGTGTATCCCGCCTCGCCGCGGCGGGACTGACGCGATCGCCTCCGGGCGCACGGATCGGACTTACACTGAGGGAGGAGAACTGTCCTGCCCCAAATCGTCCGTCCGCGTCTGGCCCGGCCCGTCCGGCTGACGTCGATTCGCGCGAACGCTCGATCAGCAAAGTAGTGTGCGCGTGAACCCGTCCGCGCTGCGGGCCCTCGAATTCGATCGGATCGTGTCGGTGCTCGGCGGCCTGGCCGTCACGCCGACGGGCCGCGACCGGCTGGCGGCGCTCCAGCCGTCGACCGACGACGGCGAGGTCGCCGCGGCGCAGCGCGCCACCACCGAGGGCGTCCGGTTCCTGTCCGACCATCCGGGCTTTCCGCTCCGCGCGCCGGCCGACCTCGACGTCATCCTCGACGCGCTCGACGTCGACGGCCGGGCGCTCGAGCCGCTGCATCTGGTCGCGCTGGCCGAGTACCTCGAGTCGATCGAGCAGGCGCGCGCGACGGTCGCGGCGCTCGACGCCTCGTTCCCGGTGCTCCACGCCGCCGTCGGCGCCGTGGCCTCGTTTCGCGGCGAGGCGGCGGCCGTGCGGCGCGCGATTGCGCCCTCGGGCGACGTGGTGGACGAGGCGAGTCCGGCGCTGGCCTCGATCCGCGAACGGCTCCGCAGGCAGCGCGCGCGTCTCCGCGCCACGCTCGACGCCTTTCTGCGCGGCCGCGACACCGCGAAGTATCTCCAGGATCAGGTCGTCACCGACCGCAACGGGCGCTACGTGCTCATCGTGCGCGCCGAGCACCGGACGGCGATCCCGGGGATCGTCCATGGCGCCTCGGCCAGCGGCGCGAGTCTCTTCCTCGAGCCGCTGGCGACCGTCGAGATCAACAACGACATCGTGGCGCTCGAGGAGCAGGAGGCGGAGGAAGTTCGCCGCATCCTGCTGGCGCTGACCGACGCGTTCCGCGGCCGCGCCGCCGAACTCGACTCCACGCTCGACGTCGCGACGACGCTCGACACGATCCAGGCGCGCGCGCGCCTGTCGCAGCTCGTCGCCGGCATCGAGCCGGCCCTCGCGCACGATGGCACGCTGGAGCTGCGGGGCGCGCGCCATCCGCTGCTCGCTTTAAGGGGTCGGAGGTCATTGTTCGAGGACAGTTCGCACAATGGGGCGTCGTCCAGCGCACTGTCCTCGAACAATGACCTCCGACCCCATGTCGTGCCGGTGGACATCCGGCTCGAGCCGCCCGTGCGCGTGCTGGTGATCGCCGGGCCGAACACGGGCGGCAAGACCGTGGCGCTCAAGACCGCGGGGCTGCTGGCCGCGATGGCGCAGGCGGGGCTGCACGTGCCGGCCGAGAAGGGGTCGCGGCTGCCGGTCTTCCGGTCGATCTTCGCCGACATCGGCGACGAGCAGTCGATCGCCGCGAACCTGAGCACCTTCTCCGGGCACATCGCCAACATCGTGTCGATGGACCGCGACCTGGCGCTGCCGGCGCTCGTGCTGCTCGACGAAGTCGGCGCCGGCACCGACCCGGTGGAGGGAGGCGCGCTCGGCATCGCGATGATCGATCACTTTCGACGCCGCGGCGCGCATCTGATGGCCACCACGCACTACGACGCGCTCAAGTCGTACGCCGCGACGACCGACGGGGTGGCGGGCGCCGCGTTCGGCTTCGACCCGGAGACGTTCGCGCCGACCTACCGGCTCGTCTACGGGTCGCCTGGGCGGAGCCTCGCCATCGAGATTGGCGCACGGCTGGGCCTGCCGCCGCCCGTCATCGCCGCCGCGCGGCAGCAGCGGAGCGAGCCGGAGAAGCGGCTGGCCGAGCACCTCGCGCGCGTGGACGAGGATCTGCGGCGCCTGGAGCAGGAACGCCGCGCGATCGAGCGCGAGCGGGCGCGCGTCGTCGAGAGCGAGAAGCAGCTCCGGGCGCGCGAGGCGTCGGTCGTGGCGCGCGAGGAGAAAGTGCGCCGCCGGCTCGACGCAAAGCTCGACGATCAGCTTCGCGACGCGCGGCGCCAGATCGACGCGGTGATCGACGGGTTGAAGGCGCGCGCGGCCGAGATGTCCGAGCGCGCCGCGGTGCGGCTGAGGACGACCGGAGGGCCGGCTGAAGCCGGACGCCATGCACAGAACCTGCGCGCGGCCGGCCTGAGCACGGGCGACGTGGGGGCCGCGCGCGCGGAAGCGCGCGCCGCGCTGGAAGCGATTGCCGAGCGAACCGCGGGTGGTGCGGCGCACCCCGCGGGCCCGTCCGGCGAGCCCGAAGAGCCCGCCCCGCACGCCATCGTCGCCGGCAGCCGCGTGATCGTGGGCGCCCTCGGGCTGGAAGGCGTCGTCATCGAGGTGCACGGCAGGCATGCCGACGTCGACGTCCGCGGCAAGCGCCTCCGCGCCGCGGTGCGCGACCTCCGGCCGCTCGCGGCGCCACCGTCCGCGCCGCCGGTCCGCGTCACCGTCGATCTGCAGCCGCGCCAGGGGCCGCTCTCCGAGCTGAACGTGATCGGCGCCACCGTCGAGGAGGCGCTCGACCGCCTCGAGAAGTTCCTCGATCAGTCGCTGGTGAGCGACGTCCGCGAGCTGCGCATCGTCCACGGACACGGGACGGGGCAGCTCCGCCGCGGGATCGCGGCATTTCTCAAGGAGCATCCGCTCGTCGCCCGATTCGAGACCGCCCCCGAGAGCCAGGGCGGCGGCGGCGCTACCATTGTGGTGCTGAGGGAATGAGGTCTTTCGCGTCGACTCTCCACTTTTGACTTTTCACTCTCAACTTTCCTCATGGGCCTCTTCCCGCAGCCGTTCATCGACGACCTCAAACAACAGGCGGACATCGTCGTCGTCATCCAGGATTACGTGTCGCTCAAGAAGACGGGCGCCACCTACAAGGGCCTCTGCCCGTTTCACAGCGAGAAGACGCCGTCGTTTCACGTCAACCGCGACAAGGGGTTCTTCCACTGCTTCGGGTGCAGCGTCGGCGGCGACGTGATCAAGTTCCTCGAGCTGCACGAGAAGGTGACGTTCCCCGAGGCGGTGAAGCTCCTGGCGCAGCGCTTCGGGATGACGGTGCCCGAGGTCGAGCAGACCGACGAGCAGCGCGCCAACGCCGCCGAACGCGAGAACCTGCTCAACGCGCACGAGGCGGCGGCCGCGTGGTTCCGCCAGCAGCTCGCGTCGCCAGCGGGCGGGCGCGTGCGCGATCAGATTGCCGCGCGCGGCCTTGGCGACGCCACCGCCGCGGCGCTCGCCCTTGGCTTCGCGCCCCCGGCCCGCGACGCGCTGAAGCAGGCGCTCCTCGCGCAGGGCTTCTCCCAGGCGCTGCTCGTGCGCGCGGGCCTGCTCGTCCAGCGCGACGACGGGAGCGTGGTCGATCGGTTCAGGAATCGGCTGATCATCCCGATCGCCCGCGACACCGGGTCGGTCGTCGCGTTCGGCGGCCGCGCCGTCGACGCAGACCAGCAGCCGAAGTATCTGAACTCACCCGAGACGCCCATCTACTCGAAGAGCCGGACGCTCTACGGCCTGCACCTCAGCAAGGCGGGGATCCGCGAGGCGGGCTTCGCGGTGCTCGTAGAGGGCTATTTCGACTTCGCGCAGGTCTATCAGGCGGGCTTCCGCTCCGTCGTCGCCTCGTGCGGAACGGCCCTGACGCCGGCGCAGGCACAGCAGCTGCGCCGGTTCACCGGGCGCGTGGTGCTGAGCTTCGACCCCGATGCCGCCGGGCAGGGCGCCGCCGCGCGATCCTGCGAGATGCTGGTCGCCGAGGGGTTCGAGGTGAACGTGGCCATACTGCCCGCCGGCGAAGATCCCGATACGTACGTACGCACCCACGGACGCGAGGGATACGCCGACCGCCTTCGGACCTCGAAACCGTACCTCGACTATCTGCTGGATCGGGCCGCCGCCCGACACAATCTCAGAAACGCGGATGGGCGGGCGCGGTTCGTGGCTGAGGTGATGCCGGTTGTCGAGCGCATCCCCGACCGGACGCGCCAGGAGCTCTTCATCGAGGCCGTGGCCGGCCGGGCCGGCGTGGCCAGCGAGCTTGTGCGGGCCCAGGTTCCCAGACCGGCCGCCCGGCGCGGCCCGGTGCCGGCGCGCGAGCTGCCCGGGCTCGGGCAGGTCACCAAGGCCGAAAAGGGGCTCATCTGGTGGTTGATTCATCGGCCCGAGCTGGCGCTCGATGCCCTTCGGACGCTGGATCCCGAGGATTTCGAGGGCCTGGCCGGCCGGCCGGTGCTGGACCTGGCGCGGAAACTGGACCATGATAGGAGTTTCTCCCCATCCGTGCTCCTCGAGCGTCTAAACAATAGTGAGGCCCAGCTCGTAACTGGTATAGCCAGCGAGGCCGAGCCCCACGTCCACGACGCCGCCGAGTGCGCCCTGATCCTCCGGCGCCTCCGCTACGAGCGCGAGCGGGCGGCGCTGCAGCGCGAAATCGACCGCCTGCAGACGGCGGGGTCGGAGCCGGGCGAGGCGCTGGAGGAGCTGCTGGTTCGGAAGTACGAGCTGATTCAGCGGATCGAAGGGTTGCTCTGAAAGTGGAGGTTCATGGCCTTGTCGATTGAAGAGAAATACGACGAAGTCCGGCAGTTGATCAGCGTCGGCAAGGAAAAGGGCTACCTGCTCTACGACGAGGTGAACGAGCTGCTCCCGTCGGAGATCACCTCCTCGGAAGAGCTGGACGACCTGTTCAACGCCTTCGGCAGCGCCGGGATCGAGGTGGTCGATTCCGACAAGGCGTACCGAGGCGACAAGGATTTCGACCGCGAGGCGTCGGGCGACGAGCCGGAGCTCGATCTCACGCCCGGCGCGCTCGACAAGACCAACGACCCGGTGCGCATGTACTTGCGCGAGATGGGCACCGTACCTCTCCTCACGCGCGAGGGCGAGGTGGCGATTGCCAAGCGCATCGAGCGCGGCAAGCTCGCCGTCATCAAGTCGATCTCCCGCACGCCGACCATCGCCAAGCGCATCCTGATCATGGGCGATCAGCTGCGCGCCGGCGAGCGCACGATCCGCGAGCTCGTGATCTTCAGCGACGAGGAGATCACCGACGAGGTGATCGAGGAGCGCAAGGAGGAGGTGCTCGAGCAGATCGAGGACGTCCGCAGGGCGCGCGTGAACTTCGTCAAGCTGGCCGAGAAGCTCGCGGACGTCCCGCGCAAGGACAAGCGGAAGTTCCGCCGCGCGCGGTGGAAGGCGCTCCGCGCCCGCATCGAGGTGTCGCGCCTGATCCGCCGGATCGAGTTCACCGAGACGATCAAGCGCCGGCTGATCGACGAAGTCAAAGACGCGGTCGACGCCGTGCAGCGCGTCCAGCGCGAGGCCGACGGAGTCGAGCGGCAGCTCTACCCGAAGACGAAGATCAAAGCGCCGAAGCTGCGGGAGGAGGAGAAGAAGGCCCTCCAGAAGAAGCTCAAGGACATCCGGGCGCAGGTGCGCGCGATGATCGACGAGCTGGAGGAGACCCCCGATCGGCTCCGCCGCACGATCGAGGTCATTCAGCGCGGCGAGGCGCAGGCCGAGCAGGCCAAGAAGGAGCTGGTCGAGGCGAACCTCCGCCTGGTCGTCTCGATCGCGAAGAAGTACACGAACCGCGGGCTCCAGTTCCTCGATCTGATCCAGGAGGGGAACATCGGCCTGATGAAGGCCGTCGACAAGTTCGAGTACCGCCGCGGCTACAAGTTCTCGACCTACGCGACCTGGTGGATTCGGCAGGCGATCACGCGCGCGATCGCCGACCAGGCGCGCACCATCCGGATCCCGGTGCACATGATCGAGACGATCAACAAGCTCATTCGCACCTCGCGGGCGCTCGTGCAGGAGCTCGGCCGCGAGCCGACCTCGGAGGAGATCGCCAAGCGGATGGACATCCCGGTCGCCAAGGTCCGCAAGGTGCTCAAGATCGCGCAGGAGCCGATCTCGCTCGAGACGCCGATCGGCGAGGAAGAGGACTCGCACCTCGGCGACTTCATCGAGGACCGCAACATCGTGTCGCCCGCCGAGGCGGTGATCAACCTGAACCTCAAGGAGCAGACCGAGGCGGTGCTCAAGACGCTGACGCCGCGCGAAGAAAAGGTCATCAAGATGCGGTTCGGGGTCGGCGACGGCAGCGAGCACACGCTCGAGGAAGTGGGCCAGAATTTCGCGGTCACCCGCGAGCGGATACGCCAGATCGAGGCGAAGGCGCTCCGCAAGCTGCGCCATCCGTCGCGGTCGCGGAAGCTGCGAGCGTTTCTGGAAGGAAGAACGTAAGATCAGCTCCCAACGCCCAGCTCCGCGACGCCCAGGTCCCTTGGGACTTGGTGGTGTGGGGAGTCGGGAGTTGAGTGAGGGCCCGTAGCTCAGCGGTTAGAGCGGCCGGCTCATAATCGGTTGGTCCCAGGTTCGAATCCTGGCGGGCCCATTCAGCGTCGCTCGTCTCGGGTCTCCGGTTTCTGGTCGCCAGTCGGAGGCATGACCGGAGGCACGAGCCCGGAGACGAGAGACCAGAGACTGAAGACTTTCAATGTCCCCGGACCTCGACCGTCTCGTACGCCTGCAGCACCTGGACACCACCATCGAGGAGGCGCGCCGCGCGATTGCGGCGCACCCTCCGCGCCTCGCCGAGGCCGACGCGCGCCTTAGCGAGGCACGAGAGCGCGTCGAGACCGTCCGCCTGCGGCTCAAGGAATGCCACGACGCGCGCCGGGCGCTCGAGAAGGAGGCGGCGGTCTTCCAGGCGCGCGTGACCAAGTTCAAGGACCAGCTCCTCGACGTCAAGACCAACCGCGAATATCAGGCCCTCCAGCACGAAATCGCCACCGCCCAAACCGAGCTCGGCGCCGTCGAGGAGAAGGAGCTCGAGCGGATGCTCGAGGCCGATCAGCTCGCCCTCGATCTCAAGCAGGCGGAGGCCGCGCTCGCGGCGCAGCAGAAGCAGGTCGACGCGGAGAAGGCGGCGCTCGCGCGCGAGCAGACCGAGACCGCGCGCGCGCTCGAGGGCGCGACGGCCGGGCGGGCCGAGCTGCTCGCGCAGCTCGAGCCTCGGCTCGTCGCGCTCTACGACCAGGTGGCGAAGGCGCGCAAGGGGATCGCCATCTGCGTGGCCACGCGCGACGGGCTCTGCTCGGTGTGCCACGTGCGGCTCCGCCCGCACGTGTTTCAGCAGGTGCGGCAGAACGACACCATCATCCAGTGCGAGAGCTGCCACCGCATCCTGTACTACGCGCCGCCTCCGCTCGCCACCGCCGGCGCCGCGGCGACGCCCGCGTCGTGAACCAGCCGTCGCTCTTCGGATCCGCCGCGGGCCGCTCGGCCGTCGCCCACATCGACGGCGGCGCGCGCGGCAACCCGGGACCCGCCGGCTACGGCGCCCGCATCGAGTGCGACGGCGAGACGGTGGAGCTGAAGGAGGCGCTCGGGATCGCCACGAACAACGTGGCGGAGTATCGCGGCCTGATTGCCGCGCTGGCATGGGCGGCGGCGCACGGCGTGAGCCGCCTGCACGTGCGATCCGACTCGGAGCTGCTCGTGAAGCAGATGCGCGGCGAGTACCGCGTCAAGCACGAGGGGCTCAAGCCGCTCGCGGCCGAGGCGCGGCGCCTGGTGGCGCAGATCGGCGATGTCCGCTTCGAGCACGTGCGGCGCGAGCAGAACGCCGACGCCGATCGCCTCGCCAACGAGGCCATGGACGACGCCGGGCGGACGTAGCGCCCCGCTTCCATCGAACCCGCCCCGCTGCGGTCGTGTGGCCTTCAGCCCGGACCTTGCGCGCCGTACATGGTGTCCGGCTCCAGCCGGACCGTACGCGACGTACGTGGTGTCCGGCTTCAGCCGGACCTACGGCAGACTGAACGCCACGAACTCCGCCGCGTGCTCCCGCGATCCAATCGCCACCACGACATACTGCCGGCCGTTATAGACGTAGGTCATCGGCGCGCCCGTCGTTCCGGCGGGCAGATCCGTCTCCCACAGCACCTTGCCCGTCGCCTTGTCCCAGGCGCGGAACTTCCCCTCGCCCGCGCTCGGCGCGAGCGCGAGCGGCAGGGTCGCCGGGACGCGCTCGCGCGACACCATGATCGGATCGCCTTCGCCGACGAACAGCAGCGCGCGCGTCAGGAGCGGCGCACTGCGCCCCGGGTTTCCGAGCGGCGGCAGCTTCAGGTGCCGGATGAGCGGATGATCGCGCGGACCGTTGCCGTTCGCCACGCTCCAGACAATCTCGCCCCGGTTGAGATCGATCGCGGTGATGCGGCCGTACGGCGGCTTGAGCAGCGGCAGCCCCATCACGCCGGGTGGAAATTCCCGCGTGCCGCGCGTGAACGTCAGGTTCGTCTGCTTGGGGTTGCCGGGCACGAGGTCCGCGACGAACGGGGCGGCGATCGACGGCACGTAGAGCATTCCGGTCATCGGATCGAACGCCGCGCCCTGCCAGTCGGCGCCGCCGACCGAGCCGGGCAGCTGAATCGTCCCTTTCGTCCCGGTCGCGGTCTTGAGCGACGGCGGCGTGAACACCGGGCCGATGACGTAGTTCTTGACGATCTCCAGCGCCGCGGCACGCAGCTCCGGCGTGAAGTCGATGAGGTCGTCGACGCTCACGCCCTGCCGATCGAACGCCGGCGGCCTGGTCGGAAACGGCTGCGTCGGCGACGTCTGCTCGCCGGGCGTCGTCGATCGCGGCACCGGCCGCTCCTCGATCGGCCAGACCGGCTGTCCGTTCGTCCGATCGAAGACGAACGCGAACGCCTGCTTGGTGACCTGGACGACCGCCCGGATCCTCCGGCCGTCGACGGTGATGTCGGCCAGCACGGGCGCCGCCGGGATGTCGTAGTCCCACAGATCGTGGTGCACGAGCTGCTGATGCCAGACGCGCGCGCCGTCGTGGCAATTCACCGCGACGAGCGTGCTGCTGAACAGGTTGTCGCCGCGGCGATGGCCCCCGTACATGTCGCTCGTCGCACTCGTCAGCGGGAGGTACGCGTAGCCGAGCTGCTCGTCCACGCTGACGAGCGACCAGAGGTTGGCGTGCCCGGAGTACGCCCAGGAGTCGTCCTGCCAGGTCTCGAGGCCGAACTCGCCGGGGCGCGGAATGACGTGGAACGTCCAGCGCAGCCGTCCCGTGCGCACGTCGTAGGCCCGCACGTCACCCGGCGTCCCTTCCTTGTTCGGCGGCGAATCGCTCATCGACGAACCGACGATGACGACGTCGCGGCAGATCTGCGGCGCGCCGGTCCACCGGTACGGCTCCGGTCCCGTCCCGTATCGAAGGTTGACGCTGCCGCCTGAGCCGAAGGCCGCGACGGGGCGGCCCGTCTTGATGTCGAGCGCCATCAGCGCTTCACCCCGCTGCACGATGAGCCGCTCGTCGCTTCCGTCGCGCCAATAAGCGAGGCCGCGCGTGCTGTCACCTTTGAGCCCCGCCGCGCCGCCGGGCGGCTGCTGCACCCAGATCGTCCGGCCGGTGGCGGGATGAAACGCCTCGACCAGGCCCACGCCGTTGGGGCTGTAGAGCACGCCGCCGATCATCAGCGGCGTGGCGCGGAAGTTGTTCGAGAAGGTCAGCGACGGGTCGAGCGCCCTGAGCGACGCGTCGAGCGCAGGGCGGCGCCACGCGACCGTCAGCGTCGCCACGTTCGACGGGTTGATCTGATCGACGGGGAGGTACTTCGTGCTGCCGGGATCGGCGCTGTAGCTGCGCCACTCGACCTGCCCCCCGGCCTGCTGCGCCGAGATCCCCGCGGCGCCCGCGGCCATCACCGCCACCACCGCCAGCCACCGGGTCGCTGCTCTCATGAACGCTCCTTCCCGTCGGTCATGCGCGATTGTACGCCCGCGCGCGGATGGCGGCGGCAAGCCGTCCCGCCTTCTCCTTTTCTGCGCGGTACGACGTCAGCACATCGAGGTGCATCGCCGTGCAGAGGCCGCACGCGTGGATCTGCGCCTCCGGCACTCCCGCGGCCAGGAGCTGGTCGCGGGTGGCCGCGACCAGGTCGAGCCGCACCTCGTGCGGATCCCCGGTCCCGGACCCCGAATCCCGACCGATGAACCACCTCTCGAGCGCCCCCTGGCCGGCAGCCGCGAAGGCCTCGACGACATCTGGCCCCACGCGGTAGCAGCATGCGCCAATGCTCGGGCCGATCGCGGCAGCGAGGTGCTCCGGCTGCGAGCCGA
>Ga0194128_10006683_pt1 | contig 15427 bp, 18 predicted proteins | sample TA2KigCa65mmetaG_FD_148650 | JGI IMG/M metagenome (GOLD analysis project Ga0194128, IMG submission 148650) | Freshwater microbial communities from Lake Tanganyika, Tanzania - TA2015037 Kigoma Deep Cast 65m | ecosystem: Environmental > Aquatic > Freshwater > Lake | place: Tanzania: Lake...
GAGGACGAGGAGATCGCCGCACAGATGATCGGAGATATGGAAAATCCCCAGATTGGCAAGGTCAATCTTATTTCGTTTGATCCTCATCCCAATCTCATGCCGCACCCTTATGTGGAATGGTTTTCGGTGAGAAATCATCATTACCGATTTGAACTCAATCCACACGAGGCCTGGATTGTGCCCGCGTCAGAACGCAGCGAAATTGACCGGGAAAGCCAGAGAATTCGAGAGTCCGTGGCTGTCCGTGCGGTTGAACAGCCACGGAGCACGGAAGAGTCTGAGTGGGTATGAGTGCAGGCCGAGGATCGATTTAGGCCGGAATTTCTTCAGCCGGAACCGCGACGATCATCGGAACCTTGCCCTCGATCGGCCGCTTGGGCACGCCCTGTTCTGATTCCTGCTTGGTCTTTCCTTCTCTCACGTATACCGGCACGTTACGAATATCCCAAACCAGTCCCAATTGTTCCAGCAGCTTGAGAGCGTAATAGGTCAGATCAATTTCCCACCAATAGAACCCCTGTCGGGTGGAGGCGGGATAATAATGATGATTGTTGTGCCAGCCTTCGCCCATCGTGATGAGAGCCAAAAACAAGTTGTTTCGGCTGTCGTCGCCGGTTTGATAACGCTGTGAGCCATAGACGTGTGAGAGCGAGTTGATGGTAAACGTACCGTGGGCCAGTGCCACAGTGGAGATGAAGAATCCCCAAATCAGCATTTGGGGTCCGTTGGTCCCGAGGTCCGGTGCACAGGTTTCCAAGAGGCGGCCCAGTCCAAACATCCCGAATCCGGTGAGGACCGGAAGAAGGATATCGAACCGGTCAAGAAATCGGAGCTCCGGAAACTTGTAAAAATCGGCGATCGATTTGAATCGTGGCGCATAGTGTGTTTGCGACGTAAACCAACCCATATGCGACCAGAGAAATCCGCCTTGTCGCGGGGAGTGCACGTCATCCGGCGTATCGGAGGCGATATGGTGATGGCGATGGTGACCCGCCCACCACAGGGGGCCTCGCTGCGCGCACATCCCACCAAGGACGGCAAAGGCGAACTGGACTGTGCGGGAGGTTTTGAATGTGCGATGGGAAAAGTACCGGTGATACCAACCGGTAATCGCAAACATGCGGAGAAAATAAAAGGCCACCGCGACGCCGACGGCCATCCAACTCCATCCTACCCAAAAGACTCCCAGGCACATGAGGTGGACCCCGATGAACGGAATGCTGCGAATGAAATCGAATTTAGGGGGGCCGTCCACCTTCATAGACTCCAAGCCGGCCCAGGAGTCGAACCAGCGGAGAAACGAGTACCAACGATCCCGGCCTGTGGGCGTCGTGGTAGCGGTTTGTGTGTCGGACATTCAATAACCTCCGGATCGTGGAATCGGTGCCGGGCTCTGTTGAAGGCCGGACACCAGTGTCTTGATTACACTGAATGCACTCACGGCACGTGTTCGGATGTAAATGAGGGAAGCCGAAGAGGCCGCTTCACGGTCTTAATGAAACATTATTATACAGGTAACAACTCAAAAGTAAACGGTTTTGTCTAACCATGTCGCCTCAGCAATTGTACCGAAACAGCTCGGTTCGGCTATTTTGTTTGCTGCTTCGAGGCGATGGGAACAAGTCCAGCAAGTGAGGATGGTTGATCGGGACGGGGAGGGGGGATTGGGCGAGGCGCAGCTTGCTGCGGCGGTCATCCGGCATTTGAGACGTCCACGTCCTGCGCCGGTGCAAAAAGCTGGAATAGTTTTTCATGACCCTGCTACAATGCGCCCCGATGAATGATCGTTTTCTTAGAGCCTGCCGGCGTGAGCCGGTGGATTGTACGCCGGTGTGGTTCATGCGCCAAGCCGGCCGGTACATGGCTGAATATCGGATGCTGCGCGCCAAGCATTCGATTCTTGAAATGTGTAAGACGCCGGAATTGGCCGCCCGAGTGACGCTCCAGCCGATCGACCGATTTCCAGTGGATGCTGCCATCATTTTCGCCGACATTCTCTTGCCGTTAGAGCCGATGGGGCTCAACCTGGAATTCGCCATAGGTGAAGGGCCGGTGATTCATAATCCCGTCCGAGATCGTGCAGCGGTAGAACGTCTTCACGTTGTGGATGGCGATGAGCTCGACTATGTAGCCGAAGCCATTAGGCAGACTCGACGTGCACTCAACGGACGGGTTCCCTTGATCGGGTTTGCAGGGGCCCCATTCACGCTCGCCAGTTATGCGATAGAGGGTGGAGGCTCCCGCAATTATCTCCATACGAAGCAAATAATGTATGGCGATCCCGTAGCGTGGCACAAGCTCATGGACAAGTTTGCCCGGGTCATCACGGGGTATCTTCGGCGGCAAATTAAGGCGGGGGCTCAAGCCATTCAGCTGTTTGACAGTTGGGTCGGGTGCCTCTCGGCTGGAGACTATGCGGAATACGTCATGCCGCATGTGCAGTTAATTTTTGAAGGACTTAAACGGGAAGGCGTTCCGCTGATTCATTTTGGCACCGGCACGACGGCTATCCTTCGGCAGATGCGCGAGGCGGGGGGCGACGTCATCGGGATCGATTGGCGAGTCCATCTAGACGAGGCCTGGACGATGGTGGGACACGATTGCGCAGTGCAGGGCAATCTGGACCCGCTCGTCTTGTTCGCGCCGCTCCACGAAATTGAGCGACGGGTCGAGGACATTCTGCGGCGCGCCGGAAACCGCGCAGGTCATATCTTCAATCTGGGGCACGGCATTCTTCCCACGACTCCGGAGAACCATGTTGCCGCGACGATCGACATGGTACACAAACTCAGCCAACGATAGACCATGTGTTGCGTCAATCGTCAGGCATCAAGCGTATCTATGGCCAACAATTGACGGTTGACGCCTAAGGAGAAACGACATGCCGATGGCACAGCGTCCTACCGCGGTTCTTCTGATGGCTATGGGTGGGCCGGACTGCCTGGAGAACGTCGAGCCGTTTCTCCTTGATGTGCGAGGGGGGCGCCCTACGCCACCAGCTCTCATCGAGGAAATTCGGGAACGCTATCGGGCCACGGGCGGGAAATCTCCGGCGGTCAGCATCACACAGAGTGTGGCGAGGAAGCTGGAGCAGCGGTTGAACGAATCGAGCGATGGGCAGTATCGCGTGTATGTCGGTTTGCGGCATTGGCATCCGTTCATCAAAGAGACTTATGCCGAACTTCTGGCTGAACAGCCAGAACATATCATTGGTGTCTGCATGGCGCCGCAGCAGTCGTCGCTGAGCACTGGTGCCTACAGAAAGAAGGTCGAAGACGCGCGCTCGTCCTTGCAGAGTGCGGTGCCGGTCACGTACGTCGACGGGTGGAATCGGCATCCCAAACTGATTGCGGCGATCGTCGGCAGTATCCAGCAGGCGCTGTTGAAATTTCCAATCGAAGTGCGCAGGCATGTGCCGGTGCTGTTCACGGCGCATAGTTTGCCGGAGCGGATTGTAGCGATGAACGATCCGTATCCAGAGGAGGTGAAGGGGACTGTTGAAGCCGTGACGGCCTGTTTGGGATGCCAACCGACGGCCTTTGCTTATCAGAGTCAAGGACGATCGAGTGAGCCGTGGCTTGGGCCGACGATTGAGGCGATGCTCGATACACTCCACCAGGCGGGATGTCAGCAGGTCTTGGTGGCTCCTATCGGGTTTATCTGCGATCATGTCGAAACTTTGTACGATATCGACATTGAATTGAAATCCCTAGCCGCTGGTAAAGGTATGCAACTGGAGCGGATGGCCATGTTGAACGACCAGCCGGCGTTGCTCGACATCCTGCTCGATATCTTGGTCACCCACGAATCGTCTCTCCGTCTTCAGTCGTGAGCCGGCCGCGTACAGTCATCATTGTCGGCGGTGGTATTTCCGGTCTGGCCACCGCCTTTGCCGTGCAAGAACAGGCCGCGGCGAAGGGCCTTCCCATCCAGTGTACAGTGCTCGAATCCGATTCGTCGTGGGGCGGAAAGATCGTCACGCATCGGATCGGCAATCTCGTCACCGAAGCTGGTCCCGATTCCTTTCTCTCCCAAAAACACGCCGGCCTTGATCTGTGCGCGAAGCTGGGGCTCACCGATCAGCTTATCAATACCAACGAGACGGGCAAGAAAGCGTTTGTGTTGCACGGTGGGCGGCTCCATGAATTGCCCGAAGGGCTCGTGTCCTTCGTGCCGAAACAGTTGGGGTCGTTTCTTCGTAGCGGATTACTCAGTTGGACGGGCCTGGCACGGATGGGGCTGGACGTGTTGATCCCACGCAGTCCGTCGGATAACGATGAGTCGTTGGCCTCTTTCTTTCGTCGGCGATTCGGTGCGCAAGCCTTCGAGCGTGTGCTGGAGCCGTTAATGGCAGGGATCTATGCCGGCGATGCCGAGCAGATGAGTCTCAAGGCTACCTTCCCCAGGTTTTTCGAACTAGAGCAACAGTATGGCAGCATCATCAGAGGGATGATGGCTACTACAAAGCGGGCATCGCCGGGGCCCCCGAACGGGCCCACGCGCTCGATGTTCGTCAGTCTCAAAAATGGACTCAGTGATCTGATTACGGTGCTCAAGGCGCGGTTGGAGCAACAAGGGGTGAAGTGTCGATTGGGATGCCGCGTCGAAGCGGTGCGGGTACGGTCGTATCAGCTGGGCCGATGGATGTACGACCTCATTCTCGAAGACGGCGCATCGCTCTCCACGGAAAGTCTTGTGCTGGCGACGCCGGCCTATGTCTCAGCGGACCTGTTACGGCCGCTGACACCGATTGCCGGGGAGCTCTTGGAGATGATTCCCTATGCCTCAACCGCCACGATCGCGATGGCTTATCCGGCGGCGCAAGTGACGGGGGCTGTCGAAGGATTTGGGTTTATCGTTCCCCGGATCGCAGGCCGTAATTTGATTGCCGCAACGTGGACGTCTCTGAAGTGGCCGCATCGGGCCCCCACCGGACAAGTGCTGATCCGCTGTTACGTCGGTGGGGTTGGACGGGAAGCCATTCTTCAATTGGACGACGTCGAGTTGGTCGCTACAGTTCGGGCCGAGCTCTCGGCGCTCTGTGGGATCAAGGCGGAACCCAATTATGTCAAAGTGAACCGTTGGTGGAAAGCCATGCCTCAATATACGTTGGGCCACCTGAGTCGGCTGACGCAACTGGACGCGACCCTGAGCTGTTATCCAGGATTGGTTCTCACCGGCGCGGGGTATCGGGGTGTCGGCATTCCTGATTGTATTCGAGACGGCGCGCTCGCCGCAGCCAAGATCATACAAGACTTGTCGGGCACGCATCCCTCCTGACCGGACATGCGGGACGAAGCGGGCCATGCGTGCCCCGCTGATTCGCAGTATCCTGTTAAGGAAGGATAATGGTTTGTTCCGGGTAGCCGAGTTCTTTCAGCGTGGTCTCCAGCGTATCGACCATGGGTGGAGGGCCGCAGAGGAATACACAGGTGTCGGGAGTGGGTGGAGGAAGGTGTGTGCGCAGTACGTCAGCCGTCACGCGGCCAGTTCCGTGCGGCCATCCTGCCGGAGGCTGTTCCAAAACGTGGTGACAATGAAAGTTCCGATATTCTCTAATGTCGTTCTCCCATTCCTGCCGAAAAATGATGTCTACCTCGGTCTTGTTGGCAAAAATCAAAAATAGCTCCGCATCGATCCGTTTTGTGAGAATCCAGCGGATGATGGAAATCATCGGGGTGATTCCGGTACCTCCTGCCACAAATCCCACGCGGGTTGCCATCCCATCCACCCAATGGCCTCCGGGGTTTGGTCCACTCATAAGCACGGTATCCCCGATGCACTGATTGTGGAGATACTTGGAGACTAGACCGGATTCATAGCGTTTGACCGTCAGGTCGAAGAAGCCGGTTGAGTCCGGCAATGAGGACGGAGTGTAGGCACGTTTAATCGTTTTCCCGTTGAGCGTTACATGGATGTACAAAAAATCGCCTGGCAACATGTCCAGTGTGGCGTCGGCAGGAAGTTCAAAACGGAAGGTCTTTGTGTCGTGTGTGTCGGTTTCGATAGCTCTAAGTGTGTAGGGGGTCGGCGCTGTAGTCTTGATACGAATGGCAGAGTTCATCGGCGAAAGACTTATCGTTGACGCTACTTAACTGGGACAATCCTTGGTGAGCTAGGATCGGCAGGATGGTCCTCGTTTAGCTTTGCGAGGACCTGACCGGCTTCCGGGATTTGATAGGCCACGGCCTGCGTCAGCCACTTTCTGGCCTCGTCTTTGTTCTCTGCCACACCACGTCCAAAGGCGAACATGACTCCGAGGATGTACATCGCATTGCCATTGCCACTCGATGCTAAACGCTGGAGACCATCGGAGGCGTTCATGTACCAACTCAGGGATTCTGCCGAGAGCGATCCGTTCTGCTGAGCATAAAATCGGCCGAGGCGATATTGGGCAAAGGCGTCGCCTTGTTCGGCCAAGAGAATATCCAGATTGGTGTGTGCGGGAGTGTGGCTTGTGACAGGTGGTGCATCGATCAGGCTCGCAACGGATACGTCCTCTTGCGAGGATGCCATAAGAGGATTCGAAGCGATGCTGCTGAAATCGACCGGGGGAGTTGTCGGTGTGGGGCTGGCCATGGGTTGTGTTGGAGGTTGGCTAATATGACGTTTGGGAGAGGGCATCGCGATGACTGATGTGACAGTAGATGATCGAACCGGGACGACGCGTTTGGGTATTTCCTTAGTGATCCGCTGATTCACGATCAATTTCGTTTGAGGGGATGGAGCAGCGGCTATGGGCTGAGCCGTTTGGGTACAATCGTGCCTCGGAGAAGAAGCGCCTCCCGCATCAGCACTGAGCTGACAATCGAGAGCGTGCTCGGATGATGGGAGCCAGATAGCGAGTGCCGAGAAGCCGCCTATGATGGAGAGGATGAGGATGGCCCACTTCGCCAGGCGGCGTTTAAGGATTGAACGGTCGCTGGGAGGGATCCGTACAAGTCCTGGATAGTATGGCGTGGCCATGGCTTGTCCCTATTGAATTCGCTTCAATTCTAGCAGGATATTATGAGCAATGTCTCTTGTATTTTCACGCAGTATGCCAAGCCCGTTGGCCAGCAGTGGTTTTCTCTTGTTCTCGTCACGTGGAGATCCCTATAGTAAGGCTGTTTACTCTGGCAGTATATGCGTCAGCAAGTGTGGGTATTACGAGGCCTATGGACCATACACTCACGATTTCTGAACCCCGTGGGCCGTTTCGAGAACCGCGGGAGCCTATCTTTTCATATGACTATTCCATTCAACGCGCAACGTGGGCGACGCCGCATGGAGTTCGCGTGAAAGTGTCGATTCCAAGCGAATTGGATGTACTGAAGATTCAATTGATGGGCCAGGCTGCCGGATCCCCAGGGCAGCAATTGATTATCGGAAATATCCTGTCGCGCAAGATCGCGGATTGGAAGTTGTTTATTGCCGAGGCGGAAGGCATGTTGGCTGAACGGCGTGATATCAAGATCGAACCCTATACCGGTGCCTTTGCCCATCTGTTTTCCAAGCTCACCCTATGTTTTGAAACAGACAAACACATCGTGCGTGAGGAGGTTCGAAGACGCACTGGCCTCTAATGTCTTGGTGCTTCCCAGTTCTCCGTGGATAGACGGAGGGGATAATCATATGGTCCGCCAAGGTGAGGCCGACCATGCAAAACACCGCACGCTATCAGTACCTATTCAGCCGAAGTTGCCATGGATCGTGAGCCGTGTAAATCTGGATCTGAACGAGCAACGCGTAAATGTCTGGGGCAAGTATTTGGAGGAAGCAAAATGACTGTGCCCACACTGCGCCGAAACGCACCCATCCTACGACACCGCGGAACGGATATGGCGGTATTTGGATAGCTGCCAGTTTCCGACCGGCCTCCATGTGACTATCCCTTGTACCCTGTAGCAAGCATGGCGTGGTCCAGGTCCTGGTGCCATGGGCCGCGCCGCGGTCGCGATTCACGCTGCTGTTCGAGCGCCTGGCTATCGATGCGGTGCACTAATGCGATGTGAGCGGAGTCACGCGAATCGTATGGATCAGCTGGGACGAAGCCTGGGAGGTAATGCAGCGGGGGGTGAACCAGAAAACAGGCGCGAACGGTGCGGCGGATCGGTGTCGATGAAAAGGAGGCGGCCAAGGGGCACTAATACCTGACACGGATCTGTGACTTGGAAGAGGGCACCATGGAACCTATCACTGAAGACCACACTCAGAAAAGTCTCGATGGATACTACGCCAAGCTGACACAAGCGCAACGCGACGGCATCGAAACAGTGGCGATGGACATGTGGGAGCTGTCCAGTCAGGCGATGCGGGCGCAGGTCCCCGATGCGGAGGACACGATCGTCTTCAAGCACGTCCACGTTATAGGGCATGTTGGCAAAGCGGTGGACACTATGCGTAAGTCAGAGCACCGGGCGTTAATGGCGTCAGGCGACGAGACGCTCAAGGGAGGTAAGTACGTGTGGCTCTAAAACCAAGAGAATGGGCCGGAGCGACGGCGGGAGGACTTCCCCGCACTGAGACGCCAGGAGCTCAAGGTGAGCCAAACTGGGCGATCAAAGAAGCTTGGCGATGTCTCTGGTGCGCATCTATTCGGCGTCAGGCCAGAAGTTCTGGAAGCGGTGGTACTGCTGGGCGACACCCTGCCGATTAGAACCGATGTACAAGGCGGCAGCAACGATCCGCCGGCATAGCAAGGACATGTTGATCGATTACCACCATTCGGTCACCAATGCGATGGGTGAGGGGCTCAACAGCCAGATCCAGAAGATCAGGCACTAGACTCACGGCTTCCGTAATATTGAACATTTTAAGACGGCCATCTATTTCTACTTCAGAGAGCTCGATTTGTCCCCATGCTAAATCCGGAAGCGTCTATGTCTTCTAGACTTCTGTAACTCACAATTCCTGTGGATAGCCCTGTGTATAATTGGGTCCCAGGTTACAAATTCCAACGATTGAGTGGGAACTGAACAGCGTGCCCAGTATGTAGTCATTGTAGGGGAGGTATTCAGGCTCCAATAGCTTGTAGGTCGGGATTCCTCTAGGACCATCTTGTTGTAAGGGAAAAACCGCTGGGATTGCAGTGTCAACTTTGCCGTCGTTGGTCGATGGAAAGTGATTAGAAAATCCGGCGAAAGTGCTTGGAATGGACGCCGGATTCATCGGCAAAGCCGAGCGATCCGTTATCCGGGCTGCCGGTGTCATTGAGATCAATGCGGTAGTGGGCTCGAACTTCCTCCATGGCAGTTTCAAACGGGATGGCACCGGGATAGAGCGTACCGGGTGCGTGCGCGCCACGGGTCAAAGTGCGAAGGGTGTCCGCCTCCGCGAATCGTTTGTCCGAAAAAATATAAATGTCGGCGATCGCATGGTCGCCCAGCTTGTGTCCAGGCGTGGTGGCGGGGATCTGCTCACCGAGAGTGCCAGCCAGCCGATCCTGTTTCAGCCGCTTCAGAAGGGCGACAATCTGACTGTCCGTTGCCTGTTGGGGGACGACGAGTCCGATGGTATTCATCTCTAGGATTGTCGTGTGTATTTTAAAAATGACCGGTGCCGCTTCCGGATCTTCGATGGCCGACACGCTGGGGCCTTCAGTGCCAGTTGCCTGTTTGCTGCGCGAACTCGGCACGAGCAGCGCTACGAACAACCACAGCCCGATCAAGATTCCGAAGACGACGACCAACGGATGCAGACCGGCACGCTTGCCTTCTTGGTACGGTCCCTGATCCTCATTCATGAACATACATCTTTCTTGGGGGCAGCCGTTTCGGGTCGCAGGCGCCGCTTTGCTTCTTCCCAGAGGAGATCCATTTCATCCAACGTCAGATCGGTCAATGAGCGGCCTTGCTCGGTTGCTTGGGCTTCCACGAGATGAAACCGTTCAATGAAGCGATTAGTCGATCGACGGAGTGCCTCTTCCGGATTAACTTTCACGAAGCGAGCGAGATTGACGAGGGAAAAAAGAATATCTCCTAACTCCGCTTCGATGTCCGTCTGCTTGTCAGGTTGTTTTGGAGAGCCTTCTACACTGGCCTGAGCCAGCGCCTTCTTCAGCTCATCCACTTCCTCCATGACTTTTCCGAAGATTTGTTCAAGGCCTGCCGCGCTGTACGGCCAGTCGAATCCGACCCGAGCCGCCCTGGCTTGTGTCTGATAGGCCCGCAACAAAGCTGGTAGAGTTTTTGGTACGCCGTCTAGCGCCGATTGCGTGTTCCCGGCTGCGTTCCGCTCAGTTTGTTTGACCACCTCCCACTGCCGCAATACCTGTTCGCTGTTTGCAAGGGGCGAGGCCCCCGAGTCTGTTCCAAAGACATGGGGATGCCGGCGGATGAGTTTCTCTGTGAGTGTGTCCAGCACATCATCCACGGTAAAGGTACCGTTCTCGGCGGCGATCTGACTGTGGAAGATAACTTGTAATAGTACGTCGCCCAATTCCTCACGGAGTTTGGTCTGATCCCCCTGATCAATAGTTTCCAAGACTTCGTAGGTTTCTTCAAGCAGGTAGGGTTTCAGCGAGTCGTGAGTTTGTTTCCGATCCCACGGACAACCGTTCTGGGCGCGTAGCATCGCCATGATCTCGACCAATTTGGTGAATCGTTCCGACATCAGGCTGCCAATGTATACCGAGAACTGCTGCTGCTTCAATGGCAGGTAGCTATCTTACTTGAATAGTGCAGCGAGCGGCAGGCCAGGGTTGACAGCAGTGGTGTCGTGAACATGTCCTGCGTGTCGGGGGATGGAACCGAAGCTTGCCGGAGGGGTTGGCGGTGAGGCGGTAGATTTTTACCTGATTGAGTGACGGGTCGATGATCCAATATTCAGGGATCCCCTAATTCTCGTAGCGCTGTCGGTTGATCGTTTTATCCAGTTTCCGATTCCCTTCCGAGAGAATTTCAATGATCAAGGCTGCGATGCCATAATGTTGGCGTCAGTCACAATTGCGGCTTGTGCCGTAGACACGAAAATCAGATCCAGCTGCCGCGTGGCAACAACGCACGGTCCCATGACGCGTTAACAGGCGTGCCGCCCACCACGTATCGGGCTCAACTCGAAGCCGGAACTTCTCCTTTGATCGTGTCACATGGGCAGGGGAGCTTACACAGACAGCTTGCTTTCATGTAAAACAACCCAAACAAGGAGGACCAGTTATGGCCAATCTCGATTTGCAAAAGAAGCTCGATAAAATCTTCAAAGCTCATATGGACGCTGAACTCGCTGGTAATCTTGACAAGACATTGGCGACGATGGCGCCCAATCCACATCTTGTGAATGTGCCGACGATGGTGGGAGGTCAGGGCCCGGAAAGCGTGCGAACGTTCTACGCAAAACGGTTGATCGGCCAGTTTTTCCCGCCCGACGTAAAGTTTGAGCTGATCTCACGGACCTACAGCAGCGAGCGGCTTGTTGATGAACTCATCATTTCCTTTACGCACACTACAAAAATCGATTGGATGCTCCCAGGTGTCAATCCAACCGCCAAGCGTGTCGAAGTGGTCTTCGTCGTGATCGTTGGAATAGAGGGTGATAAAGTGTCCTATGAGCACATCATGTGGGATCAGGCAAACGTGCTGGTGCAAATTGGCCTCCTCGACCCAACCGGTCTCCCGGTCACCGGAGCTGGTGCGGCGGGAAAGCTCAGAAATCCCGCTTTGCCTGATCCTTTCTTCAAGGAAGGATAGGGAGGGGGGATAGAAGCCTATACAAAAGTGTCATTAGGGTCACGCTATCAGCAGAAATTCAGAATGTCCCCATTACGTTTTCACATGTTCTGGGCTGTGATGTTGACCTGCGTGTCAGAAGCAGAAATTTGTCAAGAAAAGCCCTCTAACACGGCATGGAAGGTCATTATGAGAACGAGTGTGATGAGAAAAGACATTGAGGGATGGAGAAGGGGGCAGGGGATATTGATTAGGAGTGGATTGGCACGCTGTCATAAGGAGTGCATGCGCCACTGTTATATGGAAGCGCAGAATGACTTCAATGGCAGCGGCTTGCGAGGCGATGGGCCCTATGGTAGGGTACCGGCTACGGTGCGGTGAGTGTTTGGAGAGGGGCTGATGATGGAGCAGGAACAGGGGTTCGTCGTTCGGGATCGGCGGACAAGCGGGGGATCGGATGCCGTGCCACAACCGGCTGCTCAGGCACAACAGACGCCGTCTCAGTCCACGTCAGCGGCCGAAGCACCCCATGAGGATCATCCACGTTCCGTTACCTTTTCTTCCTTCATTATCTCTCTTGGTTCGTCTTCCCTGATGTTGATGGGTGAACAGTTGGACCCTCGCCAGGCCGCGTTACCGGTCAATCTTCCTCAGGCCAAGGAAATCATCGATCTGCTGTCTGTTTTGGAAGAGAAGACGAAGGACAATCTCACTGCAGAAGAGCAGACGGTCTTGCGCGACATGCTCTATGCGCTCCGCATGAAGTATGTCGCGCTCGTCTCGTCAAAGTAGCCGTCTTGTTCCTCTCCCATCCACAGAGGGTTCTATTTTCAGTAAGGGGCGATCATGATCGGGCGGGCTTTGAGTCCGCCTGTAATTCCGTTATAGTGTGCAGGAGTGACGTCGCAGAATCGAGAGTCTGGAGAGGCCGCTCGTATGCCTGAATCTGGCCAGCCCGATTATGGATCGGGCACGGCTCCTATAAGGGTTGAGTTTCCCCAAGTCGATGCGGGCGGAACGAAAGCGCAGCTGCCAGTAGGTGATCGGGAGCATAAGCCCGAGCAGAAGAAACCTCATCTTCGTCCCGTCTGGATCGTCCTGATTCTCTTAATCCCCTGTTTGGCGCTCACGTGGTACTACTCGCAGACGGCAGTGTTGAGCGGGGACGAGAAGGCTTCGTTCCTGCCGACGACTAGCTATGCGGTGGTGCTGCTGCTGGTCAATCTCGATTTGATTGGCCTGGTCGTTCTGACTCTGCTGTTGTCACGCAACTTGATCAAGGCCTATTTCGAACGGCGGCACCGGCTGGTTGGGGCGGAATTTCGCACCAAGCTCATCGCGGCGTTCATCGGATTCTCATTGATTCCAACCGTGCTGCTGGCGATTGTAGCGAGCGGATTTCTCAACAAGGCGGTCGATGTGTGGTTCAGCGAGCAGATTGAACACGTGATGAAAGATGCTTTCGAAGTGGCGAGTCTCCAGCATGCGGGGCATATCGCATTGGCGGTCAACAGCGCGCGGGCGATTGGACGGGAATTGTATCGCGAAGACCTACTTATTCCGGAACAGCGCGACCTGCTGATTGCCGCGATAGCTCGAAAGCGCATGGAGTATGAGGTTGCGGGAATCGAGGTCTATTCGAACAAGATGGAAACATTGACAAGGGCTCTCGATGTTTCAGTGCCGTCGAGTGTGCTGGATTTGCCGATTAGCCAGCTCGTTCTCCAGGTCATCAATGGGAAACAGGAGTTCACTTCAGTCCAGGAAGCGCAGTCCGGACGTTTGATACGGGCCGCCATTCCGGTGGTCTCCAGCGCGAAACTTGATGAGCTGGCCGGCGTCGTGGTCGTTGAAACCTATGTCTCGGAGTCGCTGTTGACCAAGATGGAAGGGATTACGCGCCAGTATACTGAATACACGCAGATCAAGGAGATGAAAAATCCGATCAAAGCCGGCGCCTATTTGGTGATCGCTATCGTGACGGTGATGATCCTCTTCAGCGCGACATGGTTCGGGTTCTATGTGGCGCGAGGTATTACGGTGCCGATTCGGCGGCTGGCAGAGGCAACAGAAGCGGTTGCGCAGGGGAATCTCATGGTACATGTCGATGCGAAGGCAAGCGATGAAATCGGGACCTTGATCGACTCCTTCAATCGCATGACGCAGGATTTGCAGGGAAGTAAATCGAAACTGGAAGAAACCAATCTTACGCTGCAACAGACCAATGTCGAACTCGACCGACGCCGGGCGTATATTGAAACAGTTGTGGCGACGATTGCCGCCGGCCTGCTGTCGATCGATCGAAGCGGAGTGATTTCGACCTATAATCCGTCCGGAGAGCGAATCTTGGGACTGCCCGAGAATTGGTTGCAGGGGCGCGCGGCGAATGAGGTGTTCAAGAAGTTTGGCCTCGACTTGTTCCAAACGGCCTATGACCGCATGCTGGCCGACGGCTGTAATGACCTGGCGTTGGAAGGGCAATTGGAAGTCCAAGGCAAGCTCATTACGATCCGCTTGAATGGGTCACGCATGAAGGATGAGGCGAACAAAGATCTGGGGTTTGTACTGGTGTTTGAGGACTTGACAGAGTTGCTTAAGGCACAGAAGGTTGCGGCGTGGCAGGAGGTAGCTAGGCGCGTGGCGCACGAAATCAAAAATCCGCTGACCCCCATTCAATTATCGGCGCAGCGACTGCGCAAGAAGTTCTTCGAGAAGGCGCCAGATCTTGACCGGATATTCGATGAGGCCACGAATATCATTATCGACGAAGTCAGCAGTCTTAAACACATGTTGGATGAGTTTGCGAAATTTGCGCGGTTACCCGCTCCTCAGCTGACGCGCCAGCCACTTCACGATGTGGTGCGTGATGTGGCTGCGCTGTATCAGGCGGCGCAAAAGGACATCGAGCTCGTGCTGGATCTCAATCAGGATCTGCCGCCACTTAATTTCGATCGTGAGCAGTTGAAACAGGTTTTCATCAATTTGTTCGATAATGCCATTCAGGCCATGAATCAAAAAGGCCGACTGTGGGTGACGATGAACTATGACACGAAGCGAAAGCGAGCAGTAGTCACGGTAGCGGACGAAGGCCCTGGTATTGCGCCGGAAGATCAAGCACGGTTGTTTATTCCATATTTTACCCGGAAGAAAACGGGTACTGGATTGGGGTTGGCGATTGTGCGCCGGATCATTACTGACCATGGCGGCCAGATTCAGGCTGGGAATAATCGTCCAAAGGGTGCGGTGTTTACATTCGATTTGCCGATATAGCTCGAAGGAGCAAGAAGCAAGAGGTAAGGAGAGGGGAGATATGTCAGCATCGATTCTAATTGTGGATGATGAGGATGCGATCCGCACCTCGCTGCGCAGCATTCTGGAAGATGAGGGGTACCAGGTGGCGGTGGTATCCAATGGACACGATGCGCTGAAGATTTGTGGGACCGATCCGCCGGATTTGATGATGTTGGATATTTGGATGCCGGAGCTGGATGGCTTGGAGACACTCCGCCGGGTGAAAGAGTTTGTGCCGACGATGCAAGTTATGATGATGTCAGGCCATGGGTCGATCGAGACGGCGGTCAAGGCTATCAAGTTCGGGGCCTACGACTTCATCGAGAAGCCATTGTCGCTCGAAAACGTGATGCTTCGGGTCAGACACGCCTTGGCACAGTACCGATTGGAGCAGGAGAATCGGACTCTGCGGACCAAGGTGCAACAAAAGTTTGAGCTCGTCGGCCAGTCCCCGGCAATGCAGCAGATGCGGCAATTGATCGAGACGGCCG
>Ga0194128_10006690_pt1 | contig 15414 bp, 9 predicted proteins | sample TA2KigCa65mmetaG_FD_148650 | JGI IMG/M metagenome (GOLD analysis project Ga0194128, IMG submission 148650) | Freshwater microbial communities from Lake Tanganyika, Tanzania - TA2015037 Kigoma Deep Cast 65m | ecosystem: Environmental > Aquatic > Freshwater > Lake | place: Tanzania: Lake...
TCCGGCGATCAAGATAGCGACTGGCGATTAGCCAGCGAACCAGCCCTTGCACTTGACCTGGCCGCCATTACGGTTTTTCGAGACACCGCGCACTTGCGGCGGCCAGGCAAGTGAAGGGTGTCGTTCGCTGGCTTTGTCGCGCTCGTTTACTCCGGGTTCCGACCATGGGATTGGCACAAAAAGCACTTGGGCTCGTCAAACGCTTTGGCGCCGCTGTTAGATTTGGTGCCAAGGTGGCCCTCAACGTCCTGATGCCGGGGAGTGGAGTCGCAGTTGACCTCGTGAACCAAGTGCTTGAGTGCGTCCATGAAACGGCCAAAGATAATTACAACTTTGATCCATCCCGCCTTCCGGCCGCGACCCCGCAAGATCTTGCCCGCGTGGAACAAATCCTCGACGTGCTCGCCGGCGATTTGCAACTTATCCTTGCTCAGGTATCGGCTCTGGAAGCGTTTCCTGCTGCCGCCAAGCGCATAGTGGAAGTCGCAGCAGCCACTGATCGTAGTTGCCAAATAGCCATCACCAAGCTGGATGAACTTTCTCACCGCTTTTCACGTCAGGAACAGAAGATTGGGAAGGTCCTTGACGGACAGGAAGAAATCCTGGATATTCTGCGCCTGCAAGGGAAAAACCTGGGGGCTGGCGCTGGTCTGAACAATAGCGCGAATCAACTGGCGGTGGTGCAGGCGACCGCCCTGCTACGCGACATCGAACGAGACCAAAAACGATTGACCGCAAAGAGGGTACAGTTGCTAGCACGTTCGGGTTGCAAGGCTACGGAAGAGGCAAGGCAGCTTCATATGACACGCGAAAAAACTCGCGAGTACCATTGCAATGAATGGCAGCGAATCGTGATCGACAAGAAGGGGACGAAAGAGATCCGTGAGTACGTGTACCCAATTATCAACGGCGAAGAGCATCAACATGAGATTTGTTGTTACGAGTGGATTGACGGCGTCGGCAAACGCGTCAGAACCAAAGAGCGATTCTTTTATTGCGAAGGACGCGGGTGCGACAGAGACGCGGGCTGGTGTGGCTGTGACTCAGACGCGGGCTGCAAGGCATTGGACGATTGGAATCGAGTCGAAAACCAATTGCTTGCACAAATGAACAACGCAGCGATTCAGGCTGACTCCTTAATACAGGACTTGCAAGAACTCGAGCAAGCTGACTCGGAATTAGCCGAAGTCGGAAAGAAGATTGCATTCCTTCGACGATTGGCTGTGTGATCCCCTGGCGAGTGCGCCAGCGAACCAGCGGTTGCACTTGACCGGGCCGCCATTTTGGTTTTTCGAGACACCACGTCCTTGCAGGCGGCCCGGCAAGTGAACCGTGTCGTTCGGCTTCAAGTCCGCTATCGCCCACGAGCTATTCGTCGGGCTGGGCGCGAAGCCACAACGACGAAAGGCTTGGGCCATGAGAATGCGGCGAGACTTTGGAGGGCAGGGCTGGCGGATGGCTGTAGCCCTGGCCGCAATCTGTGGAATGGCGATGGTCATTGCCTGCGGTGGCGGGGGTGGCAAGGGCAAGCCAAGCGACGACAAGCAAGCGTCCGGCCCAGCCAAGGTCGGAGAACGGTCTGAGGCCGGCGGCGTAACCCTGACCGTCGAGAAGGTGGAGCGCCGCACTGAGCTGGGGCAGTTTCAAAAGGCCAAGGCCGGGCGCGAGTTCCTGATCGCCGAGGTAGTCATTGAGACGACAGGCCGGGACGAGGCACCGTACAACCCCATGTACTTCAAGCTCAAGAACGACAAGGGCAACGAACACAACGCCTCTGTGGTCAATGCCCTGTCGGACTCGCTCAAGAGCGGCAAACTCCCGAAAGGCGAGAAGGTGCGGGGCACCGTGGCCTTCGACATCGAGCAGGGCGAGACCGGTCTGGTCTTGAGGTATGAGCCGATGGTGATCGCGGGCGGCTACAAGGCCATCAAGGTGGCCCTGGACAAGTAAGCGGCGCTGATGTGCTGGCGAAGAGCGCCGAACAAGTCGCTGCAGCAGACGGCGGCCGCGATCTTGGTTTCTCGGAGTTCATTGTCTCACAGCGCGGCCGCCGCTGCTGAGCGTGGTCGTTCGGCCGGGGAGTTCGGAAACGAAGACGCGGAGATTCCAAACCAACTCAGCTTTGGCTAGCCCCTTCCGGAAGGAGGCATGGCTGACCGAGCTTTCCTTTTTTGGTACAGGGGAAAGACCTGGGGAGTGCCGACCATGGCGAAGAAGACGACATCCTTTTCGAGGTTCGATGCGGAGTTGAATACGGACACCTGCGATCCGTACAACAACGCGGAACTGACGCTGACGCTGCGCATGGGGTTCAAGCAGATCAATCCGACTGGCGGCGCGGCTTCAGGGACCTATCATGATTACGGCGACGCCACCCAGCCGACGCGCAAGATCATCAAGTGGTCGCCAACCTCCTGGTCGGCCTGGAAAACGAATTTCGTCTCGACCGCCCAGGAATACTGGAACAAGAGCAAATTCTGGCTGATCAACGATTCCTTCAGCTTCCCTTACGTGAAGGGAGCGGCCACCTACTATCCGAATGTCTGGTGCCGGTTCAAGCTCGTCGGCAATGAGTCGACCGTGGCCGGCAACCATCACACGATCGAGGTCGTGCGCCTTGACCCTTCCGAGAAATGGTTCCGCTCGCATTCCACGCTTTATGACAGCAAGGACACCAATAGCGTCGAGAAGGACAAGACTAGTACAGGGAAAAAGGTGATGCAGCAAGCCCACGTGCACGAAGTCGGTCATTTGCTCGGCCTCAATCACGTCGACGTCGGCAAGCCGCATTGCCCGGCGGCGGGTGACACCAACGCCGTGCTGTGCTATGGTGTTGCCGATGCCGACATGGTGTCGGTGATGGGCTCGGGGATGGAACTGCGGCTCGAGCATGCCTATCCCTGGCGCGAAGCACTGCGCGGCATCGCCCTGGAAGAGCTGGGTTTGGCCATTACAAACCCGCTCGGCCTCGGTCTCGCCCGCGCTACCTTGTCCTGGCCGATCGCTTCGCTCACGTCGGTATGGCCAGCGAAGAGGAAACGACACTATCCGAGGACGGAGGCGGAAGTGAAGGCGGGAACAATGATCACCGTGCGCCCCGTACGGCCGAACTGATGAAAGCCAGGATCGTTGCCGGCGCTTCGGCGTCGGCTGAAACTTCCACGCTAGGACCAGGAGCAATCCCGCGATCCTTTTTTACTTTGGCGACAGGCTCCAACCCGTCACCCGCTCAAGTTGACCGGGGCCGCAGTTATTCGAGGCGCGACGTTCTCGCGCGATTGCGGCCCCGGCAATTTAGCCGGACCGTTCCTTCGTGTTGTTTCGTGTCCTTCGTGGATGGCTACAGTCTCGAACGTCACGTTCAACGATACGTCTGACAAAATCAGCCCCTTTCCACTTTCCTGATTGCGTTCGGCTCGCCGGTTTCGTAAATTTCCATCCAGCCCTGTACTTCCCCGGGTTTAAGTGAAAGAACCTATGCGATTGGCCTGTGCCTATTGCTGGTTGGCATCTCTCGCGGCGGCGTGCCTCGTCGGCGCTGCCAATCTGCACGGGTTCGACGCCAAGAAGGACAAAAAGCCGGACGAGAAAAAGAAAGCCGATCCGAAGAAAAAGCCCGAGCCGATCCTGACGAAGTCGTCGGAACTGAAGGCGGACGACGACAAAGACATCGTTTTCAAGAAATCGCCGAGCAAGGTCTTTTCCGTCACGCTGTCGGCCGACAAACGCTACCAGATCGACTTGTCGAGCAAGGTCTTCGACGCCTATCTGCGCCTGGTCGATTTCAAGGGAAATGAAGTCGCCTTCAACGACGATGTCGATCCCTCCACGTTCGATTCCCGCATCGTCTATGAGGCCAGGGAAACGGGTGATTACAAGATTGTGGTCACCAGCCGAGACGGGCGCCTGGGTAAGTTCACCATCAAAGCCATCGAGGTCGACGTCAAAACCCCGCTGATCACGGGCAGCCGATTCGTAGGCAAAGCGATCGCCCTGAAGCTGGTAGGCGGCAAGACGATCTATAAAGGCGAGCTGAACGAAATGGACGCGACCGTGCACCGCCGGCCGTACAAGGTGTTCACGGTCGAGTTGGACAAGGACAAGGCGTATCGCATCGAGGCCCGCGCAGAGGATCCGGCGACGTTGGGCGCGTACCTCGTACTCGAATCGGCGCAGAAGAGCCAGCTTCGCGCCCAGGCGTTCACCAGCAAAGCTGGGCATCCGCGCATCGAATTTTCCGCAACCCAAGGCGAAACGTTTCGCGTCGTCGTGACGACCCTGCGCGAAGCCGAAAGGGGCGTCTTCACCTTGGAGATCGGCCCGGCGCCGTCCAACGAGAAACAACCGTGACGAACATCATCAATGGAGGAGCATCTCTCATGTCTACTTTACGCAAGCTGGTTTGGACGGTCTGTGCGGTCGCGCTAACGTGTCTGCTGGCCGGCGGTTCTGTGGACGGCGCGGGCAAGAAGAAGACCAACAAAGAGACCGACAAGAAGGTCGAAGAAAAGAAGGACGACATGCCCGTCTACAACGGCGCCAACTTCAAAAAATCCGGCGCCTTGAAGGCCGACGATCCGAAAGACACCAAGATCAAGGAGGCGCCGAGCCAAACCTTCGCCGTAGCATTGACGGAAGGCAAGACGTACCGGATCGATCTCGTGAGCAAGGACTTCGATGCCTTCGTCAGGCTCGAGTACGTTGACGAGAAGACGAAGAAATCGGCGGAAGTCGCCTTTGACGACGACAGCGGCGGCTTCCCGAACGCCCGGATCGTCTACAGGGCGCCGAAGGGCGGCAAGTATCTGGTCATTGTCACCAGCTTCGATCGCAAGCCGGGCAAGTACGATTTGAGCACTGTCGAGTTGAGCGCGACCGAAACGCCCAAGGCCGTCGCCAGCGAGTTCGCCTCGCAGGCGATTGCCTTGACGCTCAAGGACGGCAAAGTGACTTACACGGGCGACCTGACCCTGAAGGACGCCATGGCAAAAAAACATCACTACAAAGTCTTCACCGTGCAAATGGAGAAAGACATCGAATACCGAATTGACTTGAAGAACGCTGGTCCGAGCGCGAACTTTGACCCGCTACTCTTCCTGGAAGACGCCAATCGCGTCCGAATTACATCCGACGACGACGGCGGCGGCGACTTCAACGCCCGTATCGTCTTCACGCCACAGCAATCGGGAACCTATCGCATTGTCGCCACGACGACGCCCATCGCGCAAACCGGCCGTTTCACCCTCGACGTCGTCCGCGACATGCCCGCGAAAAAAGACAAGACGGACAAAGACAAGTAAACATCCTATTGCGTTCTCTAACAACAGGTTCAAACAAGCGGCGAGCTCCCGACACGCGTTCGCCGCGCTTACCCTTCTAGGAGCTTAGTCATGCAGCATCTATTCCCGTGGCTGTTCGCGTTCGTTATTGGCGTCGCGACAGCAGCCACTGGCGCCACGGCCAGTGCCGATGACAAGAAGAAAGAAACGCCCCCCCTTCTCAAGATTGCGGGGGAGTTGAAAGAGAACGACCCGAAAGATGACATGCAACAAGACTCGCCGAGCCAGAAGCATAAGGTGAAGCTGGAGGCCGGCAAGCTCTATCAAATCGACCTTAAGAGCAAGGACTTCGACTCGTTCCTCCGCCTGCTAGATCCGAAAGGCAAGCAAGTCGCGTTCGACGACGACGGCGGCGGCTTCCCCGATGCTCGCATCGTCTACAAAACCAAGGCGGCCGGCGAGTTCACGGTCGTCGTCACCAGTTTCGACGCGAAGTTTGGCAAGTTCGACCTCACGGTCGTCGAAGCGAAGAAGACCGTCTCAGACAACGCCAGCCGATTTCAGGGCCAGGCAACGCCGTTGGCGCTAAAGGATTCGAAGGCCTCGGTCGAAGGCAAAATCTCAGCCACCGATACCGTGTTTGCCGGACATCACTTCAAGCTGTATTCGGTCAACCTCGAGAAGGGAACGACGTATCGCATTACGCACAGCATGGCCGACGGAATGGTTGGATTCCTGTTCTTGGAAGAACCCGATGGCAGCCAGGTCGAGATGGCCAACGGCGAGAAGGCGGCTATCACTTTCAAAGCGACGAAATCCACCGCCTATCGCGTCATCGCCACGACAGGTCGGCCGAAAGAGACCGGCAAGTTCACACTCGACGTCGCTCCGGAAAAGGACGCCGCCCTCCTCAAGCAAGCCGATCTAAAGTACCGCATCAACGCGTTCGCTTCGCTTTCTGGGGCACAGCGCAAGAACCTCGTCGTGGAACTGAGCAAACGCTTTCACGACAAGGGTGAAAAACTGGCATTCCCAGACTTCACTCTCGCCATGCAATTCTCCATCGAAGCGGAGATGGCCGACGTCAACATCGCGCGCGAAGTCTTGAATGACTACGTCAAGGTATTCGCGACTTCCTCCGACCAGCAGGTCGCCAATATTGCCCCCCGGCAATTCGAGAAATCGCTCAAGGACCTCGACAAGCTCGGCAAGCCCATGGAAGTGACGGGCAAGCAGACCGACGGCAAGGAATTCGATCTGGCCAAGCTCAAGGGCAAGGTCGTCCTCGTCGATTTCTGGGCCACCTGGTGCGGCCCATGCATCGCCGAGCTGCCGAACATGGAACGAGCCTATGCCAAATACCACGGCAAGGGCTTCGAGATCATCGGCATCAGCCTCGATCGGCCCGGCGATGAAGAAAAGCTCACGACCTTCATGGAAAGCCGCGGCATGCCCTGGCCGTGCATCAACATCGAGGATAGCCGAAAGCTCGCGACTCAGTACAAGGTCAACTCGATTCCTTTTCCGGTGCTGATCGACCAGGCTGGCAACGTCGTGTCGTTCCGCGCTCGCGGCGCACAACTTGACCGCTTGCTCGAACGCCTGCTCGGCGACAGGAAGTAGGTACCCGATTTGTTTAGCGCTCGCGCGGCGCCGCGCGAGCGCTAAACGATTATCGTCGCCCTCTCGTTCCTTTCAATCGAAAATCCAGTTGCCTTCGCTGCAAATCGACGCGCACCACCGTCACTTCCACTTTGTCCCCCAGGCGAAACGCTCGCTTCGTCCGCTGGCCGATCAAGCTGTGCGACATCTCTTCGAAATAGTAATAATCGTCCGGCAACGTGCTGACGTGAACCAGGCCCTCGACCGGCAACGTCTCGGCTTGAGCGAAGAAGCCGTAGTCCGCGACGCCGGTGATTATTGCTTGCATTTCCATACCAAGCCGTTCGTGCATGTGAACCAGGAGCTTGTGTTTGACCAGTTCGCGCTCGGCAGTTTCCGCGCGGCGTTCGGTCTTGCTGCAATGCTCGCCCAGCGCAATCAGCTCCTCCAGTTTGCTGCTGGCTCGGCCGCGTTTGACGATTTGATCCAGCATACGATGCACTTGCAGGTCCGGGTAGCGGCGAATGGGCGACGTGAAATGGCAGTAGTTCGAGCTGGCCAGGGCGTAGTGATCATCCTTTACCGGGCTGTACGTCGCTTGCTTCAAACTGCGCAACAACGCGTAATGGACCGCGTGCATCTCCGGTTGTCCGGCCGACTTTTTCAGGATGCGCTGCAGCGCAAAGCGATCCGTCTCGCTCGTGACTTTGTAGCCAAGGATGCGTGCGAACTCGGCAAACTTGTGCAGCTTGGTTGGTTCCGGCGCGGGGTGAACGCGGCGCAGGAAGAAGACATCGCGCTCGTCGAGAAACTCCGCGACGGCTTCGTTGGCGGCCAGCATGCTCTCTTCCACCATGACGTGACTGATGTCGTGCTGGCGATAGTGGGCGCCGCTGACTCTGCCCTGATCGTCATACTCCAGCTCGATTTCCGGCATCATGAGTTCCAGCGCGCCGCGTTTGACGCGCCGCTTGTGCAGGATCAACGCCAGATCGCGCAAGCGCAGGAGCAGAGCCAGGATGTCCGGTTCGACCTCGGGCGCCGGCGTGTCGGGCGTTCTGCCGTCGAACGCCGTGACGATGGCCGACACCTCTTCGTAGGTGAATCGCCTCCGCGACTTGATTGCCGCATTGGTGAAGCGAACGCCGGTCTTTTGGCCCAACGGCGTCAAATCGATGATAGCGCTTTTGACATAGCGGATGCGGCCATGTTGCAAACTCGCCAGCTTGTTGGAGATGATCTCTGGAAACATCGGGAGCACGCGTTGCGGCAGATAGACACTCGTGCCCCGTTTGCGCGCCTCGCGGTCCAGAGCGCTGCCGGGCGGAGCAAAGTGCGAAACGTCGGCGATATGCACGCCAAGTTGCCAGTGCTTGCTCTTCGGATCGATCGTCAATGAGATGGCGTCGTCGAAGTCTTTGGCATCGACCGGATCGATCGTAATCGTAAGCCAATCGGTCAAGTCCTCCCTCGCTTCGGGGACGACCTCCGTGAAACGTGCGCCGACCTGGCGGGCTTCTTCGAGCACATCCTCCGGGAAGGCATCGGGCAACCCAAGAGCGCGGATGACCGAAAGCGTGTCGACGCCGACTGAGCCGTGGGCGCCGAGCACCTCGATGATGACGCCTTCGCCGCGCTCCTCAGCGGTCGGGAAACGGAGCATCTCGATGACGACTTTGTCATTCGGTTTGGCGCCCTTGGCCGTCGGATCACCGACCAGAACGCTGTGGCTGAAGACGGACCCATCGACGCGGACGAAGTGTTCGCCGTCCCGAGTGAAGAAAGTGCCGACGAACTGGCTGGTGGCGCGTTCGAGCACCTGGACGATGTCCCCCTTGGGGCCGCGCGGGTCGCGCCGCCGCGAGGGACGCACACGAACCAGAACGACATCGCCCGTGGCGGCATCGCGAACGCCGTCCTCGGGGATAAAGACCTCGTTGAACTTGTGCCCCTCCTCGGGATTGGGCCGGACGAAGCCGAAGCCGGCGTCGGTTTTGCGAAAGATGCCGGTGAGCGTGCCATGCCGGCTCACGGGGCGAACGTTGTTGCCTCTGCCGATCTCAATCTTGCCCTGGCGCAACAGCTCTTTGATGGCGGCTTTGAAGGCGGCATTCTCTTCGGTCGGCACGCCCAGCTTGCGAGCGAGCGCCTTCGGCTTAACGGGCTGATAATTCGGATGGGCCACTGCAGCGAGAATACGCGACGGGAGGGTGGACATGAGGACGTTTTCCATTGCACAGGACGACACCAGGACGGGGGCCGAGGTTCGCGGCGATTTCTATTTTATGAGCCGCCGCTTCCCGAGGCGGCGCTCACGTGTGCCGATTCGCTGCAGAGCGATCGGAGACGCGTCAGCTGCAATCGAGCAGGGTGAGTGGATGAAATATAAGAATTTATTCTCACAGAATAATATCGTAAAGGCCTCTTCCGGATACGAAATTCTTCTTGCTTGCGTCGCTGTCCGGCCGCGCTAATTGAGAAATTTTGCAAAAAGCGCGCATTTCTCCCAACATCGCTCTTGTAATTCGGCAACATGCGTGTACTATTTGATTCTTAATAGGTTAGCGCGTCTGGCGCGAAGGGAACGCCAGGCCACGCTGGGATATCTGGGTCCTGTCGGAGGTCACCGTTTTTTTATGTTCGATATCGAGGAGCGGTCCGGGATGGATGGACAACCCGCTCGGCAGCAAGATACCTGCTCGTTCGACGACGAAGAGCCTCCCGGTAAACCGAAACGCCACCCGCTCTGGCGTAAAGTCCCCAAAAAACTGTGGGACGATTGGCGCTGGCAGTCGCAAAATGCCATCCGCTCTGTGCGGCAGCTTCGCGACTTGCTCCCCTTCAACCCCGATGAGCTTGAAGCAATCGGCAAACTGGAAGCCGAGTACAAACTCGCCATTCCGCCGTACTACTTCTCACTCATCAATGTCGCCGACCCCAACGATCCGATTCGGCTTCAATCCGTCACCTCCCCTCTCGAAGCCAATTCCAACTTTGAGCTAGAAGACCCGTTGGAGGAGGACAAGGATTCGCCGGTCCCCGGGATCACGCATCGGTATCCCGATCGTTGCCTGATGGTCACGACCCATGTCTGCACAATGTACTGCCGATTCTGCACTCGCAAACGCGCGACGATGGTGCGAGGCGGATGGGATGCGATCAGCCGCGATGACGAGCGCATGATTGAATACGTGCGCGAGCATCCACAGATTCGCGATGTCATCGTCTCCGGCGGCGATCCCTTGACGTTGCCGCCCGCCAAGCTGAAGTATTTCCTGCACAGCCTGCGCGACATCCCGCATGTTGATGTCATACGCATCGGAACGCGCGTACCGACGACGTTGCCCCAACGACTCTACGATCCGGAAATGCTCGACATCTTGGAGAGCACGGAAAAAGTGTGGATTCAAACGCACTTCAACCATCCGCGCGAAATCACGCCGGAGGTGGCGCGCGTCTGCAAGAGTCTGTTGTGCCGAGGCATGCCGCTCAACAACCACACGGTGCTGATGAAAGGTGTGAACGACGACTTGGCGACCATGCGCAAGCTGATGCGGGCGTTGTTGCGCGTCAAGATTCGGCCGTACTACCTGTTCCATTGCGATCCAGTCATCGGCGCCGGGCACTTTCGGACATCGATCTGGAAGGGCTTGGAAATCATGGAGGGCTTGCGTGGCCACCTTTCCGGCCTGGCGATCCCGACCTACGTCGTGGACGCTCCCCACGGCGGCGGCAAGATTCCGCTGCTGCCTAACTACCTCGTCTCCGCGTCCGACGATTGCGTGGTCCTTCGTAATTACGAAGGCATGCTGGTTCGCTATCAGGCCGAGGACAAGCCCACGACGATCGAAGAGACGGCCAATCGCGGTGTCAGCCAGCTGATTCAGGGCACGAAGACAGCGATTGTGCCCCCCGATTCCGAACGGATGCAGCGTCGCCGGCAGTACTTGCAAACCAAGAAAGCCAAGGCCGAGGAAGAGTCGGCCAGCTGCTGCGACGCCCACGAGGAACCGCCGCCCGCAAAGAACGGCCGACGCCGGCTGACGCCGCTGCCGGTCGTGTCGTGACGTTCTTCTCCAACACGGCAACTTCAAGCCACATGGTCAATCTCATCTGACCATGTGGCTCAATAACTTCCGACGGCGATACCATACCGGTCGTAGTTCAGCCCTATGTCTCATCCTGGGCAAAGCCAAGGGGTGGTCGATTCCGTTACTCAGCGGATGGTATCACCAGAATTGCCACCATGGTGGATCATCCGAGGTGCCTCGACTGATCCCGAAATGATCTAACAGATAATGTTCGTCGGCATTCTGAAACCTGTCAGCGGCCAGGATTGGTTGCTGGCGATCCGCTAGTACTTACCGTAGGGCAAGGTTGGCGGTGTCCTCAAATTTTGTTCGTGGACACACTCGCCCGGCCCTCGATGCCAATGGGGAACTCGTTCAACACGACAATTATGTCACTGACAGTTTGGCCGGTACGAGTTATGTTTCTAAGAGCATCCTTAAGATCGAAATCACGTCGGACCAGGATTTCTCGGAGAGGATTCTCATGCTGTTGAGAGCTTGGTCCACAGTCCAGTGCTTCTCGCAAAAACTTACGGATGTCTCGCCGCATGAGTTGCATCGCGTTGCGACTAGACACGTGGTAGCTCCTGTCAACATGCCAAGGAGATTCATGTGGTCATTCTTACACGGGCACATGAAATTGGCCCAAAGCCTTGACGTCTACTGATGTTCGAGAAATCCGTCTACGGATACCTTGGTCCGAGCCGAACCTACTCGCGCGTGATAAATTCGTCGAGATTGAGCAGGACGCGGGCCACCATCGACCACGGGCCGGCCTTCGCGTCTCGTTGAGAATCCAGATACGCCAGCACGCGGTCTTGCTCCAATTTCGATGGAGTGCGGCAAAAGCAGAGCTTGAACGCGTAGCCCACGCGTCCGGCATCGTCCGCTGGGCCTTCCTTCTGGATGCGCTCGCCCAGACCCTTGGCGATTTCGACGAAGACAGGGTCGTTGGCCAGGTGCAGCGCCTGCAGGGGCGTGTTGGAGCGATTGCGCTTGGTGCAGGCGACCTGAGCGTCGGGCGCGTCGAACGTGGTCAGGAGTGGATGCTGACTTTGCCGCCAGATGAACGTGTACATGCCGCGGCGATAGCGGTCGGCCCCTTTGCTCTCCGGCCACGGGTGATTGTTCTGCGTAAACGCAAAGATTTCCGGCGGTTGCGGCGGATAGACGCCCGGACCGCCGATCTTGCGCGTCAACAAGCCGCTTGATGATAGAGCAGAATCGCGAATAATCTCGGCGTCGAGGCGAAGGCGATGTTGGCGAGCGAGCAGTTTGTTCTGCGGGTCCTTTTCGCGCAGGTCGGCGCGAAAACGCGACGCTTGGCGGTACACGGCGCTCATGACGATCATCTTGTGCATGCGTTTCAGAGACCATCCCAGGGGTTCGCTGCGCTCACCCCTGGGCGTCGCAGGGAGCATGAGCTCTAACGCGAGCCAATCCAGCAGTTCGGGATGCGTCGGCAGCGAGCCCTGGATGCCGAAGTCATTTTCCGTTTCAACGAGGCCTTTGCCGAAGTATTGCTGCCAGATGCGATTCATCACGACGCGGGCCGTCAGCGGATTGTCGGCCGACACGAGCCACTTGGCCAGGTCAAGGCGATTCGGCGCCCTCACCCCTTGCCCCTCTCCCGGCGGGCGAGGGGTTGCCGGCAGCGGGTTGAGGATCGCGAAGACGTTGGGTTGCACTTCATCGCCGAGGGTGAGAAAATCGCCGCGAAGTTGAATCTTGGTCAGGCGCGGCGCCTTGGCCTCGCGCATCACCAGCGTCGATTCGATCTGGGCATCGAGCGCCTTGATCTGCTTCTGTAATTCGACGACGCGCGCAGACAGCGGCGGCGCTTTGGTCAGCGCTTGCCGCAGCGCCTCCATCTCCTTCGGTGTTCGCTTGGCGCGATCCATCAGCACGATATTCTGCGCTTCGAGCGGCACGGCCAGGAATCGCTCCGACGCGAACGTGACGGCGATGCGGAATCGGCCCAGTGCGTAGCCGGCGTACTTCTTGCTATGCTTGAGCGTGAAGACGAATGCCTGGCCTTCGCGAACCGGGTGCGGTTTTTCGAGATAGTACAGCGCCTGGTGATCGCGACCGACGCCGCCGGAGATGCCCCAACCCTTCTCCAGGATCGGCAAGTCGCCCTGAGCGTAGTCGGCGATGGCCTTGCGAATCTTGTGTGGCACGCCGTCGGTTTCGAAGACGAAGTTGCTCAAGACGAAGTTGCCTCCACCCGATCGCCCCGGCCCGTTCATGGGAAAACTATCATGCGTCAATGCTTCGAGACGAATGGCAGTAATGGTCCCGGTCTCCGGCGCCACGCCATGGACGATGTAAGTCTCGAAATCGCTTCCCTTGCCGCTCGCCAGCACGGAGCGATCTTCAAGGACGTCCAGCTTCGCTTTCTCGGCTATCACGGTCTTCGGATAGATGATGCGCCAGCCGCCGTTGGTTTCCTTCTCCAAGTCGACGATGGCGTTCTCCAACTCGGCCGGCGACAGTTTTTTGGGCGGCGGCTGCTTCTTCGCCGCCGCCAGCTGCGCCTGCAAATCCTTGAGCCGTTTGTCCTGATCCGCCGTCGGCATCGATAGCTTCGGCTCCTCCATCGAATTGAGAAACGCGTAGAGCTGATAGTACTCCTTGTGGCTGATCGGATCGTACTTGTGCGAATGGCATTGAGCGCAGCCGACGGTCAGGCCGAGCCAAACGCTGCCGGTCGTATTGGTGCGATCCACGGTGCGTTCTACGCGGAACTGCTCCGGGTTGGTGCCCCCTTCTTCATTGAACGATGTATTGCGATGAAACCCCGTTGCGACGATCTGCTCATGTGTCGCATTCGGCAGCATATCGCCGGCGATTTGCTCGATAGTAAACCGGTCGAACGGCATATCCTTGTTGAAGGCGCTGATCACCCAGTCGCGCCAGGGCCAAATCGAGCGCTTGCCGTCGATAGTGTAGCCATTCGAGTCGGCGTATCTGGCGAGATCGAGCCAATGGCGCGCCTGCCGTTCGCCATAATGCGGAGACGCGAGCAGACGATCGACGAGCTTCTCATACGCCGCTTGTGGCTTCGCGCTCGCCCACTCCTTCAAGAACTCATCGACTTCCGCCGGCGTCGGCGTTAGTCCAGTCAGATCCAGGGTGACACGGCGGATCAACGTGGCCGGATCCGCTTCCGGCGAAGGCGTGAGCCCTTCCTTGTCCAGGCGAGCGAGGATGAACGCGTCGATCGGATTCTTGACCCAGGCCGCCGACTTAGCTGGCAACTTGGGCAGTTCCGACCGCTTCGGCTTGACGAACGCCCAGTGCGGCGTGTATTCCGCCCCCTGAACGATCCATCTCTTGAGAATCTCGATCTGCGCGGGCTTGAGCCGTTCACCGGCTTCCTCGGGGGGCATGCGGTCTTCGTTCGTAGCGGTGACGCGTTTGATGATCTTGCTGGCGTCCGGTTTGCCGGGCACGACGATCTTGCGCGCCAGCGCCCCTTCGCGCGTATCAAGCCGGATGCCGCTTTCTTGCAGTGCCGGGCCGTGGCACTTGAAGCAATGATTGGACAGAATCGGCCGAACGTCGCGTTGAAAGTCGATGGACTGCGCTGCGGCCGGAGCGACGCTGAGACTGAGCAAACCGAGGAACGCCAATAGACGACGCATGGCAATCCTTCGAAAAGGTCGGGGATGAAACGAACCTGGGGCAGGATAGAGCTATCATCCATGCGTGGCGGGGGAATGTCAAGTGTTCGTTTAGCCGGCGTTCGTAGAACGCCGCGAGAGCGACCTTGCCCGCGATGAAAGGAATGAGTAATCTGGAATAGTCCGGCCCTCGCGCCGGGCGCCGGAGAGGTGGCAGAGTGGCCGATCGCGGCGGCTTGCTAAGCCGTTGTAGGGGTAACACCCTACCGCGGGTTCGAATCCCGCCCTCTCCGCATTCCTTGAATCACCTCGGATCCAGCCGGTCGGACAACGGTTCCTCGCATCACTTTCCCGACGCCAAGTAGGGAGCGAGCAGCTTCTTCGTGTCATATTCGCGCAGCACTTCCACACGGCGATCCTGCAGCGACTGAAGCACTGCTTGGCACTTGCGTGCGTACTCGGCGGTGGCGCGAAACTCGTGGAGCGGCCGCCGTGATTCGACTTCCATGAAGGTGTTAAGTAGGGTAAATCCCTTGGTCAATTCGACGTCGATTCGCAGACTGCCGTTCGGCTCGACGGCGTACTGCACGGTGTCTCCCAGCGCCCGCTTCCAGGCCCCGATGACGATTTTGAGGTCGGAGCTCGTGTTCGGATCGTCGCGCTTCATGTCGAGTTCTTCCAGGGCAACCTTCTTCGCGTGGTCCATCGCCATGACGATTTGCTTCGAGTCTTCCTTGGTGAACGGCGCCGACAGCGTGATGCGCGACCCCTTGCGTTTCATCGCCACCTCGTTGCCGAATGCGGCTTTTTTCAGCGCCATCAGCGATGCCAACGAGC
>Ga0194128_10006715_pt1 | contig 15381 bp, 8 predicted proteins | sample TA2KigCa65mmetaG_FD_148650 | JGI IMG/M metagenome (GOLD analysis project Ga0194128, IMG submission 148650) | Freshwater microbial communities from Lake Tanganyika, Tanzania - TA2015037 Kigoma Deep Cast 65m | ecosystem: Environmental > Aquatic > Freshwater > Lake | place: Tanzania: Lake...
CGCATCCAGCCTGCGAATCAGATCGAGCCTCGTCGGCGCCAGAGTCCGTTCGACGATCTGGCGGCGCGTCAGCTTGTCGATATCGACGGACGCAAACGTGCGCGGCAGTGCCTCGCGGTCCTCGGCGCTGCGTTGCGTGTCCCTCACTTTCATGCTCGCCGACACATCAACGGCGATGCGAATGCGTGCCTTGGTCTCGGTGACGTTCACATGGGCGACATGCGGCTGCTAGCGGGAGTTAGAGCATGTGTCGAGCTCGCCGTGGGGCACGTTTTCAACGTGCCACCTGGCTGGCACGTTGAAAACGTGCCCCACGGAGCTAGCGTAGAATCTCGCGAATCACGTTGCCGTGCACGTCGGTCAGACGGAAATCGCGGCCCTGGTAGCGGTAGGTCAGGCGCGTGTGTTCCAGACCTAGCAGGTGCAAGATGGTCGCTTGCAGGTCGTGCGGGTGGACCGGGTTCTCGCCGACGTCGAAACCGAGTTCGTCGGAAGCGCCGTAGGTCATACCGGGCTTGAAGCCGCCGCCACACGCGAAGATCGTGAACGAGAACGGGTGATGATCGCGGCCCAGGTTGGCGCTGTTGGCGGTCCGGCCTTCGCGGAACGGGCTGCGGCCGAACTCGCCGCCCCAGATGACGATGGTCTCGTCGAGCAAGCCCCGATGCTTCAGGTCGTGGATCAGAGCGGTGATCGCCTTGTCCATGGTGCGGCACTTGACGCGCAGGCCGTTGGTGATTTCCTGATCGGCGCCGGTGCCATGGAAGTCCCAGCCCCAGTCGTGGAGTTGCACGAAGCGGACGCCACGCTCGACGAGCCGGCGAGCGAGCAAGCAGTTGTTGGCGAAACTGGAGGCGCCGGGCTGGGCGCCGTATGCGTCGATGATCGGACGTGGCTCGCGGGTGATGTCCATCACTTCGGGGACGGCCGTCTGCATGCGATAAGCAAGTTCATATTGCTCGATGCGTGTACGCGTTTCGGGGTTGCCCAGTTCGCTGGCTTGCAATTCGTTCAAGTCACGCAGAGCGTCGAGGGTGAGGCGGCGCATGTCCCCGCTCATGCCATTGGGATTCGACACGTAAAGAACGGGATCGCCCTGGCTGCGGCACTGCACGCCCTGGTAGATCGAGGGGAGGAAGCCGTTGTTCCAGCAGCTATTGCCGGCGCTTGGGAACGTCCCGCTGGAAACAAGGGCGATGAAGCCCGGCAGGTTTTGGCTCTCTGAACCCAGGCCGTAGGTGACCCAGGTTCCCATCGACGGCCGGCCGAACTGCGGCGAGCCGGTGAACAGCAAAAGCTCGGCCGGCGCGTGGTTGAATTGCTCGGTGTGCATCGACTTGATAAAGCACAACTCGTCCGCGATGGTCCTCAGGTGCGGAACAGCTTCGGACATCCATTGACCCGATCGGCCATACTGGGCGAATCGCTGCGGGGTGCCAAGCAAGCGCGGCACTCCCGAGGTGAACGCGAAGCGCCGGCCGCGCAGGAACGACTCGGGGCATGGCTCGCCATTGCGACGCACCAGCGTCGGCTTGTAGTCGAAGATATCCAGGTGAGGCGGCGAGCCGGCCATGTGCAGATAAATGACGTTCTTCGCCTTGGCCGGGAAGTGCGGCGCGCGGGGCCGCATCGGATTGGCAGTGTCTTGGGCGGCCGCGTTGCTCTCCAACATCGTGGCGAGCGCGATGGCGCCGATGCCGACTTGGCAGTTGCGCAGGAAGTGGCGGCGGGTGATGTCGATGTTCATGTTCGATCTCCTCGTTTGGCGCCCGCGCCGTCGCATGGGGCAGCGCGAGCGCAAAACGAATCCAAATGTCACCTTTTCGCGAACGCCTCGTCGAGGTTCAGCAACACGTTGCCAACGACCGACCACGCCGCCATCTCGGGGGCTTGCATCCCGGCGGGCAATGGGCCGAGCGGGTCGGTCGCCATCTGCGTCGCGAGCTTGGCGTCCTTGGCGTAGACGGTGAGCGCCTTCGTGTACAGTTCCGCCAACCGTTTCAGTTCGATGTCGCGCGCTGGACGAGTAAGCACGAGACGAAAGCCGAATTGCAACCGCGATTCCAATGTCGCGCCACCTTCCCTGACCATGCGCCGGCCCAGGGCCTGAGCGGCTTCGACATAGGCTGGATCGTTCAGGGTCACGAGCGCCTGCAGCGGCGTGTTTGTTCGTGGTCGGCTGATCGTGCAGACGGTGCGAGCCGGGGCGTCGAACGTCGTCATCGATGGATAGGGCGTGGTGCGGCGCCATTGCGTGTACAGGGCACGCCGGTATTTGTCCTCGCCACTGCTGGTGTCCCAGTCGGTCGAACCGCCGAAGGCGGCGGTCAGGCCGAGCTTCGGACGCGGCGGCCGTACGGGGGCGCCATACATCTTCGCACTCAGCAGGCCGGCCGTGAAAAGCGACTGATCGCGGATCACCTCGGCCGACGAACGGAAGCGCGGGCCGCGCGCCAGGAAGCGATTCTCCGGATCGCGTTCGATCAAGGCCGGCGTGACGGTCGAGACCTGGCGATAGGCCGCCGAAGTGACGATAAGTTTAAGGAGTTTGCGTACATCCCAGGCCAATCCTCCGGGCAATTTAAGAATGGAAGGAACCCCTTGAATTTGCGCTGGAGCAGAGAATTCGACGGCGAGCCAATCGAGCAGTTCGGGATGCGTCGGGAACTTGCCCCGGATGCCGAAATCGTCGGGGGATTCGACAATGGGCAGGCCGAAGATTTGCTCCCAGTAGCGATTGACGGTGACGCGTGCGGTCAGCGGATTATCGGGCGAGACCAGCCATTTCGCAAGCGTCAAGCGGTTGGCCGGTTGATCCTTCGGCAGCGAATGCAACAGGGCAGGCACGCCGGGCTGCACTTGCTTGCCTTGATCAAGGAAGTTGCCGCGAATGTGAATCTTCGTCACGCGTTTTTGTTTATCAGACAATTCACGCATGATCGGCGTCGGCACGCCTTTGACGGCGTCGTACTGTTTGCGAGTCACCGCGATTTGGTCGGCCGTCGCCTTGAACTCCGCCAGCGTCGAACGAAAGTACTTCGTCACTTCCAGCATTTGAGCCGCGCTGCGCTTCTTGGCGTCGGCCGCGAGAATCTTCTTGATCGCGGCTGGCGCCTTGTCGGTCGCCTTTTTGTCGGCCTCCCATTTTGCTTGCGCCTCGTCGAGCCTCGTGTCGGCCCTCACCAGTGTCCTTTCCAATACGGCGATCTTCGATTCGAGCTCGACCTTCTGTTTTTGCTCGCTGGCGGTGATGACAAGCATGTTCGGACTGTTATCGCTCTTGTCCGAGTCCTCCGTTTGATTGAAGATCGCGAACATGCGGAAGAACTCTTCCTGGCTGATCGCATCGTACTTGTGATCATGGCACTGGGCACACGCCATCGTCAGCCCCATCCAGACCTGCATCGTCGTGTTGACGCGATCGACGACGGCGACGCAGCGAAACTCTTCGTCGCTGGTGCCGCCCTCGTCGTTGGTCAGCGTGTTGCGATGGAACGCCGTGGCCAGAATCTGATCGGGGGTTGCGCCAGGCAGCATGTCGCCGGCGATCTGTTCGATGGTGAAGCGATCATACGGCATGTTCTTGTTGATCGAATCGATCACCCAATCGCGGTATTTGTAGATCGTGCGGCCGCTGTCGGTGGCGTACCCATTGGAGTCGGCATAACGGGCGAGGTCGAGCCAAACGTGGGCCCAGCGCTCACCGAACGCTGGCAGGTCCATGAGGGCGTCGACGTATTTCTCATAAGCGTCGGGGTTCTTGTCGTTGACGAAACGATCGGCCATCGCGATCGTCGGCGGCAGGCCGGTCAGGTCGATGGCGAGACGGCGCGCTAATGTGTACCGATCCGCTTCCGGCGACGGCTTGAGGCCTTCTTTGGCCATGCGGGCCAGCAGAAAGTGGTCGATGGGGTTCTTCGTCCAGGCGGGCCATTCACCAGCCAGCTTACGCTGGCCGCTCGCCAGATCGGGCAGCGGCGGCCGCTTCGGCACGACGAACGCCCAGTGCCGCTGGTACTCGGCGCCCTCCTCGATCCAGCGTTTGAGCAAAGTCTTCTCCGAATCCGTAAGCGTCTTTTTGGCGCTCTTGGGCGGCATGCGGTCCGAATCGTCGGCAGCGTGGATTCGGGCGATCAACTCGCTCGCCTTGATGTTGCCTGGCACGACGGCGCGATTGCCGCTCTTGAGCGTCTTGGTTGCCGTCTCGTAAAGATCGAGGCGCAAGCCCGCCTTTTGCAGCTTCGCGTCGGGACCGTGGCAAGTGAAACAATGCGTCGACAGGATCGGCAACACATCGCGTGCGTACTGGACTTTGCCCGGTTGCTGAGCGTAGGTCGGTGACGCTACGAAAAGAGCGGCGATGAATGCGATCCAGCGGTACATGGCGAAGTCCTGCGAAAAGAGTTTCAGGCGGGAGCGGGCGTTGCTGATAATATAAGGCAAATCGGCGTCGAAACGCAAACGATTTTTCTGTGCGGCCGGCGCGAAACCGCCCAGCGAGCGTCAAGATGCTTGACTGGGAACTCACGTCTCCACAAGGGGAGTTTCACCATGCGGTATGTCATCTGCAGCTTGATCGTGATCCTGTCGGCCGTCGGAGTGTCCAGCGCAGGCGAGAAGACGAAGGTCCTCCTTATCGGCAAGGACCGCGATCATCCGTACGCCACGCATGAGTACATGACCGAGTGCAACCTGCTTGCGAAGTGTCTCAAGCAATCGCCCGGCATCGAGCCGATCGTCTCCAACGGCTGGCCCAAGAACGCCGACACGCTCAAGGACATCAAGGCCATCGTCTTCTACACGGCCAACGGCGGCGATGTCATGTTCCATCCCTTCAACAAGGAGCAAGCCGAGAAGCTGGTGAAGAACGGCGTCGGCCTCACGGCCATCCACTGGAGCACCGGCGCCGAGGGGAAGTCCGGAGAACTCTGGCTCAACACCCTGGGCGGCTGGTTCAGCACGAAGTTCTGCCGACTGCAGACGACCACGGCCAAGCTCAAGCAACCGACGCCGAAGCACCCGATTTGCCGAGGGTGGTCCGAATACGATCTGCGCGACGAGTTTTATCTGCAGCTCAAATTCAAGGAAAAGATCACGTCGATCGCTCAGGTCGAACTCGACAAGAAGACGCACACCGTCGCGTGGACTTACGAGCGGCCTGATTCGAACGGGGGCCGGTCGTTTGGTTGCGTCTTGGGCCATTTCCATGCGAACTTCGGCGAGAAGGCATTTCGCCAGATGCTCGTGAACGGCATTCTCTGGACCGCGCATCAGGACGTGCCGGAGACCGGTGCTCCACATGCAATTACGACAAAGGACTTGGAACTGCCGGCCAAGAAATAGGGACGAATTTCAGTCGGGAAGCTCAGTGAATCTGGGGACAGCATTCAAGGACGTTTGCTACTCGAGCATCGCGCGCAAGTTTCTGACGTGATCACGTTTTGTCATTAAGCGGCGATGTTCCACGTGGAACATTCCATACTGTGCATTCCTTTTTGCGCGCTGCGCGTTTTTTCGGGTCCTGCTTCCAATCACTGCCGACATCGCGTAAGATGACGATCGCGGCACTCGATTGGATCAGCCGTCTCATCTTTTCAAACATGGAGGTCGCATCATGCGACGATTTCTCGCCATCACGTTGTCGATGTTCATTGCCGGCGGCATTTTTCTAGGCTGTCATGCGCAGAACGCGACGAAGGACGGCAATCCCATCGCCAAGGCCGACCCGGCCAAGAACGATCCCAACAAGGGCGATAAAGGCGATAAAGGAGACGGCAAGGTCCCCGTTCCCGTCGTCAAGCTCGACAATCCCAAGCAGAACGGCGACCCGAAAGTCGATCCGGTCAAGCCGGCGAGCGATGAGAAACAAGAAAAGTACGAGGCGGCCCTGACCGACGCGCTGACCGCACTGGCGGAGCGGCGCTGGCAGGACGCACTGACCGCCTTCGAAGCGGCCCGTGCCGTCGACGACACCGAGTTCGTCAATTCGGAAATCCTCAAGCTCAAAAGCCGTCTCGAACAGGACGGCACCGCCAAGACTACCGTCAAGAACATCGAGACCGTGCTGAACGATGGCAAAGCCGAGGACGCTGTCAAGCTCGCCGACGAAGCATTGAAAGAATTCGGCGACGGCGACGAAGCCAACAAGATCGTTCTCCTGCGTTTGCAAGCCGACGCGCTCGTCAGCGTGCAGAAGAAGGAAGGCGCCGCCGCGCGATTCGATCGTTTCAGTCAAGAGGCCAAGACGGCCCGCAAGGAGAACAATCTGCGCGCGGAGGTGCTGGCGCTAGAGCTCGCGCTGCAGGCTAAGGACGATGCGGACTTGAAGCAAGATTACGCCGACGCCGTCGCCCGGATCGAGAAGTACGACGCTCTTCGCAAGAGAGCCGGCGAGTTGCGTATCGATTCAACGCAACTTGAAGATGCTCTTGCGTCATTGCAGGACGCCAAGACGGCGTGGGACACCGCTCAGGTGCGCAGCGAGATCGACGAAGTGACTCTGGCGATGCAAAAACGCCGAGAGGCCATCAGCGTCGCCGACTTCGAAGTGCGTAACGACGTGGGCATGGCCGACGCCGGCGCCGCCATGGCCGAGGAGCTTTTGCCAAGATTCAAAGCGAAGTATGACTTGGTCGAACGTGCCCAGCTCAATCGCGTGATCGGCGAATTGAAACTGCAGCAAGGATTCTTGGATGAGGCGAAGGCCCAAGACAATTTCTCCAAGCTCGCCAAGGTTCGCTATCTGGTCCTCGGCAGCATCTCGCGGCGCACCAACATCAGCATTCGCGCTCGGCTCGTCGACCTGCGCACGGGCTTGATCGTGCAAACGGCGGGAATCGTAGCGCCGACGATGGAGAAAGCGCTGGAGCAAGCGCCCGATTTGGCGAAGCAGCTCATGATGACCGATGAGGAGAAAATGCAGTTCGAGGCGGCCCAGGTGGACGCCAAGCCGATTCCCGTGGTTGGGGACAAGGACGAGGTCGGGGCGGCGCCGCTGCCTCCACAGGGCGAAGAACTGCCGCCGCCCGCGCCGAACCTGAACGCCCCGCCGCCGGCATTTGGCGAGATGAACCGCGACAACTTCAGGGTGCTCGCACCGCCGCCGGCCGACTTCGTCGCCCCGGCGCCGGAGCCGCTCGTCGTCCAGCAACGGCGGCGACTGTTATTCGCCAGCATCGAGATGGGCGATTGGCTCTTCCGCGCCGGGCGATTCCGCGATGCTCAGCGCCAGTTCGAATTCGCGCTGGCGCTCGACCCGAGCAACTTCGACTTGCAGATTCGCCTCGAACGCGTTCGTCCGTTGGTTCCCGGCATCGTCATCGTCGACGTGCAGCCGGTGTTTGTGCGGCCGCGCCTCGCGGTCTTGCCGTTCCACGTGGGCGGCGCCTTGCCGCGCTCGCTCGGCTATTGGACGCCGAGCCATCTGGCGCCATACTTCGCGTCTCGCTACGAGATCGTCGATCCCGGCGAGATTTATTGGTACATGGGGCGCATGGGGCTTACGATTCACGACCTGCTTCGCGATGCCAACGCGCGGCGCTGGCTGGGTCGAGCCGTCGGTGTCCGCTACATCGTACTCGGCACGATTTTCCCGACGACAAGTTTCGACGTGAACACGTATCTGCTCGATACGGAATTCGGTTTCCTCCAGGGTGGGGCATCGATCAATGTTCGCGATCCCTTTGAATTGAAACTGCGGCTCTCTGAACTGGCTCAGTTGACGATGATGACGCCGGCCGAACGAGACGCTTTCCTGGCCCAGCAGCAATTCCGCCGGTTCACGGTCCTCGTAGCCGACGGCCGACTGAACATGGACGCTCGCCGCTACCGCAAAGCACGCGACGAGTTTGCGTTGGCGCTGCAAATCTTCCCGAACAATGTGCAGGTACAGCTGTGGTATCAGATCTGTGCGGACGGCGCGCGCTTCGAAGATTTCGTCGAAGCACAACGGTTGGCCGCAGCCCAGCGCCAGGCGGCGCTCGAGGCGGCCCGCCGGCGCCAGTTGCAGCTGGCTCAGGAAGCCGAGTTCGCCCGGCGCAACGCCATCGCGATCTCGCTCAGGCGAACCGACGCCGAGCGGCGCACCCATGTGTTGTTCCGCTTCCAGGCGCGCGACAACATGGTGACACAGGCCCAGTTCGCGTTGCAGACAAAGCGATTCGGCATCTCCATCAACCTGTTCCAGGGAGCGATGGACGTCGGCGCGATTACGCCGCCCCCGGGCATTGTGGTTCCGCCGCCGATTCCGCCGACGGTGATTCAGGATTTTGCAAACGCTCGCCTGCAGGCCGAGTTGCGCGAAGCCCAGGCGCGAGCAGCCCGAGAAGCTGCAATCCGACAGGAACGCGAGCGCCAATTGGCTCTCGCCAAGAAGAAACTCGAAGACGAGCGCCTCGCCGCTCAAACCCGGCTCGACGCCGAGCGCGCCGCTTCGGCCAAGCGCGATGATGATGCCTTCAAGGCGGGCATCGCGCAGGGGCAGCGTTTCATCGCTCAGAGCAAATTCGAGGCCGCCCTTGCCTCGCTGCAGGGCGCCCAGCGAGTTGCCCGCACAAACAAGCAACGGGAAGATGTCAACAAGTACATCGAGATTATCGTCCAGCGCCAGGCCGAGGCCAACGCCAAAAACGACACGGAGCGCAAGGCCATCGAGGCGCGACTCGATGCCGAACGCGCACGCCGCAAACTGGCCGAGGAAAAGTACAAGGTCGCGCTGCTGGCGGCGCAAACGGCGTTGGCCGCGAAGAACCTCGAGCTGGCGCAAGCGAAGTTCGAGGAGGCAAAGCTCTTGTATCAAACCGATGCCGTTCGCACGGGTTTGCAGCAGGTTCAGTCGGCCAAGGCGGCGGCCTTGGCTGACCGGCAACGTGCCGATGCTGCCGCCCTGAAGGATGACGCCGTCAAAGCACTCATCGTCAGCGGCAATGCGGCACTGGACGCCCAGAAATTCGGGGATGCTGTCAAGATCTTTCAAGAGGCGAAGAAGCTCTCGCCCGACAATCTGGCCGTTATGACCGGATTGACCAAAGCCGAGCAGGCGCGCGATCGCCTGCTGGCAGCTCAGCGCCGACAGGCCGAAGAACTCGCCCGCACGCAGGGCTTCACGCGGCTCGTCGAGAGCGGCCGCGCCAACCTGGCGGCCAAGCAGTTCGAAGCCGCTGTCGCGAACTTGACCGAGGCGGTCAGGCTGAATCCCACCGATGCGGCTGTGCAGCTCGACCTCAAGCGGGCGATCGCCGGTCGCGACGCCGCGTTGAAGGACGCCAATGCCCAGGCAGCCGCCAAGTTGCGTGCCGATCAATATCAAAAGCTGATGACGGACGGCCAGGCCGCGCTCGACAGCAAACGGTTCGGCGACGCGATCAAGGCGTTCACAGCAGCGCAGACGTTGCTGCCAGGCGACCTGGCGTCGAAGAACCTGATACAGGAAGCTCAAACGGCTAAGAAGGCGACGGACGATGCCGTCGCCCTGGCCGCGAAGCAACGTGCCGACACCTTGCGAAAGGCCAAGGAGGTCGAGAAACTCCTGACGTCGGGCCGCCTGGCGTTGGCAGCCAAGGATTTCGCCAAGGCCAAGAAGCTCTTTGAAGACGCGAAAGCAATCAATCCTACCGATGCCGAAGTGGCGCGCGGCCTGCGCGATGTCGCCCAGGCAGAGGCGAGCGCCGTGGCAGCGGCGGCGGCGCAGAAGCAGCGGGCGGCCCAGTTTGAAACCGCGCTATCGTCCGGACGCGATGCCCTGAACGCCAAGAAGTATACCGAAGCGCTAAAGGCGTTGTCCCAGGCGACGACCTTGATGCCGGAAAACAAGGAGGCGCAAGACCTCTTCCGCCGCGCACAAGTGGAGGCGAAGCAGGCCGCCGACGCGGCCGCCGCCGCCAAGACGCGCACGGCGAACTATCAACTCGCCCTGAGCGTCGGCCAGAAAGCGCTCAACGCCAAGCAGTTCGGCGACGCCATCAAATCGTTCCAGAACGCGCTCGATCTGATGCCCAACGACGCCGAGGCGTCTCGGTTGTTGAAGTTGGCGCGCGATGGCCAGACAGCAGCCGTCCGCTCCGCGGAGGATTTCCAAAAGGCGATGACCGCGGGCCAGGCGGCGATGGCCAAGGGCAACTACGCCGACGCCGTGAAACAATTCACGACGGCCAAGAATCTCTCCCCCATGGACGCCTCCGCCTTGAAGTCGCTTGCGCAGGCACAAAAAGCGCTCAGCGACGTCAATCAGGCAGCCGTCGTCATGGCGAATTTTCAGAAGGCGATGACCGCAGGCCAAAACGCCATGACCGCCAAAAACTACGGGCTTGCCGTCGCGTCATTCAAGGACGCGCTGAAGTGGATGCCCAACGATCAGAATGCGCGCACGCAACTACAGGCCGCGGAGCGAGCGCTCGCCGATTCGCAGAAGACTAAGCCGATGCCCGACCCGGGCCAGGCGTTCAACGATGCGATGGCCAAGGCGACCGCAGCCGAGAAGGATAAGCGCTACAGCGACGCGGTCAAGGCGTACCAAGACGCGCTCAAGCTGCGCCAAAACGACGCCAAAGCTCAGGCCGGCTTGAAGCAGAACCAATACGCAGTCCACCTCGTTCAGGGGCAGCAGTATCTCAACAGCTCGATGTGGATGGCAGCCCAGACCGAGTTCGAGGCGGCACTGAAGTTGTTCCCGAACGCTGATCAGGCAAAGCAGCTCTTGAAGAAGGCCAAAAGCAAGATGAAGTGACCATTTCCCAGCTAGCCGCGCACGAAGTAAGCAGCGCCGGGCCACTTACTTCGTGCGCGGCTCCTTGCCCCTCGCTTGTCATGCTGGCGGTTCGTGCTTAGAATTTTCCCGTCGCCTGCATATCGGGGAAAATGCCATGAACCGCCTGGTTGCGATTGTGTTCTGTTGGTCAGCCATCGCGACGATCTCGCAAGCACAGCCGGCGACGAAGGAACTCGCGGTGGACACGACCTATCTTCGCACGTTGGCGCAAACGCGCAGCTTTCAACTTGGCCGACCTGTCCGTCCCCAACCGACTCCCGATGGCAAAGCAGTGTTGTTCCTGCGCTCCGGACCTCGCGCACGCCAATTGAGCCTGTTTGAATTCGACGTCGCCTCCGGGAAAACCCGCGAGTTGTTGACGCCGGAACAACTCCTCAAGGGCGCTGAGGAAAAATTGTCGCCCGAGGAGAAGGCCGCCCGAGAACGCATGCGCGTCAGCGTCGGCGGCTTCACCAACTTTCAGCTCAACGACGACGGGTCCTTGATTCTCCTGAGCCTCTCGGGCCGCCTCTACACCGTCGATCGCGCCACGAATGCCGTTGTCGAGTTGCCGACGGGCAAAGGATTCTTGCTCGACCCGAAGTTCTCGCCCGATGGCAAGAAAATATCCTATGTTCGCGATCACGACGTGTTTGTCCTCGACCTTGCGAGCCACAAGGAGTTTCGCGTGACCACGGGCGGCACCGCGCTCAAGCCGCACGGAGTCGCCGAGTTCGTCGCGCAAGAAGAGATGGGCCGCTTCACCGGGTACTGGTGGTCGCCCGACAGTAGCGCAATCGCGTATCAGGAAACCGATCACGCCGACGTGGAAGTTTGGCACGTCGCCGATCCCATTCACCCCGACGCGACGCCGACGCCGTTCTACTATCCGCGACCGGGCAAGAATAACGCCAAGGTCAAGGTCGGCGTCGTCACGCTAGCCAAATCGAAACCCGGCAAGACGACCTGGCTTGACTGGGATCGCGAAAAATACCCGTACCTCGCCACGGTGCGCTGGACGCCCAATGCGCCGCTATGCTTGACGGTGCAATCGCGCGACCAACGCGATTTGGCGCTATTGGCAGCAGATCTCAAGTCGGGCACGACGAAGGAACTGTTGACCGAAACGAGCATGACCTGGGTAAACCTGCGCCAGGAGATTCCGCGCTGGCTGCCGTCGGGTGACTTCCTCTGGGCCAACGAGCGCGACGACCTGCCGCGCCTGGAACTGCGGGCCCGTGACGGCAAGCTGCGCCGCGTCGTCGTGCCGGCGCAGGTCGGCTATCAAGGTCTGGTCAGCGTCACCAAAGACGGAACCGAAGCCATAATCAACGCCAGCGTGAATCCGACCGAGTCGCAGCTCTACCGCGTGTCGCTCAAGGACCCGTTCGGCGAATGCGAGCCGATCTCCAAGACGCCCGGCATGCATGCCGGAGTCTTCGCGCCTGATCATGGCATCTCGATCATCACGAGCCGCACGATGGACGGTATGCCCACGACGCGCGTGCTCGGCAAGGACGGCAAAACGATCGGCGAGTTGCCCTCCGTCGCCGAGAATCCCGATCGCAAGCCGACCGTTGAGTTGCTGCAAGTCGGCCCGAAGGAACGCGAGTTTTACGTAGCGGTGATCAAGCCGCGCGATTTCGATGCCAAGAAGAAATACCCCGTCATTGTCGACGTGTACGGCGGCCCGCACCACATTCACGTGCAGGCGACGCAAACGCGCTGGCTGCTCGATCAATGGTACGCGGATCAGGGCTTCATCGTCGTCGCCATCGACGGGCGCGGCACGCCGGGACGCGGGGCCGAATGGGAGCGAGCCATCTATCAGAAGTTCGGCTCCGTGCCGCTTGACGATCAGGTGGCCGGGCTCAAGGCGCTCGGAGCGAAGTACCCGTCCATGGACCTGAAACGCGTCGGCATCGATGGTTGGTCGTTCGGCGGGTACATGTCGGCCCTCGCCGTCATGCGCCGGCCCGATGTCTTCCACGCGGGCGTCGCAGGCGCTCCGGTCTGCGACTGGCACGATTACGACACCCACTACACCGAGCGCTACCTCGGCGTTCCTCCCAAAGATGCCGCCGCCTACAAGGAAGGCTCGATCTTGACGTACGCTCAGGACCTCAAGCGCCCGCTGATGATCCTGCACGGCACCGCCGACGACAACGTCTACTTCCGCCATTCGCTCAGGATGGTGGATGCATTGTTCCGCGCCGGCAAGGACTTTGAGATGGTCCCGCTCTCGGGCCTGACGCACATGGTCCCCGATCCGTTGGTGATGGAACGTCTGCACGGACGGATCGCGATGTTTTTCCAGAAGCATCTGGGGCGGCCGGAATAGGTTCGTCGAAGTCACGGGCCATCGTGTCGCGTTTGCCTTCGCGCGGGGAGCCGCCAGGGATATGATGAGACATGGGATTATTCCGAAGGTGGCTCCATGAAAGTGCGGAAGGCAAGAACTAGATCTGTCAACAAAAAGCCCGCGCCGCGCCGATCGAACGCGCGCGTGTCTCGACTTGAGCGGGAGGTGCGGACTCTCAAAGAAAATTACGAGCAGTTGTGCGACAACATGGGATTCGTTGTCCCAATCAACTCGCTTGCCCCGGAGCCATTTCGCTTAAAACGCACCATTCACATTGTCGTACGCCCCTCGGATGGTGAGTTCACGGCTCTACTGGTCGATGCGAATCTCGCCATGTCCGGCGAGACAATCGACGATGCCGTGGAAGGCCTGAAGATGACCATGGTCGACACACTTGACTTTTATGAAAAAAACGAATCCATTCTCGCTCCAGGACCGGCGCGGCAGTTGGCGGTTTTGCGGGAGTTGATTGAAAGGCGAAGTTAATTCGCATGGCTCGCATCATTACCAAGGAACTCGCTTTGAAAATCGCGAAAAAACTGCACGCTCAACCGGATCCCACCACCAGGAAAGGGCGGCCACACATCGATTTCTTCGTGTCCTACCAAGGACGCGTCGTCGCGCGATTCGGTATCCGCCGCGGTTCTGAAAAAGACAAGGGACACGATTACATTCCCAAGTTGATCCACCTCACTCCCCATGAGGCAAAGCCCTTTGCTCAATGCACTCTTTCCTATGATTTCTGGGTAGATCGCTTGCGCGAGCGAGGGATTATCTAGCCCAGGTCGCCAAGTTACCTTCAAGGCGCGCTATCTCCCATGCCCCTCCCCACCACGCCGCAGAAACCGACTTCCGTGCAGCCCGGCGGCGGCACGTGCATGGCCATCGAACTCGCCTGGGCCGCCTTCCGCAAATTCTGGCTGCGGCTCCTCTTCCCCGGCTACGTCGAAGCGATGCTGGCCAAACGCAAGGGAACCTGCCCCGATTGTCCGCACGACATCATCGACTCGCGCGACCTCAAATACACCCGCAACGTCTGCGGCTACTACTTCGAGCCCGAAGACGATCCCTACGCCTACCGCAACCATCTCGGCTTCGCCCGCCACGGGTTTGCCGAGATGTTCCTTTTCACCTGGTTGTTTCTGGGCCTTGGCGGCGTGTGCGTCTGGCTGGCGCTCGATGTGCATTGGCTGTTCTGGATTCCGCTCGGCGCCCTGGCACTCCTCGAGCTTGAGATCATCACCTTCTTTCGCGATCCGGAACGCGAGATTCCTCCGGAGCGGGACGTGCTCGTGAGCCCCGCCGACGGCACAATCACGCATATTGAGGAAGTCGATGAGCCGGAGTTCGGCAAAGCGCTGCGGATCAGCATCTTCTTGTCGGTCTTCAACGTGCACGTCAATCGCTGCCCGCGCGAAGGCGAGGTCATCGACGTTCGCTATTTCCCCGGCGAGTATCTGGACGCTCGGCGATCGGAAAGCGCGGTTCGCAACGAGCAACTCTGGATCGACATGATCGACTCGGAGACCAAGAAGCCGATCCGCGTCAAGCAAATCGCCGGCGCCATCGCCCGCCGAATCGTCTGCTGGCTCAAGGCGGGCGATCAACTCAAGAAAGGCGAACGCATCGGCATGATCAAGCTCGGCTCGCGCACCGATGTGCTCATCCCCGCCGACAGCGCCGCCGAAATCTGCGTCAACGTCGGCGACTCCGTCTACGGCGGCTCGACCGTGCTGCTGAAGGTGAAGACTGCATAGGGCTTCGTCGATCTTGTCGCCGTAAATGTAGCGGGATTGGAGGACGTTGCTGCCGTTGATCAGCCATACCATCAAAGCATGGCCTGCTTTGGCAGAAAGCTGACGGCTCATAGCGACTGCCTGAGCCGAAGGCAGGACGTCATCAGAGTCCCAGGTTCTCATGTGAGATGAGGAGGTGGAATTCGCTAAATTCGCCGTCTTTTTTGGCCTTTTTCCACCTACTCATTCATTTGCGTGCTGCACAGGCTGCATGTTTTTGGAGCCCATGTTAAGTACGTCTAATTCGTCTAACGCCCCCCCCTCGAAATTAGACGATTAGATGCACGCAGGAATTTCACGACACATGTTACATTTTGCACCGCTGTTCAGATCACAAGGGGAGTGGCGCCGAAAAGACCAGACAGATAGGGGGACGCAGCTCCTTTTTCATGCCCAAGCTGCGTTCCCTTTTCTTTTTCCCCTTTTCTTTTCTTTTTCTTCGCCCGAAACCGTCAGTCGTTCTCGTGGCGTTTGTCATA
>Ga0194128_10006718_pt1 | contig 15378 bp, 7 predicted proteins | sample TA2KigCa65mmetaG_FD_148650 | JGI IMG/M metagenome (GOLD analysis project Ga0194128, IMG submission 148650) | Freshwater microbial communities from Lake Tanganyika, Tanzania - TA2015037 Kigoma Deep Cast 65m | ecosystem: Environmental > Aquatic > Freshwater > Lake | place: Tanzania: Lake...
TTTCTTCTATTTTTTTTGTATCCTGTGTCTCTTCATCAATTAACTTAAATAAATCATCTTTCCCTTTATTAAAATCGTTTAGATTTTTTACATCATCTTTCTGTAACACCCCTTTAAAAAGATCAACATCTTTCATTATATCTCCTGTTATTGATGCAGAAATGTCAAGTTGATCTTTGATTTGTTCTGTCAATTCGTTTATTTCGGTTTGTCTTTTAAGAAGTTGGTTTCGTTTTTCAAGAAGTTTTTCAAGCTCTTTATATTGTTGATTTTTCCTTTCTAACCAGATAAGCTCCTCTGGTTTCCACGTTGTCCCCTTCGGTAAAATCGGTCGCTTGCCTGGTTCGGTAGGTGTTCCAATATATGTGGATGATCTCTCTTTCAATGAGTCCGCAATCTCATCACCAGCATCAGTGGTCCTCAATTCACCAGTAGGATCAACGGAATTCAATCTTTCATTATTTTCTATTTTTTCTTTTTCTATGTTTATTCTTTCTTTTTGTACGCTCTTTAGTTGATCTAACTTGGAACCAACAAAATCTGTCTTACCTTCGAACTCTGGACTTTTTTGTAAAGTATTAAATTTGTTAATGGTTTCTACTGTATTGCTACTGACACCAAACTTTGATAATGATGGCCCTACTTTTTCTATACTTTTAATTGTTATATTGACAAGTGCCTTATTAGCAAGTTGGGCTGCTAATTTTACCTGTCCCGCACCAACAAGCATTGATGCGGCATCCACGGCACCAGAAGCAAGGTAATATTCCGGATTAACTACAAATTTTCTTGCACTTTCTTCGAATAGAATATCTCTATACCGTTGTGCTTGTGGATTGTTTATGACATCCCATATGTATTGAAAATTATCTTTCCATTGATCCGAATCACCTTTTACACCTTCATATAAAAATGATGGAAGCGAACGTTCCAATCCAAGTCCTTTTATGATTGGCGCTGTAATGAAGGATATTCCAGAAGCGTCAAATTTTTTATCACTGTATTTTTCATAAATTGGGTTTCCACTTTCATCAAACATAGGTACTAATTTTCCATCTACTAACTCTGTTGCCTGGTTTGGTTGAATGAATGGTGTTAGTAACGGATTAAGTAAAAGATCTAATCCTGTTTCTTTTACAGCTTGATTCTCTAGAGGGACGTTATACAGTACATTTGCAATCGGTTGTAAAACAGATTCTACTGATGAACTTGCGCCCTCTCCAACAGATAAAACCTTTGCACCGATATCACCACTGGCTGCACGTTCTAAGGTTTTTTTATATTCGTGTGCTCCTCTGCCAGTAAGTACTTCAGTTGTAAGTATTTTTGGTGGTTCTTTAGTTGTTGTTAAAATTAAATCATCTGGTCCAGCACCAAGCCCAAACATTTTTCCTTTCGGTTGTGGTGTTGGGCTGTATTCTTTAGTTGGTATATTTGTTGGTGTGGGTGTGGGTGGTGTTGGTGGTGTGGGCGTTGGCTCTGTTTTCTTTGTCTGTGGTGTTGGTCCACCAAAGAAATTAACCACCTGCATTGTTTGTGGCGTGGTGGTTGGTGTTTTTGATGATGCAGGTTGTGTTTTTGATGATGCAGGTTGTTGTGGTTGTGGTTTGGTGGCTTGTGGCTGGCTCGCTACGCTTCGCTCGCGCCCTGGTGCTATTCGTTGTTGTTGTGGTGTCGGCTGTGGTTTGGGTGTAAGAAAATTAATTACGCCTGAAACTATATTAGATATAATATCATCATTTGCCATTTACCAGTACCTCTTGATATTTTTATAGTATTTTTTCATATAAGGTGTAGGCGACATCGACGTAAGGTTAAATGATGGATCCCATAATGTTCCACGATTTTTCATATCAGTGAGTATATTTTTCATCGGTGCGAATTTTGGTATGTTGTTTATAATGTAAGAATCAAAGGGGTTTTTTTTGGACGACGCACTCTTTATCTGTTTATCCAGAATTATCTGCTCTGGTGATTTTTGAGATGGTGGCTGTTCAACGTTAACTGTATTTGATTTTTTTACCAAAGTAGAATATTTGTTAATGAGTGCCTTCCTCTCACGTATCAGTCTGCTGATATATGGATCATTCATGTAATCTGCAGTGGTAGGCACTTCACGGTATTTTCCCTGAAAACGATAGGCAAATCTGGTTATATCATCATCAATAAGTTTTATCCGTGCCTGCATCTTACTTAATATATCACTAAGTTGAATCTTCTCAACTTTGTCACCGCTCATTTTCAATGAGGGTTTTGAATCCCACCAGTCCATATATCAACCTTATATCAATGAAGTATTTGAAATTAAAGAGGACTTTTGCTTTTTTTACCTGTCTGAATAAGACCACCAAGGTTTCCCAAACCAGACCTCGTTCTTATACGATTGGAATATGTTTTGGCTGGTACAACACTTTTACTAAAAGTCCTTCTTACAGGCGGGGTATCACCTTCTGTAAGAGCGGCAAGCGTTGCATCGTCTTTCATCTTTTTGATTTTAACCAAATCCTCTTTAGTTTTATTTATCATTTGATTAAAGAAATCGACAAAATATTCCCCCTCGGCTATACTAGTGTCAAGTCCTTGTCTTTTAAGTGAGTATATCTGTGCTTTATCACCATAAGCTTCCCTCTCATCCCGTAAGGCTAAATCAGTTTCAGCTTCACGCTGAACAACTTTATCGTAAGCGCTTTGGTCTGTTGGGGATAAGTGCTGTTTGATGAAATCTAATACCTCGTTTCCAGCTTTTCTATTCAAGGCGATATCAGTTGTCCTTTTCCCTAAAGCCGACCCCTCATCAAGTAATGATTGATACATACCTTTCTGAACTTCCCTTTCACTAGCCTCCTGTGATATTTGTGAACTTATTTTATCTCTTTGACTTATATAATCTCCCATATAACGTTCGGTTTCTTGTTTCAAATAATCTAACTGACCGACTGCTGTTATTGGATCCCAATATCTATTCCATGATGACGCACCGGTCTTGTCATTCCAATATAGACCAACATGACCAATATTATGATAATCCATCCATGTGTTTGGTGATCTGACCCATGGTGCAACTGTTTCGTAATAATTCTTCATCTCTTCCTTTGTCGTGGGGCTTGGTACGTTTAGATTTCTTAATGTTTCATTGGTTATATCTTGTTGTATTTTGTACTTGAATTGATCAATGTATTCTGGTCTAAGGGCGCTAAGTGACATCAACGTCGTCCAGCCAACATTGTCGTCATCTGTATCTGTTATACTGAAGATGGGATTGCAAGCACCGCCAGGACTGAAGCATAATTTTATAGAATTAAGATATGTTTCGTCTATATTTTTTTCTTTTAATATCTCCTTTTCTTTATTTTGTATTTCTTTGTAAACAGATGCTGATAATGGTCGTTCTTTCATCTCTTTTGTTATGAATTGGTTTATAGGAAAAATATATTTTTCACCTCCAACAATTTGAACACCAGTTGAGGTTTCTGGAACTGTTATTGTTTTATTAAGTGGTTCAATAAAAACATCCTTTGTTTTTTCACCGTAGTCGATTTTATTCTTTTCTAGCATGCCTTCCAATGTATTTCTTTTTCTTTCATCCTTTATGGCATCATTTATGGCATCAAGTCTGCCCATTGTCTCGATTAATGAGCCACCAACACCTATACCATCTATGGCCCTCTTAAGTGAAGAAATAGTGATATTCGGGTTGTATTTTTTAAGATCTTTAACTTGTTTTTGTGTAAGTTGACTCTCGATGCGTTTTTGATCTATGTTTTTCTGTTCAATTGTTATTGGTATGGCTGTTGCTTGATACGGTACGGATATGCCATGTATATTCAGAGAATCGTTGGCTGTGTGCTGAAGTCCTGACTTTTTCATGGCATCATGAGCAGAATACTCATTTGGGTTAACAAAGATTTTTTTAGTGATGGCGTCTTCAACATTTTCCTTTTCTTTTTCTAGCCGTGACATAGTAGGTGTGACGGTCCCAGAGCTTTCAGAAAGAAAGGGCTCTTTCTGGTAGGCGTGAAAGTTGTCACCAACAAAGGCCTTCCCTGGATCCCATTTTCCCGTAAAAGGATTCATGTAACTTTGCTGGTAAGTTTTCTGTGGTATCTGAGACACGGCGGTAGGTATCTGAGACACGGCGGCATCTATTTCCTGTGCGTCTGTGATTGATATTGTCGGCACCGCAACTTGACCTATTGCAATATTACTTGTGTTAGATCCAAAGGTAAGTCCAGCTATTTTTATAGATCCTTTACTTTCAGATCCTTTACTTTCAGGTCCGAGCCCCCATTGTTTAGCCACCCCTGCGACCCAACTTTTTACATGATCAGCACCTGCCTGTCCAATTCTGTCACTTGTCCAACCTACATTTCCAAGCCAGCCGTCAGGACTGGTGATATTTTTGATTGATTCTTTTATCTTCCTTGTATTAGATGTACTACTACTGACGCCACCTGTTCCTGATCCGCCTTTCGGGGTAGGATTTTGTGATGTTCCACGCTTTGCAAATGAAGAGGTCTTTGGACCTTTTCCTGCGCCTCCGCTACCTTTACTTCCACCTTTACTTCCACCTTTACCTTTTTTCCCCTTGGCCATTCTATCTACTGTAGATTTACTTAGTATTTGAAATTAAAAAAAAAATAAAGGAGGGCTACTTTTTCTACTCTTTCTCTTATGGGTAGTTTTTTTCCCATTTTTGTAGGAGCATGAATACCCTTTCCCTTTCATTTGTATTTTTTACCTACTGCTTCTGTAACGAATTTGAAAAGCTTGGTGCCAGTTGAAGATGTTGCTGTTAATTGCCATCTACCATTTGACAGTTTTTTGGACTTACATTTTGCATCAGGGATACTGACCTTTTTCCTAGCCTTCATATCATAGAATACCTGTGGCATTAACCAGTGTCGGTAGTAAGGTTATTTAAAATTAAATTTAATCATTTTTTTACTATTGTAATTACATCCTGAATCAAAGAGAGTATTTCATTGGGGTGTGGGTGTTCTGACCAAAGTGAGAGATATTTTAACGGTATATGATATCGTCTATCCTTAAAAACAGATTCAACATATATCATTTCCTTAAATGGCATAAACTTGAATTGGTCTATTGCCTCTTTGTGTATATCCATTGCATTGTTAAGTATTTGTTTGATATGTATATGATGTGTTGTGTGTTTAACTGCTTTCATACAACATAAACAAAACTTCTTTTCAGTATACACCCAAGCCTTACATTCGGAACACCATCCCTTTACATAATTAGTACCAGTTGTCTTTGTCCTATCAGTAATGTGAACATGTCTACAGAAATTATTTTCTGTTATTATCGGATTCAATTAAGTTGGGGCTGGTGCCCCATCGGAGCCACCTCCAAATAAACCACCGCCGAAATTCTTTTTGGCAGCACGAACTTCGGTCATATGTCTTATCCTTGATTCTGTCAATATCTGCAACATCTTTCCATCGATGGACGTTGTTGATATCAAAGTGTTTCTATGTATTCGAGAGAATTTTTCCAGTGTCCTCCTTCTAACATCATTTACAACATCATACAATATTGTAAAATGTTCTAATTGGTAAACAACATGAGGAAGTAGTTTGTTACCAAGTAAAGTCCTGTAAAGAAAATCATCATGCACCCTAGCTTCTGATATAAGCTGGATTGCTCTGTCAGGATTCACCTGACGGTTGCCATCACGATTCTCTTCATATGACATAAAGTCTAAAACAATATCTAACTATTTGAAATTAAAATTAGTTTGGCCCAGCATCAGTAAGCCTTCGTGTGATTATCTGGTATATTGCTATTCCAAACGATATGACAAACAATGTTACTCCTACAACTCTTGCCGTTTCCCATTCCGCTGAGGCTGACTGATTAACGCTTTGAAGGTATGCGAGATAGGAGCTTGTCATAGCTATTCCTACCAATCCTACAAGCTGTGGAGACTCCGTCCTTAACCAAAGAATACCAACAATAAGCGCCCAGAAAATAACTATTGCCAATCCTCCAAACATATAATCAAATGGTATCAACATTACTCCAAAGGGGTCTGATGTGAATTCACATTTGCCAAGCTCCCAACAAACACACTCACGCCCCATTATTGCTTCACATTCCTCATAAGTCATGGATGAACCACCACTTGGAAGGTGGTCTGCAAATACAGGTATTATAAACTGAATCATAATCAAAAAAACAATGATTGGTTTCATATCATTCATATTTCTAAAGCGTATTTGAAATTAAATTATTCCATTGGCATAGGAGGCATTGGTTCCTCGGTATCCTCTGTTTCTGTCTCCTCTGTTTCTGTCTCCTCTGTTTCTGGCTTCTCTGTTTCTGGCTCTGGTTCCTCTACTGGTTCTGGCTCTGGAGGAAGTGGGATTTTTGGTAATATATCGCCAAGCCTATCCGTAGGTATTGCTGGAATAATACTTCCAGGTTTAACCCCTTCCCTCACCTTGATTGTGATTGGAAATTCTTTAAACGATTTATTTCCTGAAGAATCAATTGCCTGGCATCTGACAATATGTTCTCCTATTCCTACCACGGTATTTCTTTGAGGAGAGCAGGTTGGTATTAACACTCCGTCAATATCATCCAATACCGTGACGTTATAATCTATCCTCATCCCATTTGTGTTGTCAGCTTCCAATACCAAGGACTCAGGTACGGTTATCACTGGAGGCGTCTGATCTATAATCGTCTCCGAAGAGATCCCTGAGGATGTCGTCGTCGCTTTGGTCTGGTTTGGTATTTGGATCCCCTGAGACTTGGCTTCCTCCTCCGTCATGTACACTATCTTCACTTGTGTGTTCGTGTACTTCGCTACCGAGTCCACTATCGCTGGTATGTTCGTCACTAACATCACAAACCCCATTATCACTGCGAATATTATCACTATCGGAACTGCTTTCTTGAATGGGTCGCTCAGCTTCGTCGCTACTGCTTCCTTGGACAGGTGTAATTCCTTCAGAGTCGTATGATACACTGTCGGATTGTCCGCTTGATACTGAATCAGTTTCTTCTCTGATGAAATCGAAACACTCTTCGGCATCTGAGGAGTCAGACTTTCTTGTAATAAGCCTTCTCCACCACGAGCTTTTTTTTTGATTGGATCATGGAATGTTTCAAGTTCTTTCCATCGTTTATTTTTGATCATTGTCTTCATCATCTTGTGTTCTTTCTTATACAAGGGTGGGGTTGGTGAGCCCTGTTCATTTGATATTACGAAGAAACAAATCATCTGTTTATTGAAAAAGTAAATAGAGTCACGGTCAATTTCGAACACACCGTATTTTGTATAAGCCCTGTTGTCATGAACATACATAGAACATACATCGATTCTCTTGTACCCGATTTGAATAAAGGCGAAACTGCCCCTATTGATTCCTATAGGAAGTAATTTTCTTGAATACCTACTGATTGGCTTCTTCATGGTGTGAACCTTCACCATTAAATCAGTCTTTGATGTTTCGTCATCTGTGGCATGATCCTGTAGGAACCTTCGCGTGTCAGGTGTCATTTCTTCAGTAAGATCATCAGGTAGTTGTATTTTGCTCATGTCAACTTTTGGATCAGACGATATTGCAGTAAAGAATCTGTGCTTGTTAAAAAGTTCCGAGTCCCCGGCTTTTTTTAATACGTCAGTTATTTCTGACATAGATTGTAATGATAGTGGTTTAGAATTTGAGAAGTTATAAAAATAAACACTTGTCTTTTTATATCTATATTCATATTCGTCATCCATCTCAAAAACCTGTCCGTCTCTGGTAGCAAAATATTTTGAACCGAATTTATTGATCTTGATGAATCTAAGTTGTCTGTCCCCCCCTTTGAGTATGGCACATGGAGATCCAGATAATTTTAACTCGACTAAGGGGATTGGCATAAAATCAACTTCGGTGTAATGTATTTAAAATTAAAATTTACAATCCACTCATTCTTTTACCAACAAATATTCCTATTATTGCACATATAATTATAAGTGCCCATGTGGCGTCAGGTTGGAAGAAGTCAATGTATCCAAGATAGCCCATCACACCTAATGTTGCTGCAATAAAGATAACACCCATGGTTGCCGATCTACCAGTGAATATTCCTGCCATTGCAATTACAAAGAGAAACACCATGTTAACACCAAAGAGATTACCCATTGGTTCTAATCCAAGTTGTGGTTGTGCAGTTGGTGATCTGAATGACTTGAATGTTTTAGCAGAAAATGTTCCAACTGGAACTTGATTTTCTTTACAATTATCAATATTTTCATCACATTGTATTATCAATGAAGAGTTAGTACCAACGTTAAATGATATAGTCGGATTAACAAAGACAGATCCATAATAATCCTTTTCAGCCGCTACTGGTGCCTTGGAAATAAGAGTACCGCTTACTCCCTTGTAAGCCTTGTAGATTGCTGGCTCGTTAGTGTTTTGTGGTTGCCATTTTATTATAACATCAGAGTTTGACGGTTGAATTTGTAGAGTTACAGTTGATTCAGTGAATGATGAATTTCTTAATTCATCCATATCGATGTCTCCCTCAAATGGGGCGTCAGGTGTAAGTGATATGGTGTTAGACTTTACAGTTGCCCCATTACTTATTTTGATTAGAACGTAAAAGTCTGACTGTGTTGTAGGATATGCAAGCAGATCTGGAAGTGACGCTGTGCCAGAACTCAAAGATATGTTTACTGATTTGTCTTCAATCTTAGCATTATTTTTATAAAGTTTGATGTTTATAATTGACAACCCTTGAGAGTTTATAGATGTAACAGATCCTTCCACTATCACGGTGTTACCAGTTAAAGCATTACCAGTGATTGTAACTGATGTTGATGAAAGACTTGCACTTGCAATGTTTGATGGTTGACCAGAACCAAATATGTTAATTGCCGAAACTCTATATTGATAAGTACTTCCAAGGTCTAAGTTCTGATCAGTCATTGTAGTTACAGTTGAACCTGTGTTTGAAACTAAGACTGACCATCCACCATTGTTTATGTTTCTTTCAATCTTATATCCTGTCACTGAATTAGTCACTGGTGTCGGTGCACCCCATTGTAATTTTATTGCATTTGCGTTTGTCCCTGTTATTGTAGCTGTAAGACTTGATGGTGTGTTGGGAGCTTCACCAGTTGTATAGGAAAGCGCGTTAGTGAACTGTCCGTTTCCTGCTGTGTTAATGGCTCTCACCTTGTAGTAGTATGTCAATGATGCTTGAAGTCCTGTATCAGTAAATGACAGAGAAGTTTTTGTCGTTATTGTTGGATTGTTAAAGTTCTGATTGTTTGATCTATATATCTCATATACGAGTGCAGTAGGATCCCCTCCAGTCGTAGGCTTAGTCCATTGTACCTTTACAGATGTAGAACTTGGATTTGTTAATGTAAATGAACCAGGTATTCCAGGCACGTTGTATGTTGTGGCATAAACAGCTGTTGATTGTGCACCCTCGGAATTGTTATTTGTAGCACTGATCTTAAAGTATACAGTTTGTCCGTTTGAATATCCTGTCGCTTGGTATGATGTGGATGTCAGTTGGTTAGCTAAAAGAGAGTATGTATCTCCATCATCTGTTGAATAATATATTTTGTAATAGTTGGTGTTTGAATCAAAGTTAGAAATATGTGACCATGTAAGTGTTATTGCGGTTCCACTTGCAGTTACAGCCTTGAAGTTTCCAGGTATTGCTGGATTTGAAAGTATATTTACAGTTGATTCAGTTCCTAAACCGTATTGGTTAAACGGTGAAACCTTATAGGTATACAAAGTATTATACTGTATGTTTTGTGTTGCTGTGAATGTTGTTGCCTGAGTTGTACTGAGTAAACTCCATTGTAAGTTGTTAAGCTGTACGTATATTCTATAACTTACATTTGCCCCTCCGTTGTTAACAGGCGCAGTCCAAACTAACGTATTAGTTGTTCCAGTCGAAGAAGCGCTAAGACCAGTTATCTGATCTGGTGGGCCGAATGTTTCTATTGAATCTTCTACACCATCTCCTAATCCTATGGAGTTTATTGCACTGACCTTAAAGTAATACTCTGTTCTCGGTATGAGATTAGTTGCAGTGAAAGTGTTGGAGGCGAAATTTTGATTAAGCACTGTCCAAGTCTGAGAATCAGTTGAGATCTCAATCTTATATCCTGTGATTGGATACTGTGTCAAAATGTAAGGTGATACTTCATATTGTAATTTTACCTGAGTGTCAGATAAAGTTGTAAGTGTAAGTGATGGTGCGGCTGGAGTATCACCTGCCATTTTTGATGAAACTGTAGAGAATTGTCCATTTCCTATTTGGTTAAATGCCATTATTTTATAATAGTAAATTGTTCCAAGTGTGAGTCCTGTATCAGAGTATGAGGTCTGCGTCTGTGTCGTAAGTGGTGACCAGTTTATTCCGTTAATGCTTCGTTGAATTTCATATTGTAACTCATACCCATTATTCGAAGACGCCGTCCATGTAAGCCCGAGCACTCCATTTGCTGATGGGGTAATTACAAGTCCTACAACTTGTGATGGAACGTCTCCAACCAAAACTGAACTAGACGAAGAATATGATCCTGTACCTAATTGGTTTGTAGCACTGACTCTATAATAAAATGTACTTGGAGTTGTTACTCCAGTAACATCAATGTATGAGGCAGTGGTAGGACTTGCCACTGTAGCCCAAGTTGTTCCGTCAACACTTCTTTGAACCGTATAACTTGAAATTGCTAATCCATGAGAGTATGGAACAGACCAAGAGATGGAAGATCTATAATTCGATATAGGAGTCAATGTCAGTCCTGTTATTTGTTCTGGTATATCTGCTGCAGTCGATGATGATATGTTACTATAATCTCCTTCACCGTATTGAGTTATTGCTGCAACCCTGTAATAGTAAATCTGCTCTGATGTAAGACTCGTATCAGTGTATGTGACAAGCGTGTTTGTCGTATCTGATACTAGAGTAGACCATGTTGAACTGTCTGTACTTCGTTGTATTTTATATCCTGACACAGTTCCTCCGTTAAGTACTGACGGAGAAGACCAGTCAAGCTTAATTTGTTTTCCTACAAGTGGCTGGGTGGAAAGAGTTCCCGGCGCTTCTGGGTATCCAAACGTTTTGGCATTGGCTATATTTGAAGCCACACTTACTCCGGCATTATTGATAGTTGATACTCTATAGTAATATGTCGTAAGTGTTTCAAGCCCCTGGTTCTGGTAGGAGTTTCCAGTTGATCCTGTGTTTGCCACAATTACGGTCCATGTGTTTTGGTCTAAACTCCTTTCAATCTTATATCCTGTTGTTGCAGCACCTGAAGCTGGAACCCAACTCAAATTGATTTGAGTTGCACTAAACCCGCTTGCACTAAGCAATGAAGTCGGGGATGGTATTGTTGTCACACTTAGTATATTTCCTACAACTGATTCACCAAAAGTATTAGATGCAAATACCCGGAAGAAATAAACAGAGTTTGTGTTTAATCCTGTAACAGAGTATGATTCAGTGTTAATTGATGTTGATAAATTAATCCAAGTATTTTGATCAGTGCTTTGTTGTAACCTATAAGATGTGAAACTAAATCCGTTCATTTCTGGCTGAGACCAAATCAAATTAACACCGGTTGTTGTTAACCCTCCACTCACGCCTAATGTATTGACTGGGTCAGGTATTCCATATGTTGCAATTTGCACACTTGAAGAATACGCACTTTGGGCAAGTGCATTAACTGAGGCAACTCTATAATGATACTTTGTTGAAGGTTGAAGTCCAGTATCAACATATGATGTTGAAGTTGGTGACGCAATTGTCTCCCAACTCTCTGCTGTATTTGGAGTAAGGGTTCGCTGTAAGACATATGTCACATCATATCCGTTTCCATTTGATGCGTCCCAAGTAACAAAAATACTCGTATCAGATTGTCCAGTGCCTGAAATATTTGTAGGAACTGAAGGTGTATCCCCGGCCTTTGCATTGGCAGTTGAAGATACAGATGAATCACCTACTGCGTTTGTTGCAAATACTCGGTAATAATATGTCTGACCATTTGTTAAACCAGTATCACTATATGTTAATGCCGCGCCATTGAATATCTGAGTCCAGTTTGTTTGGTCCGTGCTTCTCTGCAAAGTGTACGAGTTTATTGTCATTCCACCATTGTTTTGTGGTGAAGACCATGAAAGATTAATTTGTGAACCTACAACTGGAGTTGCAGTCAGTGTGGTTGGCGGATCAGGAACGACAGGTGATGTTATTGTTTGTTGTGCTGTGTAAGAAGGATTGAATGTGGTTCCGCTTTGTCCTGACATACTCAGCCCTCCTGTGTTAGTGCCTATGGAAGTTAATCTGTAATAATATGTCACTCCTCCAAGTGAAAGTGATTCGTCAGTGTATGTTTCAGAGTTAGATGTCTTTCCAGTTGTCAGTTCGCTTCCCTGTAATGTAGTCCAAGTATTTCCATCAGGGCTACGTTGAACTTGGTATCCTCCGTTTGTACCAGAGCCAAAGCTTTCCGGCGCAGTCCATGACATTACCACATTCCAATTGCTTCCACTTTGCTGTCCCTGTAATACAAATCCTGTAGGTAATCCTGGATCTATGACAACAAGTATAGTTGGTTCGTTTGAAGCAGAGGCACTTATTCCAGCGGCATTAAGTGCGTAGACACGATAGGCATATGTCGTTCCAGCAACACCAGTTGTATCAGTGTATGAAACATTTGTGTTTCCTGTATCTGCTACCAAGGTAGTAAATTCACCTATTGTCTGACCAGAGCCAGTAAGATAGTTTACCGTTACTGGTGCGCGTTCTATCTTGTATCCTGTAAGCGGAATTCCTCCAGTGTTAGCTGGAGCAGTCCAAGAGAGATTTACATTTGGATATGCAAGTGATAACCCTAATGATGTTGGTTCTTGAGGAGGATTGCCCACTAATTGTGATATGCCACTAGAGTAGGAACCAGTCCCCACTGGATTTGTAGCTGACACCCTGTAGTGATACGTTGTACCGGCAATTGCGTTTGTATCAGTGAAAGAGTTTGTTTGAGAAGTGTATGTTGTCACTGGTTCTGTGAATCCTGAATTCGTTGCACGTTGTATTGTGTATGATGTTACAGTCATACTGTTTGCTGGCGCAACCCAACTCAAATTCACATTAGTTCCAGATAAAGAACTTTGTAAATTCGTCGGTGCGTCTGGTAACGGAGGTGATACTGCCGCAGACGATACCGTACTTGGTACACCAGTACCGATCGAGTTGATTGCAGAAACACGGTAAAAGTAGGACTGGCTTATCGGACTCAGTGGGACGGGTGAATCAGTATATGTCACAGCCGTACTTTCAGTGTTCGCGGAAAGTGTCGTAACACCAGTAGTGAATCCTGAATCCGTGGCACGTTCAATTTTATATCCACTTACGGCAGTCGTCCCACTGAAGCTTGGTGCTGTCCACGTTACCGTGTGTTGCCAGTTTGTCCCAGACTCTGCACCAGACACTGTGACGCCAGTTGGCGGATCTGGTACTTGTCCAGCTATTTGCGTTGCTGTTGCTGGTGCACCGAATCCACTATCAGCACCACTTATCTTTTCGACTTTGTTTGTCAGAGGGCCAGATGTCTGTTCAAAGTCATAATATGCTTTAATACTTGATGAATCAAATCCCTCCGCAAAAGCAGTAGTTACAGCCTTTCCATTCCCAGAATTGTAAAGTGTAGATATTTCAGCTGCACTTAACGCACGACTCCATATTGACATTTCATCCAAATTACCTTTTAGAATATAATGTTCATAGGGTGTGTGCATTCTACCAATTTTTAGGGGGTTTGGTGTATTTCCACTTGAAGGGGTTCCGCCTGCTGCGTATGTGTTTGACGTTTCTGGTGTACCAGCATTTTTATAAATTTTCATTTGATTGGAAGATAAAGAATGATCATAAGTCAATGTCCACATTTCCCACGTTCCAGCATTGCCTAATTTTAGATTGGTTGTCGACATAGCAGCAAGATGATCGCTTTGTTCCCCTTGAGCATTATTATTTGGATCAGAGTTTAAAGTCATTGTCATTACATTATTCGTACCAGCACCGACAAACCAGACGCTAAGTCCTTTTCCACCTAATCCATTAGTGTTATGATCTAAAATAACTGGATAATTCATACCTGTACTTGGCTTGTACCAAAAATTAACTGTCCATTTTGGAACACCAGAATACATAAAATCGAATTGGCTGAGTGACGAACCAATTGTTACAACATCATTCACCCCATCAAATGACCATGAGTACGATCCTACCTTTCCATCATTGTTCTGAGTTACACCCCCAGTTGGAGTACCATCAGCCGCAAGACCTAGACTACTAGTATACCCTGACAAAGTATTACTTGTTGCGGCAACCCGATACTTGTACCACTGTCCTGGAACCACCGTGTTATCGGAATACGTGGTCGTGGATGATGGGATGGTCGATGAAAGTGTAGTCCAATCCTGCCCACGCTTGTAAATGTTATTTATTTTTGTCGCACCCTCATCCACCGCGTTCACGAAAAACTCGTCGACAATTCCACTATATTTCATCGAGTATGTTTTGTCTGCACCCGTTCCGAGATCCACTGCCGAGGTTACGGTGCTTCCCACTTGTGCTCCGTCTTGGTATATCTTCCAGTTATTTTCACCGTCACGCGTGAAAGCAAGATGCCTGAAAGTTGAACTTGCGTCGGCGAGCCCAGTTGCGGAAATGATTGTCGATGGTGTAGGAACTGATGTGACACCGTTCCAAAATTTAAGATCATCAATAACGCCTGTAATACCTTGACCTTGATAGTATTGTGAGCCGACTATATACCTTAAATTATTAATTGTGCTAGTTGATACTGTGCTGGTTTTGGTTTCTAACAGTGTACTGTAAGTTGAGTCAGCGTATTTCGTATAAGTAAAAGTCGAACCATCCCTAACAAACTGGACATAATACGCCGTGCCTTTTTCCCATGTCGAATCGTGTGATGTGGAAACATCAATCCTAGCCTCATTTCCAGATGTCATGTAATGACGGCTCCAAGAATTATTACGATCAAAGTACCATACAGCTCCAATATGATCGGATCCAACTACATTAGCGTTTGTGTTTTTATTCGATAACGCCAATGAAAAAAGAGGCTCATTGGATGAGGCCGTACCACTCCAAGTTGCTTTGAATCGCATAACCCAAGCGGTATCACTTACGGTTCCTAAATCGTAATAGATGTTATGTGAATTGTAATTGTTTTTATACTGTAATTCATTATTTGTAATTTCAATACTCGAAGTAGAACTGCTTGTCCATCCAGTTGAACTGGAAAAGTCAGTGGAAAGTGTAGATGCTGGTGTTACTTTTACACTTGCCGATGTAGAGTCCACG
>Ga0194128_10006719_pt1 | contig 15377 bp, 9 predicted proteins | sample TA2KigCa65mmetaG_FD_148650 | JGI IMG/M metagenome (GOLD analysis project Ga0194128, IMG submission 148650) | Freshwater microbial communities from Lake Tanganyika, Tanzania - TA2015037 Kigoma Deep Cast 65m | ecosystem: Environmental > Aquatic > Freshwater > Lake | place: Tanzania: Lake...
TGCCGGGGGACAATGTGAGTGTGACAGCGGAATTGATCAGCCCAATCGCGATGGATCAGGGATTGCGGTTCGCGGTGCGCGAGGGCGGCAAGACCGTCGGCTCCGGTGTCGTCACGGAAATATTGGCGTAAAACAGGGCGATAACTGTCAAGCGTCAATCGTCAAGCGAGCACAGCAGGTCTCAGGATTCGCCGATGACGGATGACGGGTGACGAATGACGGGGGTTCTGTATGCGAGAGATCATCGACTTGGCTTGTACGATCTGTAAACAGCGGAATTATTCGACCAACAAGAACAGGAAAAACGATCCTGATCGGTTGGAGCGAAACAAATTCTGCAAGTTCTGCCAAAAGCACGCGCCTCATAAAGAGGTAAAATAGAGTGCTGCGTGTTGAGTGCGGAGTGCTGAGTAAAGGGTAAGTCTTGGACAATGCCTGAGCGCTCAGGACTCAGCACTGAGTGTAGGGGCATGGTGTCAATGGCAGCACATCGGTCTCCAAAACCGAGAGTCTAGGTTCAAATCCTAGTGCCCCTGCCACCCCAAGCGTGCTCAGGCCAGGCGCAATGTGCTTGTTCTTGGCGGCCGGATAAGACGCCTTGGAAGTTGGGTTTTAGAGTATGAGCGTGCTCGCCCCCTGAGCGTTTCTGATTTGGGCACGGCGGGGTAAAACCCGCAAGCATTGTTTGTGAGTGCGGACGTGCATCTCAAGAGAAAACGGAGTTGCTGATGTTCAGGCGCATGACGGATTCCATTCGACTGTTCTTGACGGATGTGCGGGCGGAGTTGAAGAAGGTGTCTTTCCCGACTCGGGTAGAGACCATTGGCTCTACGACCGTCGTGATTGTGTTCTGCGTCATCATGTCGTTGTATCTGTCGATGGTCGATTCATTTCTTTCATGGTTAGTTGCCAAGGTGATCTGAGGCGGCAGGCGATTGATGAGTGATCTGGCATAGAAGGGCTCTGAGACCTTAGGAGTGGCGCATAATGAAGAATTGGTACGTCATTCATACGTATGCGGGATTTGAGGGACGCGTGAAAACCAGCTTGATAGAGCGTGCAAATCAGATGGGCTTGGTCGAACGAGTCAGTCAAGTGCTTGTGCCGACTGAGGCTGTTATTGAAATCAAAGATGGTAAGCGGCGGACGGTCCGACGCAAATTTTTCCCCGGCTACGTCCTCGTTGAATTGGAGTCGCCGCTTGGGGATGAAACGCTTCAAATGATCAAGGAGACTCCCAAGGTGACAGGGTTTGTCGGGGGTGGGACCGTGCCGATGCCGTTGACCCCAGGGGAAGTCGAGTCCTTGTTGAAGCAAATCGATGTGGGAAAGGTGGAACCTCGGGAACAGGTGAAGTTTATCAAGGGTGACAATGTTCGAATCATCGATGGACCGTTTCTTGGGTTTAACGGCTTGGTGGACGAAGTCGATCAGGACCACAGCCGCCTGAAGCTCATGGTGAGCATCTTTGGTCGATCCACACCGGTGGAGTTGGGATTTTTACAGGTCGAACGGATTTAAATGCAGCAGTCAGTCATTAGCGATTAGCTCTCAGCTTGGCTGAAAGCTGAATGCTGAAAGCTGAGAGCTCGGGAGAGAATTATGGCTAAGGAAGTATCCGCGCAAATTAAGTTGCAGATTCCGGCTGGGAAGGCCAATCCGGCTCCCCCGGTTGGCCCGTCGCTTGGTCAGCACGGTGTCAATATTATGGAGTTCTGCAAACAGTTCAATGCCAAGACCCAGAAGGAAGGAGATAGCATTATTCCAGTTGTTATCACTGTGTACAAGGACCGGACGTTCACATTCATCATGAAGACGCCACCGGCGTCGGATCTTTTGAAAAAGGCCGCTGGGGTCATCAAGGGATCGGGTGTGCCCCAGAAAGACAAGGTCGGCAAGATCTCCAGAAAACAGCTGAACGAGATCGCTCAAAAGAAGATGGCTGATCTGAATGCCGCCGATGTAGAAGGGGCTGCCAAGATTATCGAAGGCACCGCCCGCAGCATGGGCATTGTGATTCAAGGGTAGCGGGTTGGTGTAGGGGAGGGAGATGAAAATGGGAAAGAAGATGAAGGCGTCGGTGGGAAAAGTCGAACCGCGCGTGTATGAATTACGCGAAGCGGTCGAAGCCGTGAAGCAGGCGGCCTATGCCAAGTTCGACGAATCGGTGGATTTGGCGCTCCGGCTGGGGGTTGATCCGAAGCGATCTGATCAAATGGTTCGGGGGACGACGTCACTTCCCCATGGAACTGGAAAGAAAGTTCGCGTGCTGGTGTTTGCAAAGGGAGAAAAGGAGCAGGAAGCTCGACAGGCCGGCGCTGATTTTGTCGGTGCGGATGATTTGATGGAAGAGATCAAGGGGGGCTGGTTGGATTTTGACTGTGCCATTGCGACCCCGGATCTCATGGCTTCCGTCGGAAAACTCGGCAAGCAGCTGGGGCCTCGAGGCCTTATGCCGAATCCGAAGACCGGAACCGTGACCTTCGAAGTCGGCAAGGCCGTGGCAGAGATTCGTAAAGGACGTGTTGAGTTCAAAGTGGAAAAAGCTGGAATTGTCCAGGTGCCGGTGGGGAAAGTGTCGTTCGATGCTGCGAAGTTATTCGACAACGCCTCCGCCATTATCGAGTCTGTCGTGAAAGCTAAGCCGGTGTCGTGCAAGGGGCGATATCTGAAGAGTGTCACGATCTCCAGCACGATGGGGCCGGGTGTCAAGCTGGACGCGGCCGCGCTGATGAAGCAATGGAGTTGAGAGGCACGTTCAACGTGAATGGTTAATCGGTATTTGCCGGACGGGTAACGACGGGAGAGGGAGCGATGAAGAAGGAACAAAAAGCAACGGCGGTTGCGGAATTGACCGAGAAATTTGGCCGCGCGCGGCTGGCCATTCTCACGGAATGCGTGGGGCTTCCAGTCAATCAAGTGACAGAGTTGCGCAGGCAACTTCGCGGTGCGAGGGCCGAGTATCGGGTTGTGAAAAATACGTTGGCCATCCGTGCGGTGGAGGGGACGGCCTTGGCTGGACTCACGGCGCATCTCAAGGGGCCGACGGGGGTCGTGATTGGATACGATGACCCGGTATTGCCGACGAAAGTGCTGAGGGATTTCATCAGCGCGGAAAAACGTGAAGAAAAGATCCGCATGACGGTCGGCGTGTTGGAGGGGAAGGTCGTCCAGCCGGCGGAATTAGCAGCTGTCGCCAAGCTGCCGAAGAAAGAAGTCCTCATCGCCATGCTGCTCTCGGCCATGCAGGGGCCGATCCGTGGTGTGGTGTACACGCTCAATGCTGTGTTGTCAAAATTTGTGAGAGTCATTGCAGTCATTCAGGATAAACGGAAAGAGGAGGGAGACATGTCAGCCACAGTCACGAAACTATCACAGGAAGAATTGATCAAGGCCATCGAGGGTATGAGTGTGCTCGATTTGGCGGAACTGGTAAAGGGATTGGAAGCGCGTTTTGGCGTAACGGCTGCAGCGCCGGTCGCCGTGGCAGCGGCGCCGAGTGGCGGCGCGGCAGCGCCGGCCGAGGAGAAGACGGCGTTCGACGTCATTTTGGCATCGGCGCCAGCGGATAAGAAGATTCAAATCATCAAAGTCGTGCGTGAACTTACCAGCCTTGGTCTGAAGGAAGCGAAGGATCTGGTAGAGGCTGCTCCGAAGCCGGTGAAGACGAGCGTAGCTAAAGAAGAAGCCGATACCATGAAGAAGAAGCTCGAAGAGAGCGGTGCCAAGGTCGAAGTTAAGTAATTGCGTCATTGGTCTCTTGTCATGGGGCGGCCATCGGGCACCGAGGGCCGCCGGGTATCTTGTGACGTCCGGCACTCACCACTAATGTGGAGGAACTAGGAATGTCCGAAACGACTCTGCAAGAGTTCGTGGAGCGGAAGGATTTTTCCCGCATTCGAACAAACATCGATATTCCCGATCTCATCGAGATTCAAAAGTGCTCGTACGAAGAGTTTCTGCAGCTTGAAGTGGAGCCAGAACGACGGAAAGATCATGGGCTGCAGGCGGCCTTGGCGAGCGTGTTTCCCATTCCAGACTACAACAATACGGCGATATTGGAGTTTTCCAGCTATACGCTGGGAACATCAAAGTACAATGAGCGGGAATGTCTTGAGCAAGGCATGACCTTCGCGGTACCGCTCAAACTGCGAGTCCGGCTGGTGGTGTTTGACAAGGAGGACAAGGGCCCCCGGAGGAAGGTGCTCGATGTTCGCGAGCAAGAGGTCTACATCGGCGAATTGCCCCTGATGACGGAACGGGGTACGTTCATCGTCAATGGGACCGAGCGAGTCGTCGTCAGTCAGCTTCACCGCTCGCCAGGCGCGTCCTTTACGCATGATAAGGGGCGTACCCATGCGACCGGCAAAGTGCTCTACAGTGCGCGGATCATTCCCTACCGGGGCTCCTGGCTCGATTTCGAGTTCGATGCCCGAGACATCCTCTATGTCCGCATCGATCGTCGCCGGAAGATGCCGACTACGATTCTTTTGAAGGCGTTTGGTTTCTCAAGCGATGACCTGCTCAAGATGTACTACCCCGTCGAGGAGATTCGGATCTCCAAGGGGAAGATGTATCGAAAGTTAGACGCGGAGATCCACTATGGGCTTCGGTGTTCGGTGGAAGTGCCGGACAAAGGTGGCAAGGAACCGCTGGTGCGGGAAGGCGCCAAGCTGACCAAGGGAGTGCTTGCCAAGCTCAAGGCGGCGGGTGTCAAGGAAATTCCGATGCTTCCCACGGAGCTCATCGGCCGTGCCGTACTCACGGAGTTGGTCGACTCCAAGAAAACACAATTGGCGGAAAAGAATCAGCGGCTGACCGCCGAGATCGTAGAAGCCATCGTGGAGAGCGACGTAGAGGAGTTTAAAATCATCTATCTCGACATGGCGACGGCTACGCCCGTCATCCTCGACACGTTGGAGATGGAAAAGGTCGGGTCGAAGGAAGAGGCGATGGTGGAGATCTACCGCCGTCTCCGTCCGGGTGAGACGCCCTCTGTGGAGACCGCACGGGTGTTGTTCGACAATCTCTTCTTGAATGCCAAGCGCTACGATTTGTCGCCGGTCGGGCGTCTTAAGCTCAACAAGAAACTCGGGTTGGACTTGCCACTCGATCAGCGCACCCTGACGGCGCAGGATATCGTCGAAGTCATCCGCTATCTAGTCAACCTCAAGATGGGGAAAGGCGAGATTGACGATATCGATCACTTGGGCAATCGCCGCGTGCGGTCGGTTGGCGAATTGTTGGAGAACCAGTTCCGCTTGGGGCTCGTGCGTATGGAACGTAGTATCAAGGAACGGATGAACCTTCTCGATATGGAAACCGTCCTGCCGCATGATTTAATCAATGCCAAACCGGTGGTGGCGGCGGTAAAGGAGTTCTTCAGCAGCAGCCAGCTCTCGCAGTTCATGGATCAAACGAACCCGCTCGCGGAAATCACCCATAAGCGGCGCCTCTCGGCCCTTGGCCCGGGCGGTTTGACCAGAGAGCGGGCGGGCTTTGAAGTGCGCGACGTACATCCGTCGCACTACAGCCGCATTTGCCCGATCGAGACGCCGGAAGGTCCGAACATCGGACTGATTACATCGCTTGCCACCTATGCCCGGATTAATGCGTTCGGGTTTATCGAAGCGCCGTATCGCAAGGTCGTCAGGGGACGCGTGTCCGATACGATCGAATATCTGTCGGCGATTGAGGGAGACAAGTACGTGATCGCCCAGGCCAACTCGAAGGTGGATAGCTCGGGACGAATGGTGTCGGAAACAGTGTCGTGCCGCCACGGCGGCAATTTCGTGACGGCAACACCGGACAAGATCGAGTATATGGACGTGTCGCCGAAGCAAGTCGTCAGTGTGGCGACGGCATTGGTGCCGTTCTTGGAGCATGACGATGCAAATCGCGCGCTCATGGGCTCCAACATGCAGCGTCAGGCGGTGCCGCTCTTGATCGCCGAAGCGCCGTTGGTGGGAACCGGGATGGAGGCGGTCGTCGCGCGAGATTCCGGCTATGTAATTCAAGCCCGGCGGACCGGTGTCGTCGAAAGCGTCGATGCCAACCGTATCGTCGTGCGGGGCGATTCGAAGGATAAAAAGAAAGGGAAGGATTCTGGGCTCGACGTCTATGACCTGATCAAGTTTCAGCGGTCAAATCAGAATACTTGCATCACGCAGAAGCCGGTCGTGCGTATCGGTCAGCCGGTCAAGAAGGGGCAGGTGCTTGGCGACGGTCCGGCGATCGACCATGGAGAGCTTGCGCTAGGTAAAAACGTGCTTGTGGCTTTCATGCCATGGGGCGGGTACAACTTCGAAGATGCCATTTTGCTCAGCGAAAAATTGGTCCGCGAAGATGCGTTCACGTCGATCCACATTGAAGAATTCGAGGTGGAATCACGTGATACGAAACTGGGCAAGGAGGATATCACACGCGACATTCCCAATGTCGGCGAGGAAGCGCTCAGAAATCTGGACGAAAGCGGAATCATCTGTATTGGCGCTGAGGTGAAGCCGGGAGACATTCTTGTCGGCAAGATCACTCCCAAGGGAGAAACCCAGCTGACGCCGGAAGAGAAGTTACTTCGCGCAATCTTCGGTGAAAAGGCCGGTGATGTGAAAGACACCTCGCTGACCGTGCCGCCTGGGGTGGAAGGCATTGTGGTCGACGTGAAGATCTTCTCACGCAAAGGCCTCGACAAGGACGAGCGTTCCAAGAGCATTGAAATCGATGATCAAATGAAGCTCCAACACGACCATCACGAAGAGCTGCGGATCATCGACGAAGAAAAGACGAAAAAGATCCGTAAGCTCCTGCTGGGCAAGGTGGTGGGTCGTGATTTAATGGATCCGGACACCGGTGACGTGATTCTGAAGAAGAAGGGCAAGCTGACGGCGGAAATCCTCAAGCGGTTGCTCGACGACACCGTGCGCCATATTATTCTCAGCGATTCGGACGAGCAAAAGGAGTTAGAGGACCTCGAGCGGCGCGCGAAGGAGCAGATCGAAATTCTTCAGATGTTCTATGATGAAAAGGTCGGACGTTTGAAACGAGGCGATGACTTGCCTCCCGGTGTCCTCAAGCTGATCAAAGTCTACATCGCTATGAAACGGAAGATTCAGGTCGGCGACAAGATGGCGGGCCGTCACGGGAACAAAGGCGTCGTTTCGCGGGTGTTGCCGGAAGAGGATATGCCCTATCTGCCGGATGGAACGCCGGTGGAGATCGTGTTGAATCCACTGGGCGTACCGTCGCGTATGAATGTGGGGCAAATCCTTGAAACGCATCTCGGCTGGGCTGCCAAAGCGCTGGGCATACAAGTGGCCAGCCCGGTGTTCGACGGGGCGTCCGAAAAAGAGATCAAGGAGCTGCTCAAGAAAGGAAAGCTGCCGCCGAGCGGACAGAGCCAGTTGGTAGACGGCAAGACGGGCGAGCCCTTTGGCAGTCCTGTGACCGTCGGCTATATGTACGTGCTCAAATTGCACCATTTGGTCGATGACAAGATCCACGCACGGTCTATCGGCCCCTATTCGCTTGTGACGCAGCAACCCCTGGGCGGTAAGGCTCAGTTCGGCGGCCAGCGATTGGGTGAAATGGAAGTGTGGGCGTTGCAGGCGTACGGCGCCGCCTCGACACTGCAAGAATTTCTCACGGTCAAGTCTGACGATGTGCCGGGTCGGTCACGCATGTATGAAGCGGTCGTGAAAGGGGAGCCGTTCCTCGAGCCGGGGTTGCCCGAGTCGTTCAACGTCTTGGTCAAAGAACTGCAAAGTCTGGGGCTCGACATCGAGCTGGTCAAGACGCAAGACTAACCGCGTGTGTGCCGGCTCAAGGCCGGCATCGGAGGAGGTCACTACCTTGGAAGGCGCATACACATTGTTCGAAAAACAGCGGGATTCCGTGTCATTCAATTCGATGCGCATCCGCATCGCCTCGCCGGAAAAAATCCGGTCCTGGTCGTATGGTGAGGTCAAGAAGCCGGAGACGATCAACTACCGATCGTTCAAGCCGGAAAAGGACGGGCTGTTCTGCGCCAAGATTTTTGGCCCGACCAAGGACTGGGAGTGCAATTGCGGTAAGTACAAGCGCATGAAGCACCGAGGGATTATCTGCGACAAGTGCGGTGTCGAAGTCATTCAATCGAAAGTGCGCCGGGAGCGCATGGGGCATATCGAGTTGGCTACCCCGGTCGCGCATATCTGGTTTCTTAAGGGCGTGCCGAGCCGCATTGGGACCTTGCTCGACATGAGCCTGAAGCAACTGGAAAAAATCCTCTATTTTGAAAGCTACGTCTGCATCGACGCCGGCTCGACCGATCTGACGGAGAAAGAGCTGGTGACTGAGGAAAAGCTGCGAGCCTTGCAGTCCGAATTCGGCTCCACCGGATTCAAAGTGGGCATCGGCGCAGAGGCCATTAGGGAGTTACTGCGGAAGATCGATATCAATATGTTGTGGGGCGAGCTCCAGGCAAAAGCCAAGGCCTCAACATCGTCCACCATGAAAAAGAAATACGCCAAGCGGCTTAAAGTGCTTGAGGCGTTCCGCAAGTCAGGAAACAAGCCGGAGTGGATGGTCTTGGACGTCATCCCAGTGCTGCCGCCGGAATTGCGGCCGTTGGTTCCCCTCGACGGCGGCCGGTTTGCCACTTCCGATCTGAACGATCTCTATCGGCGCGTGATCAATCGGAATAACCGTCTCAAGCGGTTGATGGAGCTGAAAGCTCCCGGCGTCATCATCCGGAATGAAATGCGGATGTTGCAGGAATCGGTGGACGCATTGTTTGACAACGGACGCCGAGGCCGTGCGATCCGTGGGCCCAACAAGCGACCGCTCAAGTCGTTGAGTGACATGCTCAAGGGAAAGCAGGGCCGGTTCCGGCAGAATTTGCTTGGGAAGCGTGTGGATTACTCGGGCCGCACGGTCATCGTCGTCGGTCCGGAGCTGCGGCTACATCAGTGTGGGTTGCCGAAAAAGATGGCGCTTGAACTGTTCAAGCCGTTTATCTTTCATAAGCTCGAAGCACGGGGTGCGGCGACGACGATCAAGAGTGCCAGGCGGTTGGTTGAAAAGGAGCGGTCTGAAGTGTGGGATGTGCTCGACGAAGTGATTCGCGAGCACCCGGTGTTGCTGAATCGGGCGCCTACGCTGCACCGACTCGGTATCCAAGCCTTCGATCCCGTATTGGTCGAAGGGAAGGCGATCCGACTTCATCCGCTCGTGTGCGCAGCGTTCAACGCGGACTTCGACGGAGACCAGATGGCGGTCCACGTGCCGCTGTCTGTCGAGGCGCAGGTTGAAGCGCGGGTGTTGATGTTGTCAATCAACAACATTCTCTCGCCGGCCAACGGTAAACCGATCGCTGTGCCCTCCCAAGACATGGTCCTCGGCTGCTATTGGTTGACCAAAGAGCGGCTGGGCTCCAGGGGTGAAGGCAAAGTATTCGGCTCGGCAGAAGAGGTCCGTATCGCCTTTGATGCTTGCCAAATCGACGAGCATGCACGCATTAAAGTTCGGATGGCGGGAAACTTGGTGCAAACGACGGTCGGCCGAGTGTTATTGTCAGAAATCTTGCCGGCGAGCCTCCCGTTCGCGCATGCGAACAAGTTGATGACCAAGAAGGAGATGACAAAACTGATCGATTCGGTCTATCGGCAGACTGGGCATCGGGACACCATCGAATTTTTGGACAAAATCAAGGATATCGGGTTCACTTATGCTACCAAGGCGGGACTATCGATCTGCATCGACAATATGCATATCCCGAGCAAGAAGGAAGATTTCGTCGGAAAAGCCCAGCGGGAAGTGAACGAAATCGAAAAGCAATACTCGGAAGGTCTGATCACCAACGGAGAGCGATATAACAAGGTGATCGACATTTGGGCGCACGTGACCGAGCAGGTCTCCGACGAGATGATGAAGGAGCTAGGAGCCGGAGGCGATTCGAGCAAGGCCGAATCCTTCAATCCGATCTTCATGATGGCCGACTCCGGCGCGCGAGGCAGCTCGCAACAGATTCGGCAGCTTGGCGGTATGCGTGGATTGATGGCCAAGCCGTCCGGGGAAATCATCGAAACGCCGATCACGGCCAACTTCCGCGAGGGGCTCACCGTGTTGCAGTACTTCATCTCGACGCACGGGGCGCGCAAGGGGCTGGCCGATACCGCACTGAAGACGGCGAACTCCGGTTATCTAACCCGCCGGCTCGTCGATATCGCGCAGGATGTGATCATCAACGAGCTTGACTGCGGGACGCACGATGGCATCATCGTCAGCGCGCTGGTGGAAGGCGGAGAAATCATCCAGCCGCTGGAGGATCGCGTGTTGGGCCGGTTGGCCGCGGAAGACATCCGCGACCCCGTGACTGGAGAAATCATTGTGTCGCGGAACGAGGAAATTCACGAAGAGCTAACCAAATCCATCGTCGAGGCTGGGGTCGATCGCGTCAAGATTCGGTCTGTGCTGACGTGTCAATCTGCGCGCGGCGTCTGCCAGGCGTGTTACGGGCGTGATCTCTCACGAGGTCGCCTGGTTGAAAAAGGCGAGCCAGTGGGCGTCATCGCCGCGCAGTCGATCGGTGAGCCGGGCACACAGCTCACGATGCGGACCTTCCACATCGGCGGTACAGCCAGCAAAGTTGTCGAGCAAACCGTGTTGGAAGCCAAGCATGCCGGTCACATTAAGTTCATGAGTTTCGATGCCAAGAAGAATGCCGACATTCATAACGCCGGCATCGCAGTGCGGAACAAGGATGGCGAGTGGGTTGTGATGAATCGCAATACGAAGATCGCGATCGTCGACGACAGCGGCCGTGAACGCGAAAAATATCCCGTCGTGTACGGAGCAAAAATCAAGATCAAGGATGGAGATCTCGTGACCGTTGGACAGAAACTGGTGGAGTGGGATCCCTACTCGCTCACGATCCTCACGGAGGTGGGCGGAAAGGTGGCGTTTGGAGATATCGTCGAAGGCGTCACCATGAAGGAAGAGTTCGACGAAGTGACTGGTTTGTCGCGCAAGGTTATCATTGAGCATACCGGCGCGACGTTGCGCCCGCGCGTGTCAATTAAGGATGAGGCTGGAAAGACCGCGAAGGTGTCCGGCGGATCGGGCGCCGTTGCGCGGTATTTATTGCCGGTGGGGGCGCATATCTTCGTCGAAAAAGGCGCCATGATCTATCCCGGTGACGTGCTAGCCAAGATCCCGCGCGAGACGACCAAGACGAAAGACATCACTGGAGGTCTCCCGCGCGTTGTTGAGCTCTTTGAAGCGAGGAAGCCGAAGGAACAAGCTGTCATCACAGAAATCGACGGCGAAGTCTCCTACGGTGGATTCGTCAAGGGTCAGCGCAAGGTGTTGGTGGACAATAAGATGGGCGACGCGAAGGAGTACTTCATTCCTAAAGGCAAGCATGTCAACGTGCATGAAGGAGATTGGGTCAGGGCGGGCGAGCCGTTGATGGATGGATCAGCCAATCCACATGACATCCTCGATGTGCTGGGCCCCAATGAGCTGCAAAAATATCTTGTGGACGAAGTACAAGATGTGTATCGGTTGCAGGGCGTCTCGATCAACGACAAACACATCGAGATCATCGTGCGGCAAATGCTGAGAAAGGTTCGGATTGAAGACCCTGGTGATACGCAGTTCTTATCGGGCAGCCAAGTCAGTAAGGGCGTGTTTGAGGCCGAAAACCAGCACGTACTCGACAAGGGTGAGACACCCGCTTTGGGCAAGCCTGTTCTGCTCGGCATCACGAAAGCGGCTTTGACGACCGACAGCTTCATCTCTGCGGCCTCATTCCAGGAGACCACGCGTGTCTTGACAGAGGCGGCCATCAATGGGCGAGAGGATAATCTGCTGGGGCTCAAGGAAAACGTCATTGTGGGCCGGTTGATTCCGGCCGGCTCCGGATTTAATGAGTATCGTGATACATTTGTGATCAGTGAAAAGCCTGAAGTTACGGCGCTCAGAGCTGCTCCAGTGGTAGCTGTAGAGGTGTCCTCCGAGGCTTCAGCCGCGGCTGGCGAATGATGACGCGCTATCGGTCTGCTTGACAACGAGAGGCGACATCTCTATAATCTTTTGGCTTTGCGCAGTAGATTAGTATGTGTGCATGATGTTTTTTGAAAGGTTTGAGCGGGATGCCAACGATTAATCAACTAGTGAGGAAAGGCCGCAACCTTGTCACGGCCAAGACAAAGAGTCCGGCACTGAAGTCCTGTCCGCAAAAGCGAGGAGTGTGTCTTCGTGTCTATACTACGACGCCAAAGAAGCCGAACTCGGCTCTTCGGAAAGTGGCGCGTGTGCGGTTAACGAATGGGATGGAAGTCACGACATATATTCCAGGTGTCGGGCACAATTTGCAGGAGCACTCTATCGTCCTGGTGCGCGGTGGTCGTGTCAAAGACTTGCCGGGCGTTCGCTATCACCTGGTCCGCGGTGCACTTGATGCCGTAGGAGTAGCCGACCGGAAGCAAAGCCGTTCGAAGTATGGAGCCAAGCGGCCAAAGTAGGTTGCATCGCAGTGCCTGGTGATGTGCTTGTGGTGCATCAATTAGTGATTGGATAGGAGTACGATGCCTCGTAGTAGATTTCTAGATCAACGTGAAGTACTTCCGGATGTGCGGTATCGCGATAAACTTGTCGGGAAGTTTATCAACATGTTGATGTCCGACGGGAAGAAGAGCACGACCGAGCAGATTTGTTATGGGGCATTCGACGCCATTCAGGAGAAGACCGGCGGTGATCCACTCAAGGTCTTCAAGGCTGCCATTGATAACGTTAAGCCGATTGTGGAAGTAAAGTCGCGCCGTGTCGGTGGTGCATCGTACCAGGTTCCGGTCGAGATCAGACCATCGCGGCGCGTGTCATTGGCGCTTCGGTGGCTGTCGCAGTCGGCGAGGATACGTGGTGGAAAGAGCATGAGGGAAAAGCTCGCCGCCGAGTTGCTGGATGCTTCGAATAACACAGGGGCTGCAGTAAAGAAACGGGAAGACGTGCATCGGATGGCAGAGGCGAACAAAGCCTTTGCCCATTATCGCTGGTAACGTCGTTCTGTGCTGCCGTTGAGCCGTGCTGCGATTCGCAAGCGTAGGACTCATTCATCGCAGCGATGTGTACTGGCTTAACGTGCAGCACAAGCCTTTTTAAGGGACTCACGTGGCTCGGCAAACGTCGTTAGAACATACGAGAAACATCGGCATTATGGCGCACATTGATGCCGGGAAGACCACAACCACTGAGCGTATTCTCTTTTATACGGGAATGACGCACAAGTTGGGCGAGGTCCACGAGGGCGCTGCCACAATGGACTGGATGGAGCAGGAGCGGGAGCGCGGTATCACGATCACGGCCGCCGCGACAACCTGTTTCTGGAGAGACCGCCGTATCAATATTATCGATACGCCGGGTCACGTCGATTTCACGATTGAAGTTGAGCGGTCCCTGCGCGTGCTTGACGGGGCGGTGGCTGCATTCGATTCCGTGCAGGGTGTGGAACCGCAATCGGAAACAGTCTGGCGCCAGGCTGATAAATATGGGGTTCCGCGCATTGCCTGGATGAACAAGATGGACCGAATTGGTGCGAACTTCTACGCCAGTGTGCAGTCGATCATTGATCGACTTGGGGCGAACCCAGTTCCTATCCAGATTCCGATCGGGCGGGAAGCGGGGTATCGAGGTTCGGTCGATCTCGTGAGTATGAAGGCCTACTACTACGACGATGAAACTCTGGGTGCGAAGTACAAGATCGATGAAATCCCAGATGACCTCGTAGGGCAGGCGAAAGAGTATCGGGAGAAAATGCTGGAAGCGGTTGCGGAGTTTGACGATCAGGTCATGGAGAAGTATTTGAATGGCCATCCGCTGGCGGAAGAAGAAGTGCGCCGGGCGATCAGGACCGCGACGATTGCGATGAAGGTGATTCCGGTTGTCTGTGGGTCTGCATTTAAGAATAAGGGTGTCCAGCAGTTGTTGGATGCTGTCGTGGAGTATCTGCCATCGCCACTCGATGTTCCGCCAGTCAGGGGGGTTGATCCCAATACGGATAAAGAGGTTCTGCGAAGGCCATCTGACAGCGAGCCGTTCGCCGCGCTTGCCTTCAAGCTGATGACTGACCCATTTGCGGGGCAGGTGGTATTTTTCCGAGTCTATTCCGGTACGTTGAAGACTGGCACGCCGGTACTCAATGTGACGAAAGGCACGCGAGAGCGTATTGGGCGGTTGCTCAAGATGCATGCAAATAAACGGGAAGAGATTGACATTGCTTATGCAGGCGACATTGTGGCAGCCGTCGGTCTGAAGGGTGCCACGACTGGAGATACGCTGTCTGAAGAGAAAGAGCCGGTCCTGTTGGAAGTCATGAAGTTTCCGGAGCCGGTGATCGCGATGGCGATTGAGCCGAAGACAAAGCAGGATCAGGAAAAGATGGGATTCGCGCTGCAGAAGCTGGCGCAGGAAGATCCCTCGTTCAGGGTCCGTACGGATGAGGAAACGTCACAGACGATTATTGCCGGCATGGGTGAGCTGCATCTCGAGATTATTGTTGACCGGATGTTGCGTGAATTTAAAGTTGAAGCCAATGTGGGTAAGCCGGAAGTGGCATTTCGTGAAACGATTCGCCGGAAGGCTGAAGCGGAATCGAAATATGTCAAGCAGACGGGTGGTCGTGGTCAGTATGGCCATGTCGTATTGTCGGTTGAGCCGTCAGAGTCCGGTAAGGGCTTCGAGTTCGTCAATAAAATCGTCGGTGGTGTGATTCCGAAGGAATTTATTCCTGCAGTTGAAAAGGGTGTGAGGGAGCGGTTGGACGCGGGCGTTATCGCCGGGTATCCCCTGCGCGATGTGCGTGTGACTCTGACGTACGGGTCCTATCACGATGTCGATTCGAATGAAATGGCGTTTAAGATCGCTGGGTCCATGGCGTTTGCCGATGCCTGCAAAAGAGCTGATCCGGTTTTGCTTGAACCGATTATGAAGGTGGAAGTTCTGGTTCCTCAGGATTTTATGGGCGATGTCATCGGTAACCTGAACGGGCGGCGCGGGAAGGTGCAGGGAATGAAGGTGCGGGCGGGTGCGCAGGCGATCGACGCATCTGTGCCACTTAGCGAGATGTTCGGGTATGCCACTGATCTTCGCTCGCGCACGCAGGGTCGAGCAACGTACAGCATGGAATTCGATCGATACGATCAAGTCCCTCGGCAAATTGCCGAGACTATTATTGCAAAGTACCGAGGCGAATAGGGGGCGTAGAGGAGATACGTATGGCGAAGGCGAAATATGAGCGGAAGAAGCCGCATGTGAACATTGGGACGATCGGGCACGTGGACCACGGGAAGACCACGTTAACGGCGTCGTTGACGAAGATTTGCGCGGACCGGGGGATGGCG
>Ga0194128_10006722_pt1 | contig 15373 bp, 13 predicted proteins | sample TA2KigCa65mmetaG_FD_148650 | JGI IMG/M metagenome (GOLD analysis project Ga0194128, IMG submission 148650) | Freshwater microbial communities from Lake Tanganyika, Tanzania - TA2015037 Kigoma Deep Cast 65m | ecosystem: Environmental > Aquatic > Freshwater > Lake | place: Tanzania: Lake...
GGTTTCCTAAACCGCAGGTCGTAGGTTCGATTCCTACCGGGGGCGCTTTGCGAATCGGCTCTCTACCAGGGGATATTACCTGGTAGAGAGCCACGCACGAGGGTTTCGGCGATGGGTCGGATTGACCTCCAGTGACCGTGATTGACCGTCACTTGCCTCTGTCATTGGGAGGAGATTGGGAGGAAGGTCGACCGCGGTGTGCCTCGGTTGGCCCCGGCGCTGAGATAGCGGCTGTCCAGTGCGGGGTTACCCCGTCAACCGAAGGTTGTCGAGCCTTCGGTGAAGCCTGCCGATGCGGTGCCGAGTTCGGAACGGGTGATGGTGAGCGGCAGGTCGAATGTATGGGTCGTCGTGTGGGCGCCGAAGTCGGTGCAGCTTGGGATCCTGATGCTCGTGGTTGCTGCGTGGTGGGGCGAAGTCGTGGCCGGTGCCCGTGTGAGTCTCGGATCCGGACGGCGATGTCACCGGGTGGTCGTTCGGCGGGGGCTTGCGGGATTCCCGAGGTGAGTATGTCGAGGGTCTCGTCGCGGCGGGTTCGCCGCTGTTCGACGCTCTCGTCGACGATGCTGTCGAGGTGTTCGAGGATTGCGGCGCTGCGAGTTGTGGTGGATGGGTGGCGCGAACTCCTGTCATCGGTCGAGCACGAGCCAGACTGCGACTGCGGCGGCCGCGATCCCGGGGATGGCGAGCGGCGTCTGGCCGTGGTCACCCAGGTGAGACCAGTCCAGAGGCCGGCGATGAGCACGGCGAAGCCGGTGGTTGCGCCGTGGACGTCGAGCCTCAGATGCGTGCACGGTCGGGGGCGAGGTTGAGGAAGGGCGGTCTGGGCTGTCGCAGCTCGCCCCGAGCCCCGCGGCTCGACCTCGGGAGACTTGCCCCTCGACCGGCGATACTCCCCGACCTGCAGATGATCAGCCATCCCGAGTGCGCGTGGTGCCGGCCACGCAGCTGGTTGACGCGCCACCCTCCCGCTGCTGAGACAGCGGTGCGTGCTGGTGTGATGAGGGTTTGCGCGCAACGAGAGGACAGTTGTCTCCGTGCCGGTGCTGGCCGGTGTCCGCTGTGTCGACCTCGCTGAGGACCGACGTCATTCCTGGTGGGTTGTGCCGGGCTCAGTCGCGATCCGGTCAGCGATCCGAGCTGCGAGATCGTCGAGTGCGTCGAACGAGAGCCGGTCTGCCCCATCCGGTCGATCGGTGACGGTCAGCCAGATCGCTCTCGAGCCTGGTACCGGTTTGGGTGGTACGCCGTTGCGATCCACCTCGATCAGCAGGTCGTGGACGGGCGCATAGCCTTCGGAGAGGACGACGTCGACGTTGTGCATGTGTTCTGCGAGCAGCCGTCCGATGTCGTGGTGTGGGTCCGCGTCGGGGTCGGGGTGGGCGACCTGACGGGCGAGGAACACAGCGGCACCTTCGGGGCCGACGAGAAGCACGGTGTCGGCACCGGCGTGCTGGTGGCGCCACGAGTCGGACCCTTCCCGGTCGGCGATGTATCCGTGAGAGGCGTGCTTGGAGGTGCCAACTCGCAGTCCGGTGGCGCGGAGCATCGGGATGAGGCGTTCGATGACGGTCGTCTTGCCGGCACCCGAAGGGCCGACGACGGAGATGATGAGCGGGGAGTGGGACACAGGTTCTCCAGAGGTCCAGGTGTGTTCGGGAACGTATCGGGACGTAGGACCCTGGCCGCTCCTTCGCGAGTGGTCGAGTCTGGCACTGTGAGACTAGAGATTACGCGGCGTGCGGAACTCGCGGTCCGTGCTCTCGTGGCGCTGGCCGAGGCCGATCGCGCGGCGTCCCTCGGCCACGGTGGCCCGAAGCTGAAGGGCGCTGAGCTGGCTGACCGTCTGGGGACGACGCTGGCGTTCTGCGGTCAGGTGGTGACGCCGCTGGTGCAGGCGGGTTGGGTGCGCTCAGATCCGGGCCCGACGGGTGGCTACCGGTTGGCCGCATCGGCGGAGGGTGTGAACGTGCTCGAGGTGATCGAAGCGGTCGACGGACCGACCGACGACGGGCGTTGTGTGGTGGCCGGCGCGTGCGATCCGGGTGTCCCGTGTCTGTTGCACCGGGCCTGGCATGTCGGTCGCGAGGAGCTGTGGCGGGTGTTGGCCGAGGTGTCGGTAGCATCGCTGGTGCAACCAATCGATGTGGCGACCGCAGCTGCGGTCTCCGGGAGGTGAGCGAGATGGGAACCGACAACTCACGAGCGCGTGCTGGCGCGACTGCGGCGACGCGTCGCACGGTGGTCGGTGCGTTGTTGTCGATGCCGGTGGTGGCGTGGTTCGCCCGTCGTGCTGGGACCCGTTCGAGTGCGGCGATGCGTCGGCCGGCGTCGCTCGGGGTGTCGGGTGGTTGCTGTGCCGTGTGTGGCAGCGACGGTCATTCGATGCTGTCGTGCCCCGATTCTCCGAGGGTGGTGTGATCGTGACAAGCGCGGAGACGGTGACCGTCGTCCCGGCGAAGGCGCCGGCGGCGGGTATCAGTCGGCGGGCGTTGCTGACCGGTGGTGCGGCGATCGGGGTTGCCGGCGCGGCGGGCGTTGCGGTGGTGACCGATCAGGACATCGGCGCCGAGACGGTGCTGTCGTTGCCGGTGGACAAGGTGGTGCGCACGACGTGTTCGCCGAACTGCACCGGTGGGTGCGGTCAGCTGGCGTTCGTCCGTGACGGCAAGGTGGTCAAGATCCAGCAGGCCGCCGACTATCCCGATCTGGAGTACAATCCGCGTGGCTGCATGAAGGGCCTCTCGTATCACTTGCAGATCTACAACCGGGACCGCGTGCTGACGCCGTTGATCCGTGAAGGTGAGCGCGGCAGTGGCGAGTTCCGGGAGGCGACGTGGGAGGAAGCGCTCGACCTGATCGCGGAGAAGATGACGGCGATCGGTGAGCAGCACGGCTACGACTCGATCCACGTGTTCGGCCAGGTGCCGGGATCGGGGTACGTGCACAAGGGCGCCAACTACCGGGCTGCCGCGACGCTCGGGCTCACACATGGGACCAGCTTCGATCTGAACGGCGATCTGCCGATGGGCATGCCGATCACGTTCGGTGTGCAGAACGCCGAGCACGAAGCGAAGGACTGGGCGAACAGCCGGTTCTTGCTCGTTGTCGGGGCGAACCCGTTGGAGACGCGGATCCCTGACGCGCACTTCTTGTTCGATGCCGTCGAGCGCGGCGCACGGCTGGTGGTCGTCGACCCGACGTTCTCGTCCACCGCGTCGAAGGCCGACTCGTGGTTGCAGATCACCCCGGGGACCGACGCCGCGTTCGCCTTGTCGTTGGCGCAGGTGATCGTCGCTGACGGTCTGGCCGATCTCGGCTTCATGCGCACCTACACCGACGCACCGCTGCTGGTGCGCACCGACACCGGCAAGCGGCTCCGCGAGTCCGACCTGACCGGCGGCGAACCGGAGTCCAACCGGTTCATCGTCTGGGACAAGGCGACCGGCGCGGCGGTCCCGATCCCGTTGGACGTGCTGGGCATCCCCGACGGGATCGACGCGGCCCTGGAGGGCACGTTCGAGGTCGATCTCGCGGACGGCACCACCGTCGCCGCCCGGCCGGGCTTCGTGTCGGTCGTCGAGGAACTGGAGCGGTGGACACCGGAGGCCACCGCGCCGACGACGGGACTCGACCCGGCGATGGTGAGAGCAGTCGCACGTGCGTACGCGACGGAGTCGCCGGCCGCGATCTTGATGGGGGCCGGCTCCAACCACTGGTACCACGGCGACCTGCAGGGCCGGGCGCTCGCGTTGTGTGCGGCGTTGACCGGCAACATCGGCCAGTCGGGCGGCGGCTTCTCGGTGTATGTCGGCCAGTACAAGGTGCGCGTCAAGTGGGGTCCGTGGGTCAACGTCGGTGAGGACAAGGCCAAGACTGTCGCGTCGATCTACTTCATCGGCGGCCCCACCCCCGGCATGCATCCCGACGTCCCGTACCCGGCTGCTGGCTACAAGGGGTTGTTCTGCACGTTCGCCAACATGTTCGTGCAGGCACCGGATGTGAACCGCCTGTACGAGACGTTGGACGGCCTCGACCTGATCGTGGTCGTCGATCATCAGATGACCGACACCGCCGGGTACGCCGACGTCGTGCTGCCGGCGACGACCTGGTACGAGAAGCTCGATCTCACCGCCACCCCGCTGCATCCGTTCCTGCAGCTGCAGCAGCCGGCGATCGACCCGGTCGGCGAGTCACGATCCGAGCTCGACATCTGGAAGGAGCTGATCAGGCGGATCGACCCCGCCAAGTACGAGCAGTTCTGGCAGGTGGATGCCGAGGACGCGATCCGGATGATGCTCGCCGAGGGCGGCCCGGCCGAAGGCATCACCTACGAACAGCTGCAGGAAGGCCCGGTGCGGTTGAACGTCGCCGACCCGGACATCCCGTTCCTCGCCCAGATCCGCGACCTCGCCCCGTTCCCGCCGGTGTCGCTGCCCGCTGCGATCGAGAAGACCGCTGCGTTCGTGCCGACCGGGCGGATCGAGTTCTACAAGGACGAGGACCAGTTCCTCGCCGCCGGCGAACAGGTGCCCACCTACAAGCCACCGTTCGACGACGCCGCCAACCCGCCCGACCAGTACCCGTTGCGGCTGCTGACGCCGCACTCGAAGTGGCGGATCCACTCGAGCTACGGCAACAACCCGTGGATGGAAGAGATCCATGGTGGCAAACCGCCGGTGCTCATCCACCCCGCCGACGCCGACGCTCGCGGCATCGGCGAGGGCGACCTGATCGAGGTCGCCAACACCCGCGGACGCGTCGTCGCCTGGGCGCACGTCACCGATGCTGCGAAGCCCGGTTCGGTCACGTTGCACGAGGGCTGGTGGCCGCGCACGTTCAAAGCCGGCAAGGGCGTGAACGAGCTCACGTCTTCGGCGGTCAACCCGATCCACGAGGTCCACTACGTCCCCAACATGTGGGCGCCGTCGACCGGTTGGAAGGACTGCAACTGCCAGGTCCGAAAGGTCTGAGGTGACGCAATGAGCGATGAACGCATCTCCCCGATCGAGGCGCTCCCGGCAGCCAGCCGCGCGTACGGCACCATCGACGTCCGCTCCGAACACCCCCGCTGGGGCATGGCCGTCGATCTCGAACGCTGCGTCGGCTGCTGGTCGTGCGCCGTCAGCTGCAAGAGCGAGAACGCCGTACCACTCGGCATGTGGTGGAACCGCATCCTCACCGACGGCCCCGCGCTCGACACCCCCGCCACCGACGAACACGGCCGCCACGACCTCCACTGGGTGCCGCTCGCCTGCCAGCACTGCGACGATGCCCCGTGCCAGAAGGTGTGCCCCACCTCGGCCACCTGGACCAACGACGAAGGGCTCGTGCTCGTCAACCAGGACGACTGCATCGGCTGCCGCTACTGCATGGCCGCCTGCCCCTACGGCGTACGCGTCTTCAACTGGGGTGACGCCGAGTACCCCGTCCCCGAAGGCACCGGCATGGTCGCCACCCGACCCGTCGGCAGCGTCGAGAAGTGCACCATGTGCGTCCACCGCCTCGCCGAGGACCAAGTCCCGTCCTGCGTCTGGTCATGCCCCGCGCAGGCCCGTGTGTTCGGCGACCTCAACGCCCCCGAGAGCCGCCTCGTCCAGCTGCTCGGCAGCCGCAACGCCGAGGTGCTACTCGAGGAGAAGGGCACACATCCGAAGGTCTCCTACCTGCAACCGAGACGCCGCCGACCGATCCAGGTGACCGCCGAGGAGGCGTCGTCATGACCACCATCGACCCCACCGCCGTCGCGATCACCGCACCCGGACGCCCGAAGGTGTGGACGATCTGGATCACCGTGCTCGCGGCGGGGCTACTCGTCGGGTTCGGCTCCTTCATCTACCAGTGGAGCCAGGGCCTCGGCGTCACCGGGCTCTCCAACACGATCACCTGGGGCCTCTACATCGTCGCGTTCATGTTCCTCGTCGGCATCTCTGCCGGCGGGCTGATCGTCGTCGCCGGCGCCGAGCTCGTCGGCACCCACCGCTTCGAGCACCTCAACCGACTCGCGGTCGTCTGCTCCGTCGCCGCCGTCGCCACCGCGGCCGGCACCATCCTTCCCGACCTCGGCCGCCCACAACGCGCCTGGAAGATGCTCGTCCAACCGCACCTCACCTCCCCGTTGGTATGGGACATGGCCGTGCTCGGTGTCTACCTCGCCATCGGCCTCATCGACCTGTGGATCCTCACCCGCACCCCCGTGCCAGCCAAAGCACTGCGAGTCATGGCGATCGTCAGCCTCCCCGTCGCCGTCCTCGTGCACTCCGTCACCGCCTGGATCTTCGGTCTGCTCGTCGCCCGACCGTTCTGGAACACACCGCTCCTCGCCCCGCTGTTCATCTCATCCGCCCTCGTGTCGGGCACCTCGCTCGTCGTCGTGACCGCCTACATCACCGAACGGGTCACCCCGTTCCGCGTGGGCGATCAGGCGTATGCCGGGCTGCGGCGGCTGCTCTTGTGGTTCGTCGCCGCCGACGTGTTCCTGCTGTTCACGGAAGTGATGACCACCTACGTGTCCGGGGAGCCGGACCATCGAAACCAGCTCGACATCCTCCTCACCGGACGCCTCGCCCCCGTGTTCTGGAGCGAGGTCGGCCTCGGTGTGGCGCTCCCGGTCCTGATGCTGCTCTCTCGCCGCGGCCGCCGCTCGACCACGCTCGCCATCGCAGGAGTGCTGCTCGTGCTGGGCGTCTTCGCGAAACGCATCAACATCCTCTTCGCCGCTGAGTTCCAGCCACTCGTCGGCCTCGCCCCCGGCATCCCCGGCGGGCGACCCGGCCAGCAGTTCCGACCCGACGAGATCTACCTCCCCTCCTGGGTCGAGATCGGCGTGCTGATCGGCATGACCTCGTTCTTCCTCACCATCGTCACCCTCGGAGTGCAACGCGCCGTCCTCCCACACCACGACGCCGACACCTGACGATGGCCAGCTACTACCCGATGCAACGCCTGCGCCCGCTCGGCGCGACCGTCTGGGCTGGAGCACCGCCCGTCGCGTCCGGCCGTGTGTGCCCGTCTCACGGTTGCTAGCCCCGCGGGATGTCGAGAGCGGTGAGGGCGATTTGGGTGGCGTTGTGTGCGACTTCGGCGAGGAGGCCGGGTGCGGCGCTCTGGTCGGTTGCGATGGCGAGTGTTGTTGAAATCGAGCGGTGCCCCATTCGTTCCTGCACCACCTTCGGGTCGTGGCCTTCGGCTACGAGCATCGTGGCATGGGTGCGGCGCAAATCGTGAAAGGTAACTCTGTTTAGTCCAGCTTCTTTACAGGCAGGCATAAATATGCGTCGGCGAAAATTTGAGTAGTGAAGTGGCATGCCGTTTGGACTCGTGAACAGGGGAGACTGCGCGTTGGCGCCGGTGCGACCGGTGTCGGCGATGTGTTTTGAGACCCTTATAGAGTCTTCGGGGTCGAGTTCAATCTCGCGCACGCCGGCGTCAGTTTTGCTGTCGGTGATGGATACCAAATTTTTGAATGGTTTGAAATCGCATATCTTCATGCTTGCGAATTCTCCCCAGCGCACGCCGGTGGCGAGCACGAAGTGCACCGAGTAGGTGTATGCGGGGTCAATTGCCTCGATTAGAGACCGACACTGTTCGGGGTTCAAGGGTTTTCGGAACACTTCTTTGGGTTGGGGAATTTTGATGCCGTGGGTTGGATTACGCGTGATGATGTCTTCCAACACCGCGGTGTTAAAGATGGGTCGCAGTACGTTCATGTGGTTGATGATCGTTCTCGGCGCGAGCCCGGACTTTTTCCACGAATTCACCGCCGCCTGGACATCTGTGTGCCGAATCTTGCCGATCGCCTTTGAGCCAAACGCGGGGATCAGGTATTTTGACATGATTCCGTCGCGGCGGCGGATGGTCGTCTTCGAGTGATCTAGCGAAGTGAACACTTCGGGGGCGAAGTCCTCAAATTTGACCTTCGCGCGCCGGTCGTCGATTAGGTGCCCGCGATATTTGGCCGTTTCCACTTCGCGCTTATGCGCCACTGCGTCGCGATAGCTGCGGAAGGTTTTGGATGCTTGCGTGCCATCAATACGCCGCCACTTGGCGATGTAGCGGCTCCCGCTCTTTGTTTGAATCTCGAAAACCCCTGCCTGTTTTTTCATGATGCCCCGACTGGTTGTAAGCCCCACGAAAGACCGTTTTCAATAAACTTGTTGAGGTCGCTTCGTCTGAAACGGATATCCCCAAAGACCCTTATGCAGGGGATTTTCTTTTCACGGCGCCATTTATGAATAGTGGATTTACTCACCTTGCAGTAGTCGGCTGCTCCTTGAACGTCAAGTAGCGGGTCGTCGGCAAACATATCCATGTTTTGGTCGTCGATTGGATTGTTGCTCATTTCTCCTCTCTGTTTTCTTTGGTTATGAAACCTTTTCGTCGTGCGGCCGCGATTCTTTTTTCCGCTGTTGACACGCTTATGCCGAGGGTTTCGGCCACGGCACGCTGGACGGGCTGGTTGGCTTTATACGCCGACATGAATATTTCGGCGACGATCTTGAGATCTTCGTCGGTATGGGTTCGGCCCTGGTGGGCTGACTTGCTTCGAAGTTTGCGGCGCGTGCGCGAGAATTGTTTCTCTTCGCGCGCAATTTCGTCTTTGAATAGTTTGTTGATTTCAATGTCACGCAACACTCGCCGTGTCAGAGGCGTCGAGCCTATGGTCGGCGAAATAGAGATTGCCGAGATGAATGGTCGACCATTACTTGATTTGAACTCGGCGGCGATCGTCCATTGGTTGCCGTTGGTGTCGACGAAGACGGCTTCGGCGTCGAAAGCAGTCTTTTTGTATGGAGTTGGCTTTTTCTTTGATGTCACTATCTGGCCCTATCTTTGATGTGAGTGCACCATATCCCGCCAAAGTAAGAAAAACAACCTGTACCGTTGACCCGAAAAGAGACAGATATTGGACCTGGATGTTTGGTAAATGACCAACCCGTGTATATCGATGCATCAAACGAGTCAGTAATAACAAGGTGAGTGGTTTGTCTAAATTAGGGGATGGGGTCTGACTTGGAAATTGATTCAGCTGTCGATGAGGGAGTGCTCCAGTATCTTCAAAATCCGCAAGATTTTGTTAAAAAGAGCCTCGTAAAACCATGTCCTTCGTCCGAGCAAGAGAGTTGTTTGGCTGAGGTTCGAGATTTTCTTACTGGGGATGAGAGTATTTTTGTTTTAAGTGGTGCTGCTGGTTCTGGTAAGTCTTATTTGATACCGCTTTTTGAAGATTTGGCACTTGCCTCTGGTCGCCGAGTTGAAGTTTGTGCGCCAACTGGTCAAGCCGCAAAAAGACTGCGGGCTCGAGGCCTCGCAGCATCAACGGTGCACCATGTTTTATATGGAGAGCCGATTGTGAGTCAAGACCCGACCGAGGATAAGCCGCCAACGTATTGGTTTAAGTTTCGAGGATTATCAACTGACACGGTTTTCATTGTTGATGAAGCGTCAATGATTGGAAACCAGCCGTATACAGAAGAAGAACGAAAAGAGTCTGAGGTCATCTTTGAAGATGGCGAGTTACTTAACGACCTTTTGCGAAACATCAATGAAAAAAGTTTAAAAAACAAAATTATTTTTATCGGCGATCTTAATCAATTGCCGCCAGTGAAGAATTCATCTTCGCCGTGCCTGGACGCAAATTTTCTGAGAAGCGAGGGATTTCAAGTCAGAAATTTTAATTTGTCGGTGATTCATCGCACAGATGAGACCTCACAAATAAGAAAAGTTGCTGAGTTCTGTTCGGTTGGCCAAAAGCTCGCAGTTTTCCCAAGTATTTGGGAACGTAAGGGTGAACTTGAGCGGGTCGCCGCCTTCAGCGATATCGCTAAAGAGCTAGCAAATGGTTTCGCGACAGGTGACACAGTGGCAGTGGTTGGGACAAATCAGCTCGTTGATGCCTATTCGGGATTAGTAAGAAAACAAATCTTCAGTGGTCTTGAAAGCACTAAAGAGAACTTAGGTTGTGTTCTACCCAATGATCGGATGGTGCTATCTCGACAGTGTCCGATGTTTTTTATGAGGACCGGCGATGAATTCGCCATCGCACAAAGGCATCCCGAAAAAGATGTGCTGATATCCGGTGTTCGCGGCGCTAAAGATCTGAAATTACAATTCGTGACGGCCGTGATCGAGGAGTTCGGCAACAGATATGAATTCAGAACCTATATCGTTAAGGAGGCGCTCACTAACTTGACCAGCAATTCGGAGATAACTCAGGTCTTGTGGGTCGACTACTTACGTCGGTGTCGAAAAGAGAACATCAATGAAGACATTTATCTTTCGGCTTCAATGGTCAGGAATGACCCGTTTTTTAATGCACTTCGAGCAAAGTTTTCATACGCTCGAACCTGCCATAAAGCGCAGGGTGGCGAGTGGCAAACAGTTGTTGTGGACGCGATTGATCCAATGGCGACTTCGCCAGCATGGGGCTACACGGCAACTACTAGGGCTTCCAGTCGATTAATCGTTGTCACAAAGATTGATAAAAGCCACGTTGTCACGGCAAATGCTGCCGTCAGTGATGAGGCAGTCGAACGAATTCTGGGTCAGATTCGTGAATGTGGAGCCACGGTTGATTTTTTAAAAAATATTGATTACGGATGTCAGATTAAGGTCTCGCTAGCCGACGCAGATAAGAGCGTTGGTTTGGTTAATTTGTATTTCAGCGACGGTGCATACTCAAACTTTGTGCTGACTGGGCAGTGGGACCAAGCCAAGAGAGAGAAGTTCAGCGCAATAATTTTATTGCTTGAGGCCAAGAGCCCACCGCCATCGACACAAGATTTCGAAGTTCCACAGTTCGTGCAAAAGTTGCTTGAACGCATGAAGGCTAAAGCGATGACGTCTCACGGGGTTGGCTTGACTTGGACGTTTTCCGAGAGTTGGACCGTAAAAATTGTGGCAAGTAAAGAAAACAAAGAGGGTTCGACTTTTTACAGCTTTGGATCGAAAAAGAAAGGTTTAACCCAGGAAAAAATTGACGGAAAGCATCAACGGATCGGTGATTTAGAAATGATTGAGTTGATCAGGACGCTCACGGAAACGCGGGGGATTTAGTGGTCATGCCAGCAACGGCCTTTGAAGTCGCGACCGAGATCACTCGACTACGTAAGTCTGGTGCATGGCAGGAAGCGCTAGTGCTCGGTGAGCAAGAAATTTTGAATTTTCCCGGAAATATGCAGGTGAGTAGTGCCCTTGCGTGGGCGATTTATGACTCGATAAAAAATGCAGACAAGGAAACTTTGAATCCACAACTGGTTAGCAAGTCCGTGCGCCGCGTGAGAGAGATTACGTCACCAAACATATATGGGGATATCTCCGCATACTCAATGACGCTACTGAAGGCGACATCAATGTTAAATGCAACAAATTCTTCAAGAATTGCACTGGATCTTTTACTAGAGGCTGATGTTCGCCAACTATCTGTCAAACCGTCTGAATTTAGTGGTAAAACAACGCCTAGCCATGCGGCAAGGTGGTATTCAGAAATATCTAAGTGTTATCTCAATCTAGGTGAGTTGGATAGTCTTGAAAAAATTTGTTCTGAAGCTTTAAGCAGCAAAGTTCTGAGTTCTGAGTCAGAGCGGAAGTTTTTCAGGTATCGACGAGCACTTGCACTTGAGTCTTCGAATCCTCAAGAAGCAATTGCGGAGATGGATCTTTTTCTAAAGGTCTCAAAAGATTGGTGGGCCCATCAAATTAGGGCTCGAATACTGGGCAAGATTGGCAAAATAGAAGAATCAATTCGGTCATTTCGCGCGGCCTTGGGCAGTTTGCAACCTCGCGACTATGAGCGTGCGGTGCGACTGTTAATTGAGTTTGCCGAGGTTGTCACTGATGAACAAACCAAAAAGGATTTAGTGCAAGCGGTCCGTGCAATTAGGTCGGCAAAAAAATGGAGCGCAGACAAAGACGCAGAAGAATTCGCAAGAAGCCTTGACTTACCAGAAGTAGATAAGTTTGACTTTGGTGCTGTCATAAAAAAATACGCGGACAAAGGAAGTACCTCGGCGAAGTTGAGAACTTATGATGGCGCGGGTCCTAAGAAAATAGTTCGCGCCGAAGCGGTCGGCTTTGTTAAGTGCATTCTCCCTGGCAACAGGCATGGTTTCGTCAATATTGCTGATGTCGGGGACTGCTACTTCAGAGGAACTGATAATCCAAAAATTGCGTGGCCACCATCTTTGAAAGCGAAAGTCACAGGCACTGTTGTCGAGTCATTTGACGCAAAGAAAAACCGCGTCAGCTATAAATTTATAGACGGCTCGATTGATGTTTAGCTAGCCAAAGTCTGAACCATAGAAAGTGGGGACCGTACAAAAATTGGACAGGTCTAAAAAATTGTTAAGTGCCCCACTTAGTTCGGGCGGAGTCGCGAGGGAATCCCTTCAAATTCGGCAATCTCTATGTCGGCTACGACGTTGTACCCGTCGCCACGCTGAAACTTGCGTATTTTGCCGCTGAGAATCAGCGTGTCGCCGGCTCGCGCGTCGCACAGGTCTTGTGCGTCGCCGAAACCCATTCCCTCCATCGGATAGACGTTGGCATACCAGTGATCCGGGTGTCGCGGTGTGCCGAAGTCGATCACAACGGACATCATGAAACCTTTACGCGTAGCCTTTCTTTTGGCGGGCAGCACTACTTTTGCGTGGAGTTCGCTAAATACGACTGGCATGAAATTCCTCGACTACCCAAGCTCTTTCTTCTCTTCTTTGTTTCTATATCGCCTCAGTTTTGCCTTTGACAACAAGAAAAAGAGGAGAGTGTTTAGAGATTACGTTAAAAATTTATTTTCCAGCGCAACTATTGAAAATTCTTTCCACGGTTGCAGGAATTCGCGTCAGTCCTTTCTGGCCCGAAAAACAAGTGTTTAATTGCTCGCAGGCGACGAATCAACCAAAAAGCGGGGCGCGGTCGCCGAGGATGGTCTCGGCGACGAAAAAATCGCCCTTCCACGCAAGGTGCCCTTTTGGGCGAGGGGGATTCTGTTGGCTAGGTTGCCAATATGCGGAAACGCAACTTTGTATATCTGTACTCCGATTCCAATGGCAAACCGATATACGTCGGCTACGGCAGCACCGCGCAACGGGCTTTGAGCCACAGCGGAGGAAGCCACAACAGGCGTTTGAAAAGATGGCTGGAGAAGGGGGATTTCGACCTTCGGATAGCGGGCCCGTATGCGACCGAGAAAGAGGCCAAGGCGGTCGAGGCGGCACTGATCTCGTCAATGCAGCCAAGGTTCAACATCGCCCCCGGCGACGGACCCAAGTTCCTACCCGTCGGGGTACCAGCCCACCTCGGGGAACGACCAGCGATGAAACCGCTCACACTTCGAGAGCTCGGCATCAAAGGCAAAGGTGCTCTGCTTGTGTATCTCTCACCGGGCGAATATTTGCGCGACGGGCGACGAAAGTTCGACCCGGCGCTGCCGTCCGACCGCACAGCCTTCAAAAACATCGAGAAGAACTGGGACCTCTCGGGCCTGATTGATATCTGGCGACGCCGACCCGACCTCATGCCCCGAACGATCCTCGGCATCCACGGCAAGGTGGGCCACCGATTCGTCGTCGGATCCTTGGAGATTGACCGTGAACGGCTCTGCGACCCCCGTAACCGTCGTTACGCCGACCGCTGGCCACGGGCGAGGTGGAGAGTCCCCGTGGTCGACTCAACGAACCTGGACCACGCTGACCTGCGCGGAAGGCGGGTCGACAAGGTCGTGTTCGGGCCATTCAGCCACCAACTCCACATCTGGATAGATAGGAAAGGCCGACGCAGGCACTGAGGCCGCCAAGCCGAATGTTCCAGGAATTGATTGTATATCACCCTCAAACATCAGCACCGTGTCAACACCGTGTCAACAGGAGCAGAGTGAAACCGATTGAAACGGGGTTAATCCAAACACCAGAAATCTCGGGAAAACGGGAGCCCAGTGAAACCGAGTGAAGCTGAATGACCGTGGATAGGTATTCCTAAACCGCAGGTCGGAAGTTCGATTCTTCCCGGGGGCGCAAGTAAGTCAAGGGATTTCCTTGATTGGATGCGGGTCTGCGTCGCTCGTTATTCACCACTGTTCTCCACTGCTGGTGGAGTTTCACGTGGAGTTTCTGGGGGCATTTTCTCGTGGACCCAAGATTCGGCTCTTTCAATCGGTTGTTGGCTTGCAAACAGAACTCGTTCCACATCAGGTGGAGAGACCGAAATCTCCGCCGCCCATCCTCGAAGCAGAGCGAGGTAGTTCTGATACGCGCTCGGGTTCCAAGTCTTAGCCGATATCGCAACCCCCGCCAATTCCAGTAGAGCTCGACTTACGACGGCGTCAAGGATCAGGGGCAGTTCGATTGGAGGACGCTTGGAGATGAAGTACAAGTACTTCGTACCAAATGCTGGTCCAAGAAAGGTAAGCCGAGACTCTTTCGCCAGGTGAATGTAAGAACGTTCTTCATTCTCCATGGACTCCGCATTCGCTGTGCGAAGAAGGCGCTGGGCGGCATCATGGTTCTCATTCAGGACCCGGCTCGTCCTCCAGGGGCCATAGCCAGTTGGACCGTAGCCCCACACCATCGAGATGAGAAACGCTTCTACGGCCTGACATTCGCCCCGCGACGCCTGTTGAGCACGGTATTGCACATCTCTTCGACTTATCGGATTCGGCAAGGAATCGAGAAACTGTGAGTAGCTCGGTAGTTGTTTCTTCCACGACTTCTGACTCCACAGGATTGGCGGTTGGGGAGGGCGACCTGCCCGATCCCATCGATTCGTCAGACTGCGTATGGGATCGGGGACCATTTCGGCTCACTTTGGGGTGGCTTGTGGGCCGCCCATGCGAATGACCGTGAGCAAATCACCTTGGCATGAAGACCTTCAAGTGAGTAGATGGCGACGCCCCTCTTGTCGTATTCGAGGAGTGCCTGTGCACTCGTGAGCCGACTCTTGATTGCGGTCGGAGATGCGTCGCAAACGAGGCTGTCCCCGGCTCGTAGTGGCATCACTGTTGGAGCATCTAGTCCGACATAGCCAACGACGGCCACTATTCTGCTGCGGCGCCGAGAGGCGATGTCCTTACTAATCCCTGCCCAGGGATTTGGTTTTGGATATCCGCTCACACCATGCATGGTATTCCAGATACCAATTGTGAGCTCCTTGACAGTTAGGTGCTCCCAAGAAGACGAGACTGGGAAGCCAGCATCATGGCTGGCTCCCCAAGGTGTTGGTGCTATCTCGGTGTTCGCGCGAGTACGTCGTGCATGGCCTCGACGACCAGTCCACCGCTTTCGTCAAAGAACATCGGCGGATTGTGGTGACACCATGTCTGAACAGAATCAAACCTGCCCGTTTGGTAGTTCAGGTTTTCGCGGGGTAGCGACGCCACGCG
>Ga0194128_10006724_pt1 | contig 15371 bp, 18 predicted proteins | sample TA2KigCa65mmetaG_FD_148650 | JGI IMG/M metagenome (GOLD analysis project Ga0194128, IMG submission 148650) | Freshwater microbial communities from Lake Tanganyika, Tanzania - TA2015037 Kigoma Deep Cast 65m | ecosystem: Environmental > Aquatic > Freshwater > Lake | place: Tanzania: Lake...
AGTATTGTATCTATGGACAATTCCAAGCCCACCCATGCGTGCTATAAGGATAGCCATTTTGGTTTCGCAAATAGTATCCATTGGCGAAGCAATAATTGGAAGTTCAAATAATAGACCTCTATCTTGGTCTAACCAAGACTTAAGACTTACTTCTTTGCGAGATTCAATATCACTATATTGTGGTACCAATAATACATCATCATAAGTTAATGTCTCAACAAATTTTGGCACGTTGTCATTCATTTTTTGGTTCCTCACATTTTTTCATCAATATATTTGTCTAATTGCTTTTTAAAATATGTCTCAGTAAAACCTGTACGTTCATCTGGTTTCTCTGGATATTTCATAAGGTAGGCTCGCTTTGTTGCGTCGTCCTCTTTTGGATTTACAATATAAACTTCTGGTACACCATCAACAACAAAAAACTTAACAAGGTTTCGTTGAGTGACCGTATTAACATTACCAAAATTAAACTTATCAGAATACTCGTCTGCAATGTTTTCAAATATTGATTTAAAACCTTTGCAGAGAGGACAAGAAGAAGTTGTAAACTTAAGTACAACAGGTTTGTCAGATGCCATTACGGTATCTTTGAAATTTAAGAATGTTATTTCTGTTACGTTACTTTGTTTTGGTCTTATCATTTTGTAATACCTCAATATATCTATCTAAATACCACCTAGCTTTCTTCAAGTCTTCAAGAGCATCATTTTTATGTTCTGCCCTTGCAACATACTTTACCACATTACCTAGATGAAAGCCAAGCCCCCAATCTTCAATAATATCAATTACTTCATACTTGCCAGTATTATAATGCTTTGGATGGTTTACTGCTTCTTTAGTTATGGGCTTAGTCTCATAAAGTGGGCTAGAACAACCCGCGACCGCATTTGTTATATCATCCATTGAATAACCCCCTTGCTTCATCTTCAAGATACGCTTTAACGCTAGTCCAACATTCGGGACAATATAGATCAACCCTTTCGCTCTGTGCATAAACTGTGACAGACCATGTTGTAACGTGTTCGCGGTTCTTTTTATCATAATTTATTTGGCATCCTGTACATTTATTGCCCATTTTTCCAAAGAGTAATAACTTTTCTTGAAGATCAGGATTTTCTCCATTTTCTTCAGCCTTCCTTCTTTGCTTTCTATTCATAAATTAGTCCTTCTACATTATTGACTTTATCCATTTTATCCTCTCTATATTTCTTTGCCTTTACAATCCATCCTACCATACTTTGGTGGCACATACAATGTGTCTCCTCCAAATACAACAACCATTGATGGAAATGGTGCTGAATTTGCAGAACCACCAAACTTTAATCTACCTTTAATAAAAAAGATTTGGTTTGCTTTAGTGCAATAATCATGGAAAAACTTAGTATCAGTTCTTGCAGCAACAAGCATAACAACAGTTGTGTTTGGCTTTTTACTTTCTTTAAGTGCTTTTTCAACCCATACTTTTACATTAGAATAGGGAGGATTTACATATACTGTATTTCCTCCCCAATCTTGTGAAAGTCCATCATCTTGTTGTGTAAAAAACTTTGGACATTTAGCATTTTGTGCAGTAGCACATGGGTCAAGAGTGAAATTGTAACGAGTATTTAACCCATCATAAAAGTCTTGTGCAGTTGCCCACTCGTCTTTAGCAGAAGAAAACATAACTTGCTGAGATTGCTTATTCATCGTCCTGTGCTACCAAACCCACCATCACCACGTTCTGTAGCCAATAGTGAGTCTACAAACTCAAATGGTTCTGTTGAGATTTTCTCTGGGATTGCTTGTGCAATTCTGTCACCTTTATTAAAAGTAAAGGTAAGATTAGAAGTGTTGTGAAGAACCACTTTCCACTCTCCTCTATAACTTGAATCAATTACTCCTGCAAGAACATTTACGCCACTCTTTACTGCAAGGCCAGAACGAGGAGCAACACGCATGTAATATTCTGGACTAAATGATGTGGAAATACCTACAGGCACGGCTTCTCTCCGTCCGGACGCAATTGAACCCTCTTCTGTGGCATATAAATCAAATCCAGCGTTACCATCGGCACGCTGTTGAAGATTAATAAATCCATTCATTTTCATAACTTTTAGATTAAGACTCATTTATCCCTCTTTTTCTTTTTAAAAATAATAGCTTCATCTGATGGTTTCGAGAGCCCTCCCTTAGCGTTTTCCAAAAAATTTGTCAAAGAATTTGTCCAATCCTTGGCATCTTGTACGATAAAGCGATTTTTAGCTTTCGGCCAATCTTCAATGATTTTATTCCACACTTCAATAGGAATTTGAATCATGGCTTCATCATTAGACACTTCAAATTCGTATCCAGTAACTTGAAGATACACATTTCCACAATCAAAGATTTCTTGATATAAATGGAAATTTGGACCGTATGTTAGTGTGACTTTGGTACTCATGCTGCCACCTTGTTATACATATCACAATAACGGAAGAGTGCAAGCTCTTTCATCTTGGCTTCAATCATAATATCTACATCAAGACCATAAGTGTCAATATAGCCATACACATAGTCAGAATGTGCTTGAGCAGGACACTTAATCTTTTGCTCTGTGGCACGGGATTCAGAATAGTGTACGACAGGCTTGATATTACCCCATGTAGAAGCAGCTAAGTGTAGTGCATCGCGTACTGAAAGGTTACCAGCGTTAAGTGAATGATGATGATAGTCAAAGACAATTGGTATACCTGTATGCTTGTGTACTAGATTATATAGTTCCTCTGTTGAATACAAAGAAACCTTATCATCATTCTCAAGCGTAAAGCGAGAGCGAATCTTCTCGTCAAGAAGCTCAAAGTTGCGTAGGAACTGTGCAACAGCCATAGGCTTGTTCTTGTACGTTGCACCAACATGAATATTAATCTTATTGTAATGCGTGCGAGATAGGCCCATAAGGTCAAAAATATCAGCGTGTACCGTTAGGTCGCGGATAGTATTGCGCGTTACATCGGGGTTAGATGATGTAAGTTTGTTAAATGGGCCGGGATGGAAAGTAAGTCGCTGATTGGTGGAGGTAGCATATTCACCACATTTACGAAGCAAATCTGAAATACGCTCAATGTTCGGGAGAGTATAAACACCATATTCGGATGCCCAAGGAAACATATCGGAGGACATACGGTAGAACCGAATTCCGTTTGTTGTATTCCATTGTAGAATCTTATACAAGTCCACGATATTCTGTTCGGCAAGTTGTGCAGCGTAATTAATACCCCGTTCATCGAAAGTCTTCCTAATCATTGTCCGATTTGTAGTTACCTTGCGCTTGGCAGGAACATCGGAAAGAGTCATATTATTACAGGCATAACCCAAGTTCTGTGTAGACATTAGAAACCCCTTGTGCATAAAGACTATAACACAAGGGGTTTCGGGGGTCAACAAGTTTTTTTCATCTAGTTATAAATAGTCAGAATCAAAGATAGCGTTCCATTTTTTTTCTAAAGTATAACTAACTCCAGAATGTAATTGGTGTGCATTATCCTCAAGCCAATCTTGGTCTACCCATTTATAATCATCATTTTCCCAATCTAATCTAATTGGTTTTGATTCAAATGCATCTGTTACTTTTATAATGAAAGTTGTATATTTAAAACCGTCTTCATCATCTTGATATATTGTCTTATCAATTACATCATATTTATCTAGGCTTAAACCACACTCTTCTTCTAATTCACGAATTGCTGAGTTTAGTGCTGTTTCTCGTCCATCGATGGCACCGCCGGGAATTCCCCAAGTTCCACCTTCTGTTACTTCTTCGGAACGTAACAATAACAAAACACGCTCGCCTGTGGTAAGCAAAACGCCACTTGCTTTCTTACCCCAATGGCCTTTATGGGTAAACTGTATTTCCCTCAAGGCTTCTTGGATTAAAGAAATCAAATGGCGTTTTGTTAGTTTCATATGATTATATAGTCTTATGCAATCATTTTAAGCTGATTTGTTACAGAACGAACAGAAAAACCCCAAGTAGCGTCATAATTTGGCTTTGCCATATAAACACGATTCTTGTGAACATGCTCGTTTGGCTTGACGCCCCAACAACGTAGTTGTGTGAGCTTGTTTGTATCGTCAATAACTTCAAGAACAAGATAATCCTTGCCTGTAGCAGTACGCCTCTTAATTACGTTACGAACGATAAACCAAGCTACTCCAAGCTCTTCGTCGTATTCTCCGATGGGTGGGATATATTTTTCTTCAAAACGTTTCGCCACATCAGTAGGGAGAACCATAGAGACAGGATATTCACCCGTAAGGTCCGTAAGATATTCGATTTTCTCTTCATCACTAAAATCTCCTTCTGGCTTATAAAGCTCAATGTTTTCATTAAGTTTCTTCTTGTTTTTTGGACGGTCAACTGCAACCGCAGACCAGAAGTGCTTGGCACCTGTAAAGCGGCTATCAATCAGACTATTGCAAGCACCAGCACGAATAAGAACATCAAGAGCCTTCTTGTTGAATTTACTATAAGATACTGATTCTGTAAATAGCAATTCTTCTGCACTCTTGAATGGACGATTATTCATAATCTGTTCCATCGCTGCTTCACCAAGGCCCTTGATGCAAGTAAGGGGTTGAATAAACTCCATACCATCATCAGAGATTCCCCAATTAGTACCAGATTTATTGATATCAAGTGTGGAGATTGAGTAGCCAAGAGACTTGACTAGGTTGATTGCCTTCTCTTTACGATTGATTTTATCGTCCTTGTTCTGGTCTTGCTCTGACTCTTTCTCCAAAAAGGCACAAAGCCATTCTGATTCAAAGTAAGTGGCAAGCCAAGCACATTGATATGAGAGAATCGAATAGCAAACGGCATGGGACTTATTGAAACCGTAACCCGAAAAATACTCAAAGGCTTCCCAGAGTTGCTGTGCAGCCTTCTCCGTAATGCCCTTATCAATACAACCAGTAATGAACTTGCCATGAATCCTGTCTTTCTCTTCAAAGCCCTTGCCCGTACCTTTCTTGATAAGTAGTTTACGAAGCTTGTTACCATCCTCAAGAGTAATGTCCTTTCCAAGCTTGTGAGCTAGAAGTGCAATTTGCTCTTGGAAGATAAGGAAGCCATAAGTCTCCTTTGTAACTTCCTTGATTAGAGGATGCCCATAACGAACCTTGAATGGGTTTTCTTTCGCATCAGCAAATTGTGCATCAACGTTTGCAGAAAGTGGGCCGGGACGGTAAATCGATGTAATAGCAGACAAATCGATGATATTGTTTGGCTTTACACGCTTACAAAAATCCTGTGCGCCACGCTCTGTAAATTGGAAGATACCAGCCCACTTGCCAGCATGGAAGATATTGTCATACACCTTCTTATCAGAAAGATTAATTTTCTCTGGGTGCAGATTGTCCTCATAGAACTTACGAACGTCATCAAACGTTGGATTTGGGTTATTATGGTGACGTTTCAAGATATGACGAATTGCAGTTTCAATCATCTTGAGAGTTGCAAGGCCAAGAATATCGAACTTAATGAAACCCATTGGTTCAAGGTGACGAACGTTCTGACCTTCTGACCAAGGTGTTTGACGAACACCGTCAGAGTTAATCAGAGGCATATATTGATCAAGATTCTCGCCAACTACGACACCACCAGCATGACGGGAACATGAACGGATTTGACCATATAGAACGTCAATGTGGGTAGCAATATGTGGATACTTCTCAAGAAAATCCTGTAGGGACTTGGAGTATTCCTTAACTTCCTCAAATGTTGGAGTATAAACACCAGCCTTCATACCGTGAGCCTTCTTGGCAAGCGGAGTTGCCTCGTTCATCATCTTGCTAGTTACATCGTTAACTTCCTTGAATGAAATATTGTAGAACTTGCTGATATCCTTGACAAGAGACTTAAGTTGTAGTGTATTCCAATTTGAAATAGGAACTACGGTTGTATCGCCCCACTCTTGGATAAGCTGCTCCTTGAGTATCATTGGGTCGGATACGTCATAGTCAATATCGGGGAAACCATCTTGGTTCTTGGTCATGAAACGCTCAAAGAGTAGACCATGTTTGATTGGGTCTACCTGTGTAATTCCAAGCGAATAAGTCACAAGAGAACCAGCAGCAGAACCACGACCAGGGCCAGTAAGTTGCACAGACATAGCACGGTCAGAGATAGCCTTCATTGTAAGGAAGTATTTAGAGAAATTCTGCTTCTCGATAACATCAAGCTCAAGATTCATACGCTTGACATATTCTGGCTTATCAAGTAGTCCAAGATTACGCAGACCTTCGATAGAATAATGCTTTAGAGCCTCACCAGCAGTAAAACCAGCAGGTACAACGAAATCTGGCAGACGGACGGTTGTATCGGGCATAAAGTTATCGATACGATTGTGGGCAATATCGTAAGTATTTGTAATGGACTCCATTACAAGTTCATCACTATATGTACCAACGGCATACTTCTTGTATGCTTCCCACATCTGCTCACCATTCTTTGGATACAACTCATATCCAATCTCGTCTACACCAGCAGGAAGCTGGCTTTGACCCGCTGCCCAATCGGGGCGGCCCTTACCAAGCCAGCCAAGACGCTTGTAAAGCTCACGGTCCTTCCAAGCATTTGGATTAGGATAGTGACTATCAGCGGTAGAAACAAGCTTGATACCAAATTCTTCGTGCATACGAATAATATAGCGATTTAGCTCATGCTGCTCTGCAACGTCATTCCATTGAAGCTCGCCATACCAGCGGTCACCAAAGATGCCCATCATATGTTTTGTGGTATCGCGGAAAGAAGCAAGAATGGCACTCTCGCCCTTCTCACGATTCTCCCAATAGCAACCAGCGTATACGCCGCCAAGACAGGCAGAAAGGGCAATAATACCCTCGTTATACTTCTCAAGTAGCGAATAATCAATACGTGGGTAACGATAAAAATTCTCTGTCTTATAAGACTCAGAAATAAGCTTAAAGATATTATTTAGACCATTCTGATTCTGTGCTAGCAAAACAAGGTGACGACGACGATTGAGAATAGACTTATTCTCCTTCTTTGTAGCAGCCTCGTCCTCTACAGTAGCGCCCGAAATAGAATCATCAACGGTAGTCTCTTGCTCTACCTTGATATGCTCATATTCTGAGCGCCATTCACTAATCGAAGGAATAAAATAAGCCTCGCAGCCAAAGATTGGCTTGAAATTCTTACCTTCCTTCTTCATCTTTTTAGCGTGCAAAACTTGATACGAAAGACCATTCATATTGCCGTGGTCAGTTAGCGCAAGTGCATCACTACCGTTACTATAGGCAAATTCCATATGCTCTTGAGGAAACCCAAGAGCATCGAAAATTGAACCTGCTACTGAATGTGCGTGAAGCCCGACAAACTTGATAGACATACTTTCAACTCCAATGTTTAGTAAACATATCACATATCATCATCTTCGTCAACCATGTGCTCGCCATCATCCCCAGACCAGTAAGCTGCCTCACTAGATTTGAGAATTTCATTTTCTACTGCTTGTTCTTCATCTTGTAGGGTTGCAGACCCTATTGGTTTTGTAAATGATTCCATAAGTTTCCACTCCTTTAGTTCACCATCTGTAAATTTAAGTTTCCAAGTTTCATAAGCTCCATAAATTTCAATCCAACCATGAAACTCTGTATCTGAAAGTCCAATATATTCTGCTTCAAAGAAATGTAGTTGGTGACGTTTTTTAGTTTCCTCGACAGGTTTATATTTATAGAGTTTTAGATATAGTCGTTTATTTTCCAGAATATATGTGTTGAGACAGCTTCCCAAGTCTTTAGTCTGATATTCACCGGCTCCGGGGCCATTCTCCACACTTATCTCAACTTCAATTGTATCAAACATTCCCATTTTCTTCTTCCTTGCTTAAATTAGAAAACTGTTCGTAATGACGAGCAGATAAAAATACAGGCTTTTCGTATTTTAAATATCTGCATTGTTCAGTAGCCAAAAACTTACGATACAAATCCCAAGAACTTATATTATAATACCATCGAAGCTCTTTGGTAATTAAGTCACTTGGATTATAATCTCCGTATATTTTATCTAGTGTATAGTTTTTGGCTTCATACCACTTATCTTTTGGTAGTGGCTGTAATTTTCCTTTTTCATCACGATAAGATTTTATGGCCCCTGCTTTTATTTTATCAATAAAATGGGCCAAATCTGAATGTCTAAATGAAAAGCCAAGATATTCGTTATCTCTAACTGATTTGTTATCAAATGTAGCCATAACCCTGTAACCTGCATACATTTGTTTTCGCAGCGGCTTTATAAAGCTTGGTTCGTAAGTGCCAAATGGAAATGCAACATAGTACATTTGTGGTCTGGTAATATCGCTAATTCTGCTTGCAACATTATTAGCGTAAGTTGCTCCATGTATAATTGAAAAACCAAGAGAATCTACTTTTCCTCGATATTTTGCATGTACAGGAGTGTAAAAAATAGGAACAAGTCTTTGTTGTTTTACGTTACGCAAATGGAACTTATAACTACTAAATCTAAATCTTGAATAAGTTGGGTCACTTATAAAATCGCGTATTCTATATCTTAAAAGAGGAGCAATATCGTCATTGCAGACAATCCAAATTGAAGAACAACCAGCATAAACACATTCTAATACTGCTCGTTCAACGGCTAAATAATTTTGACCTATTGGCATCATGCAATCGTGCCATTCTAGACCAAAATTGCAACGTTCACCAGCGACAGGGACAATGCCAGCTATATGGTGAACAGATTTTTCCATATATCATCAACCTTTGAATTGGGCGATAATTCATTAACTAATGAATAGATAGTATAATCATGAAAGATTATGTTGTCAATAGACTCATAAATATTTTTTGGCAACTCCAAATCACTATCCACAATCTGATATTGTACTTGTTTATATCTTTGAATTGACTTATTCATATGATATACGCCGTTTGCTTTTCCTTTGATACCATATTGTTTAAATATGTCTTTTAATTTAAAGTTTAAAGCAAATTGTGTAAGGTCTTGGTGCATTTCTTCCATAGAATCAAAATGTGAGACAATGCAACCATCTTTCATTCTTTTCTTATCGCGGGCATCCAAAAACCACAATTGTTGTATTGGGGATTCGTCGGTTATGATTAAGTCGTATTCATGTGGATATATTGAATTGAATATCATCCATTCATATGAATAAAATTTACCGCGTGTCGTTATTGGTGGCATCAAACCTTCGACGCCTAAATCGTCAAACAAGTGAATTGTTTTTGGCTTTATCTTTATAAGCCTATTATCTTTTATTATTCTAACAATCTCTCCATCATATCTGATGGATGCTTTTTGTGTGATTGGAGCTAATCCAATATAAGAAAGACATATCATCAGATTATCCCAAAATATATCCATTCGTTCTCCTACTTCAAAAGAACCTGCTGTAGAACGAATAGTTTTTATTTCAGATTTCAAAAGATGAAATGGAAATGCTGGCTCAAGGTAATCAAATTCCTTTGGACGCCTTGAGCCAGCAAAAAATATTGGATAGTTTGTCATATACGAATACATCAATGCCTCCAATGTGGAGCCAATGATAATATTGTCGTATTTATGAACCGTGTTTTTCATCCCGAATTCTACGGTACGCTCCAACTGTTTCTGGAAATAGCTCTGTAACTATATCTAATACTGCTTCTCCAACTTTCTGGATTTCCCATTGTGCTCCTTCGTGAATACGAAGGTCAACAAACTTTAGGATATTATTGACGTTTGCCGAACCATAATACTCAGTATACAGATTTTGAGGAAGAACACCACGAGCTTGCTCACGACAAACGCCAGCATCCATAAGACGATTGTATAATACAATAGAATTGGAATGCCAATTTTTTACCAAAGTTGATGCTGGCATAATTGTAGCAAACTCACCAGAACCAACATCAATTTGTGGGTCAATAAGTTCATCGGTATTGCTTGCTTGACGATTGCTTTTATGTTGTGTTCTAAATTGTTTTGGTTCATAAAATTGTAGATTTTCTTCGGTATAACGTCTGGAAATCTCATTATAAGACCAAGTACGGTGACGATGATGTTGAGAACGAACGAATAGCGGAACAACAAACTTAAATGTTACACTACAATGTTCCAAAGTAGATGTATGTTTGTTACGAATTAAATAATCTATTAATTTTAAATCTCTTTCAGATAATTCTTGGTTTTGATTATCTTTTCCAAAACTAACTCTGGCTGCGTGAACTACAGTCGCATCTGTACCCATTGCCTGAACTAGTTGAACCTTGCCAACTCCATCATCATACAGATAAATTGTTCTATCTTTATCTTCATAATTCATTTATACCTCTATTAGTTACTATCTTTCTTATTGTTGCTGGGCTGACATTATAGCGTCTGGCGACTTCCGTATATTTACTTATTAAAATAAATTCCCATGTTTATCGACCATTTCCTATGTTTCTGGCCCCACAATACCGCGAAGAGTGCGATAAGTTGAGCGAAGCTCGTCAAAATCGACTTCTTGCTTCATAAGTCGGAAAGTACGAATAGCAATCTTAATTTCATCCTTTGTAAGCCATCCATTCTCTACATACTCTTTGCGTAAGTCACGCTTCTGCTCCTTGAATGGCTCCATAGCTTCCTCAATAGCAGAGATTGATGCGACGTAATCTACGATGTATTCTTCCTTGACCTTTTCTGTTGCTGACATTAACCCTCCGTTGGTTGATAATTTAACTGTTGATTGCTTTGGTTAGCTTCTTAATATAATACTCTTTCTTAAGAGCGTCAAGCTTATTCTTAACTTTCATTTGGTTATAAGAATTTAGCATTTCTTGTAGTTTCATCTTGCGGCCGGCGATACGAGTCCAATAAATATCATCATTCTTTGCAGTTTGTAGACTGCTCCAAGGACCAGCCCAAGGTTCTTCAATTATGTTTCCAGACTTATCATACATTCTGATATCCATATCTGGCTTGTATTCACCTGTTTTTGGGTCTTCTACATAAGCAATATCTTTTGTGGCAGTACGCTTTGGTTGACCGAAAATGAAAGCATCTTGATCATACTTTTGTGCAAGCTTGGTTGTCAAGCTAAATAAACCTTCTACCTTTTCAGTATGTGGTTTATCGTGCGAAGTCACAACAATACTATACTCCTTTACGTCAACTGCTTGGTCTGTGCCGGGTTTTTCTGTAAAACCACCTTGCACATTTGTAAAGGAATATCCAGCATCTTGATAAGCCTTCTTTAATTCAGCCAAATTCTTCTTATTTGTATTTCTATTATTATCATTTCTATAAGCAGTAATAATAATAAACTTTCTTCCACTTTGCTCAATATGTGACTTCATACGCATTGCTGAAGATTCGGTTAGCGACTCTTTCTTAACTTCGGTTACAAGATTACGCAACTCATTAATATTCACTTTTAATCCTCCAATTTAGTTACGGACGCTATTACATAGTTTTCCGTAATTAAATAGTTAATTTGACCACTAATCTCTACTTTTTCAAGCAAATGTGTTGGAACTAGAACTAAACTTTCTGGTTCATATTTAAAGTTTGAATCTTCAATTACTCTTACAATCGTATATTCCTCAGTACGATTGTTTTCATCTGGGATGATGAACGCTCTCTGCCCTTCTTCTTTCTTGTCCTGTTCTACAAGTTCGACAAGCATATACTTATTTTTTGGTGATAGATAATACATAATGTTAACTCTCTAATACTTTACGATGTGTGTTGAATTCTTGCTCTGTTAAAAAGCTTGTTGTCCTTCGTTCACAATATTTACAAATAAAGTCAACTGCGATATTACCGCCCACACTAGCTTCAATCTTACCAGTTTTAATCCAATAATGTGTTCTACTATTTGGGTCGGTCTTATCACACTTTTTATCTCTTTCGTGTCTAGATACTAAGTAATTTAATTTCATAACAAAGCCTCTATACGATTATAATCGTATAGAAACATTTGTCAATGGTTATTTATATTTTATCCGCACTTACTATAACCACAATCTCCACAAGTTACACAACCATCTTGATAAATAAGATTTGTTAAATTACAATCTGGACAAGTCTTCTGGCTACTTACTTTTGTTCCATCTGGCACATATTGCTTAAGAACTCTTGCAATACAACGAGCAAATGAGAACATATCTGAATCTTGTTCTTTTTGCATTTGTTCTACAACATAATTAATTGGCGCACCATGACGGAGAGAAAGAGAAAGTAGACGAGTAAATGCTGAATGGTTTGCATTATCGAATACTTTAACAACATCTTTGATTGTTAAATCTCCAACTGTTAAATCATAACGAGCTTGATTTTTACCAATTGATGTTTTTAAAAGTTGTCCTTTCTTTGCGCTCTTTGGAAGGTCTACAATCTTATTAGAACCTCCAATAACTTCATAAGGTTTACCATCCATTAAACCAATTAGAATTGTCCACTTATCACCTTTAATTGTAAGATTGTGAATATCAGTTTCTAATGTAGTTGGACGTTTTGGAGCATTATGTTGTGGGAAGGTTTCTTTCTTTGTTTCTGTGAGAAGAACGCCATCACGGGAACCATCAACATATACTGTAATACCCTTAAGACCAAGCTTCCAGCCAAGTTGATAAAGTTCTGATACTACGTCTGGACTTGTGCCCTTTGGCAGATTGATTGTTGAAGAGATTGAGTGGTCAATATATTTTTGAATTATACCTTGAATCTCTACACGACGCTTCCAATTAATACTATCAGATTCTGTAAAGAATGATGGGATTTGGTCTGTTTCATATTTCTTTAGATAATCTTGTATGTTATGGTGGTATACTTTGTATTCTGTCCATTTATCACCCATACCATCTACGAAAGCTGCCATTTGGTCTTGCTCATTGTGAGATAGCTTACGACGACGAATATAGAAATTACGGAATACAGGCTCAAGACCAGAAGATGTTTGTGACATAATTGATACTGAACCTGTTGGAGCATTTGTTAGGATGCTGATATTTCTACGTCCAACAGTTTTAATAAGTTCGCAGATTTCTTCTGGAAGGCTCTTGATAAATGCGTTGTTCTTTTCTTTCTCCCAATCAAATACAGGGAATGAACCACGCTCAATAGCTAACATACAAGACTCGTAATAAGCTGCATTGCGGATAGTTTGATAAATTTTATCAATCATTACCAAACTTTCTGCTGAATCGTAAGGCATCTTAAGACAAGCTAGGGTGTCTGCGAGTCCGTGCGTCCCAAGACCTGTACGCCTTCCTTCTCTGCAAGCACGGAGTAAATTCGACCATAATTCCTTCTCGTCCGTAGTATTGGAGACTGCAAGAATTCCTTGAAGCTTTTCAATTTCAAGGTCAACCAAATCATCAGATAAGCGCATACCGTGACGAACAACGCTGTATAAACGGTCAAAATCGAAGAAAGAATTGTCTTCAAATTTGTTCTTAACGAATGATGTGAGATTAATTGAAATAAGGCGGCATGAGTCATAAGCAGATAGAGGAATCTCGCCACAAGGATTTGTTGTAAGTGTTTTAAATCCAACATTTTTATAACTCTCCGCTGGTAAGTATTTCTCAATGTTGCCCCACATCAAGAGTCCGGGTTCTGCGGTTTTTGTCGCTGAATCAACAATATTTTTCCATAGCTCTCTGGCTCTAATAGTTTTAGTGTAAGTATAAATATCGGAATTACAAGGAAATCGCAGAGTAAAATCTTGGTCTTGCTCCACAGCTTCCATAAAGTCGTCTGAGATTCTAATTGAGACATTTGCACCTGTTACCTTTGTTAAATCGTGTTTCATTTTAACGAATTTTTCAATATCGGGATGTCTGACATCAAGAGAAATCATAAGCGCACCACGACGACCATTTTGACCAATCATCCTGCATACATAAGAATAGAAGTCTGCAAATGACCAAGCACCAGTTGTAGTACCAGCAGAGTTGTTTACTACCATACCCTCTGGTCTAAGTTGAGAAATATCAAGACCTACACCACAACGACGCTTAAATAAGTTTGCTAACTCTTTACCAGAATCAACAATAGATGAAACATTGTCTTCTGGGGATGCAACTACAACGCAATTTGATAAAGAGACATTAACTTCGTTGTTTCCAATTCCATACATTGGAGAACCTTGTGGAACAATCTTGCCAAAGTTCTTCAAATAATTATAAATTGTATCATAGTCCAAAGCATTTATTTGATATTTGCTTTCAATACGTGCAAACTCTTTTGCTAAACGTTTGTGCATATCATCTGGTGTTGTTTCCAGATATTCACCCTTTTTTGTCTTTAATGCATACTTTGTCATAAAGACATTGGCTGCAAGTTCGTCACCATTAAAATACTTTACACTAGCAGCATTTACTTGTTGTTTATTATACATCTTCAGTCTCCGATCTTGTTTTACGTTTATACTTCTTATATTTATTCTTGAGATTTTCTCCTTGTTCTTTAACTGACTTGGTGATGATATCGTTTGGCGTTTCTCCAGTAGAAGGCAGTATTTTAATGCTAACATTGCTAGTATCCATGCTAATAGGATAAACAAGTCCATCTGGCCCATTTCTGTTTTTGGCAATAAATATTCTTCCACCATTTATTGTCTTGTCTTCTATAGTACGAGAAACAGAGAAAATAAGGTCTGCTACGAAACACTTATTAAATGCTTCGCTGATTGATTCCATTGTAATTACTTCTGCGTTTAGTCCAGAACGATTAGTTTGTGATGCTGTCCATACGGGGCAACTAGTTTCTGCTGCAATACCACGTAGCTCCTCATAAATAGTCTCAAGTTCTGTTCGCTTCTCTTTTTGATTAGAGATAGGACGAAGTAAATCGCCGTAGTCTACAATAATCATATCTGGATTGATACCACGCATTCTCAATTTTTCAATGTGAAGACGGATACTGTTTGTTGTTGCAGTCTTTGTTGGATACTCCTTAACAATAAGTTTACCGGGCATTTCTTTAATCATTTCAAAGATTTGGTCTTTGTATTGATGAAGTTCACGGATAGCAAATTGAGTATAACAACTATCATAACGTGATGCAACTACGGTATCAGAAAGTTCCAAAGTATAATGAATAACTGTTTTACCACGCTTAAGAGCTTCTGTGCCAAGATGTACCAACACCATTGATTTTCCAGCACCTGTAGGTGCGACAACAACACCAAGTTCACCACGACCAAGGCCACCTTTTGTAAGGTGGTCCATTTCATCCCAACCTGTAGTTACAGGATTACGAGCTTTAAATTCAAATCGCTTCTCAAAGTCTACAAGAAAGTCATATCCAATATCATTGGACATACCAAGTTTTAGAGCATCATTGATTGCTTTTGAAATCTCGTCAAAAGATGCAGTTT
>Ga0194128_10006734_pt1 | contig 15357 bp, 14 predicted proteins | sample TA2KigCa65mmetaG_FD_148650 | JGI IMG/M metagenome (GOLD analysis project Ga0194128, IMG submission 148650) | Freshwater microbial communities from Lake Tanganyika, Tanzania - TA2015037 Kigoma Deep Cast 65m | ecosystem: Environmental > Aquatic > Freshwater > Lake | place: Tanzania: Lake...
GGGCGAGAACGCACAGAACCAGGGCGGCCAGCAGGGGCAGCGCGGCCAGGGACAGGGTCAGGGCCAGCAGGGGCAGCAGGGCCAGGGCGGCTCCGAGGGGCAGGGCGGCAACGACGGCCAGCCCGGCCAGGGGCAGACGGCGAACGGCCGCGCCGGCGGCAACGGCAACTGGGGCGGCGCCATCAACAACGGCGGCGGCTACGGCTACGGGTGGGACTACGGCCGCAACTGGCGGCTGACGCCCGAGGACATCCGCCAGCTGCGCGGCGAGGCCCGCCAGTGGACCGGCGAGGCGCTGGAGCTGCGGCGCGACCTGCAGGCCGAGAACATCGACCCGCGCGACCTCGACGAGATCCTCCGCGCGCTGCGGCAGCTCGACGACCCGCGCGTCTACCAGAACGTCCAGGAGCTCTCGCGCCTCCAGTCCGTCGTCTCCGAGGGGCTGAAGCGCTTCGAGTTCGGGCTGCGCCGGCAGTCCGAGGCCAACCAGAACGCCGTGGTGCTGTCGGGCAGCGACGAAGTGCCCGAGGACTTCCGCAAGCTGGTCGAGCAGTACTTCCGCGCGCTCGGCAAGGGCACAGCACCGCGGTGAGACGGATCGGCGCAGCGGTCGCATTCGTGTTCGCCGTGGCGACCGCCGCTGCCGCGCAGTTCGGCCAGTTCGGGTTCGGTCCGCGCGGGTATCCGGCGAAGTTCGCGCAGGCCGACAGCTTCGGCCACGGCTTCAACTTCTGCCGCGGCCTGTACACGAGCGGCCGGCGCGAAGCCGGCGGCCAGGGCTGGTCCACGGACTATCCCGACGCCGAGCTGAACTTCTCGATCCGGCTCGGCGAGCTGACGCGGACCCGCGTCAGCAAGGACTCCTACGGCTCACCCGATCACCTCGTCGTCCGCCTGACCGACCCGCTGCTCTTCCAGTGTCCGTACCTGCACATGGAAGACGTCGGCACCGCGTCGCTGACCGACGAGGAGGTCAAGGCGCTGCGCGCGTTCCTGCAGAAGGGGGGCTTCCTCTGGGTGGACGATTACTGGGGCACCAACGCGTGGAACAACTGGGCGTCGAACCTGGCGCGCGTGCTGCCGCCGTCGGAGTACCCCGTACGGGATCTCGCGCTCGACCACCCGATCTTCAAGGTGATGTTCGACGTGAAGGAGCTGCCGCAGATCCCGTCGATCCAGTTCTGGCGCACGAGCGGCGGCGCGATCTCCGAGCGCGGACAGGACAGCGCCACGCCGCACGTCCGCGGGGTGTCGGACAAGCACGGCAACATCATGGTGCTGATGACGCACAACACCGACATCTCCGACGCGTGGGAGCGCGAGGGCGAGGACCCGCGGTTCTTCTACAACTTCTCGCCGGACGGCTACGCCGTGGGGATCAACGTCATCCTCTACGCAATGACGCATTAGAGTGCCTGGGGTGCCTGGAGTGCCTAGAGTGCCTAACGTGCTCGTCGTCGCTGCGCTGATCCTGATTCCGGTGCTCGCAGCGGGCGCGCAGTTTCAGTTGCGCCGCCAGTCCAGGCAGGCCGACATCACCGTTCCCTACGACAGCCACTTCGTGTTCACGCGCATCCGCTACAACGCCGGCGGCCTCGGCCGCGCCTTCTTCGGCGGCGACGGCTGGGCGCACGACTACCCGACCGCGGATCGGAACCTCGCCGCCATCCTCGACTACATCACCAACATGCGCGTGCGCATGGACGGCAGCAACATCCTCGACCTCGACGACGCGGGGATCTTCGAGAATCCGGTCATCTACATGTCGGAACCCGGCTACTGGGCGACCACGGACGCGGAAGCGAAGAACCTGCGGGCGTATCTGCTGAAGGGCGGACTGATCATCTTCGACGATTTCGAGGGACCGCAGCACTGGCAAAACATGGTCGCGCAGATGCGCCGCGCGCTCCCGGACCATCACTTCCTGCGCCTGGACGTGACGCACCCGGTCTTCCACTCGTTCTTCGACATCAAGCACCTCGACGTGCCGCATCCGACGGTGAACGTGCCGCCGGGCTTCTTCGCGATGTTCGAGAGCAACGATCTGTCGGGCCGCATGATCGCGCTCGCCAACTGGAACAACGATCTCGGCGACTACTGGGAGTGGTCGGCCGAGGGACTCTACGGCTCGGATCCCACCAATGACGCGTACCGCCTCGGCGTCAACTACATCGTCTACGGCATGACGCACTAGCGCGGTTTCGACTTCCTCGTAGTGTCCGGCTTTAGCCGGACCACACACGGCGGTGCCGATCAACCTGGTCCGGCTAAAGCCGGACACTACGACGTTTCAGAAACCGCTCTAGGGCCGGTCCGAAGACCAGCCCCCGCATGTGTAGGGGCCGACCTTCAGGTCGGCCCATCCGTATCGGATGGTCTTTCTTCTTGGGTGCGGTGTCATCCGGAGAGAGTGTGGTCGCCGTTACCAATCCGTCGGGCTGCCACGAGATAAGATCAGCCCGTGGCAGCTCCCCCCGACAAGAAGATCTGCGACTCCATCCTCGACGCCATCGGCCACACGCCGCTCGTGCGCGTGAACCGGATCACGCGCGGCGTGATTGCCGCCGAGGTGCTCATCAAGCTCGAGACCTTCAATCCCGGCAACTCGATCAAGGACCGCATGGCGCTCAAGATGATCGAGGACGCGGAGAAGGCGGGGACGCTGAGGCCGGGCGGCACCATCATCGAGGGCACGTCCGGCAATACCGGCATGGGGCTCGCCATCGCCGCCGTCGTGAAGGGCTACAAGTGCATCTTCACGACCACCGACAAGCAGTCGAGGGAGAAGATCGACGCGCTGAAGGCGTTCGGGGCGGAGGTCATCGTGTGCCCGACCGACGTCGACCCTGAAGACCCGCGCTCGTACTACTCGGTCTCCTCGCGGCTGGAGCGCGAGGTCCCGAACTCCTGGAAGGCGAACCAGTACGACAACCCGTCGAACACCGTCGCGCACTACGAGCAGACCGGGCCGGAGATCTGGGAACAGACGGGCGGCCGCGTCACGCATCTGGTGAGCGGCGTCGGCACGGGCGGCACGATCACCGGCGTGGGGACGTACCTGAAGGAGCGCAACCCGAACGTCAAGGTGTGGGGCATCGACACCTACGGGTCCGTGTTCAAGAAGTACAAGGAGACCGGCATCTTCGACAAGAACGAGATCTACCCGTACGTCACCGAGGGCATCGGCGAGGACTTCCTGCCGCAGAACGTGGACTTCAGCGTCATCGATCACTTCGAGAAGGTGACCGACAAGGACGCGGCCATCATGACGCGGCGGATCACGCGCGAGGAGGGCATCTTCGCGGGCAACTCCGCCGGCTCTGCGATGGCGGGCCTGCTGCAGCTCAAGGACCACTTCACGGCCAGGGACGTGGTGGTGGTGATCTTCCACGACCACGGCTCGCGGTATCTCGCCAAGATGTTCAACGACGAGTGGATGCGGGCGAAGGGCTTCCTCGAGGTGACCGGCATGACCGCGCGCGATCTGGTCGCGCTCGGCGTGTCAGGCGAGCTCTACGCCCTCGAGGCGGCGCGGCCCGTCGAGGACGCGATCAAGGTCATGAGCGACCACGACTTCTCGCAGATCTCGATCACGCGCAGCGGCCGCGTCATCGGGTCGCTCAACGAATCGCATCTCTACAACGAGTTCGTCCGCGACCCGAGCGTCCGCCGCCAGCCGGTGGAGACGATCATGCAGCCGGCCTTCCCGTTCGTGGACGTCTCCACGCCCGTGGAGCTGCTGTCCACGATGATCACGCCGGAGAACCCGGCGGTGCTCGTGCGCGACTTCAAGACCGAGAAGACGTTCATCATCACCAGGTCCGACATCATTCGTGTCCTGATGTAGCATGCCCGCCATGAAGTCGATGTGGAACGAGGAGGATCGGCGCGCGCTCTGCCGGCGGATCGGGGCCGTGCGGCCGGATGCGGCGCCCCGGTGGGGACGGCTGAGCGCGCCGCAGATGATGGCGCACCTGACCGACAGCCTCCGCGTCGCGTTCGGCGAGCTTGCGCCGGCGCCCAGGAAACTGCCGATTCGCTACCCGCCGCTGAAGCAGCTCATCATCTACGCGCTGCCGTTCCCGAAGAATGCGCCGACCGCGCCCGAAGTGATCAGCCGTCGGCCCGCCGATATGCAACCCGAGGTGACGGCGTTGACGGCGCTCGTCGAGCGCTTCGGACGCGAAGCGCAGAACCGCGCGTGGCCCGCCCATCCGGCCTTCGGCCCCATGAGTGCGCGCGCCTGGGGCGTCCTCATGTACCGGCACACGGACCATCATCTGCGGCAGTTCGGCGTCTAGGGCCGTGTGCTGGCCGGCCATCCACGACATCACGACGGATCCCGGCGACCCGCCGCGATTCGACGCCCTGCTGGCCCGCCGCACCGGCAGGTGGGTGAGCGCGCCCGACTACGACGGCGCGCCTGCGGCCGCGGAGCAGCGGCGGGCGTATCCCTATGTGCAGCCGCTGGTGCTGCGCACCGGGCGCGCGCAGGTGTTCGACTCCGCGCTCGCCGCCGCGCGCGCCATGGGCTGGGAGATCGTGGCGGCGGACGCGCCGGCCGGGCGCATCGAGGCCATTGCCACCACCCGGCTGCTGCGCTTCAAGGACGACGTGGCGATCAGGCTGCGTGAGGACGGCGCGGGCACGCGGGTGGACGTCCGGTCGAAGTCACGGCTCGGCCGCGGTGACCTCGGGACGAACGCGCGGCGCATCCGCCGGTACCTGGCCGCGTTGACCCAGATACACGCCGGCGAGCACTGAGCCGCCGCCGAGCGCGGTGAACACGCCGAACGGTTCGCCGAGGAGCGGCACTGCGAGCGCCACGGTCGCCAGCGGCTCGAGATACAGATACAGCCCCGCGCGCGCGGCCCCGACGGCCGCGATGCCCACCTGCCAGAATCAGTTCCCGAGCGCGAGTCCGGCAATCCCCAGGTAGACCAGCGCCACGACGCCGCGACGGGACAGCGACCATATCCGATTCGGCTCGCCGGCGAGCGCCAGCAGCACCACGGTGACCGCGGCGGCGGAGAGCATCACCGCGAACGTCACCGCGAGCGGGTTGTGGCGCCGTGCCGCGTCACGGGTGACGACGGTGAAGATCGCCCACGTCAGGGTGGACGCGAGCATCAGCCAGTCGCCGATCGTCTGCAGCGCGCCGAGATCGCGCAGCCGGCCGCGCGAGACGAGCAGCAGCACGCCGAGGAGGGCGACGGCGATGCCGGCGACGGCCTGCCATCCGAGCCGCTCGCGCAGCACCAGGAACGACACGACCGCCAGCACCAGCGGCGTGACCGCGATGATCCAGCCGGAATTGCTCGCCGACGTCGTCGTCAGCGCGACGGCCTGGATGAGGAAGTGCACCGTCAGGATGATGCCGCCCAGGCCGAGCCGCCCGAGGCCGGCACGCTCGAAGCGGGGGCGCACGCCGCGCGCGAGCAGGAGGATGCCGAGGAACGGCACGCCAATCGCCAGGCGCGCCGCGAAGATTTCGATGGGGCCGAGCTCGGCCACCAGAATCTTGGTGCCGACGAACGTCCAGCCCCAGATGATGACCGCGGAGAGCAGCAGGAGGTGCGCGATCACTCGATCGCCCTGACGACCTCCTCGACGACCTTCTTCGCGTCGCCGAACACCATCATCGTCCGGTCCATGTAGAAGAGCGGGTTGTCGATGCCCGCATAGCCCGCGGCCATCGAGCGCTTGTTGACGATGACCGTGCGCGCCTTGTGCGCCTCGAGGATGGGCATGCCGTAGATCGGGCTGCCTTTCTCCTCGGCAAGGGGATTGACGACGTCGTTGGCGCCGAGGACGAAGGCGACGTCGGTGGTGCCGAAGTCGCTGTTGATGTCCTCCATCTCGAGCACCTGATCGTAGGGGACCTCGGCCTCCGCCAGCAGCACGTTCATGTGCCCCGGCATGCGGCCGGCGACGGGGTGGATCGCGTAGCGGACGGTGATCCCTTTCTCGATCAGCTTGTCGGCCATCTCCTTCACCGCGTGCTGCGCGCGGCCGACCGCGAGCCCGTAGCCGGGAACGATGATGACGCTCTCCGCGTTGCTGAGCAGGAAGGCGACGTCCTCGGGCGACCCGGATTTCACCGTCTTCTGCTCGGCGCCGGCGGCGGACGCACCCTCCGCGCCGCCGAAGCCGCCGAGGATGACGCTGAAGAACGAGCGGTTCATCGCCTTGCACATGATGTAGGAGAGGATCGCGCCCGAGGAGCCGACGAGCGACCCGGCGATGATGAGCATCGAGTTGTTGAGCGAGAAGCCGATGCCCGCCGCCGCCCATCCCGAGTAGCTGTTGAGCATCGAGATCACGACCGGCATGTCGGCGCCGCCGATCGGGATGATGATGAGCACGCCAAGGACGAAGGCGAGCGCCGTCATGATGATGAACGGCGTCCACTGTCCCTCGGGTGACGCGTTCACGAAGAACAGCCCGTAGATCCCCATCACGATCGCCAGCACGAGGTTGAGCCAGTGCTGCCCCGCGAAGACGACCGGCGCGCTGGAGAAGAGGCGGCTGTAGGTGCCGAGCCCGGCGAGCTTGCCGAACGCGATCACCGATCCGGAGAACGTGATCGCGCCGACGAACGTGCCGATGAACAGCTCGACGCGGTTGCCGGTGGGGACCGGGACCTCGACGCCGAAGGCCGGCGGATCGTTGATGACCGCGATCGCAATCAGCACCGCCGCGAGCCCGACCAGGGAGTGCATCGCGGCGACCAACTCCGGCATCTGCGTCATCTCGACGCGCTTCGCCACGATGAAGCCGACGATGCCGCCGACGACGAGCATGGCGACGGCGAGATCGACCCGGCGCGTGATCGCCAGCGTCGTCAGGACGGCGAGCGCCATCCCGATCATGCCGAACAGGTTGCCGCGGCGGGCCGTGAGCGGGTGCGACAGGCCCTTGAGCGAGAGGATGAAGAGCACGCTGGCGACCAGGTACGACAGCGCGACCTCGTTGGCGGTCATCGAGCGGCTTTCGTCCGGGCGGCGTCTCCTGCCTTCGGCTCCTTCTTCTTGAACATCTCGAGCATGCGCTGGCTGACGAGGAAGCCGCCGAAGGTGTTGACGGCGACCAGCGCCACGGCGATGGCGCCGAGGATCGACCCCGCGTCGAGGGTGCCGGAGCCGCTGGCCAGGATGGCGCCGACGAGAATCACGGAGCTGATCGCGTTGGTGACGCTCATCAGCGGCGTGTGCAGCGCCGGCGTCACGTTCCACACGACGTGGTAGCCGACGAAGACCGCCAGCACGAATACCGTCAGGTTGACGATGGTGTGATCGACCATCCCGGTCATGCGGGCGTCGGCTCCTGTCTGCGGGCCGGTGCGCCGTCGATGCAGACGAGGGCGCCGGCGATGATCTCGTCGTTGCGGTCCAGCGTCAGCTCGCCGGTCTTCGCATCGACGAGCAGGTTGACGAAGTTGAGCAGGTTGCGCGCGTAGAGCGCGCTCGAATCCGCCGCGAGCATGGCGGGAAGGTTCGTGTGGCCCACCAGCTTGACGCCGTGCCTGGTGACCACGCGGTCGCGCTCGCTGAGCGGACAGTTGCCGCCCTGTTCGACCGCCAGATCCACGATGACGGATCCGGCCTTCATCTGCTGCACGGTCTCTTCGCGGACCAGCACCGGCGCGGGACGGCCGGGAATCAGCGCGGTGGTGATGATGATGTCCGAGGCACGCGCTCGCGCGTCGATGAGTGCCGCCTGGCGCTGCTGGTATTCCTCGCTCATCTCGCGGGCGTAGCCCCCGGCGGTCTCGGCGCGCGTCCGTTCTTCGCCGGAGACCGGCACTTCGACGAACTTCGCCCCCAGCGACTCGACCTGTTCCTTCACCGCCGGCCTGACGTCGAACGCCTCGACGATCGCGCCGAGGCGGCGGGCGGTGGCGATGGCCTGGAGCCCGGCGACCCCGGCGCCGAGCACGAGCACTCGCGCGGCCTTCACCGTGCCGGCGGCCGTCATCAGCATCGGCATGAAGCGGCCGTACTCGTCCGCGGCGGCAATGACGGCCTTGTAGCCGGCGATGTTGGCCTGCGAGGAGAGGACGTCCATCGCCTGCGCGCGCGTGATGCGCGGCACGGCCTCCATGGCGAACGCGGTCACGCCGGTGGCGGCCAGGCGTTCGATGCCGGCCTCGTCGTGCGGGTTGAGCAGGCCGACGAGGATCGATCGACGGCGCAGCATCCCGAGCTCGCCCGGCTCGGGCGCGCGCACTTTCAGCACGATGTCGGAGGCATACGCGTCCGCATCACGCGTCACGAGAGTGGCGCCGGCGGCCTGGAATTCCGCGTCGGGAATGCTGGCGCCCACACCGGCGCCGGACTGGACGGCCACCGTATGGCGTCCGCCCTGGGTCAGCTTCTTGACGGTTTCCGGAGTGGCCGCGACGCGTGTTTCGCCCGGCCGGATTTCGGCAGGAACGCCAATCTGCATCGAGTCAGCTGGCAGGTGGTAGACGGCAGGTCGTAAGAATCACGATTCAAAAATGCTACCACCTACCACCTGCCACCTACCACCTGCGGGCGCGCTGCCCGCGCGAACGGCTCAGATATGATTCTCAGCCGAGCATGGACCTGCGACTGAGAGACAAGATCGCCATCGTCACCGGCTCGAGCCGCGGGCTCGGCCTCGCCAGCGCGAGGTCGCTGGCGGCGGAGGGATGCCGCCTCTGCCTCTGTGCGCGGAACGACGAGCGCCTGCAGCAGGCCGCGAACGAGGTGAGCGCGGTGGCCGCGAGCGCCGGCCACGTCATCGCCGTTCAGGCGGATGTGACGACGGGCGACGGGACGCAGCAGGTGGTGGACCGGACGGTCGCGGCATTCGGCGGCGTGGACATCCTCGTCAACAACGTCGGCGTGGCTGGCGGCGCCGGCCTGCTCGACACGACAGACGCGGAGTGGCAGGCCGCGTTCGACCACACGCTCGTGCCCGCGATCCGCATGTCGCGCCTCGCCGTTCCGCACATGCAGGCGCGCGGCGGCGGCGTCATCGTCATGATCGCGTCGATCTGGGGACGCGAGGCCGGTGGCAGGATGACCTACAACGCGATCAAGGCGGCGGAGATCAGCCTGGCGAAGGCGCTCGCGCAGCAGCTTGCGCCGTCGAACATCCGCGTCAACAGCGTCGCGCCAGGGTCGATCATGTTCGAGGGTGGCTCGTGGTGGCGGCGCCAGCAGGCCGATCCCGCCGGCATTGCCGAGTTCATCCTGCGCGAGCTGCCGTTCGGGCGGATGGGAAAGCCCGAAGAGGTCGGCGATGTGGTCGCCTTCCTGTGCTCCGAGCGCGCGAGCTGGGTCAGCGGCGCGTCCATCGTGGTGGACGGGAACCAGAGCCGCGCCTTCTAGCGTCGGCGCTGACTCGCCAGTCTCGAGCAGCGACTCGAGACGGCGCAGATCCTCCCGGATGTGGATGCCGGGTTCCTCGCCGAACAACCACGCGACCGCGGCGCCGAGCTTGCCGCCTGGCCGGTTGTACTGCAGGTGTACGGTCACGCGCGCACCGTGGGCCGTCGCGTCGTTGTCCACCTCGTTGATGATGCGCGCATCCCGCTCGACCTTCATCCCCGCCGGTCCTTGCGCCACCCAGTGCGACACGCCTCCCTCGCGGACCGAGACCGACTCGAGATGTGTCATGAACTGCGGCAGGTCCTCGAAGTTCCGCCAGGAGCGGTAGACGTCGGCGATGGGTCTGTCGATGCTGCCCCCCCTCCGTATACGCTATGGGCGCATGCAAACGAGCGCGCACTCCCCGGACCCGGGCGCAGCCGAGGGCAACGCCCAGCTGGTTCGGCGCCTGGGCTTCTGGAGCACGATCGGCATCGTCATCGGGGTGACGATCGGCTCAGGCATCTTCCGAACGCCGGCGACGATTGCCACACGCGTGCCGGATCCGATGCTCATGCTCGGCGTGTGGCTGGCGGGCGGGCTGATCTCGCTGTGTGGCGCGCTGTCGGTGGCGGAACTGGCCGGCGCGCTGCCCAGAACGGGCGGGTGGTACGTCTACCTCAAGGAGGCGTGGGGACGGCTGGCAGGGTTCCTGTTCGGCTGGTCGGAGCTCGTGCTGATCCGCGCGTCGGCGGCGGGCGCGATCGCCACAGTGTTCGCCGAGTACCTGCTGCGGTCGATCGGCGTGGATCCGGCGTCGCGGCCCGGCATGACGGACTACATCGCGGCCGTCGCGATCGTCGTCGCGGCGGTGACGAACGTGCTCGGGGTGCAGCTCGGCGCGATCGTCGCGGGCGCGTCGACGGTGGCGAAGTTCGGGGCGCTGGGGTTCCTGGTGATCGCGTCCATGCTGCTCGGCGGCGGCACCGGCGCCTCACCGGCGAACTTCACGACCGGTGGAGCACCGGTCGACGCCGGACTCTTCGGCCTGGCGCTGATCTCCGTGCTGTGGGCCTATGACGGCTTTGCGGACGTCTCGTTTGCCTCCGGCGAGGTCAAGGATCCACAGCGCAACCTCCCGCGCGCGATCATCATCGGCACGCTGGCCATCATCGGCATCTATCTGGCGGCGAACGTCGCCTATCTGTACGTCAACCCGATCGGCGTGGTCGCGGCGTCGCCGCTCATCGCCGCGGACACGATGCAGGCGCTGTTCGGCCCCGTCGGCGTCGCCTTCGTGTCGGTGGTGGTGACGGTATCGACCTTCGGCGCGCTCATCGCCATCATGCTGGCCGCCCCCCGCATCTTCTTCGCGATGGCGGAGGACGGGCTGTTCTTCAAGGCCGTCGCGCGCGTGCACCCGCGCTACCACACGCCCTACGTCGCCATCTCGCTCGCCGCGGTGCTCGGCGTCCTGTTCGTGCTCACGCGCACGTTCGAGCAGCTCGCGGACACCTTCGTCCTGTCGATCTGGCCGTTCTACGGCATTGCGATTGCCGGTCTCTACAAGCTGCGCCGGACGCGCCCGGATCTGCCGCGACCGTACAAGGTGCCGCTCTATCCGGTGCTCCCGGCGGTGTTCGTCGCGGCGGTGATCTACCTCGTGGGCAACGCGCTCATCGCGGACCCGTTGTGGACCGGCGTCACGTTCGCGATCGTGCTGGCCGGTGTGCCCGTCTACATTTCGTTGTTCCGCTCCGCCGCGCGGCAGGTCGCGGCGGTCAGCGGCGATTCCTCCCGGCCTCGATCGTAGGCGTTCCGGCGGCGTTGCCGTTCGGAAATGTGCATTGGCGTGCTCCCGCAGGCAGCCCCATGCAGCTTGCGCGCCTTGAACCTTCGCCGTATGATCTCCTGCCATGTCCTTCGACTTGCGCTCAGGACACCCCGAGCAACGTCGAGGGGTGTTGCCCGCCAGGCGGACAGATCAGGCGCACGACGTGGCGCTCCAGTCCGCGCTGGACCGGCTCACGGGTGGGGTTCCTGAGCGGCCGGATTCCCCGGATGCCTGGGTGACGGCGGTCCGGCGGCTGGCGCCACGCGCGGCCGACTATGCGCCCTTCCCGGATGAGATCGACGAGCGGCTTCGCGCGGTCCTGAAGGCGCGCGGGATCGACCAGCTCTACACGCACCAGGCGGCGGCAATCGCCCATGCCCTCAACCGGCGCGACGTCGTCATCACCACGCCGACCGCATCAGGGAAGACGCTCTGCTACAACGCGCCGGTGTTGAGCGGGATCCTTCGCGACCCGTCCACGCGCGCGCTGTACCTGTTTCCCACGAAAGCACTGGCGCAGGATCAGCTCGCCGAGCTGCACGGCATGGTGGGGGCGACGCAGGCGTCGCCCTTACATCAGGACTGGCCGGAGGTCGGCGTCTTCACGTACGACGGCGACACGCCGCAGGACGCGCGCCGCGCCATTCGCGGCCGCGCGCACATCGTGCTCAGCAACCCGGACATGGTGCACTCGGGCATCCTGCCGCACCATCCGCGCTGGGCGAAGCTGTTCGAGAACCTGCGCTTCGTCGTCATCGACGAGCTGCACGCGTACCGCGGCGTCTTCGGCAGCCACCTGACGAACGTGCTCCGGCGGCTGCGCCGGATCTGCCGGCACTACGGATCCGATCCGACGTTCATCTGCTCGTCGGCCACCATTGCCAACCCGCGCGAGCTCGCGGAGTCGCTGGTCGAGCGCCCGTTCGAGCTCGTCGCCGACAGCGGCGCGCCACGGGGCGAGAAGTTCTTCCTGTTCGTCAACCCGCCGGTGGTCAACCAGCAGCTTGGCATCAGGCGCTCGTACCTGGCGGAAACGCGCCGGGTTGCCACCGAGTTCCTGAAACGGGGGCTTCAGCTCATCGTCTTCGCGCAGAGCCGGTTGTCCACCGAGATCCTGACGACGTACCTGAAGGACGACTTCGACCCTTCGACGAGCTCAGGGTCGCCCCGAGCAAGGTCGAGGGGCGAGGGCCCGCCCTGGACCGCGGATCAGATACGCGGCTACCGGGGCGGCTACCTCCCGCAGCGCAGGCGCGAGATCGAGAAGGGGCTGCGCGAGGGCACGGTGCGCGCGGTCGTCTCGACCAACGCGCTCGAGCTCGGCATCGACATCGGCGCGCTGGACGTCTGCGTGATGGCGGGATATCCCGGGACCATCGCCGCCACATGGCAGCGCGCGGGCCGCGCGGGACGCCGCAGCGGCCGCTCCGCCGCCGTGCTCGTGGCCAGCAGCGCGCCGCTGGATCAGTTCGTCGTCCGCAACCCGGCGTATTTCTTCGACGCGCCGCCGGAGCACGCGCTCATCAACCCCGACAACCTGCACATCCTCGTCGATCACGTGAAGTGCGCGGCGTTCGAGCTGCCGTTCACCACCGCGGAGGAGTACGGGCGCCATACTGTCTCCCGGGACGCCTCCGCGGCGTCCCTCGATGTCCAGGAGGTGCTCGGCATCCTGTCCGAGAACGGGCTCGTCCACCAGGCCGACGATCAATGGCAATGGACCAGCGAGTCGTATCCGGCGGATGCCGTCAGCCTGCGGTCGATTTCCTCGGACAACTTCGTCGTCGTGGACACGACGCGCGGGGCCGACGTCATCGGCGAGACGAGCTTCAACAGCGGCCCGCCGACGCTCCACGAGAAGGCGATCTACATCGTCGAAGGCGCACTGTACCAGGTGGAGAAGCTCGACTTCGAGGGCCGGAAGGCGTACGTCCGCCAGATCGACTGCGACTACTACACCGACGCGATCACCTATACGAAGGTGACCGTCCTCGAGACATTCGCCACCGGGGACCAGCGCTCGCACGGCGAGGTCCACGTGTCCTCGCGCGTCGTCGGGTTCAAGAAGATCAAGTTTTACACGAACGAGAACGTCGGGTCCGGCGAGCTGGATCTCCCCGAACAGCAGATGCACACGACCGCGTACTGGCTGACGATCCCGCGCGACGTGCTGGCCGCGCTGCCGTACGCCAGCGACGATCGCCGCGACGGGGTCGTGGGCCTCTCGTTCGCGATGCGGCAGGTCGCGCAGCTGCTGTTGATGTGCGACCGCGGCGACATCGGGATCTCGATTGAGGCGGGTGGGGCGGGTGGGGCGGGTGAGGCGGGTGGGGCTGGTGGGGCGGGTGGGGCGAGTGAGGCTGGTGAGGCGCGCAGCGACGACGAGGAGCCGCGCATCTTCATTTACGACAATTACCCGGGCGGGATCGGGTTCAGCGAGCCGCTGTTCGCGATGCACGCGGACTTGCTGGCGCGCACCCGCGAGCTCATCGCCGGCTGCGACTGCCGGCACGGGTGCCCGACGTGCGTCGGGCCGGTCGGCAACACGGGGCCGCTCGCCAAGACGGTGGCGCTGCGCATCCTCGATCTGGTGATCGGCGGGTCGGCGGACGCGTCGATGACGCCGAACCCGCCCTACGTACGCGCCGTATGAATCTGGCTGCACGATTGCGCGACGTCGTCGGGACGGTACGTAGGCCGGGTTCCGCGTCGGCGGAAGGTCCCGCGGACCCGGCGTGTACGGATATCGCGGACACGCTCGGCGGCGAGTGGCGAGAGGCGCGCGGGCAGAGATACCTCGTCATCGACACGAAGTTCTCCCCCGGGTACCGCCACGGCCATACCGCCGTCGCGGACTGCCTGCCGCCGGACGACGGCATGTGGCCGATGTTGCCGCTCCTGGAGCCGGCGGCGCGACACGGGCGGCTCGTGTTCGTGGACCTCGAGACGACGGGACTGGCCGGCGGCGCGGGGACCTGCGCGTTCCTGGTCGGCTGCGGCTGGTTCGAGCCGCCTTCGCCGTCGGCTTCGGCGGGCCAGGCGGCGTGCTTCCGCGTGCGCCAGTTCTTCCTCGCCAGCCACGCCGCCGAGCGCGCGCTGCTCGAGGGCGTCGCGGAGGTGGCCGGAGGCGCGACGGGCGTCGTCACCTACAACGGCAAGAGCTTCGACCTGCCGCTGATCGAAACGCGCTTCCTCTACCACCGGATGGAGACGCCGTTTGCCGGCGTTGCGCACGTGGACATGCTGCATCCGGCGCGGCGGCTGTGGCGTGGCGATGACGTCCGCCTGCCGGCGGACGCCACATCGTGCCGGCTCACGACGCTCGAGCAGACGCTCCTCGGTCACGTGCGCGAGGGCGACGTTCCGGGCTTCGAGATTCCCGCGCGCTACTTCCACTACGTGCGGACCTCCGACGCGCGGCCGCTCCACGCCGTGCTCGAACACAACCGCCTGGACCTGCTGGCGCTCGCGATGCTCACCGCGCGCGCCGCGCGGCTCCTGGAGGACGGCCCGCAGGCGGCGCGCACGGCGCGCGAGGCGTACGGGCTGGGCCGGCTCTACGAGCGTGCCGGCCGGCTCAGCGACGCGAAGCTCTGCTATGCGCGCGCGTTCGACGATGCGGTGCTCGCGCCTGAGGCGCTGCGGGTGTACGCGATCCTCTGCCGCCGCGAGCGGCAGCACGTAGACGCCGCCGCAGCGTGGCGGCGCGTTCTCGCCCTGCGGCGCTGCCCCCCGCCGATCGCGCGCGAAGCGGCTGAGGCCCTGGCGGTTCACCTCGAACACCGCGAGCGCGACCCCGGCGCCGCGCGGCGCTACGCGCTGCAGCTGCTGCAGTCCAACATCAGCCGCCGCCGCGTCGAAGCCGTGCAGTACCGGCTCGCGCGGCTCGACCGGAAGCTCGGCGCCCCCACGCCAGACGTCGCCCCGCTTTTCTAGAGCGGTTTCTGACACGTCGTAGTGTCCGGCTTTAGCGCGGTTTCTGATACGTCGTAGTGTCCGGCTTTAGAGCGGTTTCTGAAACGTCGTAGTGTCCGGCTTTAGCCGGACCACGTTGATCGGCACCGCCGTGTGTGGTCCGGCTCAAGCCTAATGCCTTTCGGAAATTGCGCATGCGCTCCCCGCCATCACACCAGATGAAACTGCACGGGTCCGGTGATGGACTGCGCCTGGAGTAATCGCGGCCAT
>Ga0194128_10006750_pt1 | contig 15332 bp, 12 predicted proteins | sample TA2KigCa65mmetaG_FD_148650 | JGI IMG/M metagenome (GOLD analysis project Ga0194128, IMG submission 148650) | Freshwater microbial communities from Lake Tanganyika, Tanzania - TA2015037 Kigoma Deep Cast 65m | ecosystem: Environmental > Aquatic > Freshwater > Lake | place: Tanzania: Lake...
CCCGCGCCGGCCCCGGGGGGCGCCTGGTCACCCGGCCCGCCGCCGCCGGCTGCTCCCGGCACGCCGGTTCCCACGCCGCCGTCGACGCACATGCGGGTGAGCATCAAGGTCAACCCGGAGCCGGTGCCGTACAGCGGCCAGCCGATCACCGACGTCGCCTCGTGCCGCAACCTGAGGCACACGTGGTTCTACGAGCAGATCGTGCACGCCGAAACCGGCATCGGGGTCACGATTCAAATTCGCGAGAACTTCTTCGACGGGCGGTTCGTCAACCGGAACACGGAGCGGATCTGGCTGCGCGGCAACGGGACCGCCGTCTTGAAGACGCGCTGGTGCAGCGGCTACAAGGTCGCCCACTACACGCAGACGCGCTTCAAGTTCACCGATGACGAGGGCGGCGAATTCACGGTCAGCGGCCCCTGGGTCCGGCTGCAGCCCTGAGGACGGCCCGAGGGCCCCAGGCCTCGGGCCTCAGCCCCGAGGGGCCTATTTCTGGAACTCGATGAGGTAGTCTGACCGGCCGGTCAGCAGGAACCGGGCGCGCTGGCCGGCAACCTTGTCGGTGCCGGTCGCCGGCTCGAGGCCGGCCACCTGCGGGTACCAGTTGCCGCCGTTGAAGATCTTCCGCGGCGCGGTCCAGCCGCGCGGGTCGTCGAGCCGCGCGGCGAACGACACGTAGATCCCTTCGTTGTCGAAGCGCTCGTTGGCGGCGCGGTTCATCAGCATCACGTAGCGCTCGAGGTAATGGTTCCAGTGGATTGACGGCCCCCAGAAGACGTCGGCGGCGACGTGGCCGTCATGCCAGGGACGCACCGGCGCCACGAGCGGCGTGCCCGTGGGGTACGTCCAGTCGAGCGACGCGCCGTCGGCTGCCGGCGCCGCACGCGCGGGCAGCCACGCCCCGCTCTGCCACACGGTCACCCGGCCGACCGGGCGGTCGCGATCGGCCCAGGCGAGGCGTGCGACGGCAATCCCCTGTTCCGCCGGCGTCCTCGAGTACTGACTGATGTAGAGAAAGAGGTTCGTGCCCGTGCGATCGAGCACGGCGCTCACATCTCCGACACCGCCGATGACGAAGTGGTTCGTCGATCCGCACGCCGCCGTGCCGGGCGGCGCGTCCAGGATGAAGCCGAGATGCGCCCACGTGGCGCCGCGATCGGTCGATCGAAGGGCGCCGATCCGCGGAAGAAACCGGTCCGGCCGGCCGCACGCCACGGCCGGGCGCTCGTGATGGTAATAGCCGTACCAGGCGCCGCGCTCGTCGGCGACGACGCTTTCGATCCAGACGCCGTCGCCCGGGTGCGGCTCGATCGCAATCGGGCCGAGCTCGGCCATCCCCTCGAGCGCCGCGCCCGCATGGCGGGCGGGGATGCCGCCGAACGACGTGACCGCGAACAACTGCCAGCGGCCGTCTACCAGATCCCACGCCATCGGGACGTTCGAGTCCACGGCGCCCGGCATCATGATCCGCGGCGCGCGAACCAGCCGGGCCGCCGGCCCGCCTCCCTGCGGACGCTGCGCGGCGGCGTGGCCCGCGGGCCAGAGGCTCGCCGCGGCGACGCAGACGACGCACAGGAGGCCTGGGATTACCGTCCGCGGCGGAGCAGGCATCGGGGGAGGACGGTCATCGGAGGAAGTCGATGTAGTACTCGGACCGGCCGTGGACGAAGAAGCGCGCGCGGCGGCCGGCCTCCCTGTCGGTACCGGTCGCCGGGTCGAGTCCCGCCACCTGCGGGTACCACATCGGCCGATCGAGGATCTTGCGGGGCGCGCTCCACTGCCGCGGATCGCGCAGGCTCCGCGCGTACGAGATATAGATGCCGTCGCTGTTGAAATCCTCGTCGCGCGCGCGGTTGAGCAGCATCACGTAGCGCCCGAGGTAGTGGTTCCAGTGGATCGACGGTCCCCAGAAGGCGTCGGCGTCCGGCGACCCGTCGTGCCACGGCTTCGACACGGCCACGAGCGGCGCGCCGGCGATCTCGCCGCGCGAGGGGATCCACGCGCGGCCGGCCCATACGGTCAGACGGCCGACGGGCGCGTCGCGATCGGCCCAGGCGAGGCGCGCGACGGCCACTCCCTGATGCGCGGGATGCCTCGAGTACTGCGAGAAGAAGAGGAAGAGGTCCGCGCGATCGGGGGTCAGCAGCGCGCTCACGTCGCCGACGCCGCCGATGACGTACCGGTTGGGCGAGGCGCAGGCGAGCGTGTCGGGCGCCGCCTCGAGGATGATGCCGAGGTCCTGCCACGTGCGGCCGTGGTCGCGCGACCGGGCGGCGCCGAGCCGGAGGATGAACTGGTCCGGCCGGCCGCAGACCTCGGCGGGCCGCTCGTGATGGTAGAAGCCGTACCAGGCGCCGTTCTCGTCCGGGACGATGCTCTGGATCCAGACGCCGTGGCCCGGATCGGGAACGAGCGCCGCGCGGCCGCCGTTCTGCAGCCGATCCAGCGACGCCCCGGTATGCCGCGACGGTATCCCGTTGATCGAGGTGAAGGCAAAGAGGCGCCAGAGGCCCTCGACCCGCTCCCAGACCATCGGGATGTTGGAGTCGACGTCGGTCGACAACGTCAGCCGCGGCGCGTGCACGAGCCGCACCGACGGCAGCGGATCGTACTGGGCGGCATCGACCGCACCCCGCTGAAACACGGACGGTGGGGGCCCCTGGAGAGCGACGAGGAAGACGCCGAGCCAGGCGCCGATGCCGAGGAACCGCCCGAGGAGCCGCACCGGCGGAAGGATATCTCAGGGATCAGAGCGACGCGAGGTAGGCGGCGATCGCGACGAGCTCGTCCGGGCTCAGTTTGGCGACGACCGGTCTCATCAGCTGGCTCTGTCGCGTGCCCTGCTGGTAGTTGTACAACTGCCGCACGGTGTAGCTGACGGTGCGGTCGGCGATCCCGGGCACGTCCCCCGTGCCCTGCAGGGCCGCGCCGTGGCACGCGGCGCACTGCACGGTCCTGCCGCCGCCGGTCGTGACGAGCGCCTTGCCCTTCTCGATCGTCCCGAACGGGACGTAGGCGACGAAGCCGGCCTTCGGGTCGCGGAACCGCTCGGTGCGGTCGGGAAACTCCGGCACCTCGATGAAGCGCGGGCCGAGCGGCTCGTCGCCTGCGTCGAGCGGAATGAAGAGCCCGGCGGGCGACTGGCGCGTCTTCGGCGCCGTGTCGCGCTCGACCACTGTCACCCACGGCCGCCACTCGATCGCGGCGTAGTATTCCGCGGCCGCCCTCATGTCGGCGTCGCTGAGGAAGCGCGCGATCTGCGTCATCTCGGCGTGGTTGGCCTTGCGCGGATCCGCGCTCGTCCGCCCGCCGCTCCGGAAGAGCGCGAGCTGCTGCAGGAAGTAGCCGACCGGCAGGCCGGTGAGATGGCCGTTCTCCGGCTTGCCCTGACCGTTGTGGTAATGGCAGTGCGCGCACGCCCGAAGGCGATCGCTCTCGCGCCCGTACTGCACGATCGCCGGCACCGGCTGCGGATGCTCCCGCGGATACCAGTCGGCCGGGTCGTAGTGCGCCTGGATCTGCCCGATGGTGAACGTCCGGCTGCTGCCGGCCAGCTCCAGCAACACGCCGTCGTCCACCCACGGCTTGCCCGGCCGCGAGCACGTGTACGGCTTCGCGTCGGCCGGGCACGGCGGCGGCAGCGGCTCGGGGCCCGGCGTCACGAAGCCGTACGCCCACGGAACCGGATTCGGCGCGCTCGCTTGTCCGGCGGCGACCGCCACGACGGCCGCCATCAGCAGCAGACAGATGCACCCGTATGCCTTCATCGGTCCTCCGGCGTTCGGTTCACCATCTTATCAGCGGTCCGTTTTCCATCGGATGCAGGCGCACCGGCGCCACATGGTCGCGTGATATACAGCACGGTTCGCACCTGTCGATTGGTTCCCATAAGGGACGATTCGCCCGTGTCCATGCCTTGCATGATTCTGCACGCTCCGCGGCCCACGCCCGAGACTGTGCGTTCCTGCTGGCCGTTCGCCGTGGCGCTGCTGCTCGTCGTCGCTGCGGCCCGGACGGCCGGCCAGGACGCATCCTTCACCTTCTCGACGTTCGCGGGCGCCGCGGGCACGGTGGTCAACAGCAAGGTCACGCCCGCCGGCGTCGTCACGACGCTTGCGGGCACGGCGGGCGCGGCGGGACGGGCGGATGGAGCCGGCGGCGCGGCGCAGTTCAGGTTCCCCTCGCACGTGGCGGTCAATTCGGCAGGCGATCTGTTCGTGACCGACACGGACAACCAGGCCGTGCGCCGGATCACGCCGGCCGGCGTCGTCACGACCGTCGGCGGCGGGTCGATGGGGACGGCCGACGGCGTGGGGACCGCCGCCCAGTTCCGCGATCCCAAGGGCATCGCCGCCGACCGCCAGGGTCGGCTCTACGTGGCCGATCGCGGCAACCGCACGATTCGCGTCGGGGCGCGCTGAGACCCGAGGACCGGGCGCTACGCGGTGCCGAATCCTTCCCAGTAGACGGCGCAGGCGTAGCCGATCGTCACGATCGTCGCAATCGCGAGCGCCGCGAGCCCGAGCCCCTTCCAGAGCATCGTCTGGAGGTTGATGCCGTACCCCGCCGCAACCGCGGGCCCGCCGGCCGAGGAGGGGAGCGCGAAGCCGCAGTTGCCGAGCGCGGTCACGATGTAGACGAACGGGATCGGATTGATCCCGAGCCCCTGGAACGTGCTGATGACGATCGGCACCACGATGGCCACGGCGGCGGTGTTGTTCGTGATCTGCGTCACGCCGATGGCGAGCACCGAGAAGAGCGCCACCGCCGCGAACCCGCCGCCGCTGGCGTACGGCGCGAGCACGTCGGCCACGAAGCGCGCCGCCCCGGATTCGCTCAGCACCTCGCCGAGCGCCGTGCCCCCGGCGAACAGGTAGAAGAGCCCCCACATCATGTTCGCCTGCGCGTACTTCCACGTGATGAGCGGCTCGTCGTCCTTCCGGATGACGAAGCAGAGCAGCCCGCAGACGAGGAAGGCATACGCGGGCGCCAGTGACGGGAGCCGGGCGGCGTAGAGCGGGCGTCCGAACGCCAGCGCGGTGGCCGCGAGAAAGAGCGCCAGCCCCCACTTCTCCTGCGCCGACATCCGTCCGAGGGCGCGGATGCGGTCGAGGAAGAAGGTCCGCGACCCCTCGATCTCGGCCATCTCGGGCCGGAACGCGAACCGCATGTAGACGACCGACACGATCGCCAGGCCGATCGTCATCGGCAGGAAGCGGGTGACCCACGTCACGAACAGGAACTCGCGGTTCGTGATCGAATCCTGGATGAACGCGACCGTGAGCAGGTTGGGCGCGCCGCCGAGCGGCGTCGCGAAGCCGCCCACACTCGTGCCCCACGCGACGGCGAGCATCAGCGCCGAGCCCAGCACGCTCGCCTTGAGATCCTCGATGCCGATGAACTTCAGCATCGCGAGCACGATCGGGCACATCGAGGCGGCCACGATCGTGTTGGGCAGGAACGCGCTCAGGACCAGGGCGAGCACGAACCACGTCATGATCTGGCGCTGCGTGTTGGTGCCCATGACCACGAGCGACGCGAGCGCGATCCGCTTGTCGATCCCCCACCGCGCCCAGGTCGTCGTCAGGAGGTTCGCGCCGATCAGCAGGATGATGAGGTCCTGCGCGTAGGCGCCCAGCACCTGCGGCATCGGGACGAAGTCGAAGAGCGCGGCGACGCCGAGCGGGAGGAAGCCGGTCACGGCGAGATCCACCGGCTCGGTCACCCACCACCACGCCATCCAGAGCAGCAGGCCGAGCGCGCAGCGGACCGGGTAGTCGAGCAGACCGCCGCCGAGCAGCACGAGCGCGGCAAAGAGCGCCGGCCCGATGACGAGGTGGAGCGTGGTGCGGGAGCCCAACGCCCGAAGCCTACGGCCTAGACCCCCAGGATGTCGACCAGCTCGCGCACGGCGGCCGCCGACGCGTGGAGCGCCGCGCGCTCCTCGGAGGTGAGCTGCAGCTCGATGATCTGCTCCACGCCGCGGGCGCCCAGCTTGACCGGCACGCCCACGAAGACGCCGCGCAGGCCGTACTCCCCCTCGAGCAGCACCGAGCAGGGGAGGATCTTCTTCTGGTCCTTGAGGATCGCTTCCACCATCTGGACCACGGCCGCCGACGGCGCGTAGTAGGCGCCGCCGGAGCGGAGCAGGTTGACGATCTCGATGCCGCCGTCGCGCGTGCGCTGGTTGATCGCCTCGATCCGCTCGCGCGGGAGCAGCTCCGGCAGCGGAATGCTCGCCACCGTCGTGTAGCGGGGCAGCGGCACCATCGTGTCGCCGTGGCCGCCGAGCACGAGCGCGTGCACGTTGTCGACCGACACGCCCAGCTCCTGCGCCACGAACGTGCTCATGCGGCCGGAGTCGAGGATGCCGGCCATCCCGACGACGCGCTCCTTCGGAAAGCCGCTGATCCGGTACGCCGCCTGCGCCATGGCATCGAGCGGGTTGGTGACCATGATCAGAATGGCGTCGGGCGACTGGCGCACCACCCCCTCGACGACCGACAGGATCACCTCGTAGTTCGCCAGGAGCAGGTCGTTGCGGCTCATGCCGGGCCTGCGCAGGAACCCGGCCGTGACGACGACGATGTCGCTGCCGGCCGTCTCGCGGTAGTCGCCGGAGGCCGTGGAGAGGCCGCGGGCCTGCACGTCGGAGCCGACGATCGGGGTGGACTCGAGCAGGTCGAGCGCCCTGCCGGCCGGCATGCCCTCGATCACGTCCGTCAGCACGACGTCGGCGAGCCCGCGGTCGACGAGGCGCTGCGCCGTCGTCGAGCCGACGAAGCCGGCGCCGACGACGGTGACCTTGCGGCGCATCAGCGGCGGGTCCGGCTGACGCCGGACGCCAGGGACAGAGGTGTCATGCCGACTGGTAGAGCTTGGTCATGACGAACTCGCGGTGCCCCATGATCTCGGCGCAGGTGAGACGGCCGTTGCACGTGCGGATCACCATGTCGATCAGCAGGTCGCCCGCCTGGTCGAGCGTCAGCTCCCGGCGCAGGATCCCCGACACGTCGAGGTCGATGTGCTCGACCATGGTGCGGGCCGTCCTCGGGTTGGCGGTGAGCTTGATCACCGGCTCGATCGGGTTGCCGATGACGTTCCCCTGGCCGGTCGGGAAGAGATGCACGACGAAGCCGGCCGCAGCCTGCAGCGTGACGCATTCGGCGGCGGCCGACGAGGTGTCCATGTAGTAGAGGCCCGGCCCCTTGGCGGGCGCCTCGGCCGGCTTCAGCACGTCGACGAATGCCGTCTTGCGGCCGATCTTCTGGAGGTTGCCGAACGCCTTCTCCTCGATCGTCGTCAGGCCGCCGGCGATGTTCCCCTTGGTCGGCTGCGACTCGGAGAGGTCGCTCGTCTTGTGCCGGTTGATGACCGCCTGGTACGCGTCGAAAACCTCCATGAAGCGGGCCGCGACTTCGGGGGTCGCCGCGCGGCTCGCGCAGACCCGCTCGGCGCCGGTGAGCTCGGAGGTCTCGCCGAAGCAGGTGGTGACGCCGAGCGGGTCGAGCTTGTCGATGAGATTGCCGACCGTGGGGCACGAGGCGAGCCCCGAGGTCGTGTCGCTCTCGCCGCACTTGGTCGAGACGAAGAGCTCTTCGATCGAACAGGGTTCCCGCTGCTGTTCCGAGGCGCCCTGCACGAACGCGAATGCCGTGCGCGACGCCGCCGCGATCGTGCTGATGTCGCCGTGCTCCTCGATCGAGAAGCCGGCGACCGGCTTGCCGGTCCTGGCGATGCCGTCGACCACGCGCTGTGTCCAGCCCGGCTCGATCCCGATGACGACGCACGCGGCGACGTTCGGGTTCGACCCGGTGCCGATGAGCGTCCGGAAATGAAGCTCCAGATCCTCGCCGAACTGCAGCCGCCCGTAATGATGGGGGAGCGCCAGCGTTCCCTTGATGTTGTTGGCGACCGCCTCGCAGGCGGCGTTCGACAGGTCGTCGAGCGGCAGGACGACCACGTGGTTGCGAATGCCGACGCGGCCGTTCTCGCGGCGATACCCGTTGAAGTCGTCGCGTCCCACCCTTACCACCTTTTCGTCTTCAGGTTGTGCACGTGCACGTGCCGCCCCCGGCCGATGTCGGCCACCGCCCGGCCGATGTCGTGCCCGTACTTCAGCACCGTGTCGCCCTGCCTGATGTCGGCCAGCGCGATCTTGTGGCCGAGCGGGACCGCGTCGAGCGCCGTGAGCGCGATCGTTTCGTCGGTCTCCATGATCCAGCCGGTGACGGTCGTGTTCGGCCGGATGTCCTCGACAACGGCCACCCCGACCGTGTCGGCTTTGTCGTGCACGATGAAATGAGTCTGCGCCATATGTCAGTGTCTCTACCGGCTACCGGCTACCGGCACGAACTTCTGCACGCGCTCGCCGGCCTGCACCTCGCCCGTGTAGATGTTCCCCTTCGAGTCGGTCGCAATCATGTGGAGCCCGTGGAACTGGCCGGCCCAGTTGCCCGTGCTCCCGATCCGGCCGAGGACCTTCCCGTCCTGCCGGTCGAGGATCCAGATCGTGTTGTTCTGGATGTCGGAGATGAACAGGTGCCGCTGCGGCGCGTCGGCCGAGAACGCGACGCCGCCAGCGGAGCCGCGGTCGAGCGTGGCGGTGGCGACGAAGAACTCCTTGAGGTACTTGCCCTCGCGCGTGAACACCTGGATCCGGTTGCTCGGCCGGTCGGCCGCGTAGACGAGCCCGTCGCGCGCGACGTTGAGCGTCAGGTGTCCGAGGAAGTCCCTGGCCGGCGCGTTCGGGTCGTAGCGGCCGCCGCCCACGATGTCGGCCAGCGGCCCGCCGTACGCGCCCCAGCCGCGCTTGAACTGGAGCGTGTCCATGTCGTAGACGAGGATGCGGCCGCCCAGATAGCTGTCGGCGGCGTAGAGCTCGCGCCGCTCCTCGTCGAGGCGCAGCTCCTCGAGCCCGCCGACGATGAGCCGCGTCGAGGGCGGATACTTCGCGCGAAACGCCTTCACGCCCTCGACGTCCTTGCCGGGCGGCTGGCTCTCGGGCACGCGGCCGATCTCGCCGACCTGTTTGCCCTCTCGCGTGTACTTGCGGATGCGGTCGGAGCCGATCCAGACGTGCCCCTGGCGATCGACGACCATGCCGTGCCCCTGCGGCGCGCTGAAGGACGCGATGACCTCGCCGGCCGGGTTGAAGGCGACGATCGTCGGCGCCGCCACGCAGCATTCCGCGGTCGGCGGGTTCAGCGCCGCGTAGTTCTCGGTCTCGTCGAGGTCGGCGGGGCGGTTCAGCACCCAGACGTTGTCCTGGTGATCGACGTCGAGGCCGGTGATGCCGCCCAGGAACCACCGGTTCGGGAGCGGCCGTTTGGGCCAGTCGGCGTCGACCTTGTACTGCGGCCCGCCTTCCTGCGCGGTGATGCCGATCGTGAGCCCGGGCGTGAGCCCGATCGCGAGCCACAGCGCCACAGCGCCACGGAGACTAGTACGTGAAGACATAGGCTGCTCCAGAATCGTCGAGGCCGTTGCCCGGCCCGTCCTCGTTGTGCGCGCCGACGACGAGCGTGCGGCCGTCGCCGCTCAGCGCGACGGCGCTGCCGAACTCGTCGCCGGCCTCGGTGTTCGATCCCTTCACATACGCGCGGGCCGTCCACGTGCCCGCCTCGCGCGTGTAGACGTAGACGGCGCCCGACTCCTCCGCCTGGTTCCGTTCCTCCCGCCACGGATTCAGGTGATCGACGATGAGAAACGGCTGGAGCACGGCGGGACGGATGCCCTGGCCGGCGTGGTCCTCGAGGTAGGAGCTCACCGCGAGCGTGCCGCCGTCGCCGCTCAGCGCGAGCTTGACGCCGAACGAGTTGTAGGGGCGGGCGTTCGGCGCCTTGATGAACGCCTGCTCGGTCCAGACGCCGCCCGCCCGCACGAAGACGTATGCCGCGCCCACCCAGATGTTCGCGGCGCCGAGCGGCGGCGAGTCGTGGTCGCAGCCCGGCGGGTTGACGCCCGGCGTGAGACAGTCCTCGTCGCCGGCGCCCGCCGCGATCGTGTTGCCGTCGTCGCTGACCGCGACCGCGTAGCCGAGCTGATCGGTCGCCTCGGTGCGCGATCCCTTGATGTAGGCCTCCTGCACCCACACGCCGGCGCGGCGCGTGAAGACGTACAGCGCGCCGGCGCCGTTGGCGCGATTGTCGTGCGGGCCGTTGATCGTGCGCCCCGATCCCCGCTCGTCGAAGGCGCTCGCGACCAGCGTGCCGCCGTCGTGGTTGAGCGCCACGGCGAAGCCGAACAGGTCGCCCGCCTCGACGTACGACCCCTTGAGATAGGCCTGCTGCGTCCACGCGGCGCCGGTCCGGGCGAACACGTAGACCGCGCCGGACGACTGCTGCGAATCGTCATGCTGGTCGCCGTCGATCTGCCGGGCGGCGCTGTCTTCGGCAATCGCGCCGACGGCCAGCGTCGCGCCGTCGCCGCTCAGGGCGACCGCGTAGCCGAACTGGTCGCCGTCGCCGGGCAGGTCGCCCTCGCCGGGGCGGCCCGTGTTCGAGGCCTTGATGTAGGCCTGCTGCGTCCAGGTCGATCCCGTCCGCGCGAAGACGTAGACGGCGCCCGCCTGCCGGATCGAGTCGTCCTGCTGGCTGCCGTCGATGCCGGTGGCCGCGCTCGACTCCCAGTGCGCGCTGACGGCCATGACGGCGCCGTCGCGGCTGAGCGCCACCGAGGCGCCGAAGTGATCGCTCTGGCCGGTGTTCGACGGCTTCACGTAGGCCTGCCGCACCCAGCCGTCGCCCCGGCGGACGAACACGTACACCGCGCCCGATGCGTAGGCCGTGTTGTCCTGCTGGTTGCCGTCGATGCCGGTCGCGCCGCCGCTCTCGTATGGAGCGCCGACGGCGAGCGTCCCGCCGTCTCCGCTCAGGGCGATCGAGTTGCCGCTGTGCCCCTGGTTGCCGCCGCCGCAGGCGAAGTGATCGTAGGCGTCGGCGTTCGACGCCTTCAGGTACGCGACTTCCGTCAGCGGCAGCACCGGCGCGGCAGCCGGCCGCCCGGGCCCCTGCGCCAGCACCGCGCCCGCGGCGGCGAGGAGCGCGACGCCCGGCGCGGCCACATGGCGGTGCACGAATCCGACGTGTCTCATCCCACCTTTAGTACACGAACACGTACGCCGCGCCCGAGTCCGCCGCGGAGTTGTCGTTGGGATTGCCGGCGGCGCCTGTCCCTGCGCCGTCTTCCTGGTGGGCGCCCACCACCATCATCCGGCCGTCGGTGCTGAGGGCCACGGCGCTGCCGAACTCGTCGCCCGCGTCGGTGTTGGAGCCCTTCACGTAGGCGCCGGCGGTCCACCGGCCGTTCGCGCGCGTGTAGAAGTACACGGCGCCCGATTCCTCGGCTTCGTTCCGGTGCTCCCGCCAGGCATTCAGCATGTCCTGCACGAGGAGCTGCTGCACCTGCGGCGGGCGGACGCCCCGGCCGCCGTTGTCCTCGAGGTAGGAGGAGACGGCCAGCGTGTTGCCGTCGCCGCTCAGCGCCAGCTTCACGCCGAACGAGTTGTACGGCCGCGCGTTCGGCGCCTTGATGAACGTCTGCTCCGACCACGTGGTGCCCGACCGCACGAACACGTAGGCCGCGCCGACCCAGATGTTCGCGCCGCGCCCCGGCGGGGCGTCGTCGGTGCACCCGGGCGGATCGATCCCGGGCGTCAGGCACGCCTCGTCGCCGGCGCCGACGGCCACGGTGTTCCCGTCGTCGCTGATCGCGACCGAAAAGCCGAAGCCGTCGCTGGTCTCGTTCCGCGACCCCTTGATGTACCCCTGCTGGCTCCAGGCGCCGCCCTCGCGCGTGAAGACGTAGAGCGCCCCGGAGTTGATCGAGCTGTTGTCGTGCGGCGGATTGAAGCCCTTGCCCGCGCCGTCCTCGTCGAAGGCGGTGGCGGCCAGCGTATTGCCGTCGAAGCTGAGCGCGATGGCAAACCCGAGGAGATCGCCGGCGCCGATGTGGGAGGTCTTGACGTAGGCCTGCTGGGCCCACGTGCCGCCCGTCCGCGCATACACGTACACGGCGCCCGCGGAGGTCGCCGAATCGTCGTTCTGGTTGCCGTTGATCTGCGGCGCCCCGCCGTCTTCGGTGATCGCGCCGACGGCGAGCGTGTTGCCGTCGCCGCTCAACGTGATCGCATAGCCGAACTGGTCGCCGTCGCCGACGTCGTCGCCCCCCTTGCCGGGCCGGCCGGTGTTCGACGCCTTGATGTAGGCCTGCTGCGTCCACGTCGCGCCGGTGCGCGTGAAGACGTAGACGGCGCCCGCCTGCGGGATCGAGTTGTCGTGCTGGTTGCCGTTGACGCCCGTGGCGGCGCTCGCTTCCCAGTGCGCCGCCACCGCCAGCGTGTTGCCGTCGCGGCTGAGGGCCACCGACGACCCGAAGTGGTCGCTCTGTCCGGGGTTCGAGGCTTTGACGTACGCCTGCTGCACCCACGAGTCGCCCTGCCGGGCGTAGACGTAGACCGCGCCCGACGCATACATCGAGTTGTCGCGCTGGTTGCCGTTGATGCCGGCCGCGTTGCTGCTCTCGAACGGCGCGCCGACGGCCATCGTCGTGCCGTCGCCGCTCAGCGCGATCGAGTTGCCCGTGTGCCCCTGGTTGCCCCCTCCGCACGCGAAGTGGTCGTACGCCTCGGCGTTCGACGCTTTGATGTACGCCACCTGCTTCAGCGGCAGCATCGGGGCCACTTCCTTCGAGAGCGTGGGGGGCTGGGCGTGTACGTAGGCCGGAGCGAACAGAAAGACGACCAGGGCGACGCTGATCCGTGGCATACGCAAGCTCCTTACTTGTCCGCCGCAGCGCTCGGCGCGAAGGCGGCGTCGCGGAATTTCACGATGAGATGCGCCGTGTTGGACGTGCCGTTGCCCCACTGCAGACCGATCTCGGGATGCAGGGGCCACGGGTTCCGGACGACGAGCTCGTGCCAGCCGGGCTCGCGGAGCAGGCTCGCGTCGATCGTCACCCGCAGCTCGGCGCCGCTGACCGGCGTGAACGGCACGGGCACGCCTTTGAAGAGCACCTGGGAGCGGCGGACGAAGTTGAAGCCGCGCACGGTGATCGGGGTGCTCGGACTCCCCTCGGTGACCATGATCGGGCTGATCGACTCGATCGCGGGCTGCGGCGACTCCACCGGGTTCGGCAGCGGGCGGCCGGCCTCGACGGGGCGCTGCCCGCTGAAGCGGCCGCCGTGCGCGTTGAAGGCGACCTCCCGGAAGGCGTGCACCCAGAGCAGCGCGTCGACCGGCGGGTTGAGCTCCGACTCGCGCCTGAACACCGGGTTGTAGCCGGCGCTGTAGCCGCGCTCGATGCGCTGGCCGTTGACGATCACGGTATCCACCTGCCGCAGGTGCTCGATGTCCTGCAGCGGATCGGCGTTGACGATCACGACGTCGGCCAGCTTCCCCGCCTCGATCGTCCCGAGGTCCGTGCCGCGCGCGATCATCTCGGCCGACCACTTCGTGGCGCCCTGGATGATCTGCATCGGCGCGATCCCCGCCTCGACGAAGATCCGCATCTCCTGGAGCAGGCTGTTGCCCGGCACGCGCGCCGGATTCGTGTTGGCGCCCGGGACGACGCGGCCGCCGGCGTCGGCAAACAGCTTGTGGAAGCGCAGCGCGTTGCGGTACCCCCGCAGCCGGCGCTCGCGCACGGCGCCCGCGCCGCCGGGCCGGCCGCGATAGATCGCCAGCGCCGTTTCGATGCGCTCCGGCGGGTAGTAGGCGAGGAGCGCCGGATCCGCCGTGTCGAAGAAGCGGCGGTCCTCCAGGGCAAACGCGTCCCAGTCGCGCTGGAAGCCGGCAAAGGTGGCGCGGAAGGTGGGCGTCAGCGCCACGTTGTGCGTCACCAGGAGCGGGATGAGGTCCTTCGCCTTCGCCTCGTCCATCTCGGCATAGAGATCGGCTTCGTTCCGGGGGTCGTCTTCGCTCGTCACCGGCGTCCGCGCGACGGTGCGGCCGATCCCGGCCGAGTGCGGCAGGTTCGTCGTGCCGAGCAGCGCCGCCTCGCGCGGGCCGAGCACGGGCCCGTACGCGCGCATGAACGTCGGCTTGCCGGCGCGCGCCGCCTCGTCGGCGATCGCGCGGTTGATCGCCATGGGCAGGCCGCCCTCGGCGATCTGGATCATGTCGGCACCCAGCTCCGCCCACGTCCGCACGAACGCGCGCGCCTCCTCCGGCGTCGCCGGCGTGCGGCCCGGCGTGCCGGGCGTCTCGAGCCCCGTGCCGCCGACCGGCTCGTTGGTGAACCGGGAGATGCCCGTGAACGGCCGCGGGCCGCGGACGAGCCCCCGATGGACCGCATCGCGATGCGGCGCGCCGATCTCGCCGGCGATGCCGACGTCGATCGTCGAGGTGATGCCGTAGTTGAGCATCACTTCGCCGTAGTACCACTGGTAGCTGACCTGCGCGTCCCAGAGCCCCGGCAGGATGAACTTGCCGTCGGCTCTGATCACCTGTGCGTTGGCGGGAATCGCAGCCTGGCCGCGGCGCGACACGCTGACGATGCGGTCGCCCTGGATGGTCACGACCGCGTCGGTCACCGGCGTCCCCCCGTTGCCGTCGATGAGCGTGCCGCCGTCGATGACGAGCGGCGCCGGCGCCTGTGCGGCCGCCTGCGGAGGCAACCAGACGGCGGCGAGCGCGGCGGCCATGCCGAAGAGCGACGCCGAGATCAACCGGTGCAGCATCGGGATCGAACGAGGAATCGCCATTATGGTCAGGCGGCGCAGGTCGGGTCAATGAAACTGGAGCGGGATCCCGGATCCCCGATCCCGCATCCCGGGCTCAACGGTGCTCTAGAATCGTGGACACCGGGTGACCACGCGCGCCTTTCGGACGGATCTGCTTGCCGGGGCGACCGTCGCCCTTGTGGGCCTGCCGCAGTGCCTCGCCTACGCGACGATGTCGGGCCTGCCGCCGGCGTACGGGCTGGCCACGGCCGTCGTGCCGGGCCTCGTCGCCGCGCTCGTCGGCCGCAGCCGCAGCGTCATCACCGGCCCCACCAACACGACCGGCCTGCTCGTGCTCGGCGCGCTCGTGCCCTATCTCGGCGCCAACGGGCTCCTGCAGCCGGCCGGCCTCGGCTGGCTCGCCACGCTGACGCTGCTCTGCGGCGTGCTGCGGTTCGCGTTTGCGTTTGCCGGCGGCGTCGTGCTCGTCCGCTTCATTCCCGAATCGGTGCTCGCCGGCTTCACGGTGGGCGTCGGCGTGCTCATCGCCACGATGCAGCTCGACGAGGCGTTCGGGCTGCCGGCCGTGAGCGCGGCCGGCCTCTGGGGCGAGTACGAGGGGCTCGCCGCGCTGTTCGCGGCCGGCGCGCGGCCGTCGGCGGCGGCCGTC
>Ga0194128_10006752_pt1 | contig 15323 bp, 13 predicted proteins | sample TA2KigCa65mmetaG_FD_148650 | JGI IMG/M metagenome (GOLD analysis project Ga0194128, IMG submission 148650) | Freshwater microbial communities from Lake Tanganyika, Tanzania - TA2015037 Kigoma Deep Cast 65m | ecosystem: Environmental > Aquatic > Freshwater > Lake | place: Tanzania: Lake...
CAGACTTCGAAATCCTCGCAATCCTCGCAGACCTCCCCTTCTCCTGCTACCATCATCTCCTCATGACTCTCAAGCGCACCGCGCGGGCTGAACCGGTGATCGAGCCGACGAAAACGGCGGGGGAGCAAGATGTACTGGATGCCGGCCTGCGTCCGAAGTCTCTTGCGGAGTACGTCGGTCAGAGTGACATCAAAGGACACCTCCTCGTGCACATCGCTGCAGCCAGGAAGCGCAGCGAGCCTCTGGGGCATGCGCTCCTGCATGGCCCTCCCGGTCTGGGGAAAACGACGCTCGCCCATATCATCGCACGAGAGATGCATGCGCAGGTGCGTGTGACGTCAGGTCCGGCGATCGAGAAGCCGGGAGATCTTGCATCACTGCTGACAAACCTGGAGCGCGGCGACGTTCTTTTCATCGATGAAATCCACCGAATGCGCCCGGTGATCGAAGAGGTGCTCTACAGCGCAATGGAGGATTTCGCTCTGGACCTCGTCATCGGCAAGGGGCCGACGGCACGGTCGATGCGTTTGGACTTGAAGCCCTTCACGCTTGTCGGAGCGACGACGAAGATCGGCTCCGTGAGTGCTCCTCTCCGCGACCGCTTCACGCACAACTTCAAACTGGGTTTTTACAACACTATCGAAATGGAGCAGATCGTGGAACGTACTGCGGGGATTTTGAACGTACCGCTGGACGAAGGTGCTGCACGGCTCATCGCATGTTCCTGCCGTGCCACCCCGCGTATAGCCAATCGTCTGGTCCGCAGTATCCGGGACTTCGCCCAGGTGAAAGACGAGGACCGCATCAGCCGTGACCGCGCGGAGCGCACGCTCCGCTCTCTGGGTGTCGATGAACGCGGACTCGACAGCACCGATCGCATGATTCTCTCCGCCATCATCGAGAAATTCGCAGGAGGGCCCGTGGGGCTTTCGACGCTCGCAGCAGCGACGGCGGAGGAGCCGGATACGCTCGAGGACGTCTACGAGCCGTACCTCATGCAGTGCGGGTATCTGCAGCGCACTGCGAAGGGGAGAGTGGTGACGCCGCTGGCATATGAGGTCTTGGAGATGGCCATGCCCAGCGATGCGCAGAAAGCCCTATGGTAATTTGTTATTCGTGATTCGTGATTCGTGAGCTATCTTCCTACTATCCGGATCACGAATCCCGAATCACGGATCACGAATCCCGAATCACGGATCACGAATCCCGAATCACGGATCACGAATCCCGAATCACGGATATGGTATGCTGCGCCTATGTCTACTCATACGGTAGGGCTTCTCATAGGCGGCATCCTTCCTGCGGTGATGTTCGGGTTCTCGAACGTATTTCTGAAGGCGGGAACGCAGCAGGGCGTCTCGACATCCGTAGCTATTTTTATGATCGGAGGGGCCGTCATGGTCACCGGTGTCATCCTTTTCTTCGTTTTGCCCGGGCGTGAATTCCACGGGGCCGGATTTTCGTTCCTCATGGGGCTTTGCTGGTCCGTTGGTGTTGCCTGCGCCACGGTCGCTCTGCAGAGGTTTCAGATCCCTCTCTCGAGTCTCGTGCCGCTCTTCAATCTCAATACACTGATCTCCGTGTTGCTGGCGCTCTGGATTTTTGCGGAATGGAAACAGGTGCAGGTGCCGCAGCTTCTCTTCGGCGCATTGCTGATCGTCGCGGGAGGAGTGATGGTTGCACGGGCATAATGTATATATTTTGTATTACATTTGACTGACAGCATTTCGGATACTTTCTTCGAATTTCTTCCGAGTGAATTCCATTGCCCGTGCGCGGCACGCTTCACGCGTGTAGACATCTTTGCGGAATCCTGCCAGTGCGTTTTGCAGAGATTGCGATGTTGCATCGGTGAAGAATGCACCGGTTTTTCCTTCGACAATTGTTTCCAGAGCGCCGCCTTTTCCGTAGGCGATCACCGGTGTGCCGCAGCTCATCGCTTCGAGCGGCGTGATGCCGAAGTCTTCTTCGCCCGGGAACAGGAGTGCCTTCGCATCGGTCATCAGGTCGCGCAGCTCGTCGTTCTGCCGGTATCCGTAGAACTCAATTGTCGGTCCGGCAAGACGCTCGAGTTTTTCTCTCTCCGGTCCTTCACCGACGATCTTGAGATGCACTCCGAGCGCATTGCACGCGCTGATTGCCAGGTCGATGCGCTTGTATGCGGCGAGGGTGGAGACGATGAGGAAGTAGGGGGTGAGGTTAGGGCGTAGGGGGTAGGGGGTAGGGCTTTGAGTGAGCCACGCGTCATCGACGAACGGGTAGACGACGTCGCTTTCCCTGCGCCAGTAGAGTTCGATGCGTCTCTGCACTGTTCTCGAGGCAGCGAGCAGCATGTCCGGCCGTGCTGCGGCTTCCGCATCCCATGTGCGTAATCTGTGGAACGTGCGCTGCAGGTAGCGCTTCTTCAGCGGCCCCAGCACACCTTTGCCGGCGCGCTCCACGATGTCGTGTGTCCTGTCCCACAGGTAGCGGGCGGGGGAGTTCACGTAGCAGAGGTGCTTGGGTTTTCCATTCGTGATGATGCCGTGGGCAAATGCCGACGAAGAGGAAATGACGAGATCGAATTCCGAAAAATCGAAGGACTCGATCATCGAAGGGAAGTGGCGGAGGTACAGATGATGATTGAGGCGACAGGGCGTAGGGAGTAGGGCGTAGGGTGTAGGGCTTTGCGCAGTGCGAACGCGTTCTTTCGGAAATATGCCTCCCAGCTTCCTTTCGTCGTAGAGGAGAGTGTAGATCGGCGCGTCCGGAAACATGTCTGCAAGACACACGAGCACCTTCTCGGCACCGCCGCGCATGGTCAGGAGTTCATGGACAAGTGCAACCTTCATGGAAGCAGCTTACCTGTCCTCCGTAGCCTTGGCGAAGGAGGATCGCTTATCGCTTACAGCTTATAGCTCTTTCGTTTCTTCTTTCTCTTTATCAATATTTCCTTCTCCTCCCGCTTCCACCCCTTCACCTCCGCCTCCCGTTTTCGCGCAGCAGAGAGTGTTCTGCATCTTTCACTGTAGATGATCTTCACGGGTCGGCGACTCCGTGTGTATTTGGCTCCGGTACCGGCATTGTGCTTCGCCTCCCGTTCTTCAAGGTTGATGCATGTTCCGCAGTACAACGTCTGATCTCTGCAGCGCGCGATGTAGAAGAAGTGGGGCACGCCGGAAAGTATAGCAATACTGCCGCAGTCTCTGGACTTGGCGAATTCTCATGCTACGTTGCCCGCATGGCCCTTCGTACAGTATCGGCACTGATTCTCCTACCGCTTTTCGTATCTGCCGCTTCGTCGGATGCCGTTCGGTTGTGCCGTGATAATGCGTTAATTTCCCGGCTCGTTGCCGAAGAGCGTGCTGAGCAGAATTACCTTCGGAAGCTGGATGAGGCCCGTGAGCGAGCTGCTCAGGATTACCAGAGCCTGCTTGTGATGAGCAGTCTCGATCAGCGTAAGGAGCAGAGAAAATTCATCAAAGAGCGCTTCAGGAATTCGGAGAAGTTTGAGCGCGATCAGCGAAAAGCGTCGATACGATCGGCGAAGGATGCGGAGAAGTCGGCCCGTGAGCGGTGCAAGTCACAGACGGGAAAGGGGATTGGTGAAGTCTGTTTCAGCTCCGGCGAATGCCAGTCGGATCTGCGGTGCTCCACGGAGAGAGGCGATTGTCAGCGGGTGTGCCAAAACCCCAGTGACGTCTGTATTCTGGTGTGCAGCGGGCGGTGCGAGAGGCGCTAGGGGTGGGTACTATAGCGCATGAATTTGAATGAGAGTATGCTATTAGGCATGACGAATATTATTGAAAAGTACAGCATGCAAAATTCCCCAGTTCCTCTTCCGACATTGGAGGAACTCTACCGAGCAATTGATAATCCCGAAGGAGCAGATGGAAAATTGAAAAGGTATATCGAATTGCGCCCTGCAATGGTAGAGAATCTGAAGAGTATACGGGGTATCCTTACAGGTAACGAATGATTTGGTGGGTCGGGAGGGATTTGAACCCTCGGCCAATGCCTTAAAAGGGCACTGCTCTACCACTGAGCTACCGACCCAGAGAATGCACTTGAGAGCAAGGAACAGGAGAGGGATCGAGCAGGCGTTTTTGTACTGAGCTACCGATCCATATGAGCACTATAAACCATGCATTGTTGCTGTTCCATAAGGATTTCTTTCATTACAGCATCCAGCTCGCGATGGCGAAGTAGACGGTGACAGAGAGAATGTCCTGCAGGATGGTCGCGATGGGGCCGCTTGCATTCGCCAGATCCAGTTTTCTTTGCCGAACAGGAACGGTATGAGAAGGCCGGAGACCATGGAGGAGATGATGGCCGCGCCAAGAGAGAGACCGATGTCGGAGCATGCGTGACGGGCATGGCCAATTTCGTCCGAAAACTCCTCATCTTCTTTGAGTTTGCGATAATAGGCGTCCTTGGAGATATTGGCATACAGACACGCTTCTTCCACGGTCACGTCCAGCTTGAAGGCCTCAGTGAGTTTCCGTACAACTTCATCTGTCATAACGGTTGGTCTGGCCATTGAGCCATAGACTACTCTCTCTTGAGAGTTGCACGAACCTGAGCCGCTTCCTGCTCGTCCCTCCATTGCTGGTGGTGTGCCTCCGACAGTCCGTCAAATCTAGTGTCCGCGAGTGTGACACCGCCTTCTCCATTTTCTTTCCAAGCCTCAAACTTGCCCATCAACCTATCACATTCCTCAAAATGACCTTGGAGGATTTGCCTTGCAGCCCCCTCTGACAAACCTGCTTTTTCCTCCAATGCCTTGAGTACAAAAGGCACATAATCTTTGTGATAGCCGCTCTCTCTTTTCCATGTAGCAAATGCCTCATCAATAGCTGCATACACAGCAGTATCAAGTGGCGGAAGCCTCATGTTCTGACGAAACTCTGCTGCTGCTTTTGTGCGATACACATTCCAAAAAGCTGGGTCACCCACAGCTTCGGGAGTGAGCCGCCACAGCATGTGCATATTTCCAACTGAGTGCAGAATGTTGCTGGGATGTACACCAACGTATGGGGGCAGATAATCACAGCCATCTTCCCGAGCAATCATGACTTCGCCTTCGCCTTCCAAGTGACCCGATAACCTCTGCGGGTTTGAGATTTTGTAGATTGGATATGCGGTTTTTGGATGAGCCGTATCTTTCTCCTCCTGCAAGTCTACCTGCGTGACGAAACCATTTTGTGCATCAACATAGACGATTTTCCCATTAGCAAGAGTTAGTATGGCAATCGCGTGTCCTCTAGCGTATCCACTTTGGAATGTCAGCTGAGGAACGCCTTGCAGTTTTTCTTGTAAGCACCACGCGCTGAGTGAACAATCAATTCCTTCAACTTCTCTCGCAAGAGAAGGGAGGAAGCCACTGTCACCACCATTTTGTACTCTGCTGATGATTGCAATGTACTGATAAATCAACTGCACTTGCAGAGCCGCAACGTCTTCTGGACTTTTTGCTTTGCCAATCTCTTCTCGCAGCTCTGCAGCTCTCCTGTTGAATGGTTCTGGATTGACTGTTCCCAGCCGTGCTGCAAGTTGTTCAGGAAGACCATGTAAGTCTTGGAGCATCTGCGCCTCAAGTCGCTTCTGATAGTTTGCACCAGTGAGTGAGGCATCCATTGTCTTGCGATCGCTAAAAGCCTCTGCAGTGATCTGTGCGAACTTTGCAGAATCCCGCTCTGATAAGGCTTCTCTTGCCGTTTCTTGACTTGGTTCCATTGCTCTTTTTTCTTGATGTTCAGCAATGCCATTTTCCTCTTTTCCAACAGTATCTTCATTCAATTTCATAAACATATTATACCATAAAATTAGTAAGAACGTCGATACCTCCTGTTCCAGCCTTATTTCGTAGTGAGCAACGCAGCGGAAGCGGAGTGAGTCGAAGAGCCCCTCCCCGCGAAGCTCTCTCGTAAGAGCGAAGTGGGGCATTCGTACCAGAGCCTGCTTTCGCAGCGTTTATTATTTTGAGAGTTCAAGCCTGCTGTGGCCCTCCCGACCCACAAATTGACAAAAAATACAATTTATGCTATTATAATAAGAGCCAGAATCAATGATTCTGGCAAGTTCCTTAACAGCATCGAGTGCTATGGGTAATGAGCCGGTTTGAGCATCTTGGGCCTGTTTAACGGGCCTATGCTGCTCAAACCATCTCAACCTTTCTTCCCCTCACGGGGCGGCCTAATGGTGGCCGAAATCTCTTGAAAGGAGAATACCATGCCGAACTTCTCTCACGGCCCTGTGTCCTGCTGGTACAACGCCGACGCCGCCATCGAGGGCCTCCTCGAGAAGGCGTGCGAGCGCGGCGGCGGAACGCACGGGAACGGCGACCCGCTCGCCATCCCGCTGCTCGAGGTGCTCTTGGAGAGCGACCTCCCCGACGCCGAGGCCAAGGCGTTCCTGCAGGGTGTCAAGGATGACCCCTACAAGGACCCGTACAGCAGCAAGCGGCAGGTGGAGGACCTGCGCATCTTCCTGACGCCCGGACGGGCGGTCGAAACCCCCGCCACGTCGGGTGGGCGCGGGTCGTACAACTACTGGAGGAAGTACGGAAACCTCTACGTGGAGTACAAGTGGCAAGATGTCAGTTACTCCGACTGCGGCGAGGCGTGGCTGAGCCTCGCCTTCGCCCAGTAGCACTCACGCGCTGTTCAGGACGGCCCCTGTCACTTCATTGTGGCAGGGGTTCGTCGTGCCTGAATATTCTTGAAGCTGTCTCACGCTCGTGAACCGGGGCATTCGCACATCATGCCGCGATACCGGGCATCCGCGAATCTCAGTTCTTCAGAGCCTTGCACTGCGCTTTCGCATTCTTCTCCTGCGTCTTCGCATTCTTGCGGATCTGAACGCGCGTTTCCTGTATACTCTTCAGCTGGTTGCTCAGGTTGGTCTTCGCGTTCTTGCGCTGCTGCTTCCGCGAGGAGATATCGGTCGTCGTGATCGCCTGTAGCTGTGTGATGTAGGAGCTGTATGCCGATGAGACGGATGTGAAATAGTTCTGATCTATCTGTGCAATAGCGATGAGTCCGGACTGTGTTGCGTTATCCACGCAGAGTTTGTACGCATTGTTTGTCTCTGCATGCGCCGTGAGCGGCAAGAGGAGCGAAAGAGAGATGAGAATGCTTCGGCGTGTTCGTCCGTACATGGGGGTGGGGGAAAGATACGGGAGGTCTTCGACATTGTGCCTTCGCGATCGTAGACTTGTCACACCGGCGCTTCATCATGATCGATGCACACTGCCACCTGACCGAGGCTCAGTTTACACCCGATTTGCCGGAGGTCATCAAGCGCGCTGCGGATGCTGGGGTGATGAAGATCGTCACGATTGCGGATTCGCTCGAAGATGGAGAAAAATGTTTAAAGCTCACGGAAAAATATGATCACATTTTTTGTACGATAGGAGTGCACCCTCATGCGAGTCGCCAGTGGTCCGTGGACAGCGGACGGAGGCTTGTTGCGCTGGCGGCGTCCTCGAAGAAGGTGCGGGCGATCGGGGAGATCGGTCTGGACTACCATTACGATTTCTCGCCTCGTGATGCACAGCGGAAAGCATTCGCAGAGCAACTCATCATCGCTGGCGAACTCCATCTTCCGGTCGTTGTTCACAACCGTGAGTCGATTGCAGATCTGAAAGCATTGCTTGCGGAGCATCCGCCCGCCGGGATGGTGCTGCATTGCTGCACGGAAAAGTGGGAGGATGTCGAAAGCCTGGTCGCTGACGGTTATTTCCTCTCCTTCACCGGTATCGCCACGTATCCGAAGTCGGAGGACATCCGGAGAACGATCGAAGCATGTCCCCTCGACCGCATCATGATCGAGACCGATGCGCCGTACCTGGCGCCGGTTCCTCATCGCGGGAAGAGAAACGAACCGGCCTTCGTCGCGGAGGTGCTGAAGTGTGTTGCGGGGATCAAAGGAATTGCGATTGAGGAGGCTGACAGAGTGACGACGGAGAATACGATGAGGTTTTTTCGATTGTAGGTTGTTGTGTGGATAATGGAGTGTGCAGAGGTAACCGAAGAAACCAAAGAAACCGAAGGGACCGAAGAATTCTCATCCTTGGTTTCTTTGTTTTCCTGCGCTGTATCAATAACTTCAGCCCTCTCATTGCATCAATACCCCTCCCGCATATCCATCTTCTGCACCGTCTTCGTTCCGTTGTTTTTGATCTGTGCCACTTCCCACATGACGTTAATTTTCACGTTGAGCCTCGAATCTGATGTGATACCGGCTTCGAGTGTGTCGCCGGCGCCGAGGGTGACAGGGGAGTGGAGTGGCAGATAGATCTGCTTCCAGTGAGTGGAGGGGTTGTGCGGACTTGTGGAGAGATGCACTCCGGGAGCGAGGAGACAGTCCCACCAGACGGCAAACCCGTACACCGTCCCATGTCCGTCCACCGGCCATGAACACGTTCCCGTGCGGACACTCGTATTTTTCGCCTTCCGGAAATCGACGGTATCCCATTGCTTGGCTGCGTCGTCGCCCTGCAGAAGGTCATCCGGTGCTATGTCTTTGACGTAGATATTGTTCACCGTGCGCGTGTAGGCGCTTTCGAAGGTGAGATCGAAACCGACATCTTTCCATGTGCCGAGTTCGTCGGAAAATCTCGATGAGGTGACGGGACATATCCACTGCGTCAGCGACTGCGGGAGCATCTTTCCGTTCGGCTTCAAAAGCTTCTGTGCATCTCCGAGGATCTCGATGATGTTCTCCTCATAGGCAAAATTACCGAGTGTCTCGGAAACGACCACATCGGCCTTGGGGAGACCGCGTACGTCGAATGACTCCGCTTCCATCACCGTGCAGCTTTTCACATTGTTCTCTACCAGTAACTCTTTGCAGAGCCTTGCCATATCCGGATCGCGTTCGATGATGATGCAATGGCCTGCACCGCAGCCGCGGGCGATCATCGCGAGGAATCCCGTTCCTCCGCCGATGTCGATGACGGTGTCTCCGTGGCGCACGGTTTTCTTCAGCGCAGCCGCAAGGGCATCATTTCGTACCTTGTCTGCGAGGAGCGTCCGGTGGTACTCGATGAGGGCCATGGGGATGGTGTAGCGGGTAGTGTGGTGCGCCCGGCGGGATTTGAACCTGCAGCCTTCAGCTTCGGAGGCTGACGCTCTATCCAGTTGAGCTACGGGCGCTTGGTGCAAGTATTCCTTAAACGAGGATCGCTTGCGACTATTTCATGGACGGCCTTACTCCTCATCCAGATCGAGTTCGTTCGATGGGCTATTGGCGGTGCATCGCCCAATGCACACGAGGTACCGGACGATCGTCGTTCAGGCAGAGAGGATTGAGTGGCATTATGGGCGCACGCGTGTTGCCATGGAGTCCATACGAAAGGCGAAGGGGTAATCGCTTGCAAGACATGATCGATCTCCGTAGCATTCCGTCACTTCGTCGCGTAAGCGGTGAGCGCTTGTGTGCGGATGTAGCTCCCGCCTTCGTCCGCCTAAGGCGGACACGCCTGCCTGCCGGCAGGCAGGGCGGGCAGGCAGTTGGCTTACTGCCTCGTAGATGTTCCTTCTCGTGCGGATGTAGCTCAGTTGGCTAGAGCGTCGCCTTGCCAAGGCGAAGGTCGCGGGTTCGAATCCCGTCATCCGCTCCACCTTTGCATGAAAGGGAACCAGCTCGCCAGGTGAGCTGATAATTGCCAAAATAATATTTATATTTTTTAATAATACTATTTTGAGCGCATTTTCCAGCGCACGGAGATCTGCAAAATCTCGTCATGAAAGCCCAAATCTGGTATACTATCTTGATGTCTTTTCAAACACACACATACCTGGTGGTGTCGGCCGCAGTAGGAGTGTTTCTCGGCATGTTGAGTCTGCCCCAGCGACAGGTGAATGCACCCGGAATGCTGGTTGCAGATATTACGTCTTCGCAGTTCAGTACTGTGGGATTGCCTAGTTCACAATTCAGTTCCGCACCTCCGCCCAGTTCACAATTCAGTTCCCGTACATTTACGACTTCGCGATTTTCCCAGGTGAGCTTTTCACAGAGATCGTTCAGTACTGTTTCCAATCCTACGTCTTCCATTGGGGGTTTCGGCGGTGATCAGGGTTCTCCAGGGGGTGGGGGATTCGGCCCAGGCGGTGGACAAGGCGGTGGTCCGGGTGGTATCGCGACACAGGCATCTACCGGTGGAGTGGGAGGATTTGGTGCCAGAGGGGGTATCGGTGGGGTGCTCGGCGGAAACTTCGGTGGCGGCGGCAACTTCGGTGGTGGTGGCGGCGGCACTGTGGTCACTACCGGCGGGTCTGCGGGCAAGGACGACTGCAAGATTGCGAACGGAGTCCAGACCTGTGTTCCGCTTCTTCAGCCGCTCGGACCCAGCAGCACGATCGGTGTTCAGCCGGGAGCGGGGACGTTCGTTGAATACTTCAGAGATATTTCCGGTCTTCTCTTCGTGATTGCTGTGGGTTTCTGCGTCTTGTGGGTGCTCATCGGCGCGTTCATGATCATGATTTCGGGCGGCCCGAGTGGAGGCCTGAACAGCAAGGGCAAGGAGATCATCACCTGGGCGATCATCGGTCTCATCATCGTGAACTTCGCAGGTTTCATTCTCCGTACCTTGAACGATTCGTTCTTCACGTAACCCATGCGCTTTTTTCTCTTCCTGCTCTCGGCAATTCCGGCAACTGTCTTCGCGCAGGATCCCTGCGTTGGGGTTCCGGGAGGGTGTACCTCGGGCGGCAACATGCTCGTGGGCTACATTCCGGTCATAGCGACGGTGATTCTGGAAATCGTCATGGGTCTTTCGATCCTCGGCATCGTCATCGGTGGCGTGTTCTACATTGTGAACTTGGGTGACGATGGCCGTGCTACCAAAGGAAAGACAGCCATTCTCTCCTCTCTCTTCGGGCTCGCACTCGCGCTCTCATCCCAGGCACTCGTATCGTTCGTTGTCGATCGGTCGTCTCTCATTCCGTACGATGAGCCGCATCTCGGTGTCATGTGGGTGGCGGTGGAATCCATCCTCTACGTGATGAACATTCTCTTCGTACTGTCGATGCTCTTCTTCGCATTCAAGATGGTTCTTTCCCGCGGAGAGTCCGGCGAGCTCGATACCCTGCGCAAGGGACTCGTGTGGAGCATCACCGGCGCGTTTGTCATGAACCTCGCCTATGCGCTGGCGAATGCCGTTCTGAATCTCGGTTTCTAATTTCCATCCATGATGAAGATCTCTTCCCTCATCGCGCTGCTCCTCACCCCCGTTACGGCGTATGCCGATGCATCGTATTTTGCGGTGTACTGCAATGCCCTCGGAACGTACTGCGGCGATGGCCAGGCCTTCATCGTGCACCTCGCGGTTGCCGCAGTGAACGTGGTGGTCATTCCGTTCGTCGGCGGTCTCGCCGTCATCGGTGTGCTCTGGGCTGCGGTGAAGTGGCAGTCTTCGTTCGGCAATGATCAGGGAAAGGAGGAAGCGAAGAAGATTCTGCAGATTGTGCTGGTGGGCATGGTGCTCGCCGTTACGGGTGTCGCGTTCGTGAACTGGGTCTGCAATCTCATTGAATCGACGACGGGCGGCAGCGGTTTGTGCGGATGACGTTTTAGCGGTGTTCGGCGTGTGTTCATCCGGGGATTTGGTATGCTGAAGCCGTGCATCGTCAGTACATAACGACGGCAATCGACTACCCAAACGCGCCTCCGCATATGGGACACGTTTTGGAGAAGGTGCTGGCGGATGTCTGCGCCCGTTGGATGAGACTTCGCGGGGACGAGGTGCGTTTCCAGATCGGTACCGATGAGCACGGCATCAAGATCCAGCAGACGGCGGACAAGGAGAAGGTGACCCCGCGTGAGCTTGTGGACCGCAATGTGCCGCTGTTCCGTGAACTGTACGATCGTCTCTGTATTTCCTGCGACCACTTCATCCGTACGAGCGACCAGAAGGAGCACTGGCCGACGGTCATCGAACTCTGGAAGCGGCTGCAGAGAGCGGGTGTTCTGGAGAAGCGGACGTACACCGGACTCTACTGCAGCGGCTGCGAGAGGTTTCTCACGAAGAGAGACCTCGTTGACGGACTGTGCGAAAACCACAGGAAGGCGCCGCAGGAAGTGAAGGAGGAGAACTGGTTTTTTCTGCTGTCGAAGGAGCAGAAATGGCTGCAGAAACTACTGAAGAAAGAGTACAAAATCCTTCCGGCATTCCGCGAAAACGAAACGACGTCGCTCATGGAACAGGGGTTGGAAGACGTATCGTTTTCGCGTCCAAAGTCGTCGCTCTCGTGGGGCGTACCCGTTCCGGATGACGAGGGGCAGACCATGTATGTGTGGTGCGATGCGTTGACGAATTACATCTCAGGACTCGGTTATTTTACGAAGAATGAGCAGAGGCAGTGGTGGGAGAAGCCTGCCGAAGTGACGCACGTCATCGGGAAAGACATTGCCAGGTTTCACGCGCTCATCTGGCCGGCAATGCTGAAGGCTGCCGAAGTGCGTTCACCGGATCGTCTCCTCATTCACGGGTTCCTGACGAGCGAAGGACAGAAGATGAGCAAGTCCCTCGGCAATGTGGTGAAACCGGAGGAAGTTCTGGAGAAGTTTTCCGGCAATCCGGATCCGCTTCGGTTTTATGTGAGTCAGGAAATTCCCGTCGGCAATGACGGTGATTTCAGCTGGAAGCGCATCGAAGAGACGTACATCGGTGTGATGAGCAATAAAATCGGCAACCTGCTCAATCGCGTGTTGGTTCTCCTGAAGAAAGAGGGGAGTACCATTGCTGTTCCGGAGGATACGAAAATGTCTGCGGCGGTGAAGAAGCACTGGAAAGCATATGAACAGGCAATGAACTCGTTCGCTCTGTCGGATGCCCTCATTGCGCAGGCTGTTGCACTCGCCATGGAAGGGAATGTCTCGATGGACGAATCAAAGCCCTGGACGCTGAAGGGGGATGAGAGGATGGAGGTTCTCGGATCGATTGCAGAGAAGCTTCGTCATATTTCCCTGATGCTCCTGCCCTTCATCCCTGTGACTGCTCAGAAGATCAGCAAGCAGCTGAACGTTCCGTATGCAGAGGAAATGTTGAACAAAAATTTTGTTCTGAAAAATGAGCAGCGGGACCTTACGACATGGGGAAGTCTGGGAAAAAGTTGGAAGACGGTGGGGGAACCCTCTATTCTCTTCCCGCCACTTCTCTGAGAGTGCGGTGAACGACGCGGGTGCAAACACGGCGCATGCGACGGCATCGGCGGCAGAGAGGGCAATCTACTTCTTTTCCCATCAGTGTATGTTTGATCCCATGTCCGAATTGACGGGCGGTTCCACCGGCGACGATGACGGTGCAGCAGCTCCCGCACCGCGCCCTCCGCGCGGCGGTCCCGCAGGCGACCGCAGGTACGCCGATGAAATCCACTCGGTGACCATCCACGCGCGCCAGCGCACGTTCTACATCGACCTGAAGCAGAGCGGCAACGGCAAGTTCTTCAAGATTTCCGAGAAGAGCCGCGGCGGCCAGAAGACGACCATCATGTTCGATGCAGAGGACCTCGAGAAGTTCGTCGAGGCGCTGAATGAAATGAAGGCGCATGTATAAGGGGTTTGCAAAGTTTACGAAGTTTCCGAGGTTGCCGAAGGGATCCCCTTCGGTCACTTCGGATACTTATATTCCCTCTAGCCCTTTTACAAATCCAATCCCTCCACCGGCACCACATACCCGTTGATGCGCGGATTGCTGATCATGATGAAGAGTGTGAGCTTGGAGGCTTCCGCACGGGTGATGGGGGAGCCGGGGCGGAAGACGGCACCGGAGCCTGTCGGGTATCCTTCAATGAATCCGTAGGAGGCGGCACGGCGGAGCGATTCCGCATACCAGGCATTCTCGTCCGTATCGATGAAACTCATGGGAGGCGCTTCCTCGTCGAACGATTCCAGTCCTGAGGCGCTCATGAGAATCGACAGTGCCTCCGCGCGGTTGACCGGATGATCGGGGCGGAAGTGTCCGTCGGGGTATCCACGTACAATGCCGCGGTTTGCAGCCGTGTAGATGACGGATCTGCGCTTCATCTGCTCTTCCGATTCGCGTGCACGCGAGGTCAGCCGCACGTCTTCGAATGTGACGATGCTGCCGGAGCCGGGCATGACGGGAGAGATGCAGTTGCTCAGCAATGCGATCTTCAGGAGCTCGTAGCGGGTGATTTCGCGATCGGGAAGGAATTCCCGCCCTCCGCTTTTCTTCGGATATCCGTCGATGATCCGTGGTCCCGATTCACCGGAGGAGATTTGCTGGAGAACCGTGACGAACGGCCTGCTCCAGTGGTCATCAAGGTCGTGCAGCACATCGCCGGGGCCTGCCAGGGCAAGACAGGGGTTTTCCTGCGGATCTTCGCCGTCGGCCACTTCTTCACCGTCGGGTTTGCCGTCGGCGTCCGTATCTCTGTTTTTCATGTCGGTTCCCTCGATGAATTCCTCCAGATTATTGAGACCGTCTTCGTCCGCATCCTCGTCGGCATCGGAGCGTTTTTCAGGAGAGAGTCCCTGCAGCGCTTCATACTCGTCGGCTATGCCGTCTTTGTCCTGGTCGGTCCTGTACTTCGCGTCCAACGGGAATGCGTCATCCTTGTCGTTCACTCCGTCACCGTCGGTATCGGGTTTCGCGGGGTTTGTGCCGATGAGCGCCTCCTGCCCGTTGGTCAGTCCGTCGTTGTCGAGGTCGTAGGTGTAATCGTCAGTGCGGTCGAGCGGGTTTCTTCCGGCTTGCCGTTCGGTGCCGTCCGCTTCGCCTCCTGCATCCGTGTCGGCATCGTATGGGTCCGTTTCTCCGGTATTCACGATTCCATCACTATTTCTGTCTTCCTCGGTGTTGGCGAGGCCGTCTCCGTCGATATCCGCCGGGTTCACAGCATTGGTAGCCGCCGTCAGCAGCATGAGCAACAGAGCCGAAATCACCACGCGCACACTTCGATACATGGCATGCAGTATACCTATGCTCATCGCTTTCCCCTCATCCACTCTGTTGCGGTCATCGCGGTGCGCCCTTCCGGTTGCACTTCCAGCAAGTGGAGAACGGATTCTCTGCACCCCAATGGAACGGACTCCGGGCGTTCCGTGAGCGACGTCCGCAGCAGTTTGACGATGGTGCCGTCGACCGCGCATCGCACGCCGGGCCATGGGTTGAGGGCGCGGACCTTGCGATCAATCTCTTCGGCTGTCATGGTGAGTGGATCAACATCGCCGGTCTTGCGCGATAGTTTTCTGCAGATCGTTGCCGCACGTTCATCCTGTGGAGTTTCCCGCAGAGGGCTTTTCAGTGTTTCGACGAGGAGTTCCGCGCCCATGACGGCCAGCCTGTCGTGGAGCTCTGGAAATGTTTCCCGTGC